>WNGJ01017295.1_pt1 | contig 13176 bp, 9 predicted proteins | sample 5400611 | NCBI WGS metagenome assembly WNGJ01 (sample SAMN13153375, study PRJNA577476) | soil metagenome | isolation source: 40 cm soil or saprolite under Garry oak tree replicate 1 | place: USA:California | collected 2016-06-15
GCAGAGGCCCAGCTCGATCTTTGCCCGTCCCCCCTTGAGGTAGAGCTTGAGCGGGACGAGTGTCAGACCCTTAGTTTCCACTCTGCTAACCAATTGTTCGATCTCGCGGCGGTGGAGCAGCAATTTGCGGCTGCGCGTGGGATCATGGTTGTAGCGGTTGCCATGTTCATATACAGCGATATGCGCATTTTCTAACCACAGTTCACCGTTCCGTGCTATAGCATATGAGCCGCGCAGGTTCACCTTGCCATCGCGAATAGATTTAATCTCGGTACCCATTAAAGCAATACCGGCCTCAATAGTCCGCTCGACATAATAATCATGATAAGCCTGGCGGTTTACCGTAATCACCTTGACCGGTGCATTGTTAGATGAGGTCTTAGCCTGCTCTTTTTTATCTGATGTTTGTTTTGCCATAAAGTTATAACTCCTTGCCATCAAGGACGTTTATCTGCTGTCGTTATATACATAAAAAAACCACAGCAGGAACACTACTTCGAGGGCAGATGCAAGCCTCTTGACACCTGAGTGGCAGAGGACTACTACTATTAAGTAAGGGTAGCATCATCATACAACAATGCAGGGTAAGCGTCGAGGGGCGAAGGATGGATGTTACCCCTCTAAGCAGCGATAGACGTCATACGTATAAATGGAGGTTTTCCTGTTGAAAGAGGACTCGCGCCCCTTGGGTCGCTAACCTCTTTAATGTGCCGGATTGGCGACGCGTGGCTGCGCCGCACATCGCCAATCCGGCACATTAAAAACAATTTCTTCTAAAAGAAAGGCTTTGATATGTTCTACCATCTAGGCAAGATAGCCACCCGCTTTCGCTGGTTGATTGTGGGCATGTGGATGGTTGCCATTGCGGTCAGTTTGCCATTTGCTCCCCAGGCTAGCCAGGTATTGCATCCCGGCGGCTTCGTCAGTCCCGATGCTGAATCGGAACGGGCCATTGATCTACTGGCTCAGAAACTACACCTCAACCTGACAGTTGTTGAAGTATTCTTCACCAGCCAGAACTATAGCGCGGATAGCCCGCAGTTTGTAGAAGAGACACAGCAGGCCCTGGTAAAAGTGCGCAGCTGGTCGCAAATCTCTGGCATAGTAAGCTTTACCGACAATCCACGGCAGATTTCGTTGGATCGCCATGCAGCATATGTCAATGTAATGTTCAAGCCCGACCCTGATAGTGCGGCCAAGCTTCTGCCCGAGTTGGAGCATCTCTTGCAGCCAGTTCCCGACTTGAAGACAAGTATCGGCGGCGGGCCAGTCTTTTACGAAGACATTCAAGCAGTAAGTGAACGTGACCTGCGCCGTGCCGAGTTCCTGGCTATTCCCTTCGCTATTATTGCCCTATTGCTGGTGTTCCGCTCGGTGGTCGCTTCCATCTTGCCTGCCCTGGTAGGCGGAGGAGCCGTGGTTGTATCGCTGGCGCTCATCTTTGGCCTGGGACATATCACAACCCTCTCCATTTTTGTGCTCAATATCACCACCCTGTTTGGCCTCGGCCTTGGTGTGGACTACTCGCTATTTATAGTCAGCCGCTTCCGTGAAGAGTTAGCCCGCGGTCGCAGTGTTGACGAGGCAGTAGCTATCGCAGTTGCTACGGCAGGGCGTGCCGTCACATTTTCAGGCTTGACCGTCTCGATAGGCTTAATTGGTCTCATTTTCTTCCGGATCAGTATGTTACGTTCAGTGGGCATGGGCGGCGTGCTGGTCGTCTTACTGGCAGTACTGGCAGCAATTACCCTCTTACCTGCAGCTTTATCTATCATTGGCACCAGAATCAACGCATTTCCGGTACGGCTGCCGGGATTGTGGAGAAGAAAAAGGCAAGTAGGGGTATCCCTTGTGGGTACCCGGCCAGGAGCACCTATGGTGGGTACCCGGCCTGGGGAACTGCTAACCCGGCCGGCAGAGCATCATGGTTTCTGGTACCGGCTTTCTCAAGTAGTCATGCGCTATCCAATACAAATATTTGTACCTATATTCATCCTGCTAGTTGCCCTGGGCCTGCCCTTCCTGAATGTACGCTTTTCGGCTCCCGACGCGTCCATTCTTCCTCCTGACGTCCCATCGCGTGCGGCATACGACCTGTTAGCCAGGCGCTTCAATGACCGTGAAACAACACCTATTCTGATGGCAGTGCAAACTCGTGGCAACGTCTTGACCCCTGATAATATACGTAAACTCTATTACTATGTCCAACGCATCGAAGCCGATCCTCGTGTGGCGCGGGTGGACAGTATTGTCAGTGCCGATCCGCGTTTTACCCTGGCTCAGTATGAATTGCTCTATACCCACCCACAATTGATCGCTGACCCCTACCTGTCTGCCTTCCTCAAATCGTCGGTTGCAGGCAATACCACCATGATCTTCGTTATCAGTAAATATGGCATGCTCGATCAGCATTCACAGGCCCTCGTACAGACCATTCATAACACTCCCCCTGGTGGGGGTATGACAAGCCTGGTCGACGGGAGCACGGCCGGCGACATGGACTACGTCACCTCGCTCTATACTGACTTCCCCATTGCCGTATTGATCGTGGCTGTAACCACCTATGTCGTGCTCTTAATACTGTTCCGTTCCGTGGTACTGCCGTTGAAAGCCATCCTGATGAATACCCTGTCCATTCTGGCGAGTTACGGCGCACTCGTCGTGATTTTCCAGGATGGCTTTTTGCACCAGCTACTGAATTTCACTCCGCTAGGTTTCGTAGAGGCTTCAGGCCCTATACTCCTATTCTGCTCTTTGTTCGGCCTCTCCATGGACTACGAGGTTTTCCTGCTTTCGCGCGTGCAAGAGGCTTTCTGGCAGACCGGCAACAACACCCGGGCGGTAGCCCTGGGTTTGCAGCGCAGCGGTGGTATCATCACGCAAGCGGCTATCATTGTTGTTGTGGTCAGTTCCTGCTTTGCCACCGCCGATATGATTCTGGTCAAGGCCCTCGGTCTGGGGATGGCCCTGGCCGTCGTGATCGATGCCACGCTGGTGCGCGGCTTGCTGGTACCTTCCACCATGCGCCTCCTCGGAAATCTGAACTGGTGGCTGCCTTTCGTCGGAGTGCAACGTCACCCACCTGCTCTCGCCGATTATATGCAGGCCAGCAAACAAGAAGCTATTACACAACAAGATGCATCCGAGCAAACAATGACCGATACCGGGGTGGGAGGCAAGCGATGAAAAAACATAACGAGTGTAATGTAGGGAAGCAATGCATTATTGGCCTGCTGGTATTAGTATCGCTCATACTATCTTCCTGCAGTGTTCCAGGCATCGTAGCGACAAACGCGCAATTGCCAGCAGTAAAAACTACTCCTCAAGCAGTCACCTTGCCACCTGTACGTTTTCCGCAGGACGAGGCGGCACACCGCGACCTGACCGAATGGTGGTACTACACAGGACATATGAGCGCTGTAATACCTGGTGGCAAGCTGCATCACTATGGCTTTGAACTGGTCATCTTCCAGGCCCTGCGCAGCGACCTCCCGCCCGTGTATGCCGCACACTTTGCTATTAGCGATGTCACAGGCGGTGAGTTCCATTTTGACCAGCGCCGCCTGACCGAACCAGATGCGGCCATACCCAATGGTACATCGACGAGCGGTATCAACGTTTCCGTTGGCGACTGGTCAATACATGGCTTGAACGGATTCGATCACCTGGCGGCGGAGATGCCAGGTTATGCCATGCAAATTACGCTGCATGGTCTCAAGCCCCCAACTCTACACAATGGGAACGGTCTGATAACCTATGGCCTGGCAGGGTTCTCCTACTACTATTCACGTACCCGCATGGCTCTATCCGGGGTATTGGTCGATCACAACCTGCCCTTGCAGGTCAGCGGTGAGGCCTGGATGGATCACCAGTGGGGCAACTTTCTCGCGCTCGGCGGTGGTGGTTGGGACTGGTTCAGCATCCAGTTGGACAATGACACCGAAATGATGATTTACCTCATCCACGATGCCACAGGCAAAACTATCTCAACCTATATTGGCTACATTGGCTCCAATGCCGGTGATCACTTGCTGCCTGCCAGTGCGCTGCATGTCGATGTGCTCGGCCACTGGAAAAGTCCAGCCACGGGTGCAACCTACCCTTCCGGCTGGCACCTTGAGATTCACGACCCGCAATTACAAGCATCATTGACTCTCACGCCTGAATTGAAAAACCAGGAGCTTGTTGCGTACCAATCGACGGGTAATAGCTACTGGGAGGGTGCCGTGTACATCCAGGGACAGAGCGCAGGGAGTGTAGTAAAGGGTGAGGGCTATGTTGAATTGACGGGGTATGCACGTTAATTATGAATATGTCTATCCCCTCGATCATATCACATCCGTGGCTTACAATGGCTTTGCATAAAAAGTGACGTCTGCACAAAATGTCGATTGAGAGTGTAACACGCTCATCCCATACCGTCTGTACGAAGTGATCTTGAAAAGAAAAAGAAACGGCGTCAACTCACTCATCTGGTACGTCTTCAATCAAAGCGGTAACAGGGACTTCTAACGCCTTGGCAAGTCGCTCTAATACATAAAAGTCCACGTGCCTGTGTGGGTCATGCCACAATCGCCGGACTGTGCTCAGACCCACATCCGCTTTGCGTGAGAGCGTTGAGATATTATACCCCTTCTGCTCTGCTATCTCCCGTACTTTTAACCGTACTGCCATAACATTCCCTTCGTGTAGCGTCATGCTGATTGTAGCAAAGAAGCTGTCTTGACGGGACTACCATCTGTGAAGTATCATAGATGAACCATCATGTATGACATATCGGATAGAAACGGGGGATACTGTAATGACATTGTGGATTTTATTTTGTCGCATGACCGAAAAGTGGGATACCCTATTTACGTTCTATGCTCGTGACCGTGAACAGGCAGAGCGGAAAGCTGAAGAGATTTTAGCGAAGTACCATTACGAGCGGCTAGATTTGAAGGAATACCCGTGTGGGTTCAGGATTGTTATGACGCACTTGCCAGGGAGGATTGAAGCGGATAGGGCGTAGTGGAAACTAACCACTACGCCCTCAATGACTATGCGCTTTCTGTAAGTTCAGAGTGATGTACTTCTAAAACATCCTCTTTCGGAAAGCCTGAACATGCTCATTTTCGGTAACATTTTCATTTGAGTTATTACGGTAGTTGAAGACACAATTGCTGAACTCCGTTTATTTCTGCGTACTTACAAGCAGAAGTAGCTACGCTAAAACAGAAGAGGAATGTTCCGGTGAGGCAGACCACAGGAACATTGCATGTTATGAACCCGCAGAGAAGGCGAGTGGAGCCGTCGTAAAGATCACCGAAAAAGTTTTACAGACGATGACTACCGAGTGATACTTCGTCAAGTTGCTCCCAATGTCCGCCGGCACTGTTACATTCAGTGAGCCTTCCGTCGCAGTCAGCAAACCCAGGTCCACTCCCTCGCTCTTTACCTGACCAGCATCGGTTGAATTGACTGTGGGTGCCAGGTAGACATGCAGGTCCGGTCCATTGGTGACATTCAAGTGATCAAAGTAAAGAAGGTATTTGCCATCGGCGGTCTTACCAATCGTGACATTGCCTGAGCCGTGATCATTGTTCAGACCCTGGCCCGAATTGGTAATATCGATAAACTTCCCGGTGGCCAGGATTACTGCATGTCCCGGCACCGGCGTAGACGGGGTGCCAGGTTGGCCGGTAGATGTGGTGCTGGGTTGGCTGACAGCAACTGGCGAGTGCGCGAAGGGATTGGTAACGTTACTTGTCGTATGGAAGAACAACGGTGAGAGCAACCACCAGCCAACGCTCCCAATAGTGAGCAGAACAATCAAGCTCACTATGAGAAGAGCAATGCTTCCTGGTCGCCAGCGACGTGGTGGTTGGGGCATCGATCTCACCTCGGGCCCTGGTTGTTGGGGACGAATGGTCATTGGAGAACCTCCATCTCAAAGTTATCTAAGGAAGTACCCGCAGGTACACGCTTGCGATCTCCACAACAGGAGAGAATGAATGGGTAGACGGCATCAAGCTACTACTTCCTAGCACGTTGCTGCCTTCTTTCTTTTACATCCCTCTGGAGAAGACGCTTTTCGCTTGTAGCGTATTGCTCGCCTACGTTCATCTCAGATTCGGTTAATCACTAGTAAAACGGCGAGAAGTTGAACTTTTCGGGGTTCCTGTGGTTACAAAAGTCGTATGTCCTATCAGTTCCATCTCCCCATCTCTTACCCCCAGGTACTCCTGCCCTATTTCGTATCTTCCCTGGCCTTCAGGTTGCAATCTCACAAACGCCAGCGTATTCTGCATCAACAGATCACGCGGAACACGCCCCTTCTTATCTCCTGTGAGCATAGGAAGCATTCTCACATGCAATCCCCCATATGCAGCCCTCTTAAGTCGAGACTGACCCAGCACCAATCTCTGGCTATTGCGACTCAGTTCGTTTTGCAATGGCGTAGAAACGAACTGGTAAAGGTGCGCTTCATCAGGCGCTCTTCTTCTCCTCTGTGCCTCCATTGCGTAAGAGAAATGCACATCACCCGAAAGCACGAGAATATCTTGTTGACGATCTGCCAGCATCTTGACGAGTTCATGCCAGGTAGCTGTAAAGACAGGCCAGTGATCAAAGCTGGTCCCCATGGCCAGTATATGTTGTAGACGCGCCAATTGACGTCCTAACCAGCGCAGAGGTGCCACCTTGTTGTGCCATGGACGGATACCTGTCAAATATTCCGCTAACCCTATCAAAGGTGGAAGCAGGACGGGCACCGACGAAACCAGAAGCGACGGCCCGTCTTTGTTTTCATATAGCCATCTCACTAGTTCTGCCATTTGTTGTTCACTCATAATGCGTGCCGGTGTCTCGGTAAAAGGCGTTTTGCTATCGAAGATCACAGGCCGGTCGGCACGTGCATCCATGACAAATATGGGGGGCGTGGTCGGAATTTCGTAGTGCCAGTGCAGGTGTGAGTTGCTGTATATTTCAGGTCTGATACAGGTACGCAATGCTTCTAGCGCATCCTCACCGCTTGCTGCCGCGTCTTGCATAATCTGTAGCAGCGGGTTGTTGGCAGGTGTTCGTTGACATAAGTTTCCCCAGCCTTGATAGACCCAGTAGGCTATCAGCCCATCCACGAGTACCTGTTCCTGTCCGCGCTGCAATGCCCTGGCTCTCCATGTTGGAGAAATGTTCCAGTTATTCAAGACCTCGTGATCATCGAAGATCATGAATGTGGGTAGCATTGCCAGCGCCTGGCGTACCCGCTGATCGTTTGTCCAGGTGTACTCATACATCGAGGCAAAATCCGAGAAGGTGCGAGCGCCGCCTTGCAGGTATGGATGTAATTGCAGGAGACTCTCAGAAGGCTCATCGGCGTAGATTTGATCGCCAATGAGGAGAAGCAGGCGCGGCCATGTTGCTTCTCTTTCAGGGAAATGGCCTATCAGCCAGGACCCAAAAGCGCTGAGTGCATCGTGCTGCAGCTGTGTAGATTTGCGACACGAGCCATAGGCCAGTAAAAGAGATTTTCCATGTGTACGCTCTCCTGTTCCCTCTGAGTCAAGCGTACGAAAACATTGATATGGTAGGACAACTTGCGGGTGTTCTATGCCTGCCAGTTGCCCGGCATCTGCTGCTTTCTTGTCTGCTATAGTTCCTACGCGGTAGTTGTACCACGTGGCTGGCTGCAGACCTGTAAGCTGAGGTGCAGCGTAGTGGCGTCCTCCCACGGTAACGGTGTGTGCGTTTACGCTGATAGTGCTATTCTCTGTTTGGTATCATAGATGAGCAACCTTTCCTTTCCTTCCCTTTTCTTCGTAGGTACTTATCTGACCAATTGACCTTGCTATACTCAAGTATGGTATACTCTTCTCGGTAAGCAAAAGTACCTTCGGGCTATTTGTTTGAATGTATTGATTTGCAGCAACCTTGCTATACATGTTGTACTACAATGTACATCCATGCACTGTTCGGGTTATTTTCTATGTTATACTATGAAGGTTCATGAAAAGAACGGTGAGTTTTAACTGTATGCTTACTTCAGTCAAACATATAATCAGGAGAACGACTTGTGCTTTCTCCTAAAAACGTCGGAGTGCCCATCGGGCTCATTACAACGTTGCCTTTGCTGTTATGTAGAACCCTGTCCAGGCACTGTCTCTCCGCTCTGCTGAGTCCGTCACTGGTCCAAAGGCTAACCTGCATAGCAAGAACCCTATCTTGGAGGCAGATAATCGCGAAGCCAGGAGCGGAATAAGAGGTTCAGGTAACGGGGGAATTAGATGGAGGCAAAAACACAGACTCCAACCATAAAAGAATCTACCATTGTCGAGCGTGTTGCACGCATTGTCTCTAGTGTGCGTGGAACAAAGCCCGATTATACGCTTCTGGCTGCCGAGTTAGAGCCAGCCCTACCCTTTGATGTCTTTGGGGTCGTCTTATTGCGCCATGATCGTCAAGCCGTACGTGTCACTGTTTGCCAGAAGGAGCATGGTTCCTGGTTAGCGCAGTTTCACCAGCACCCGCTGGCAGGCTCAATGGTAGAACAAGTATTGCGCTCTCCCATGACAACGGTGGAGAATTACCCTCGTGGAGTAGATGGCCCGCCTGCCAAATGTGGAGATGCTCTTAGTGGATGGCATCAACTGCGAGCAACGCTGGTAGCTCCTCTCATTGTTGGAGACCGGGTGTTAGGAACACTCGAACTCGGTAGTACGATTCTCGACGCCTATGCAGATAGGACATTGCAGCGCCTCATTGAGGCAGTTGTACGCGTACTGGCGGCTGCCATTGAAAGTGCTCAGGTTGGTGGTAGTGCCCAGATACAAGATCGCCAGCGCCAGGCGCTCAAAGATGTCTCGAGCGCCCTGACCTCAAAGATGGATCTCTCTTCTATCCTCAATCAAATTGTGGATGGTATCGCGCAAGCCTTGAATGTTGCTTCTGCCATCATCATATTCGATCAACGTGAGGGTAAACTCCGCCTGGAAGCGCAGTCAGGGTTAGATCCAGCGAAACTGCGTAGGATCATTGACAGGAAAGTTGCCCTTACTGAGCAGACCATTATTGGCTACACTTTGCGCCGGCATCAGCCCTGTGTCTCTTATGACATAAGTACAGATGAACGCTTTCCTGCCAGTCGCATCCTTACCACAGAACTGGGTATACGTTCTATTTTTAGCTATCCTCTTGTAACGGGTACGACAGTTTATGGTGCGTTCCTCTTATATTCGCCAGAACCCGGCGGTTTCACACCACTCAAAGCGGATATCCTTTCCCTTTTTGCCAGCCAGGCCACCATCGCTATTCACAATGGCATGCTTATCGAATCGGTCCATCAGCGCAGCCGCTTTCAACATGCCATCGAACAGTTAGAACGAGCATATGAGCAAAATCTGGATGAGCCAGAGTTGCTGCTGCGTGTGCGCCAGGAGTCTGAGCGTACTTTCGGTGTCAGTTTTAGCAGTCTTCTACATTTCATCAGCGATCACCTGCTGACACGCACTGAACGCGACTTACATGCCATATTGCATGCCGGGCAACAGGAAGATCATACAGGGGAGGCTATCTCCTTTCTTTTAGAGGCCAATCCCGCTGTTGTAGCGACCGGTCAGCATGTTCCCTCTTCTCAGGCGCAACCCTTGTGTGGACAGGGTGAAGAGGATCAAGTCGTCCATAGGAGCGGGTACGGAGTTGAGGATCCTGTCTGGGGGACAGGTAACATGCTCAGCGAGAAAATGGCGGGCACAATCCCCGGCTTTTCTGCGCGTTCGCAGGAAGAAAGTGTGCATCCCCTTGTACTCCTTACACAAACGGCCGAGGCTGCCTTAGCTCGTGCTGAAGTGTTGAGCGAACTGGGCCGGTTATTTACACAGTTAAAGCAATCGACGGTGCTTAGAAAAGACGCATGGTTTGTTGTTGATCTCCACGGGCTCTGCATCTACATGAACCCTGTCGCCGAGGTCTTTTGTGGTATGCACATGGGGACTGTCACAGAGAGTACCCTGGAAGATATTTTCACGGAATTATTGCCACGCATGCGCAATGCAGACGAAGTCCATGCCTACCTGCACGATTTCAGTCAAGGAAACGTGTACCGCCAGGACTTGCACTGCATACTTGCGCTAGAGGTGGTACATTTTGTCGGCAGGCAAGGGACTCAATCGCCAGGCGTAGGGGCGGCGGCAGAGTTGGAAACCCCTGTGGATGCCCGCAGTGCTTCCCGTAATTCTCTACTTATGGACAGCGTTCCTTCAGATCAGCACTATCGACTAACCCACTATCCTCTCCTGAACCAGCAGGGCACGCTGATCGCTAACGTCTTGCAGGTTCATGATATCACAGCTCAGGTGCGAGACGAGAAAAATAAAGCTGCCCTGCTCTCATCAGTATCGCATGATCTGCGTACCCCGCTTACCACTATAAAGGCCGCGGTGACAGGACTTTTGCAAATCGACGTTGCATGGGATGAGCAGACACGACGTGAAATCCTCGAAGAAGTTGACGCAGAAGCCGATCACCTCGGCGTCCTCGTTAACGCGCTCGTTGAAATGTCGCGTATTGAGATGGGAGCACTGGTACTGGATAAAGAATGGTGCGACATTGCCGAGGTTGTGCATGGTACCCTGCTGCGCCTCGAACGTATACTGGCCGGGCGCCCCATCCGTACACAGTTTCAAGCGCAACTCCCGCTCATCTATGCTGATCACGTGCAAGTGGAACGTGTCTTCTATAACCTGGTAGAACATGCAGTTCGTCATAGTCCAGGTAATACAGAGATTCTTGTAGCGGTGGATACCGTTGACGTAGAGGCGGAGTTAGGGACCCCGTTGGGGGGACAGGTAAGAGAGGAGACTCTTGCGATCACCCGTCCCCCTGATGATCCGCTTCGCTATCTTCGTGCGAAGGTAATTGATTATGGTTGTGAGATATCCGTCGATGAACGTGAGCGCATCTTCAGAACATTCGATGGTCTGAATGCGCATGGTAGTGGCCTTGGCCTCGCTATCTCGCGGGGAATTGTTGAAGCCCATCAAGGAAAAATAGGAGTAGAAGCCGCGTCGGGTGGAGGAGGTCTATGTTTTGTCTTTACCTTGCCTATACACATATACAATGGCACACCCTCATCATTTGTGCATCCATCACCTGTAGGAACCCCATTTCTTGCGCCCACTACGGAGGAGTCGCAATGAAAGTCAAAGGAAAACGCCTACTTGTCGTTGACGATGAAGCCCCCATTCAACGTATACTACGTCGCACCCTCTCCATGAGCGGGTATGATGTCCTGGTTGCAGATAATGGCAAACAGGCCGTAGAAATGGTTCAATTGCATCAACCTGATCTCATCCTGCTTGATCTCTGCCTTCCAGGTGAGTTCGATGGCCTGGAAGTCTGCCGGCAGGTGCGCCATCTAGTGCCAGCGCGAGCAACGCCAATCATTGTCCTTTCAGCTATCACAGAGGAAAAACAAAAAGTCGAAGCCCTGGACCTGGGGGCCGATGATTACTTGACGAAACCTTTCAGCAATGATGAGCTTCAAGCGAGAGTGCGGGCATGCCTAAGACGCGCCGGTGCAGCAGAATCAGGCGCGAGCGATGGGCAGGTACAACCCGATATTTTGTGTAGTGATGACGGTTATATATGTATGAACGTAGTAAGTCGCCAGGTTCGTGCCGGAAAGCAAGACGTGCGCTTGACGCCAACCGAGTTTGAACTATTGCGACAATTGATGCTCCATGCAGGTAAAGTACTTACCCACCGTACTCTACTACGAGCCGTTTGGGGGCCTGAGTATGGCGAAGAAGCCGACTATGTGCGCGTCTATGTGCGCCAGTTGCGCCTCAAAGTAGAAGTGCAACCATCACGACCGCGCTATATCGTGACAGAGCCAGGTGTTGGCTACGTCTTTCGTGGCAATGTGGAAATACACATTATTTAATACAATTTTAATAAGTTTGCTTGTTTTCTTTATATTTACCTAATCCGTTTTGGCGTACACTGTCAAATGGAGTATGCTGACTCCATTGATCAGGTTATGGATATAGGCGAGAAATACATTTGACGGGTATGCCAGGAGAGCTAAAAATGGATAGGCAAAGTTGTGCGAAGCTCCGAGTGCTGATTGTGGGCCAACAGAATAGTTTTGCTCACATTCTGGCTACCAATATTCAATGCTGGGGACACGAAGTAAGGGTGCTACCTTCTGCGATGGTAATGTGCGGAGACCCTGCCTGGGAGACAGGTAGCGGAGCAAGTGAGGTTGAAGGGGATGTACTATTGTATGACTTAGATGAATCTGTGTGTATTTCCAGGTTGACAAGAGGCAGAGATACGCCTACACTACATATGTCTTTGCCTTCCGGCTTTGTCGACGAAGATGGCAAGGGTTGTGGAGAGCGATTACCTGCGGCTCCCCTTGCGCTCCGACAGCATGCGCGCCTAACCATTGCCCTGAGTAGCTTTTCTGTCTCACGCACGACGCTTGAGCGCATTGGGGCTGTGGCACTGCTGCAAAAACCTTTTGAAATGAGTCGCTTGCAGCACTATTTGCGGGTCTTGCGCAGCCTGTTGCTTGAAGGAGAAGAAATTCAACAACCTGGTAATAATGTCACCGGGCATGTTCCTCGGGCAAGGGGAGACGAAGAGGGGCCTGGGGACGCTGCCGGGAGGGCAGGTAGTCCGAAGCTACGTATCTTAGTGGTGGATGATGATGTTACTCTTGCAAATGTGATCCGCAAGACCCTCATATTTGAGTCTAGATATGAAGTAGTAGTAGCATATAATGGATTAGAGGCATTAGAGCAGTGCCTCAGGTGGAAACCGCACTGTATCGTGACAGATCTGATTATGCCGTGGATGAATGGTTATCAAGTGATGCATTGTCTTGCAGCTAGTTCACTGCAAACAACACCTGCTTTTGTTATAATGAGCGCGCTGGCTCAACTTGAAGTACCTTTGAACGGCTCATACTTGCGGGGAAAAATGGTAGCGTACGTCAATAAGCCGTTCTCTATAGATCATCTATTCACTGCCATTGAGCAGGTGTGCAATATCGACAGGCAAGGGGGATTCTATGTGGGGAATGGGTATCCACTGGAGAGCGTCTAAAATGGCTAATGATAGCAAAAAACAAACGCTGTCCTGGTATGGGGCGCATTCTATTACGCCGAGGCCTGGGACATTGAATACAGACTC
>WNGJ01006158.1_pt1 | contig 13173 bp, 6 predicted proteins | sample 5400611 | NCBI WGS metagenome assembly WNGJ01 (sample SAMN13153375, study PRJNA577476) | soil metagenome | isolation source: 40 cm soil or saprolite under Garry oak tree replicate 1 | place: USA:California | collected 2016-06-15
TGACGCCTACAGCGTCCTCTTCGCGCTGACGCGGACGGCTGCCCATCCCGGCTTCAGCCAGGTGGGCGGGCAGGCCGCGGACCTGATCGCCACCCGGCCTTACCCCTTCGCGGTAGCCGCGCCAGTCCTGGCAGCCACTGTCACGCAACCCGGCCCGCTGCGTGATGGACTAATCCGCCTGGGACAGCAAGACCCGCAAAGGTTCCGGCAAACCGCGTACACGGCAATCGACCAGCTGCCTGAGATCTCGGTCAGCGGCGCCCTGTTCAGCGCCGCCCTCACCACGGAGATAGCCGGAATCCTCCGTCCTCTCGCCCAGGCCAACCCGGACGCCTACCTCCCCGACCTGGCCGCATCGCTGAACAACCTCGGCCTCCGGCTGGCCGAGGTCGGGCAGCGGCAGGCCGCCCTGGCCCGCGCCCAGGAAGCCGCCGACACCTACCGCCAGCTCGCCGACGCCAGCCCCGACGCCTACCTCCCCCACCTGGCCGCATCGCTGACCAACCTCGGCCTCCGGCTGGCCGGGGTCGGGCAGCGGCAGGCCGCCCTGGCCCGCGCCCAGGAAGCCGCCGACACCTACCGCCAGCTCGCCGACGCCAGCCCCGACGCCTACCTCCCCCACCTGGCCGCATCGCTGACCAACCTCGGCCTCCGGCTGGCCTCCGCCCAGGAAGCCGCCGACACCTACCGCCAGCTCGCCCAGGCCAGCCCCGACGCCTACATCCCGGATCTGGCCATGTCACTGCGCAACCTCGGCAACCGGCTGGCCGAGGCCGGACGAGCGGATGAGGTCAGTCAGATCTGGGAATCAGCGATCGCGGCCCTGCCCGATGCTTCCTCACGTCTGGCTCTCACCGTCGAGTACGCGCGCCACCAGCTCGGCGAGCCGGACACTAGCGCAGGCGTGGAACTGCTGGTAGGAGTCCTGATGACGCCGGGGGTGCCCGGCCCGGTCGAGGCAGATGCGCGGCAGCTGCTGCGTGGACAGTGGCGGCAGCACCCGGAGGCTGTGCAGGCGGCATGGCAGTCGCTGAGTACAGTTCCCGTGCCTGACTGGATGTACCTTTCCGACGAGCACACCGACATGGTGATCGGCTGGATCAATAACGGCACCTGGGCCGAATCTCGTCAGTACTTCAGCGACCACTCCGGCCAGCTGCTTGCCAACACCACACCCATCGCGCTTAATGAGCTTGCCCTTACCGCGCCAGAGGACCTGATCGGACAGCACCGTGACTTGCTGGACGCCATCCGCGAACACGGGCTCGATTCGGCCTACCAGCCGCTGATCCTGGCTGACACTTTGCAGCAGTGGATGTCGGCGTCCAACTGGGATGCCTCCCGTGCCTTCCTCCACGACCATCCCGAGCTCCTGGACGACGACATCCCCGGCCTGCTCGCGGACCTAGCCGAGGACCCAGATCCTGAGATCACTGTCCATCAGGCCCTGCTGGTCCTTGCCGGAACTCCCGCCGGTATCGACGGGGCCTACCAGGCGCTGGAAGACGCTGACTCGCTTCAGGCCACAGCCAGCGCGGCCATCATGGCCCGGGACACCGGCCTGCTCCAGGCATGCTCGAACATCGAGACACTTGTCCAGGACCACGCCTTCGCCGGAGCGATGCACACGATCCTGGCCTGGCTGCTGACCGGGACAACCGGGCAACTCCCAGACGGATGGGCCAGCGAACTGGCCACCTTGGCCGCCCGGGCAGGCCCAGCCGAGAAGGACACAGCGCTGGCCCAGTTCACCACCGCGCTAGCCACCATCGCGGCCGACAGCGCCGCGGTCAGTCAGCTGCGCCACATCCTCGGCCTGCGGGACAAGACGTAGGCTTCCGCCGTCCCCAGCGGTGCCTTTGGCCGGATCTGCTGGTGGTCTCAGTTCTGGTCTCATTCACCGGCGTTCAGCACAGTTCGCCGACGGCCACCGGGCCACGCCACCCCGGGCAGCGGACGGTGACAGACTTGGGCGGACGCATGGCCGCAGACTTGGAAAGCATGTTGGGTCAACTCTGGCGAGTTCAAATCTCGAATCCCTCGACCGGCTGTAACCAGGTCCGCGCGTCGCGCTTGAGTGATGCTCAAGGGCTGTCCGAACAACTCTCAGCACCCGGCTTTGCCGAATACGTGCGGAAATCAACGACAGGGACGGCCCACGTCAGCGTCCTTGCAGCTCAGAAGCCCACCAGACGTGGCCAGGCGCGTTGTTTACAAGACGGCTACTCTACCTGTGCGCTGACGAATTGAGTCATACTTCTCCACCCCGATTGCTGCGCAGGGCGATGGTGTCCAGCTCGCGGCCAGTGTCGAATCTGTATTCCGCTAGCGGTTGCGGCAGCACGCGGCCTGCTCATACCCACCGACGACAGCCTCACGTGGCTATCAGAGCATAATCTGGCAGAGGGCTATTCATGTGAGCGGACCAAACGAGAACAGGCCGCGAGATGCTGTGGTTCGAGACAGCCCGCCGCCCCGGATCTTGTGGCTGGTCCGGTCAGATGAATACCCCCAATCTGGCAAATACGCGGTCAGGTCGCGGTCGGCAGCGGTGAGCGGTCTTGCGTTCGCGCAGGTAGAACCTGCTGCGGGCATTCGCCAGCATGCTGGACTCATAATCCGCCTTCGGGGTCTCCACTTAACCGGAGCTGCGCAGGTCAGCGCCCTGCCGCCAGAGTCGGCGTGGCAGGTGTTGGTTCCGGGCCTGCCTGCGGGTTCTGTAGTGTCGACCGCAGATCTACTCCGGTTAAATGGAGACCCCTAATCCGCCTATCCCGGCCGATGGATCGCACCAGAGTGGTCGTTATGGCGCTGGGTAGCCGGGGAGCCAGGGGGTCGGCAAAGTCGTGGCTGGGTGGTGAGTTAGCGGGCTTGCGACACGCCGATGTGAGCTGGCAGCAGCGCGGGCACGGCCCCAGAAGTGATCATGGCGGTTCCTACACCTGCCGGATCACTGCCGAGGGGCCATGCTCGCTGCGCCATCATCCCCGATTGACCCTGCGATTAGCCAGTTGCTGGCTGTCGCGCAGTTCCTGGACCAAGGACCGGCGCGGCTGTTGCCGGTGCTGGCTGCGGTCCCGGATCCTCGCGCCCGCCGGGGCGTGCGTCACCGCCTGGCAGTGATCCTGGGCCTGACAGTATGCGCGGTGCTGGCTGGTGCGCGGTCCTTCACAGCGATTGCGGAATGGGCCGCCGACGCGGACCAGGGAACCCGGGATGCGCTCGGGGTCACCGGCGCGGTGCCCTGTGAGTCCACGTTCCGCCGGACCTTGCAGCATCTGGACGCCGATGCCCTGGATGCGGCGGCAGGCAGCTGGGCCCAGCAGCGCACGGCCCCGGCTCCTGGCAGGCGGCGGATGATCGCGGTGGACGGCAAGACACTGCGCGGATCGGGTACCGCCGATGGCCCTGGCCGGCATCTGCTGGCCGCGCTTGATCATGCTCATGGCGTGGTCCTGGGCCAGGTCGACGTCGAGGCCAAGACGAATGAGATCCCGATGTTCGCCACCGTGCTGGACCGCATCGACCTGGCCGGGGCGGTCATCACCGCGGATGCCCTGCATGCCCAGCGAGCCCACGCCGAGTACCTGGTCACCCGGCGCCAGGCACACTACCTGATCACCGTCAAGCGCAACCAGCCCGGCCTGCACGCCCAGCTCGCCGCCCTGCCCTGGCGGCAGATCCCCATCGCTCATGATGCCCGCGAACGGGGCCACGGCCGCGCCGAACGGCGCACCCCGAAGGTCACCGCCGTCGCGGCCGGGCTGGCCTTCCCCCATGCCGCCCAGGCCATCCAGATCGTCCGCCGACGCCGGCCGCTGACCGGGAAGAACAGCAAGAAGTGGTCGACCGAGACGGTCTATGCCATCACCTCGCTGACCGCCGTCCAGGCGCAGCCCGCCGAACTCGCCCGCATCGTGCGCGGCCACTGGGGAATCGAAGACCGGCTGCACTGGGTCCGCGACGTGGTCTACGACGAGGACCGCTCCCAGGTCCGCACCGGCAACGGACCTCGCGTCATGTCCAGCCTGCGCAACCTGGCCATCGCCATCCTCAGGCTGACCGGCCACGCCAGCATCGCCGCAGCCCTGCGCTACCACGCCCGCCGACCCAGCCGTCCGCTGCGAACGATCATGAACTGCTAAATGACTTTGCCGGGCCCTGGGTACCCTTCGGATTGGTCCGATGACGCGGCAGCGACGCCATCGATCCGGTCAGATGGCGCTGCTCGCTACGCTGGCCCCTTCGGGCCGCCCGACCGCACGCTCAGCAGGTGAGCTGATCCACATCGATGGACGAGGTCACCGTCCCGTTCGCGTTCACCGTGAGATGGAACAGGGTGTGCGCCTTGCCCAGCGACCCGTCGGAGCCGTGCAGGACGACGTTCTCCGCCATGGTGATGGTTGAGTTGCTGGAGTTCACGTTCTCGTCGAACTGCCCGGCCAAGTGGCCGGTGAAGCCCGGTTGGCTCGGGTCGTCTGGGACGAACGTGACCGTGCCGGTCATCGCGCCGGTCACATGGAGGGTGCCGTCCTCCAGGTCAGTGGTGTGCATGACGCCCGAGAACACGATCGTCAGCGTCCCGGGCGCGCCGGAACAGGGGTTCGCTGAAGCGCGCGAGTCGGTGCCGCTGAAGTGAATGGTCGTGGTCTCGGTCGCGAAGGCGGTCGCCGGCGCGAGCAGCGCCGCCGACAGCGTCAGGCCCGTTAGCCAGGCCAGCAGCCATCGTCGTCTCATCTTGGACTCCCTTGAGGTTGGCCGACGCTGGGGAGCCGCCGGGCTGACTGCGTGCTCGGACCACGGGCAACTCCTTGGGGCCGGACTCGTTGGACCCTGCGCGTGCTTGCCTGCCCTGGTAACTCCCTGGACGTGGCCTCAGTCGCTGAATCTTGTGAGGTACCCCCTTACATCGACTCTAGGCCCGGAAGGCCCGGCGCGGAACCTCGGCTTGTTCCAATCCGCAGATGAGGGCTACGACCCAGGTGGGCAGTAAGCGGACATGCCGAAACGGCTAGCGAAGCTCCTCTTCCCCGGGTCGTGGCCCGATGCCACGCGACCGCGTTGGTGCAGGCCGGGAGCCAGATTCCAGGGACAGGCATGTTCGGGCATTTGGTGCAGACCGCGACTTTGCCGGGGCCCTGGCCGGGGAGCTGCCCACGTTTGGCATGCCTGGCGCATCGGCACGCCTGCTCCTTTTAAGCTAGGAGTCTATGCTGGCGAGTTTTGCGCGGACCTTGGTGGCGTCGGGGTGCTTGAGATCGTCGAGGATGCCGAGGGCCTGCTGCCAGGCCTCCCGGGCCTGCAGCAGCTCGCCGACGGCGCGGCGGATGTCGCCGAGGTTGGTGAGGGTGTCGGCTTCCCCCCAGCGGTCGCCGACGGTCCGGAAGATGCCCAGCGCGCGCTCATAGCAGGCGGCCGCCTCGCCGAAGTCGCCGGCATGGTATTCGGTGTAGCCGAGGCTGTTCCAGATGTTGCCCTCCAGGTGGCGGCTGCCGTAGTCGGTGTTGAGGGCGAGGGCCTGCCGGCAAAGCCCGCGTGCTTGGGGGTAGTCCCCCAGGAGCGCGTGGTACCAGCCGACCGCGTTGAGCAGTTCGGTCTCACCGGCCTTGTCGCCGATACCGCGGAACAGGCTGGCGGCCTGCTCGGCGTGGCTGAGCGCCTCGGCGTACTGCCCTCGGAATTCGGCGAGCGCGGCCAGGCTGTAGAGGCACAGGGCCTGGCCGTGGCGGTTGCCGAGCTGCTGGTACAGCTTGGCCATGTCGGCGTAGTGCTCCGGGACCCACTGGTAGTCACCCAGCGTGCCAGCGTAGTCGCGGGCACCGCTGGCGATCATCGCGGCGTCGTCTCGGATCGCGGCGCCTATGTTCATGCGCTTGACCGCGGCCCACTCGAGATCGTACCCGTGCATGGCCAGGATGGGGTGCACGGCCAAGGAGATCTGCCAGCCGTGGTCGTCCAGCCCCGAGTCAACGGCGAGAGCCATGGCGGCGAGCAGGACATGGTATTCGGCCTCGAACCAGGCCAGGGCCTGCTCGTGCCCGGTGAACCGCTCGGGGGCGGTACCCGGGCTCGGCGGGGCCAGCGGGAACCACCCATGAGACGGGAAGACCATGGAGGCGCCATCGCGGGCGGTATGCAGGTAGTGGTCCAGCACCCGGCCGACCGCGGCAGCACGCTCGGGCTCGCTGTCGGTGTCGCGGGCCTGATCGGCGGCGTAGGCGCGCAGCAGGTCGTGCAGCGCATACCGGCCCGGGACATGCTCGGCGACCAGGTGCGCGCGGGTGAGCTCGGCCAGCAGGCGGCGCGCCTCGGGCTCAGCTACCGCGGCCAGGCTGGCGGCCGCGGGGGGGCTGATGTCCGGGCCGGGGTGCAGGCCCAGCAGCCGGAACATCCGCGCCGCCTCGGCGCTGAGCTGCCGGTAGGACCAGGAGAACACGGCCCGGACGCTGGCCGCCGGGTCGCCGGCATCCAGGGCGTCGAGGCGCCCGCCCCGGTCGCGCAGCTCGGCGGCCAGGGCAGCGAGCGGGAAGTCCGGCCGTGCTTCGGCGCGGGCCGCGGCGACCGCCAGCGCCAGCGGAAGCCGCCCGCACAGGGAAGCGATCTCGCCGGCCGCGCCGGGCTCGGCGGCGGCCCGGCCGGCACCGATCCGGGCGGTCAGCATGTGCACGGCCTCATCTCCGCTGAAGACGTCCAGGGTGAGCAGCCGGGCGCGGTCGGCGGCGGCCAGCCCGGCCAGCTCGTTGCGGCTGGTGATGATGACCAGGCTGGCCGGGCTGGCCGGCAGCAGCGGCCGGACCTGCCGCTCATCGCGGGCGTTGTCCAGCACGATCAGCATTTTCCGGTCCGCCAGCAGGCTGCGGTACAAGCCCGCCTGCGCCCCGGGCTGCAGCGGGATGCGATCCGGCGGCACGCCCAGGGCATCCAGGAACCCGCGCACCGCATCCGCGGCCGGCATCGGGACACCGGAGGGGTCAAATCCGCGCAGGTTCACATACAGCTGCCCGCCGGCGAACCGGCCCGCGACCTGGTGCGCCCAGTGCAGCGCCAGCGCGGTCTTGCCCACCCCCGCAGTCCCGCCGATCGCGGAGATCACCACCGTCCCGGGGCCGTCGGCGGCGGACTCATCCAGCATCCGGGTCAGCGCCGCTAGCTCGGCGGCACGCCCGGTGAAGCCGGAAACCGCCGCGGGCAGCTGCCGCGGCACCAGTGGTGCCGGGGAATTCGCGGCGCCCGGCGCCTGTGCCGGGGAATCCAGGGCCGGGTCGCCGTTCAGGATCTGCCGGTGCAGGTCCCGCAGCCCGGCACCTGGCTCGGTCCCGAGCTCATCAACGAGGATCTGGCGGGCCCGGGCGTAGGCCGCCAGTGCCTCGGCCTGCCGCCCGTCCCGGTACAGCGCCCGCATCAGCAGGCCGTGCAGCCGTTCCCGCAGTGGATGAGCCGCGGCCAGGCGCTGTACTTCGGTGATCACCTCCGCGTGCCGCCCAAGGCGGAGATCCGCATCGAGGCGCACCTCTACGGCCTGCAGCCGCAGTTCGGCGAGCCGCGGGATGTCGCGGGTCGCGAGCAGGTCGGACTCCACGTCGGCCAGCGGCTCACCCCGCCACAATGCCAGTCCCGCCCGCGCCTGCTCGGCGGCGGCGTCCCACGAGCCGTCCCGGGCAGCCGCCCGCGCGGCGGCCAGGTACGCCTCGAACCGGGACACGTCCAGCTCGCTGTCGCCGACACGGATCTCGTAGCCGTGGGGTTGCGTGCGGATCTGCGCGCCGGCGCCGAGCGCCTTGCGCAGCCGCATCACGTGATTTTGCACCGAGACCCGCGCCGACGGCGGCGGGGCGGCGCCCCACAGCACCTCGGTCAGTTCGTCGAGTGAGACCGCCCGGTCCGCGCTCAGCAGCAGCGCCGCCAGCACCGCCCGCTGCTTTCCCGCCGTCACCGGCAGCGTCACACCGCCCCGGCGTACCAGCAAGGGCCCCAGCAGGAAGAATTCCGTCACCATATCCATTTCGGTCGTTCCCGGAACCCGAAACCGCGACGCCGCGATGATCGGATTTTAGCGGTGTGTTAATAACGCCAGCCAGGCTATTCCCGTGCAGCCGGCGAACACGGCGACGCGAAGCGCCACGGATGGGGACGCTGCGCCCGGACAGGGGCGGGTGCCGGTCCTCGGCGTCACGAGCGTGAACGCGGGCCCTGCCCGCCATCGCGCGGCCCGCTGCAAACCCGGTGATTAAGCAATCGGAGGATCCGCTATGCGGCGTTCGTTCCTGTTCGGTGCAGCTGTCATCCTGGCGGTCGCGGGCGGGTCAAGCCTGGCCCCCGGGCGAGCGACCGCGGCGAACCACGGGACGAGCGTGCTGCTGGTCTGCAACGGCAGCACCGCCCCGTGCCCGGCGGGGGCCGGACCCTACTACAGCACCGTTCAGGGCGCGGTAGATGCGGCGAGCCCGGGTGACTGGATCCTCATCTATCCCGGGGTCTATCCCGAGAAGTCCGCGCAGTGGCCGACCGCGGGCGTGTGGATCGACAAGCCGGACCTGCACATACGCGGGCTGGACCGCGACCAGGTGATCATCGACGGCAGCAACGGGACCGCCGCGCACCCGTGCCCGTCGGCGGCCGCCGAGCAGGATTTCACGCCGCGGGACGGGATCGTGGTGTTCAAGGCCAGCGGGGTCACGATCCAGAACCTGACAGTGTGCGACTACCTGGCCGGAGCGAGCGGTCACGGCAACGAGATCTGGTGGGACGGCGGCGACGGCTCCGGTACGATCGGCCTGGGCTCGTTCTCCGGGTCCTACCTGACCGCGACATCGGAGTACGCGCCGGCAACCCTGAACAGTCCGACCTTGGCCCAGTACGGGATCTTCGCCGGCAACTCGAGCGGCCCCGGGCTCATCACGCACTCCTATGCCAGCAACATGGCGGACGGGGCCTTCTACGTGGGCGCATGCCGCCAGATCTGCGACACCACGCTCGCCTACGACACCGGGGTCAACTCCGCGCTCGGGTATACCGGCACCAACTCGGGCGGGCGGCTGGTCATCACGAACTCGGTGTTCGCGCTCAACCACACCGGGGTGGTGCCGAATTCGAGGAACAACGACGACGCGCCGCCGCCGCAAAACGGCCGCTGCCCCGGCAGCACCACCAGGTCCTGCACGATCATCACCGGCAACCTGATCGAGGACAACAACAACGCGAACGCGCCAAGCAGCGGCCCCACCGCGCCGATGGGGACCGGCGTCCAGATAGCCGGCGGCGCCTACGACACCGTGACCGGCAACGTCATCGCCGACCAGGGCGCCTGGGGCGTGGTCACCAGCGACAACCCTGACCCGGAGCAGCCGCCGCCGCCCTCGCACTGCCAGGGCGGCATCGACAACGACCCGGCACCTGGAGTCTGCCTGTTCCAGGCGCGTGGCAACCTCGTCTACGGGAACGTGTTCAGCCACGACGGGTTCTTCGGCAACCAGACGAACTCCGACCTGGCCACCGCGACCCTGTCGTCGTACACGCCGAGGAACTGCTTCTACCGCAACGTCGATCTGAGCGGAACGCTCACCTCCGCGCCCGCGGACATCGAGGCGGCGAGCGTGGACGGCCAGCCCTGCGCCGGTCCTGGTACCGGCAGCGACGTGCCGCTCGAGGACCAGATGATCTGCAACACGGGATTCGAGCCCTGCCCGCTGCCGCCCAGCGAAGCGCGCTACCCGAAGCAGACCCGCACCGTGATGCTGCCGCCGCCCCGGTTGCCGAGCATGCCAGATCCCTGCGCGGGCGTGCCGAAGAACGCGTTCTGCCCCTGACCGCCCGGCAGCGGCAACTCGGCATCGATGCTGCGAGCACGGCCGCGGCCGGGCGCAGGTCGGTTCATGCGGAGGCGAACCTCATACCGGCGCGATATCGCTAGGCAAAGCGGAACAATCTGACGGGAGGAAAGAAGAATGGCAGACCCGGCCAAGATCGTCGAAATCGCCGAGGCGAACCTCGGAAAGACAGGCTGCGACACCAACAGTGCGGGCGGCAAGGGCTACTACACGAGCTGTCTGCAACCCTGGTGCGCTGACTTCGCCAAATGGGTCTGGGCGCAAGCGGGCGCGGACGTTGCCGGGCTGACCCCTGAGGCCGGGAGCTTCGCCACGTACAGCGGCAGGCTCGGCAGCACGCCGCATGTCGGAGACGCCGTCGTCTTCGGCTACGACGGCCAGGGGTACGCCGAGCACGTCGCGATCGTGGTCGAAGTCTCCGACGAGACCATCTGCTCGATCGGCGGCGACGAGGGTTACCCGGAAGTCACCCTCGAGACCGCATTCGTGCAGAAGGACGGTCCCTACAGTGCCGCGGTAGGCGCGACACAAACCGGGCAGCCGATAAGCGGCTACGTGTCGCCCAAAGACGGGCTAGTCGTCTCAGCCGGCCGGACCGTCCGGTCGTCGGCTCAGGTTGCCCCAGTGGTGACCTGGGCGGAGAACAGCCTGCACGCCTTCGCGGTGGCGGCCAACGACTCCGTCGAATACCGCGCCTGGGACGGGCAGGCCTGGACCGGCTGGGTTGATCTCGGCGGCACGGTCAGCACGACCTATCCGACGCCGACGCCGGTCGCCTGGGGGGTCAATCACCTGGATGTCTTCTTCGTAGGCACCGACAGCAACCTGTATCACCGGGGCTGGGGTGGCGCCCACTGGAACGCCGGATGGGACAATCTCGGGAATTCCGGCGAGCCGCCCGGTTCCGCACCGGTCGCGGTCAGCCAGGCGGAGAACAGCCTGGACGTGTTCGTGATGGGACCGCACCACCAGACCATCTGGCGCCGTTCGTGGCGTGGCTCGTGGAGCGGCTGGTCGAGCCTGGGCCAGATCGTCAGCGCGCCCGGTTCCACGCCCGCGGTCTGTACCTGGGGACAGGGCCGCCTGGACGTCTGCGTCGTGGGCGCCAACAAGACGGTCATGCACAGTGGCTGGGACGGCGGCGCCTGGAGCGGCGGCTGGCAGGAGATCGGCGGCAACCCCGCCTACGACCCGGCGCTGGTGTCCTGGGGGCCTGAGCGCCTCGATGTCTTCATCGTGGGCGCCGACGGCAACCTCTACCATAACTCCTGGAACGGTAACTGGCTCGGCTGGCAGAACATGGGGAATCCCGGCGAGCAGCCGCGCTCCGCGCCGGTCGCGGTCTGCCAGGACGTGAACCGCCTCGATGTCTTCGTCATGGGACCGCACCACCAGACCATCTGGCGCCGCTCCTGGGACGGCGGAAGCTGGAGCGGGTGGGAAAGCCTGGGCCAGATCGTCAGCTCGCCCGACGCGACACCGGCGGTTGCCGCGTGGGGACCAGGGCGCCTGGACGCCTTCGTGGCATGCGCTCCCAACTCCATTCACCACAGCGGCTGGGGAGGCGGAAACTGGAGCGGCAGCTGGGAGAACCTCGCCGGTGACGTGAAGTCCTTCTAGGCTTGGTTTTCAGCCGTACCCGGCTCGACCAGGTGGCGGTCCGCGTCGTCGCCGAGGATCGCCCGGAACAGCTTCGTGAGGACGCGGTCGAGTGCGGCCTGCCGGGGACCAGCCGGCCCAACCAGCCATCTGCCGGCAGCAGCAGCACACCCAGCTAACAGCAGGCTGACCTCAGCTACCTGCAGAGTCGGCGCACACCCCGGCAGCCGGCAACCGCGGCTCGGACGCCAGGGAAAATTTCACCTCCTGCTGGCACGATGGAAGACTGATTGCGGTGCGGTCTTCCGACGGGGAGAAACCTGGATGAACGGCACAGCCCTGGTTACTGGCGCGGCGAGCGGCATCGGCGAGGCGACCGCGGTCAAGCTCGCCGCAAGCGGATGGGCCGTGGCCGCGGTCGACATCGACCCGGACGGTCTGGCGGCGCTCGCACGACGGGTCAGCGGGGTGCAGGCCCACGTGTGCGATGTGAGCGACGAGGGCGCGGTAGACAGCTTGCCGACCGCAGTCGGCCCGGTAGGCCGGGTGGTGCATGCTGCCGCGATAGCCCGGCTCGGCCGCGCGCTGGAGCAGCCGCGGGAGGACTTCGACCGGATCTGGCGTGTCAATTTCGCCGGCACCGTCAATGTCGTGCGCGCCTTCCTGCCCCCCATGGTGGAACGTGGCCGGGGCGAGCTGGTGCTCTATTCGTCGCTCGACGGCTGGGTGCCCGCGCGGAAAATGTCCGCCTACGCGGCCTCCAAGGCCGCGGTCAACGCCTACGCCGAGGTGCTGGCCGCGGAATACCGGGGCAGCGGCGTCAAGATCCGCTGCGTCTGCCCCGGTCGGGTGGACACGCCGCTCTACCGTCGCCTCGCCGCCGAGGACCCGGCCGCGGTGGCACACCATCGCAGCATCATGCCGACGTCCGTGGTAGTCGACGCCGTGGAGCGCTCGCTCGCTGGCGACGGCCTGTTCGTCTTCCCCGGCGCCGTCGCGAAGGCCGGCATCACGCTGCGACGTCACTTTCCCCGGCTGCTTGGCCGCCTCGTGGACTACGACACCAGCCCGGCGCGATCGAGCCCGCGGCCGTCACCAAGCGGACCGACGCGAAAGGCGTGACGTCCGAGAGACGGCGGGCAGATCGCCGGGGATCACAGACACGGACCGCCTGACCTACAAAATTGACCCACACCCGCCACAACACCCTGCCGAGCACGCCCCGACGCGCCAGTGCTCCCCGAGGTGGGCGGCAACCGGATCAGCGCACGGCCAGCTGCTGGACCGCCAGCTCCGGTTTGCTGAGCCGCTGCCAAGGGCGTGCAGTTACCGCCTACCGGCACCAAGCCACACGACTAAGCCCTCACACCGAACTGGAGCTTCTGCGTCTCAGGCTTTTGTCTCAGATGCCGAGGAAGCGAGTACCGATTCGGCGATCTGAAATTGTTCGAGCCAAAGACAACGTGCCCGCTTATAGCGGTGCGTGACTGCGGGGAGCGGTAGCCGGGCCTGGTCTGGCCATGTGGATCGAGGTCGACGTGACCTGCCGGTTACAAGACGGCAGGTGCGCCTGAGACCATAGCGCCAGGAAGTCGTTGAGACGGGACCGCCCGCAGGCGTCGCGTAGCCGCCATCGCCGGACAGGCAGGCCTGTTCTGAGCCCCCTGATCCCCGGCTGCTCCGTCGCCGGGGATCAGGATCCTTCCAGGTCCCCGGTTCGGGGGCCCGATGCCGCGGAGATGTCCGG
>WNGJ01005646.1_pt1 | contig 13172 bp, 15 predicted proteins | sample 5400611 | NCBI WGS metagenome assembly WNGJ01 (sample SAMN13153375, study PRJNA577476) | soil metagenome | isolation source: 40 cm soil or saprolite under Garry oak tree replicate 1 | place: USA:California | collected 2016-06-15
GCCGACCAGGAAGACCTTGTTGCCGTCGGGGACCTGGATTTTGCTGGGGACCACCGGCGGCGGTGGTCCGGCCTGGGCCACCTGCGTCAGCGACAAGACCGCCGCGGCAGCGACGATCCCCACTACCAGCAGGCGGTTGAAACGGATGTTCATATCGTCTCCTTCCTGTGATCATTCGGCATGCCGCATCCAGTGGGGAGGGACCGCGATACGCGCGGCCCTCCGGATGCTGCACGCGCACATCAACGCGACGCTCGGTGTCGCTCGGCTCAACTCGACGAGCTGAAGTGGACGATGGCCGAGCCGCAGCCGACCCCCTGGATCCAGACGTTCTGGACGCCTGGAATGTCATCAGCTATGTCGCCCCGGGAGACGATCAGCCGGGCTTGGAAGGACTCGTCGATCCCATCGCCTGCTCGGTAGAAGTCGGACTGAAGGACGACTGTGCCGTCGCCGGTGGTCGCGGTCTTCTGAGCTTCGGTCGCGGCGCCGGTGCACTTGAAACCGGTGCTCGGCAAGAGCATTTCCGTATCCCAGCGGACACCTTCGCCGGCCAGGCAGCCATTCAGCGGCACATTCCCCGCTACAGCCTGGGTGCAGCGGAAGCCGCCTCCAGAGTGAACGAACTTCGTGTCGAGGTTGAACGCGCCGCCGCCGGTGAGGGAGACGGCACCGGCGGGAAAGCCGCGGATCTCGCTGGCGTTGAAGCCGAAGCCGGTCTGGCCCTCGCTCGCTGCCAGTGCCGGGGCGGTAAGCGCGACGAGGGTGGCGGCGGCGGCGAGGGCGAGGAGCAGCCACCGTCGCTTGCTGGTCGTGCTACGGGACATCGGTTCCTCCTTTTGGGTGTGATTAACCTCTCCTGCGCCAGGGCTAGAGCACGATGTTGTGGTTGTCGCGACCAGGATCGAGGCTCGCGCGGACGGCGGCCTCACGGAGCGCCGGTGAGGAACTCCGTGAGAAGCGGGCCGCCCGGCGCTGCTAGAGGGCGCGAGCGAGCTGCGAGCGCGAGCGGATCTCGAGCTTGCGGAAGACGCTGCGGAGGTGCGTCTCGATGGTGTTCTCGGTTAGGAAGAGCGCCTGTGCGATCTCGCGGTTGCTCATCCCCTCGGCGGCCATTCGAGCAACGCGCAGCTCGGAGGCGGTGAGGTTACTGCGGCTCTCAGTGGGGTCTCGGCGGGGGCGGGCACCGGCTGCGACGAGCTCGTCGTGGGCGCGCACGGCAACCGCGTCGGCACCGCAGGCGCGGGCCAGTTCGAGCGCCTCGCGGAGAGGCTCGCGCGCGTCGCCGCGTCGGCCGACGCGGCGGGTCGCCGCGCCCAGTTCGAGCAGCGCGAGCGCGTGCTCGAGCTGCGCCGATGACCGTTGGAGGTTGGCGACGGCTTGCTCGAGCAGCCCGATCCCCGAGTCTCCCGGCTCGATGAGGCCAAGTGTGCGCAGCGAAGCGCCGAGCGGGCCTGGTGCGCCGAAGGCGCGGCAGCGCCCGAGCTCCTCACGGGCCAGAGCACGAGCCTCGTCGTGGCGGCCGAGCGATGCCAGCAGCGGCGCGGCGTCGGCGCGCCAGGTGCTGAACGCGGGAGTGCGGATCTCCCACTCCCGCTCGAGACGGCCGCAGGCGGTCAGATCTTCCAGCGCTTCGTCGGGGTGCCGCGAGGCCGCCCGTAGGCGAGCGCGCGTCTGCAGGTAGCGGATGTGGCCCGCTGCCGCGGGCTCGGACGCAGCCTGCGCAAAGATTTCGGCCGCTTCGGTCGGCTTGCCCCGCGCGAGCAGGACGTTGACGAGCGCCAAGCGGCCGTAGGGGGGAAAGCCCGGCAGGCCAGGATGCTCGAGCACGCTCGCCGCATCCGCTTCCGCTTCGGCCAGCGAGCCGCGACGTAGGCAGACGTACGCGCGCAGCTGAGCCGCCATGGAGAACGCTGGCAGCGACCCGTGCTGCTTCGCCCACTCGATCACCGCGGTGCTGACCCGCGCCCCGTCGTCATCGGCGTGGGCGAGGAGAAGCACGGTCGGCACGATCCAGAACCCACCCGACTCCGGCCCCGGGTCTTCGAGCAGCCGCCCGTCCGCGAACGCCTGTAGGGCCAACTCGCGTGCCTCCTGGGCCGTCCCCGTTCGAGCGGCGTCATACGCCGCGACAGCGACGTGCAGGCGCTCCCCGATCGTCCGTGGTGTGCGGGACGTGACGACGAACCGCTCCCTGGTCGCCTGGAGACGACGCCAGACCGCAACGCTGCCCCTCACGGCCGCCCAGCGCGTCGCCTGTAGCCGCAGTCCCTGCTCGCGCTCGCTCTCTGGTAACTCGTCGATGACCGCCGTGAGATCGGTCATCGCCTCTTCGGGCCGGTGCGCGAGGAAGAGAGCCGAACCCAGCGCGTTTGCCGCTTCCGCGCGCAGCCGCGCATCGGCAAGATCCCGAGTTGCCTGTCGGAGCTGCTCGATCGCCATCCCAAGCTCGCCGGCACTGAGCGCGGCCCTGCCCAACTCGTGGACAAGTACAGGTTCGAGCTCCGGCGACGGCGGCTCCGCGAGCGCTCTTTGGAGGTACGTGACGGCAACGTCCGGGGCGCCGCGATTGCTCGCGCCCTTGGCCGCCTGCCGCACCGTGTTCACCGTCTCCGGGTCGCCGCCGGGACGGGTCGCCAACAGGTGAACGGCAATCCGTTCCGTCGCCTTGCCCGCACCTGTGAGCAGGCGGGCGGCGCGCTCGTGGTACCCGGCACGCTCCTGAGTGCTCAGCTCGGAGTAGACGCTCGAGCGCACGAGCGGGTGGACGAACGCAAGCCGGCCGGACTCGAAGATCACCGCCTCGGCCAGAGCGTCGGCGGCGTGGGAGGCCGCGTCGTCGTCGAGGCCGGCGAGCTGGGCTGCGAGGGTCGGCTCGGCCGGGTCGCCGAGCACGGCGACGGCGCGAGCCAGGGCGGTGCAGCCGGGCGGCAGGCGCCTCAGACGAGCGCGCACGGCTCGGCCGACGCCGTGCGAGCTCAGCTGGCTGGCCAGGCCGGCGTTCTCGCGACTCGGCGCGATCCCCCGCCGGCGCAGCTCGCCGAAGAGCTCCAGGAGCAAGAACGGGTTGCCGCCAGTCGCCCGCTGGCAAGCTGTGACAAAGCTCGGATCGGGCTCAGCGGCCAGTAGGCGTACCGCGAGCATGGTGATCGCCTGCTCGCTCAGCCCTCCCGGCTGAAGGACGGCGACCTCCGGGATGACGAGCAGCTCGTCGAGCAACTCCTGCACAGGGCCGGGCTCGGCCGGCCTGGTCGCCAGCACGAGCGCCAGCGGCACGCCCGCCAGCCGGCGGGCGAGATAGACCAGCCAGCGCAACGAAGCGACATCCGCCCAGTGCGCGTCGTCCACGGCCACCAGCAACGGTTGTGCGTCGGCCAGATTGATCGTGAGCCAGTAGAGCCCGTGCAAAGCGGAAAAGGACGGCTCGCCGCCGGCTTCCGGATCGGCCGCAAAGAGGACAGGCCTTGCCAGCGCCGCCGCCCCAGCCAGCAGGGCTTCGCGCTCCTTCGCGTCGCAGGCCACCACCGCCGGTTCCAGCAGCTGCCGGACGATTCCGAACGGCAACTCGCGCTCCAGCTCGCCGCCCCGCGCCGAGAGAACGCGTAGCTCGTCCGCTGCCGCCGTCCGAGCGGCCGCCAGCAGACTCGACTTGCCGATCCCCGCCGGCCCTTCGAAGACCACAGCCCCGCCGGAGCCCGCGCCGGCACCGGCGAGCAACCGCTCCACCGTTTCGAGCTCCCGCTCGCGCTCCACGAGCGGAGCCAGATGCGCTCTCACGACGCGATTCTAGAGCGCCGCCGGCTGCGCTCCAGGCATCGCCGGGACGCTCAGACGGTGAGCTTGAGTCGGTTGCCGTCGGGGTCGAGGACAACGCTCTCATAGCGGCCCAACTCGCCGGTGCGGTGCGGCGGCTCGAGGACCCGGTGGCCGGCCGCAGCGATGACGCGACTGAGTTCGTCGACGGCGTCGGCGGATCGGAGCGCGAAGCCGAGGTGCACAAGCCCCGACGACGGCCCGTCGCCTGCCGCACCTTCGCGGCTGGCCGGCCGCTCGAGCAACTCCAAGCGGACGCCGCAGAAATCCAGCACGCAGCTGCGAAGTCCGGTGTCGGGGTCTGTGCAAGGCGGCAAGGCCGTCGCCCCAAGTTGCCGGTAGAAGTCGCATAGGCGCTCGACATCGTCGGTCGCGAGCGCGATGTGCTCTATCTGGGCGACCGTCGGACGGATAGCGTCACTGCTCACGGTCCTCCTTGGGGGCTGCCGTTCGACGCGCGCTCGGCCAGGCCACGGCTGCGTGGGCGAACAGACGTCAGCGCTCCCTCCCGTATTGCAGAAGCCGGGCCGTGAGCGCGCAGGATCGGGAAACCGCCACGCCTGCCTTGCCGAGCCAGTCGGCGCGCGTAGTTCGCCGTCGATTGGACGGACGATGGTCTCGATGCGCCGAACTGGTTTGGGTGGTCTGTGGTCAATGTCACCTCTTTGCTCGAGCCCTCCCAAAGGACCGGTCTGTTTCTTCCCAGGATCAGGCCGCGCCGCAACCGGTACCTCACCGACAACCGGTGAGAAAGCCCGTGAGATCGCGGCCCGCGCAGCCAGCTCCGCTTGATCCACGTGACCGCCCCGACGCTCGCCATCACAGCGGCGAGCGAGCTCGGATACGAGGCCGGTCAGCACGAGAAGGGCCGCAGGCACCGACGTCGGTCGAACGATCCGCTTCGCTGTTCCGGTGTGGAAGAAAGGTCCGTCAGATGCAGATCGACCTGGCTGCCCTGACTGCCAGTATCGGTGAGTTGTACGACCTCGACCTGGAACGTGGCGTGGCTCCCACCCTGCAGCAGGTGGTGATGGCGCCAAGACCTTATTCCACGTGGATGGGGCGGGCCTCATGCTCGCCGACGCCGACGGTGCCCTGCGCCGGGCGAGCGCGTCTGAGCAGCAGTCCCAGCTCGTCGAGGAGGACCAGGAGCGGCTGGCGCAGGGCCGTGCATGGCCGCGTTCGTGCAACGGGCAACGATGTCGGTGCGGAACGCGAACACCGAGCCTGATATCGAGGGGTCCCGGTCGGTGCTTCTTGGTGCTGGGATCCAGGCCGCGGTGCGCGTCCCGGTCGAGCTCCAAGGGGGGCCGATCGGCACGCTCGACATCTACTCGGCGACACCGCGGGACTGGGATGACAGCGAGCTCGGCACGCTGCAGGCCTACGCCGGCATCGTTGCGAACCTGCTTGGCAGCGCCGCCGCGGCCCAGGTCAAGGGCCGCCTTGTCGACCAGTTGCGGACCGCCCTTGCGCATCGTGCCCTCATCGAGCAGACCAAGGGCGTTCTGATGGAACGTGAGCACCTTGATCCCGCGGCCGCGTTCGAGCGGTTGCGGGCGGTGGCCAGATCCTCAAGCCGGAAGGTGGCCGACGTTGCCCGCGACGTGCTCGCTGACGTCCCGCCAGTTTCGGCCCGGCCGTAGTCAAACGCGGTTCCCTCGCGGCAGGTCGCACATCCCTGGAGTGGCCGGGTCCGACGTGGCAGCCGAATGAGCTGCCGAGCAGTGTGACCCCTTCGAGCGTCACGACGTCAAGCCAACTGATGAGAGAGTCTGCCGCTGACAGTCTCGGGAATGCGGGCGCCGGGTCTTCACATCAGGTCTTGCGATGCCGATCCACGCTCCTGCACAGCAACGCCAGGCCGGCTGCGGATAGGAGCCCCATCCCGAGGGGGATAGGCAGGCAGCAGCCGAAGACACGCACCCGGCGCTGCGGCCGCGGAGGTCGGCTAGCCGCCATGCTGGTCGGCTCGCTGCGGTTCCCGGTCCCAAGGGGGCCGTTGTGACCGGTCGCCGCCCAGCCGAGCCGCCAGCGGCCCGCGGCCGAAGCGCTGCACGAAGTCGGCGCCCTGTCGCAGCCGCCTGCTGGTCGGGGAGGTCCTGTCGCGTGCCTCGGCCCGCCGAGCAGCCTGCTCCAAGGCCCAGGCAGCGACCGGCACCGCGACCGTGACCAACGCCACCCGCCGCGCTCTGCCCTTCATTCTGGCTCGCATCTGCATGCCTCCAATCTTCCCAAGAACCGGATCGGGGTGGCCGGGTTCGGACGGCTAGCGCACCAGGAGGTTGAGAAGCGCGGTCAGCACGACCGAGGCGACAACGGAGAAGAGGATCATCAGCAGGCACCCTGGCCAGCCGCCCAGTGGCCGCATCTGTAGTCGTCCAGGCCTCATGCGTTGGTACTCCTTCAACTCCCACTCAGCGACCGTTCATGTATCGGTGATTGCCAGCCTTCGCCATTTGCGAAGCCAGAGCCGAGCGGGACAGGTGTGAGGTCCTGGCCGGGGAGCGGGTCGTCCCGCTCCCCGGCCGTGTCACGTCGTCAGCCGCCTATGACCTTTGTGGCCTCGTCCTTGACCTGGTCCTCTGGCGGGCCTGGTCTCGGATGTCGTCGGCGCTTTGTCTGGCGCTCTCGGCGAGCTCCTCACCTTGTTGCTGACCCTGTTGCCTGGCTGTGTCGACCGCGCTCTGGGTCGCCTGCTCGGCGACGTCCTTGCCGCGCTCCAATGCTTCCTGGCCGGTCTCCTTGACCTTGTCCTTGACCTGGTCGGCGACCGGGCCAAGCTTCTCGTCCTCGACCCGCGTGGTCGGCGCGGCCAGCCCGGCCACGAAGCCCAGGGCGAGCGCTCCGATGGCCATGCCGAGCGGGTTCTCTTGGGCGAGGCCGGCGGCCCGGCGGGCCGTCCGCTTCACGTCCCTGCCGCTGGGGGTGGCATCGCCGACGCGGGAGGCCGCCTCGCTGACGTCCTCACCGGCCCTTGAGGTCGTCCCGGTGACGGCCTCTTTTGCCCGGGACGCGGTGTCGCTGATGCGCGATTTCACGGATTCGGCCTTTCCAGCTACGGCCTCCTTGGCCCGCGAGGGCACGTCGGCCTTGTAGCCGATAGCTTCGACGGTCTCACCCATTTCAGCTCTGGTCTGCTCTATCTCCTGGCGGATCTCGTCTGGGTCTTGGCCCATTCGACGTCCTCCTTCACAGTCTCGATGGTCTGCTCGGGCGCCAGCGGCGTGACCTGCTTGACCCGGCCACGGCCCTGCACGGCCAGCACCGCGGCGATCGCACCGTAGACGACGGCCACGATCAGCGCGGCCAGCCAGGCCGGCAGGGCCGCGTTCAGGGCCAGGATGATGCCGGCGGTCAGCGCGCCCAGGGCGCCCAGCCCGAGCGCGGCGGACGCGCCGAACAGCCCCGCCCCGGCTCCCGCCTGGCGACCCTTCTGGGTCAACTCCACCTTGGCCAGGTGGAGTTCCTGGTGGACCAGCTTTGTCGTCTCGGCCGACAGGCGCTTCAGCAGTTCCGGGAGAGAGCGGTCCCGTGGGTCCTCGGCGCCACTGAGGTCCCCGATGTCGTCCGGAGGCCGAGTTGTCATAGTCCCTCCTGGCCTTCAGATCTCGGGTCCAAGTTGCGGCGGGTGCTGTAGGAGTCGGCCGGCTCCGCAACCGGCGTCCCGGACTCGGGCGCCCGATCATAGGTGCCGCCCACCGGGGGGACTGGGTCCGTCTGGGTATGCGGCGCCTCGGTGCCATAGTCAGACTGGGCCGAAGCCGGGTCCACGGTGGAGGCGGTCGTGCCGGTCGGCGGCGGGTACGTCCTCTCACCGGCGTAGGACAAGTGCCGAGCGCCTTGCCCGGAGCTGTAGCGCCGGCTGCTCGAGGCCTTGAGCAACCGCGAAGCGGCAAACCCCAATGCCAGGCCCCCGGCCGCCACTGCCCACGGCAGCCGACGTGCCAAGCTTTCCGCGTCGTCCAGCAGCTGCTCGCCATCGGCATTGCGTAGATAGTTCCCAAAGGACTCGGAGCGGTCGGCTGCCTGCTCGACCAGGCGGGCCGGCATGTCCTTGCCCTGCCCGCGCAGCTGCTCGGCCAGGTTCCGCACCTGATGCGCGGTTGAACGTATCTCGTCACCGGCCTGGGTCGAGCGCTGGTCGATCTGCTCGCGCAGCCGGCCGCGGGCCTGGCCGAGCGTGGCGCCGGCCTTATCCTGCGCCACCTGCGCCTTGTCGCGCACTTGATCCTTGACTTGCTCGGTGGTCGACCCGACGGTGGACTCACTCATTGGAACTCCTTCATGTCGGTGCGGTGGACGGCCCAGTGTCATGACGCCCTCCGCCGTCACGGTCACGCGTTATGGGGGCTATCGGGCGGAGCCGTCGGTATCAGCCGCGGTCGATGTACGGGTCATGGATGCCGGACTTGGTCAGCCCTCGGTCACGATGTAGCCGATGGTCCAAGCGACCAATTCGGTGGTCTCAATTCGGCCCTGGTCTCGGTACTGAGAGGCCGCGCAAAAGGTGCCCGATCTGTCCCCCCGCTGGGCCGGTCGTCCGGCTCAGCTCTGCATCGGTGCTCGATCGTTTCTGTATGTGTGTGCGTCAGCCCAGCCGCATGACTCCAGCCGTGGCTGGAATCCGCGTGCGGCGGCTACTAGGGGAGGCACTGGCCTGCTTCGGCCAGGAATGGGCACGCGGCATCGGGCACCGCATGGTGGATGAAACGGACTGGTCGTCAATAACTCCGATGCAATGCAGGACGGGGTTCGGGCCCTGCTGACTACCCGGCAATCATCCGGCGGCAATGCCTATCCCCGATGACCTCGGGCAAACCTCTGGGTGCATTTCCCCTCGGGTGGAGGGCCGCCCCTGCGCCTGGCATGCGGCAGCCGGCACCGCGCTGTTGGCTGCTGGCGCCATCCCAGCCTGATCCATGCGGACCGGTCACGACGGTGGCCCGCGCCAGTCCAGGCACACGACGGTGAGATCGTCAGCCAGGTCACCAGCCCGGTGGGCGATCACCTCGCGCACCACCCGCTGCGCCACCGCATACGGCGAGAGGTCCCGGCTGGCCCTCAACGCCTCGTGCAGCCGGCCAGCCCCGTAGGCCGCTCCGCCCTCCGGTGCGGCCTCCAGCACTCCGTCGCTGAGCAGCACCAGCCGATCCCCCGGCTCCAGCCGGAGCGGCTGCACCCGGTAGATCGTCTCAGGGTCCACGCCAAGCGGCAGGTCGGCGTCCAGCCCGACCGGCTCGACCCGACCGCCGCGCACCAGCCGGGGCAGCGGATGCCCAGCGTTGACCACCGCGCCGGTCCCACCTGGCACATCAAGGCGCAGCACCTGCCCCGTGACAAACCGCTCCCCGCCGAACTGCGCATGCAGCGCCCGGTTTGCCTGGTTGACCTGCTCCAGCAGCCCCGCCCGGCGGCGGCGGGCGTTGCGCAGCGAGGCCACCGCCAGCCCGGCGAGTAGGGCTGCCTGCAGCCCGTGGCCCATCGCGTCGGTCACCGACACCATCAGCGCCTGCGGTTGGGCGGCGTAGTCGAATGTGTCCCCACCCATGTCATAGGCCGGCTCCAGCGTCCCGGCCACCGTATACTCCGGCGCCGCCAGCCCAGCCGTGGCAGCAGCTCCCACTGGATCTCGGCTGGCAGGCTCAGCGGCCGACCCCGCCGGGCCAGCTCCCCTGGGGTTCCCCCCGGGGAACGGACACCTGATTTCAGGCCGCCGTGGGCTGCTGGTGCGCGGTGATCCTCTCGTACTCGACGGGACTGTGGTAGGCGAGCGCGGAGTGCCTGCGGCGGTGGTTGTAGAACGCGATCCAGGAGAACACCGCCAGGCGGGCCTGCTCGGGGCTGTCCCAGCGGGCGCCGAGCTCGCGCTTGAGCGTGGCGAAGAAGCTTTCGGCCACGGCATTGTCCAGGGAGTCGCCGATCGTGCCCATCGACTGGACGACCTTGTGGGTGGCGCAGACTTCGGCGAACACGGCTGAGGTGTACTGGGTCCCGTGGTCAGCGTGGAACACCACGCCGTCCACCCCGGTCCCGCCGCGGGTGGCGACCGCCGCGGTGAGCGCGTCGCAGACCAGGCCGGCACGGAGATGATCGGCCAGACTCCAGCCGACCAGCCGCCGGGAGTACAGGTCCACGACGGTGGCCAGGTACAGCCAGGAAGAGCCAGCGCGCAGGTAGGTGATGTCGCCGACCCATCTGGTGTCGGGCCGCTCGGCGGTGAAGTCGCGGGCCAGCAGGTCCGGTGCTGGGACAGCGGTCGGATCGGCGACGGTGGTCTTGCGCTGGCGGCGTAGGTGGATCCCGATGACGCCGGCTGCGCGCATCATCCGCTCGATGCGTTTGTGGTTGACCACCAGGCCCTGGGCGCGCAGCTCGGCGCACACCCTGGGCGACCCGTAGACGCCGCGGGTCTGGCGGTGAATGGTGCGGATCTGCTCGAGGAGTTGGTCGTCGGTGGCTGCTCGGGCGGCCCGCCGGGCAGCGCCGTCCAGCCAGGCGTAGAACCCCGACCGCGACACGTTGAGGACTCGGCACAGCCGCTTGATGCCGAACTCGGCTCGCTGCTCGGAGATGAACCGAAAGCGGCTCACCGGCCCATCTCCTTCGCGAAATAGGCGGCTGCCCGGCGCAGGATCTCCCGCTCGGCCTCCAGGTCAGCCACCCGGCGGCGCAGGGTGCGTAGCTCCTCACGCTCGGATGAGGTCAGTTCACCCGGCTGGCCATGGCCGCGGTCAACCCGGTCCTGCTTGACCCAGTTGCGCAGCGTCTCGTGGCTGAGCCCGAGCTCGCGGGCGACCTGGTTGATCGGCCTGCCCGTCGTCCGTACCAGCGCGACCGCGTCACGCTTGAACTCCGGGCTGTACTTGGATGGACGTCCCACCCCTCACCCCTTCCTCTGGACCTCGTCCAGTGTCGGGGTGTCCATCCTCCGGGGGGAACCTCACACCTCGTCGGTGGCCTGGCCAGCGGCGACCAGTGCGAACGCCAACGCAATCGCGACCCGCTCCAACTCAGTCAGCAGGCCAGGGCTCGGCTCGGCGGCCAGCCGCACATCCAGCAACCCGAACCGTTCACCCGCCAGGGTGACCGGCACGCACGCCCGCCAGCCCCGCTGGATCCGACCGACCCGGACGGTTTGGGTCTGGTAGGCCACACCCGCCTCGCCGCGGTCGACCTGCTCTTGGCCCAGTGCCGGCCCCTGGTAGGTGCCAAACGGGCCCAGCAGCTCCCGGCCGTAGTCGACCAGCAGCAGGTTGACCGCCTCGACCCGCATGACCGCGATCAGATAACCGCGGGTCAGCTCGAGCAGCCGAAACGGCGGGCTGGTGCCGAACTGGCGGACCAGCTCCCCCACATCAGTCACGTGCTCGGCCACGTCGGCACTGTACCCGGCCCGCCCGCCAGGTCAACGCCATCAAGCCGCGCACGCGCCAGCCGAACGCGATCGAACCGCCTCGGAGGCCGCAGTGACCTCCTACTCAATCGATTCCGCCGGTCGGCCGTTTTGGTCGGGCTGAGGCGGTCCTCGGCGACCACGTCAGAGATGCCGACCCGCCCACCGGCGGCCAGCAGCCCAGCCCTAACCTGGAGTCCACAGGACCGGGGCAACCGCTTCCAAAGTCTTGCGGCGGCTGGCGGTGTCTGAGGAAGCCCCGGGCGACGCCGTCGATGCTCTCCCGCTCGATCAGGTTGCCGTGTCGGCGACGACGCCTACCGACAGAGAGCTTGCACCTTCTCGCTGCTGCCACACGTTGCGCGTGCGCACGGCAGCTGCCCAGCGGATCGGCTCGTTGGTGCCTATGCGATGTCGAAGCGGCTCACCTGGCCGTTGCGGAAGGTGAACAGGTGACGCACCCAGCGGTCGTCGAGCAGTTGCGAACCATCGGCGGAATGGACGACCTGGTGCACCTGCACGGCCACCCGCCCGCCTGGCGCTGGTTCGATGTGCTGAGGCTCGACGGTGGAGCGGGACTGGTGCAACTCGTGCTCACAGTGGTCGAGTTGCTGCGGCAGCTGATGGAGCGGCAGGCGCTGCGCCGGGTCGACCAGGGCGATCTGAGCGACCAGCAGGTCGAGCGGCTCGGCAACGCGCTGGAGCTGCTCGCCGAGCGGATGGACCAGCTCAAGGAGCGCTACGGCCTGAGCGACCAGGACCTCAACCTCGACCTCGGCCCGCTGGGCCCACTGCTGCCCCGCGACCTCTGAGCGACGGCGATGGTCACACGCGGGCCGGCCGGCACCAGGCGGTGGCGGCGGCGAGCACGTCGTCGGGGGTGAGCCGGAGGAGGCCGGGGTCGGGGCGGTCGGCGAAGGTGTCGCCGGTGCGGCCGGCCCACAGGGCGACGTGCTGGCGGCGGTCGGGTGGCGGGCCCCAGTGGCGCGGGGCGACCGGGCCGAACAGGACCACCGAGGGCGTGCCGTAGGCGGTGGCGAGGTGGGCGATGCCGGTGTCGCCGCAGACCACCAGGGGTGCGCCGGCCACCAGTGCGGCGAGCTGGCCGAGGCTGGTCCGGCCGGCCAGCACGGCGCCGTCCGGGAGCCCAGCGCCGTCCGCGACGCGGCGCGCCAACGCGCGCTGGCCGGGACCGCCAGTGACGACTACGGGCCGCCCACCGCGCGCCAGTTCGCGCGCCACGGTGGCGTAGCGCCCCGCAGGCCACTGCCGCGCCGGGAATCCCGCGGCGGGGTGCACCACGACCGCGCCCGGCGCGGGACTCGGCCCGTCCGGCCGCGCCAGCCCGAGGTCCGCCGGGTCGCAGCCGATCCCGGCGCTGCGCAGCAGCCGGCACCAGCGCGCCACCTCGTGCAGGTCGGCCCGCCAACTCGGCCCCGGGACGCCGGGGTGCTCTGGATGGGCATGGGTCAGCAGCGTCCCGGGGCCGAGGTCGCGCAGGATCGCGGTGCTGCGCGGTCCCTGGCCGTGCAGGTTGACCGCCATCTCCGGAGCCGGCGCCGCCAGCGGCGCCAGCCGGGGGGTGGGCAGCAACTCGTCGACCGCTCCGGTCAGCGCGGCCAGCTCTGCCAGCGGCGCCGGCGCGGCCAGCACCAGGCGGTGCCCGGGGTAGGCGCGCCGGAGGCCGCGCAGGGCCGGCACGGCGGTGAGCAGGTCGCCGACGCCCAGCGCGCGCAGCGCCAGCACGGTGTGCCGGCCTGGAGGGCTCACGGCCAGGAGGGCTCTTCGGAGGCGGCCACCACCAGCTCCCGCAGCTCGCAGCCGGGCGGCTGCCGCAGCGCGAAGACCACCGTGGCGGCCACGTCCTCGGGCTGGTTGAGCTTGGCGTCCGGCGGCGGCTTGTACCGCTCGTCGCGGCCGTCGAAGAACGCGGTGCGCATCCCGCCGGGGACCAGCAGGGTCA
>WNGJ01005964.1_pt1 | contig 13172 bp, 10 predicted proteins | sample 5400611 | NCBI WGS metagenome assembly WNGJ01 (sample SAMN13153375, study PRJNA577476) | soil metagenome | isolation source: 40 cm soil or saprolite under Garry oak tree replicate 1 | place: USA:California | collected 2016-06-15
TGCCTATGATCAGGCTTTCAGCAAGTATGAACGGCTTTACAAACTGCCGGTAGTCAGCCCAACGCTCGATCAGTTGGGGCAGAACATGCAAAATCGCAACGCCTACAACCTGTCGACCGCGACGGCAAGCCTCACCAGCCTCTCTGGGTCCAATCTGACGATCAGCATCACGGTGCCCGCGACAGCTACTGTTCCGAGCGCGATCATCCCCATCACCGGCCTGAACGGCGTCGGAGCGGAAACCTATGGAGGACAACACATCTCGCACGTACAGGTGAGCAGGGGCCAAACGATAATACTGCCCGTGCTGTAGACAGTGCTTTAGACAGTTAGAAGGATTTACCGTGAGCCGAATATTCCAGGCCTTGACCGTCGCGCACCACACCGGGGTGGACAAGCTAAAATCTTTGTCGCCCGCGGAGAGGGAGCCCATGGATGGCTCCTCCGAGGTGTTGCCGACGGTCGTCGTTCCCTCAAACGCTGATCTGTTCGACAGGCTGAAAAACCAAACCGTCCAGTTTCCTGACGGGGTCAACTTGGCACATAAGAAGATCAGAAATTACTTGATCCTCGCCTTCTTTGTGACGGCGCTGGTGCTGTTGGGAACGAACCATGCATTCCACCCGCATGGAAGTGCATTTGCCAACAGCCAGGCGGGCTACGGTGTGGCATTTGAAGGCACAGTGCGCCCGGCCAGTGAGATCCAGATCACTGCGGAGTCAACCGGCACGGTGGCCAACATTTCGGTCAAAGTGGGCGATACTGTGCAAAAGGGTCAGCAGCTTCTGAGTATGGATGATCGCGAAGCGCAATTGACCGTCAAACAGGCGAGTGTCGAGCTCGAGGCGGCCGAGACAAAACTTGACAAATTTCGCGTACAGCTGGCCGACGCGGACGCCCGTGTGGCCATATCGCAACGTCAAGAGCAGTTAGTTCCTACGCGGCAATGGCGGGACTCTCCGGAACGGGCCGCCGCTGCTTACGACCAGGCCTTGCTCAACTACAGCCGCACCAAGAAACTGTTCGAAGCCGGTCTCACTGCGCAACAAGAGCTGGATGCTCGAGGCACTGAACTGCGCATGGCCCGGGATGACCTGGAAAACGCCAAAGAACTGGCGGCTGTATCAGCGAAGCTGTCGCACGATCAGGCCGATCAGGCCAACCTGCAAGCCAAGGTTACTCGACAGGAACTACAAGGGCAATTGCGCCAGGCCGAGGTGAACTATGAGCGCGCCAAGCAGCAGGCCGATGCAACCGTCGTGCGTGCCACGACAGCCGGTGTGGTCTCCGCAATCCCCATCCGCTTGGGAGATCGTGTTCCTGGTGGCGCGGTCCTTGCGCGGCTGGCGAAACTGGATCGGATGATCGCGGAAGTCCCGGTGGCAGCACAGATGATTTCGGAGCTGAGAGTCGGCCAATTGGCTCAAGTGGGGCTGTCTTCCTTTTCCTCTCGCGAGGTGCAGGGCAGAATCAGAGCCATCAATCCGCTCCCGTCTCAGAACATGACCCACGTCGTCGAAGTCGAATTCGATAATCCAACTCTCCTGCTGGTGGCGGGTCAGCCGGCAGAGGTTAGGTTTGTGAGGCCATGAGCCGCCAAGAACCGATTTCCGTTCTACTGGCAACCGAAGGAACCTATCCTTTCTATACCGGGGGTGTGAGCACTTGGTGCCACCGGCTCACGCACGACTTGCCAAATATTGACTTCACCGTGCTCGCCGTGGTTACCAACCCGTCCCCGCAGTCAAAATACGACCTTGCGCCCAATGTGCGGGAACTGATTAAAGTGCCGCAATGGGGCCTCCTACAGCCCGCAGAATATTCATGTCATCAATCCAATTCTGTGGTACTGCGCAATCTATGGAATACCACGCCACAAGTCATCGCTGCCCGTTTCAAACCAATCTTCGAGCGATTTCTCTTCCTTTTGCTCTCCCCTAATTGTGACAAGGAAGAACTTGGCCAAGTCTTGCTCAAATTGCATAGTTACTTTCAATGGTTCGACTACCAGAAAACCATGAACTCCGCTGAGGTGTGGAACGTGCTTCAGTACGCGGTGCGCGCTGCATGGGCGTGTCGTCCTCAGCCCACGGAACAGCCAACTCTCGAAGAAGTGAAGCAAGTCTACCGTTTGCTGTATCACTGGCTGATGGTGCTTCACTTCCCCGTTCCTTCCGCAGACATCGCACATTCATCGGCGGCATCTTTCTGTGGCTTGCCCTGCGTGCTGGCAAAACTCGCGAATGGCACACCTTTTGTGCTCACTGAGCATGGGGTCTACCTGCGCGAGCAATATTTGAACCTGCGTCGTCAAGTGAAGTCATTCTTTGTTCGTTGGTTCCTTTACCGAGTGGTTGAAAACGTTGTGGAACTGAATTATTACTTTGCCGACTTGGTCGTCCCGGTGTGCGCCTACAATTCGCGTTGGGAAAAGCATCTAGGCGTGCCCGACAGCCGCATCAAGGTGATCTTCAACGGAGTTAATCCCGAGAAATTCTATCCCTGTAGGCAGAAAAACAGCGGCCGGGCACGGGTATCGACTGTCGGCCTTATTTATCCCCTGAAAGGCCAGCTCGATCTGATTGACGCGGCTGCCATGCTCAAACCCAAGTTCGACAACCTGGAAGTAAGCTTTTATGGGACGCCTGCCGACCGAGAATATTTCGATTCCTGCCGGTGCAAGGTCGATGAGTTCGAACTGCACGACTGCGTGACCTTTGCGGGGTCCACAACAGAACCATGGAAAGTGTACAGCGACGCCGATGTCATGGCTTTCCCGAGTATTTCAGAGGCCTTTCCCTACGTTGTGCTGGAGGCCATGTCGTGCGGTGCCGCGATAGTTGCTACCGACGTAGGAGGGGTGAGAGAGGCTCTAGGGGATTGTGGGCTGCTGGTGCCCGCCAGGAAACCGCAGGCGATGGCCGGAGCAATTTCTTTCTTACTCAGCAATGCGGCCGAACGCGAACGATTGGGCCAGATGGCTCGGGCGCGCGTCCTAAAACATTTTACGGAGAAACAATTCTTGAATTCCTACGGAAGCACTTACTGCGACTTGCTGTCGTGCCGGCCCCAGGAGTTCTTGCCGGCTTATAGCTCGTGATCGGAGTGTGTGTGCTGTTGTCTCGGTTAGGGTTGGCTACTATTACGCTCGCAGGATCAAGCTTGCTCTTCACCATGAGCACCGTCCCCGCTGCTACTGCTGCCGCGCGCCTGGCAATCTATTACGGGTATCCCAGTTTGGTAAATGGGGCCAACGGAGATGTGGAGAAAGCAGCGAGTGCGTTCAGCGCATACGACGTGGTGATCTTGGGCGATGGCCTGGAGTTCCCGGACAAGCAGTCCGGGCGCTACCCTCCGGGGGACCCGGAGGAGCACCAGAAGGCCCTCCGGATCATGGAGGCCGTCCGGGATCGCAGGTCAGGAACGCGCTTTTACGGCTATGTCTGCTTGGGTGAGATGCCATCTCGTAAGGGCCAAGAAATATCTCTCACGTCGAGAGAATTGGAAGAGCGCGCGCGCCTGTGGAAGCATATGGGTGTGGCCGGCATTTTCCTGGATGAGGCCGGCTACGACTTTGCCGTAGTCACTCGCCAGCGACAGAATATGGCCGTCAGGATCATCCATGAGCTCGGTCTCAGCGCGTTCATGAATGCGTACTTTCTAGACCATATTTTCAGTCTTGAAGACAAGCTCCCTTACGCGAATGGTACCGCGAAGAATCCTGAACACTTGCCGCCACTCTTAGACCGGCATGATCTTTTCCTGCTGGAATCATTTCAAGTGAGAAATGGAAACTATGAGAGTGCATCCGAGTGGCAGGCACGCTTGAACCAAGCCCTCAAGTATCGTCGACGCTTCGGGGCCCACATTTTTGCCACCACCACAACGACGGAGCAGGAGCCTTTCAGTGCGGAAAAGTTCAATTATGTATGGTGGACTGCCATTGTCTACGGCCTGGATGGTTTTAGCTGGGGAGAACCGAACTTTGCTGCTCTGAGCAACGCTCTACCTGATCGTCGATGCCACTTGGAAAGTACCATGCTCCGCGCTTTCGAACAGTCATCCGCGGTCGGTTCTGATAACACGCGCTTCTGGAGGAAGGCGGGCAATTTTTTAGTTGTCGGCGATACCGCTACTCACTCTGTTCATCTTGTCCCCTCCGATAGCCCCGTGAAACCAAAGGACGTCGAAACCTTGTTGACTTCTCCCCGAGGAGGATCACTTTTGACCTGCGGGGGAGGCGCATGAATCATAAAGAGGACAAAGTCCTGCTGATGGATGCGCAGGAAAGTACGGCACAGGTCGTGCATGCCCGCGAGGTTGCAGCCCTGATTGAGTCTTTGGGGCATACCGATCGGTCCGCGCGCGAGTGGGGCTTCTCGGATATCTTTTCTTTAGCCGAGCATCTCTTCGCGCGTCTCCAGCAAAACCCCGTGCCGGATCAGAGGGTCCGCCAGAAGGGTGAGCGGCTTTCCCTCTGGGAAGAAACAAGATGCGCGCTGCGCAAGTTTTCACTCAGCTTGGCCTACGCTATCCCCTGGATGGTGATGCTGACCTTGGAGTACTTGCGACCGGACGCTCTGCGGGTTTCCCCCGAGATCGGCGGAGCGTTAAGTCTTTCTCTCATTGGCAGTCTTATAACGACAGGCGGATTCGTCCAGATGATCTTCCGCAGCGGGAACTTTTATTACGGGCTGAAAGAACCCGTTTTGGCGCATCGTACCTGCATGTCACTCCTGAACATTGGGCTGACTACCACTCTTTTTCTGACCTTGCTTGGGATAATGGTGGGTTCTTACTTTCATTTATTTGCCGGCAACTACCTTGTGCTGGCGGCCATCAACTACCTGGCTCTAAGCCTTCTGTGGATGCTGTGCGCCGTGCTTTCTGTGCAGGGGATCGGCTGGAGTATCCCGGTCATTTTTTTTCTCAGCATTCTAACTAGTGGTTTGATAAAAATTCTCTTAAACTTGGGAACAACCATTCTGTTGATACTCTGTCCGTCGCTGGCAGTAGGGCTCGCGCTCGGTTGTGTGCTGGCCGGTTCTTATCACGCAGAGAAAAAGAATCCGGAGAGCAAGTATAGCGCTCGTCCACGAGGCGGCGTCATGCTCATCTCGCTGGTGCAATTCTATGTCTACGGAACCGTTTATTTCAGCTTTCTCTTTGCCGACCGACTGACCGCGGGAAGCGCGGTTCCATGGGTTTCCGGCTTGAGTTTTGGAATAGACGCCGCATATAAGAAGGGCACGGATCTGGTACTGCTAGCTTTCCTGATTACCGCCGCGCTTGTGGAGTATCTCGCTGATTCGTTCTTGCGGTTCTGGCAAAGGCTGGCTGCGGAACTGCCGCAAGCCGCCAGCGACCAACTGATAGTAAGTCTGTGGAAACGTCACTCGAAATCGATGTTAGCTATCTTCACTGCGTTCGTTGTGATTTCCTTGAGCGCTTGGTTCGCCTTCTCTCGTTTGAGCAGCCTAGCCCCTGCCCCCAGATTGTTGGAGACCGCTGTGCTCGGCGGTCTCGGTTATCTCATGCTAAGCGTGGCTTTGCTAGAAATCATAATTTTGGCCAGCGTAAACGCTATTTCGACGGCCTCGCTGGCTTTTGCACTGGGGGTCGCAGTGAACCTGCTAACTGGATATGGGCTCAGCCATTTGTGCGGAGCGCAATATGCCGCCGTCGGGCTGCTCGCCGGGTCCGCTGTCGTTCTGTGGACATCTAACGCGGCGGTTCGACGTGTCTTGCGCCACCCCGATTATCACTATTCCATTTCGTGAGATCTCCTGATGCTTGCTCTGGATGCACTAAAGGCTCTTTGGATCATCGGCGTCTTCCTAGCAGCGTTTTTATGGCTTCCAACACATCTCTTTTCGGGCAGGCCGAATTCTCCCCGGGTGATTCGGATTGCCGGCAACTGGGCCCGTACCGTGCTAGGTGTGACGATCCTAGTTTTTCTCTTGAGCAGTTTGCGGGTGCTCGGTGCGATCACGATTGTTTTGCTTTCCTTTGGCGCGATAGCCGTCAGTTGGTTTCGCCAGCGTGCCGGGATGCCTCGCCGTTGGTTGACGAACCTGCAAGCAGCCACGATAAACATATTGCGCCAAGTTGAATCTCGGTCGTTTGGCCAGTTCCTCCTGCCGCGCAAGCTCTCGCCCACCTCGGCTCGCCCGCCTTGGGGACTACGCTTAAACTCGTGGCTGAAAGCCCTGGAAGGCAGGGAACTGCTGGGCGCATGCTTTGTCGTGGTGCTGGGAACGACCGTCGTTCTGCGCACCGAGCATGCGGTTCGGGAACTGCGTTTTGATCAACCTGAGCAATACTCTACTCTGTTGCGTGCACGAGAATTGATGCTCAATATCCACCCTGCCGGCCGACCGTTCGTCTTTCCGGCGGTGATCGCAGCCACATCTTTGCTTAGCAGTACGGATCCCACCCAGGTAACGCGTTTCCTCACACCGGCAATCGGCCTGTTAGTTATTCTGGCCACTGGCTTGCTCATTCAGGTATGCGCCCGCGCGGGGGTTGCCTGCGTCGCTGCTATTTACTGCTTAGGAGCAGCTGTGTTCCCGCCTGCCAGAAACGAAATGAGCGTGGCGGTCTCCGCGACGGAGAAAATTGAGAGTGTCTTCAGCGGTTCCCCAGCAACCATCCGAGCCATGCCCGAATTTGCACTCGGCTCGGTATTCCTTCTCTTGGCTCTCGTTTTTCTCGCGGATTGGTATAGGAACTCACGAGGTTGGGATTCATTGCTGGATTTCACGTGCTGCCTGTTGTTGACCGGCATCGTTTCGCAGGTCTTACTCCTAGTATTGGTGATGGCGGCTGGGGTTCTGCTTCTTCGACCAATGGCGGGCCTCTTGGCTTTCGTGCTGCTGTGTTATGGATTGGTGGCTGGCGCGACTTTGTCCACCGGCATCACTATCCCTGACGAAATGCGCACGATCTTACCGGTTGCCGCCGCCATCCTCGTGGGTTGCTTCTTTGCGTTTGTAGAAACGGAATTAGCCGCCCGCGCCAGCAGGAAGGCTGAAACGGTACTTCTCACTGCCTGTCTGTGCGTTGCTGTGATTTGGTTACCACCGCAAAGGTTGCTCGCCCGATGCCTCGAGTATGAAGCCGCAGCCCGTGTGACTGAGGAAATCGCACATAGATTTGCCCGGCAGACGTGGGTTGTGGCAGCCCCTGTAGAGCAGTTAGCCGAAACATTTGGCTTGGGAGGGCATGAAGATCTGGCCGGATTTGTCGAGAAATATCGCAGCCAGGTCTCGAGCCCGGAGTTCCGCTTTCAGGATGCACGGGAAGATTTGTTTATTTATGTTGAGAAGAAACCGTTTCAGATTTTCTCGCGCGAACCTGAGACCGTCTCTTTCTCCGTGCTGACCGACCCCACTTACCGCAATTATCGCTCACCGGGAGGTCGAGCCAGCTTGGAGGCAGCGGCGCTACAACTCTGTGAGAGCTACCGGCAATACCACTCCAATGCCGATGTGTTTTTTGAGAACGAAGTTCTCCGTATCTACCACATACACCAGCAACAAGCTTCAGACACTAAGGCAGGACAGTGAGGGGCATCGTGAAGTCAAGATCACAAAGTCTCACCCAAAATTATGTATAAGGAATTTTACAAATTGCGGCTTAATCCCTTTGAAATTGCCCCCGATCCCTCTTTTCTGTTTCTCACCAGGAGACATCAAGAGGCCTTGCTTGCCCTTTACTATGGTGTTCATCGGCGGAAAGGGTTCGTGGCACTGACCGGGGACGTTGGTACCGGCAAGACCTTGCTAATCCGTTGTCTTTTGCGAATGCTCAAGGATAACGACACTGCCTGCGCCTATGTCTTCAATAGTCGCTTGTCAACGCTGGAGTTCCTGCACTACGTTGCCACGGAATTCGGGCTTGCGGTATCGGGCAAAACCAAGGGCGAAGTTCTGCAAGACCTCCGCAAATATCTTCTTGCCCGCCATCAGAGAAAATTGACCACTATGATTGTGGTGGACGATGCCCAGGACCTCTCGATCAAGCTCCTCGAAGAGATCCGGCTTCTGAGCAATCTGGAGACAGACGAAGAGAAATTGCTCCAGATATTGCTTGTGGGGCAGCCCGAGCTCGACGAAAAGCTGGATTCCTTTAAGCTTAGGCAACTGAGACAAAGGATAGCGTTGCGTTCTCACCTTGAACCATTAGACTTAGAAGAGACGAGCGGTTATATACGGCATCGGCTGCAGCTTGCGGGCACCCCTTCTGAAGCGTGTAACTTGTTTGGCGAGGAAACGATCGAAAGAGTCTTTCATCATTCTGGGGGTGTTGCACGACTGATCAACACAGTTTGCGAAAACGCCTTGATCACCGCCTTCGCAAGACAACTAACCAGTGTGCCGCCGGATATCATCGATGAAGTAGCATACGACCTACGCCTCAGCCTGGCCAGCCCACCACGGGCGGAACGCAGCAAGAGCAACGACGTGGTGCTGCAAGCGCATGAAGATACTGCTTCAATTGTATAGCCGACCGCAAGACAAGCCAAGACAAGCTAAGTCCTGGGATGCAATGAAAACTGCTGGCTGTGGTGGCAAACGAAAACCGATACGCCTACTTGCGTCTTGCGTGTGGCTGGGCGTAGTGGCAATGAGTGTATTAGAGACCGTTGGCTGTGGGAGCGTGTCGACTATTCCGGTGAGCGTCACGATTTCGCCTACGTCGGCGACGGTGGGAGCCGGGGGCGCGCAGCAGTTTACCGCGACGGTGACGCACACCAATAATACGGCAGTGACCTGGCAGGTGAACGGGGTGCCGGGAGGCAATGCCACGGCAGGGACGATTTCGAGTTCGGGTCTGTACACAGCGCCGGCGGTAGTGCCGAGTCCGGCCACAGTGACGGTGAGGGCAGTGTCTCAGGCGGACGCCACAAAGTCAGCCTCGGCACAGGTGACCATCACGGCAGTCATTGGCGTAGCTTTCTACGTTTCGACCACAGGCAGTGACTCCAATCCGGGCACGGTCATCTCTCCATGGAGAACAATCCAGCACGCGTCCAATTCCGTACAGCCGGGCGACACCGTTTACGTGCGTGGTGGCGCGTACAACGAGTCGGTGAACATTTCGGTATCAGGCTCAGCGGCAGCAGGTCCGATTACATTCCAAAGCTTCCCCGGTGAGCAAGCGATTATAGATGGTACGGGACTGGTGCCCTCTACCTCGAGCACCCAGGGCTTGATCAACATAACGAATCAAAGTTACATCTCCATCCAAGGGTTTGAGATCCGCAACTTTCAGACCTCGAGCGCGTCTGCCGTTCCAGCGGGGATCTGGGTATCAGGCGCAGGTAGCAATGTCCAGATACTGAACAACTTGATTCATAACATCGTGACCACCTCAGAAACCAACGGCAACGCTTTCGGCATTGCCGTGTACGGCACGGCAGCGCCCGCCTCCCTCGATGGTGTCACGATTAGCGGCAACCAGGTTTATGGCCTTAAGACCGGCCAGAGCGAATCGGTGAATGTGGACGGGAACGTCAGCAACTTTTCGATCACCAATAACGTCATTCATGATAACGACAACATAGGAATCGACATTATTGGCTTCGAGGGCGTTTCGCCCGACCCAGCGTACGACTACGCCCGCAACGGTACGGTCACGGGCAATACCATCTACAACATTTCGGCCATAAACAATCCTGGTGAGCTTAACCAGTACGATGCCAATGGTATTTACGTGGACGGCGGCTCTCAGGTTGTCATCGAGCGCAACGTGATCCATCACGTAGACATCGGCATCGAGATGGCCAGCGAGCACCAGGGCCACGTAACCAGCTTTGTGATCGCGCGGAACAACCTGGTGTATGCGGCGAATACGACGGGCATAACCATTGGAGGGTATGACGGCACGGTGGGCGGCACCGATCACTGCACGATTGTAAATAACACCCTGTTCCAGAACGATACGAAGAACACGGGGAGCGGTGAATTTCAGATCCAATACTACGCCACGAACAACGTGTTCAAAAACAATATTGTATATGCTTCGTCACAAGGACTATTCATCAACAACCACACGAGCAGCGAGCCCGATCCGGCGGACGTAGATTACAACCTTTATTACTCCTCTTTGAGCTCCTCAACAGCAAACTTTCTCTGGAATGCTACTCCCTACGCTGGTTTCCCGTCCTATCAATCAGCGACCGGGAAGGATAGCCATTCTCAATATATGGATCCGCAGTTCCTGAGCCTGATCACGCCTGCCCTGCAAATCCGGCCGACTTCACCGGCAGTCAACGCAGGAATCGACCTGGGGTCGACGGTCGTCGGTACCTTGGACTTTGCTGGCAATCCGCGCGTGCTGGGAAGCAATATCGACATCGGCGCTTACGAACAATAGCGTTGCCGGTGGCAAAGGCAGATTTCGGCCTCGCGAAAGTAGGGGTTTCCCCCTAGGGATCTTCGGGTCTTTTGCTACTCAGAAATAGAGACTTGACAGGCTTGTGTTCCGCTGGCCAGGGGCCAACATACCCTGGGCGGGAGTCGGCGACATTTGTGTTTCGCCCCAACGATAACTAACACTTTATCGGCTAAAGAGGTCGCCTAACCCGCTGGGGAGGGTTGGCGCGTTTAGGCCTCCCCAGGAAGTGCACACTGAGAAACGTATCCAACTGGGTGCCCCCAGGATTTTCCAGATTGCAAGAGCCGGCCGTTGCGGAGCGTGCGACCAGTGAAAATCTCTGCTCTCTCCATGTCTGGATTTTAAGGTGGCAGGCGATGAAGCCCGATCATTCCATGTCCCTCGTTGAGCATCATCCAACTGAAAATCGAGAGCGCCTCCTTGAAACCACAATCCAGCGCCAGAGTGTCTATTGGGAAGCGGCTCACCACAACCCGCGCGGGCTTTTGCTCGCAGATTCCTCGCAGAGTATGTGACGAGCAGTCACGATTGAAGAGATTGGAGTCGAAGGAGAGAAATACAGATGGAGCTCAGCTGCCCAAGCGGACCAGTCGGTGGGTTTCCGCCCAAGACTGCGGCAGGGTTTCTTCTGATGGACTCCGCATTGCGCCCCGTCTCGTTCAATGCCGCGGCCGTCGAGATTCTGAGTTATCCGGACAAACTCGCAAACCTAACGCACTCTGACGTGCTCCTTGCGGCAAAGATTCGGTCGAACTTAGTAAGCCGGCAGGCCCGTGGTGAATCGCCCTTTGTGACTGAGTTCCAGTCAGGCAGGAGACGCTATTATTGCCGGGCATTCTCCGTGGATTCATGCGCCAAAGATCCTTCGTACCCGAGCATAGCCGTCCTGCTGGAACGAGGACCATGTGGAGTGGCCCCCTTGTTGGGAGTCTCGCAGCAGTTCAACCTCACGCAACGCGAGCAAGAAGTGTTGAAGCATCTGGTGCAAGGTTTAACCGGCAAGGCGATTGCGAATCGCATGAACATCAGCCCCAACACAGTGAAGGCCTTTCTGCGAATGATCATGATCAAGATGGGCGTCTCTTCCCGGTCCGAAGTAGTGATCAAAATTATCATGACCCAACGGCAGTAATGCGCTCATCTCTCTGTGCGACCCCACAGCCCCGCCTTGCGGCGAGTCACGCCGGACCTCCAGGCATCAAGTGAAGAGACCCTGCATCTGACTTCCGACATGGAGCAGCACAATTGGGCGCGTGTCCAAATGGACCACCAGGAAGCTCGTCAGTTGATCCGTCGAGCTGAATGGGCCCTAAGCATCGTTTCGGCCGTTACTCTTTTGTTTAGCGTGTTGGTTAGCTTAATCCTGCCCCGCCAAGTCACTGAGCCTCTGGTCAACCTCAAAGAAGCCATGGATCACGCTGCCAAAGGGAATTATGAGATCGACTTCGAACTCCACGGAGGTGGCGAAGTCGTGGAGCTTGCAAAAAGCGTCCAAAACCTAATCTCACTCTTACGGAAAAAGCGGTAGCGTTACGATGGCCCGTGCATCCAATGGAGAGAAACCGAATGAAACGAGGGTGGTGCGTATGACGCTGGGTGGAATTATCAGAGTGGCATGGTGTGGATTCATGGTGCCAGGAGTGGCGGCCCAGACGCCAGCGTCGCCCGAACGCGGGGCGGAACAAAGTCCTCGGTCCTCGCAAGTTCAGCCGCAGCTGGAGTTGAAGCGATTTTCCCTCTTGAGCGGAACCTCGATTGATCTCTCCCCGGACTGGATCGAGCGCGAGCAGATGCCGCTGCCACCTTCGCCGAGGCTGGCCCGATTCGCCCCGCAAGTGACGTTCTTGGAATTTATGGCGCTGGAAAATCCGAAGATGCACTCGACCTTGCGGATTGCAACGACCACCAATCCGTTCCTGGGAGGCGATGAGGTTGCACTGGATGTGCAAATGCATAGCGCAGCTGGTTCGGGCAGCGGCCTAGCGGCTTATTTATTCTACTTTTTCTTTTCGGCACCGCGGGATTGTTTGGATGGAGGTTCGGAAGCTTACCGGAAAGCAAAGAACCAGGCGGAATTGCCGGATCACACGGCGGCTTCGCCGGATTTGAGTATTCGCACCGACTGCCAACACCCACCTACGTTAGCGGGTTTTTATTCGAGGCAGTTGAGCTCAGGCGTACTCTTTCAAGTCACCAACGGAGTGGAGTTCGCAGGTGGAATCTATCCGGAGTTTTATCTTACACCGATGGAAAAAGTGGAGGCAAGCGGGCTGACGTTTTACGTGTTTGAGGCACAGGGCCGAATGCGGCTCGATCTGGCGACGGTGGACCACTTCAACTTGCCCGATGAAATGCAGGGCGCACAGGCGGATTTCTTCTGGGCGGTAGGGGCACCGAGTCCATTTCCATTTATTCGGGACCCGCAGAGGAAGAATGTTCCGCTGATAAGCATTCGATGGCATGTCCGACGCGGCGCGAATCGAGGGAATGTGTCGCAGATCTGGCAGGCTCTCCGAAGCGTTTCTTTGTAGTTGCGGAAACCGCTTCGCAAGTTTCGACAAACCGGCGCATGGGCGCGATGATGATGACACGGTATGTCATCGAACGACGAAAGGCTCAGCGTGCCGCGGCCATCGCTACGACTCGCGCCGTTTCCTGCGGCGGCAAGGCCACACCGTCGCGAAAAGCAACCAATCTGCCCGAGGTGGCCGGCACGCGCTCGCCTGGCACCAGGATGCCCGCCAGATTGAGCGGGTCGGCAGCGGAAACGG
>WNGJ01011088.1_pt1 | contig 13171 bp, 9 predicted proteins | sample 5400611 | NCBI WGS metagenome assembly WNGJ01 (sample SAMN13153375, study PRJNA577476) | soil metagenome | isolation source: 40 cm soil or saprolite under Garry oak tree replicate 1 | place: USA:California | collected 2016-06-15
TGACGAAGGAAGAAGGAGGACGGCACACGCCGTTTTTCAAAGGATACCGGCCGCAGTTCTACTTCCGGACGACGGACGTGACGGGATCGGCGGAATTGCCGGAAGGGGTGGAGATGGTGATGCCGGGCGATAACGTGAGCCTGGCGATCGAGTTGATCACAGTGGTGGCGCTGGAGAAGGGCCTGCGATTCGCGATCCGGGAAGGCGGACGAACGGTGGGCGCCGGCACGGTGACGGACATCATTCAGTAGGTTTTTTTATGCGCGACATCATCACAATGCAGTGTACGGACTGCAAAGAAAGAAATTACTCAACAACCAAAAACAAGAAGAAGACCACTGAACGTCTGGAGATGAAGAAATTTTGTCCGCGATGCCGCCATCACACGAATCATCGCGAGACCAAGTGAGGGCGGAACGGCCTCAACGTCAGTGGCCTTCTATGGCAGCGTTCAACCCGTCGATGGGACGCTGTGTTACAATTTTTTTATGGTCATCTAATCAAGTGCAGGCCAGTAGCTCTAACTGGCAGAGCGCCGGTCTCCAAAACCGGATGTTGGGGGTTCGAATCCCCCCTGGCCTGCCAGCACTTATTCATGAATCCGGCAGAAAAGATTAAAGACTGGACACAAAATGCAAGGCAGTTCTACTCCGATGTTCGGAGCGAGATGAAGAAGGTGTCCTGGCCTGCAAGGCAAGAAGTGGTTGGGACGACCATCGTCGTCGTGGTCGCGGTCTTCTTCTTCGGTTTATATCTCGGCCTCGTCGATTATCTTCTGGCCCTGGGATTGGACCGGGTCATCCGCTATTTCAGTGGCACCGGAGGCGCGTAAGTTAGTGTCCAAGCTCTGGTACATCATTCACACGTACTCGGGATTCGAACGCAAAGTTGCTGAGAGCCTGCGCAGCCGGGTGAAGGCGTTCAACCTTGAGGGTGAGATTCACAGCGTTCTGATTCCGACTGAAGAAGTCGTAGAAATGCGAGGGGGCAAGCGAGTTGTTTCGCAAAAAATGTTCTATCCCGGCTATGTCCTGGTGGAAATGGAGACCACTGAGAAAGGCGGTCCAAGCGATCGCGCATGGCACTTGGTGAAGAACACTCCCAGGGTAACCGGTTTCGTGGGCTCCGGACAGAGTCCCACGCCTCTCAGCGAGGAAGAAGTCCAACAAATCGTATATCGGGTTTCGACGGCGGCCGATAAACCGAAGCCGAAACTGTCGTTTGAAAAAGGCGAGACAGTCAAAATCATCGACGGTCCATTTGCCAGCTTCACCGGTGTAGTGGATGAAGTGAACACCGACAGGAACACACTCAAGGTCATGGTGACGATCTTTGGCCGGTCGACCCCTGTTGAACTGGACTTTTTGCAGGTGGAGAAGACGTAAGCCGCTACAAAGAGAAGAGAAGTTATGGCAAAAAAAGTCATCGGTCAGGTGAAATTGCAGATACCCGCCGGTAAGGCTACGCCGGCCCCGCCTGTTGGTCCGGCGCTTGGACAACACGGCGTGAACATCATGGATTTCTGCAAGGCATTTAATGCGAAGACGGCTGCAAAAGATCAGGAGGGGTTGATCATCCCGGTCGTTGTCACAATCTACGCGGATCGCTCCTACAGCTTTATTACCAAGACTCCGCCGGCCTCCATCCTGCTCAAGCGTGCCGCCAACATTGCGAAGGGTTCTGGCGAACCGAATAAGAGCAAGGTCGGCACGGTAACACAGAAGCAGGTTGAAGACATTGCGCGTTTGAAGTTACCAGACCTGAATGCGGCCAATCTCGAAGCCGCCGTTCAAACCGTAAAGGGTACGGCGCGGAGCATGGGGATTGAAGTCGTCTGACCGGCCAATGCCTAACAAGGAGGCCGGCGAAGCCGGTGTACCAACGAGGGCTGGCCGGTGGGCCCGACGCTAAAAATCGGAGTTGTCATGTCGACAGCAGGAAAAAAATACGAAGCCGCGAAAAAGCAGGTTGAAGCTCGGCCATACACGGTTGAGGACGCGATGGGACTTCTCAAGAGGGTCCACTACGCGAAGTTCAACGAGACCATCGAAGTGCACATGCGCCTTGGCGTCGATCCGAAACACGCCGACCAGATGGTGCGCGGAACGGTCGTGCTGCCTCACGGCCTCGGCAGGTCGAAGAAAGTTTGTGTGATCGCTTCAGGCGACAAGATCAAGGAAGCCGAGCAAGCGGGTGCCGAGATTGTCGGTGGCGATGATATCGTGGAGAAGATCGCCGGCGGCTGGATCGATTTCGATGCCTGCATCGCCACGCCGGACATGATGAGAGGCGTCGGACGACTTGGCAAAGTGCTCGGACCACGCGGGCTGATGCCGAATCCTAAAACCGGAACCGTGACTATGGACGTCGCCAAGGCGGTGAGGGAAGTGAAAGCCGGTAAAGTGGAATTCCGCGTCGACAAGACCGGGATCATCCATGCGCCTGTCGGCAAAATCGAATTCACGAAAGATCAGCTCAGCGAAAACACTCACACACTGATTGACTCCGTGCTGAAGGCGCGTCCGGTTGCCCTGAAAGGCCGATACGTGAAACGCATCACCGTCGCATCGACAATGAGTCCGGGCATCGATCTGGATTTAGTGGCGTTGGATGCAAAGTAACCTGCGGGATTTTGACCAGAGGGAAACATGAAACCGAAGGGTAAGAAAAAAGAGGAACTCGAGAATCTGAAAAAAGACCTGAGTGAAGCAAAGAACATGTTTGTGGCCCGGTTTGAGGGCATGACTGTCGCTCAGGATACGGAACTGCGACAGAAGATCCGCGCGTCGAACAGCAAATATCGAGTGGTGAAGAACACCCTGGCGCGCAAGGCGGCTGAAGGTACGCCTGCCGAAGGCGTGGCGCAGTCCTTCGACGGTTCCACCGGCATTGCATTCAACAGCACAGATCCTGTGGTCCTGGCGAAAGCGCTGACCGCTTACGCGAAAACGAATCCGCTTTTCGTCTTCAAGGCAGGCATCGTTGAAGGCCGCGTCGTTAACGTCGCGGATATCTCAAGCATTGCCGCCATGCCTTCAAAGGAAGAGCTTATTGCGAAGCTACTCTTCCTAATCAACTCGCCGGCGCAGCGAATCGCAGTTGCCCTGAATGGTATTGCTCGAAATTTGGCGGTTGTCATAAAGCAAGCAGTCGAGCAGAAAAAATTTCACGAGTAAGGATTGGCCCGTGGGTTGGATCCTGACCCAAAGTTTTATTCAATAGGAGATAGCAATGTCGGTACAAAGCATTATTGAAGAGATCAAAGGATTGTCGCTGCTCGAAGCTTCCGAGCTTGTGAAAGGTCTGGAAGAGACTTTCGGTGTCAGCGCCGCCGCCGCTAATGTTGCCGTTGCTGGTGCTGCCCCTGCGGCAGGTGGCGCTGCCGCCGCGGCGCCTGCTGAGGAGAAGACGGAGTTCAACGTCATCCTGACCGCGGTTGGGGGCAACAAGATCGGTGTCATTAAGGCCGTTCGCGAAATAACGAGCCTCGGATTGAAAGAAGCCAAAGACCTCGTCGAAGGCGCTCCGAAGCCCGTCAAGGAAGGCGTATCGAAAGACGAAGCAGAAAACATTAAGAAAAAGTTTGCCGACGCGGGCGCAACAGTCGAGATCAAGTAAAGCAGCAAGAGCGATTTCGAACTTCGAACTTCGAAATTCCCCAACGCTGACTCAAGGGTGAAGTCTGCCCATGGGCCAGCCTATTGTCTTTTAGGAGCAATCAACAAAAATGGCGGAAACCAAAACGAATACCTCACGAGAAAGAACGAACTTTTCAAAGATCCGGACGGCGATCCAGATCCCCAATCTCATCGAGGTACAAAAGAATTCCTATGAGCGTTTTCTCCAGATGAACATGCTTCCGGAGGAACGCGAAGATACCGGGCTTCAGGCGGTCTTCAACTCCGTCTTCCCAATCTCGGATTTCCGCGGTGTTTCCACTCTCGAGTTCATTAGCTACTCCATTGGAAACTGGGAATGCAAATGCGGCAACCTCAAGGGCCTCCATCACCTTCGCAGCACTTGTAAATCCTGCGGCGCGACGATAGCCACGAACCCATTTTCGTCTGAAACCACAGTCCTGTGCCCGAAATGCGGCACCACGAACAAGAACCAGGTCACCTTCTGTAATAAATGCGGCGACCCCGTTCAGCTCAATTTGAAGTATGACGTATCCGAATGTCAGGAACGCGGGATGACCTACGCGGCTCCGCTGAAGGTCATCATCCGTCTCACGATCTTCGACAAGGATCCGGACACCGGCGCAAAGACGATCCGCGACATCAAAGAACAGGAAGTCTATTTCGGGGAAATCCCGTTGATGACCGAGAACGGTACGTTCATCATCAACGGCACCGAGCGTGTTATTGTAAGCCAGTTGCACCGTAGTCCTGGCGCCTTCTTCGAATCGACTCCAAGCAAGAGTTACTACCTGGGCAAGATCATTCCGTATCGCGGCTCCTGGGTAGAGTTCGAGTACGAAACGGCGAAGAACATCCTATATGTCCGAATCGACCGGAAAAGGAAGTTTCTCGCGACCATCTTTCTGCGTGCTCTTGGCCTCAAGAGTGATGAAGAGATCGTCCGCACCTTTTACAAGACCGACCGCCTGACGATCGAAGGGAAAAAGATTTTCTGGAACGTGTCGGACAACATTATCGGGTTGAAAGTTTCGAAGGACATCACGCATCCCAAGACCAAGGAAGTCCTTGTACATGCCGGGAAGAAGATCACAGCCTCTGTTTACAACCACGTCAAGCAGGCGAAGGTCGAACGCTTCGAGGTCAATTCGGAAGACCTCGAAGGCGCGTATTCCGTTGGGGATGTTGTGGACACCAATACGGGCGAAGTCATTGTTGAGACCAACAACGAACTGACACCGAACATCATTCGTCAAATCATCGATGCGGGCGTTCCCGAGCTTCCTGTCTTCTTCCCCGAACGCGACGACATTGGCGTTGTGCTCAGCCAAACGCTACGGAAGGACACGATCAAAACCACGCAGGAAGCATTGATCGAAATCTATCGAAAGTTGCGTCCGGGCGATCCGCCGACATTGGAAACCGCAACAGCTCTGTTCGAAGGAATGTTCTTCGACGCCCGCAAGTATGATTTTTCGCGGGTCGGCCGGCTGAAGTTCAACATCAAGCTGGATCTCTCGACGCCTCTGGAAAAACGCATCCTCGAACCCGCAGACTTCTATGCCGTCATTACGTACCTGCTGAAGCTACGTAAGAACATTGGTCAGGTGGATGATATCGATCATCTGGGAAACCGCCGTGTTCGTGCGGTTGGTGAACTGCTCGAGAACCAATTCCGGATCGGCCTGGTCCGCATGGAGCGGGCCATTAAAGAGAAGATGTCGGTGTATCAGGAAATGGTCACCGCTATGCCTCACGACCTGATCAACGCCAAACCCGTGATCGCCGCGGTGCGGGAGTTCTTCGGATCATCGCAACTGTCGCAGTTCATGGATCAGACCAATCCTCTTTCGGAAATTACCCACAAGCGGCGTCTGTCGGCCCTCGGACCCGGCGGTCTCTCCCGAGAGCGGGCTGGATTCGAGGTCCGCGACGTGCATCCCACCCACTACGGCCGCATTTGTCCCATCGAAACGCCGGAAGGTCCGAACATTGGATTGATCTCTTCGCTGAGCTGCTACGCCCGCATCAACGAGTTTGGGTTTATCGAAAGCCCTTATCGGAAGGTGAAGAACGGGCGCGTTATTGATTACGTCACTGTAATCAGCGCCGGCGACTCGAAGTTCAAGGTTGGCGAGCATGTGGAGCGTGAAGCGGTTGAGGAGGAAAACGAGTCGCTCAAGAACCGAAAGAAGAAGCGGTCGGAGTCAGTACCATACTCGTTCTACCTGTCAGCTTGGGAAGAGGACAAATACCTGATTGCTCAGGCGAATGTGGAAATGGATAAGAACGGCCATCTCACACATGAACTGGTGAACGTCCGTCAGGCTGGCAACTTCGTATTAAAGCATCGTAACGAAGTCGATTACGTCGACGTATCTCCAAAGCAATTGGTTTCGGTTGCGGCATCGCTCATCCCGTTCCTTGAAAACGACGACGCGAACCGGGCGCTCATGGGATCGAATATGCAGCGCCAAGCCGTGCCGCTGCTTCGCACAGCGGCCCCACTGGTGGGAACCGGCATGGAAGAGATCACGGCTCGCGATTCCGGCGCCGTGGTGATCTGTCGCCGCAATGGAATCGTCGACTCGCTTGATTCCGAGCGCATCATTGTTCGTGTGGAAGCGGCCGAAGATGGCCACTTCTCGCGTGAAGTTGGAGCCGATATCTATTCGCTCACTAAGTTCAAGCGATCCAACCAGAACACCTGTATCAACCAGAAGCCGATCATCCGGCAGGGTGATCGGGTCACTAAGGGCCAGGTTCTCGCAGATGGGCCTTGCACGGAGAAGGGTGAACTCGCCCTGGGCCGGAACGTGCTCGTCGCGTTCATGCCGTGGCGCGGGTATAACTTTGAAGATGCGATTCTCGTTTCCGAGCGCCTGGTCAAGGATGACTACTACACTTCGATTCACATTGAGGAATTCGAAATCGAAGCGCGAGACACGAAGCTCGGTCCGGAAGAAATCACACGTGACATTCCGAACGTCAGCGAATCTTTCCTCAAGGATCTCGATGAAGCTGGCATCATTCGCATCGGCGCCTATGTCAAGCCGGGTGATGTGTTGGTCGGCAAAGTCACGCCAAAGGGCGAAACACAATTGACGCCAGAAGAAAAACTCCTGCGCGCCATTTTTGGTGAAAAAGCCGGGGATGTCCGGGATGCATCGCTGATCTGTCCGCCGGGGATTGAAGGTATCGTCGTCGACGTGAAAATCTTCTCGCGCAAGGGCGCTGAAAAGGATGAACGCGCGAAGATGATCGAGAACATGGAAATCTCTCGGCTTGAAAAGAACCTGCGGGATGAAATCCGAATTCTTACCGACGAGCGAAACAAGCGGTTGGTCGCGCTGCTGGAAGGCAAGGTCACGTCGAACGAGCTGGTACACGAGCGTACTGGCCGCAAGATCGTGGCGAAAGGCACGGAGATGACCACCGAAGTCATCGAGAACCTCTCGCTGCGCGAACTCCTGAAGCTCAAATTCAAGGACGGTTCAAACCCACACGACCAGATTCAGGAAGTCGAGGAGATGACGACACGCCAGATCGATGTCCTTCGCAAGATCCACGAAGAACGAATTTCGAAGCTCCGTCGCGGTGACGAGCTGCCGCCGGGAGTGATCAAGCTTGTCAAAGTGTACGTCGCCATGAAGCGCAAGTTGTCGGTCGGAGATAAAATGGCCGGCCGCCACGGCAACAAAGGCGTCATCGCTCGTATTCTTCCTGAAGAAGACATGCCGTATCTGCCCGACGGAACCCCGGTGGAAATCGTTCTGAATCCGCTCGGTGTGCCGTCCCGAATGAATGTCGGCCAGATTCTCGAAACGCACCTCGGTTGGGCCGCCCATGCGCTCGGCATGTATTTCGCTACACCTGTCTTCGACGGAGCGACGGAAAGCGAAATCAAGAACATGCTGACCAAAGCTCGCCTGCCGAAAACGGGCAAGACGCGGCTTTATGACGGCATGACCGGTCAACCTTTCGAACAGGAAGTGACCGTTGGCTATATCTATATGTTGAAGCTGTCGCATCTGGTGGACGACAAGATCCATGCCCGTTCCATCGGTCCGTACTCGCTCATCACCCAGCAGCCGCTGGGTGGTAAGGCGCAGTTCGGTGGACAGCGATTCGGAGAAATGGAGGTGTGGGCACTCGAAGCTTATGGCGCCGCACACATCCTGCAGGAACTGCTAACCGCCAAGTCCGACGACGTGTACGGACGAACCAAGATTTACGAGGCTATCGTGAAAGGTGAAGCTGCTATGGAGCCGGGCGTTCCGGAATCCTTCAACGTGCTCATCCGCGAACTGCAGAGCCTCTGCCTTGATGTTGAACTTATGAAACGAAAGCCTAGCGCTTAAATACATAGCCGCGGACTACACAGATTACACATAGATTAAATCTGCGTAATCCGTGTAATCCGCGGCAAAGATTTCTACTCCCACTGAGGAGGGTATTCCATTGATTAGATCGAATCCTTACGAACGGGCGGCGTCGATCGCCGATTTTGACAGCATCCGGATCAGTCTGGCTTCTCCAGAAAAGATTCGTTCATGGTCCCACGGCGAAGTCACCAAGCCTGAAACCATCAACTACCGAACTTTCAAACCGGAGAAAGATGGCCTCTTCTGCGCCCGAATCTTCGGACCCGTAACCGACTGGGAGTGCCTCTGCGGCAAGTACAAGCGCATGAAGCACCGCGGAGTCATCTGCGACAAGTGCGGTGTTGAAGTCACCCTTTCCAAAGTTCGCCGCGAACGCCTCGGCCATATCGAGTTGGCCAGTCCGTGTTCGCACGTGTGGTTCTTCAAAGGATTGCCCAGCCGTATCGGGCACCTGCTCGACATGTCACTCCGGGAGTTGGAGCGCGTCCTCTATTTCGAGGCCTACGTCACAATCGATTCGGGTGAAGCTCCGTTGAAAGAGCGCGAGCTGCTAACCGAAGAAAAGTTTCGGCAGCTCCAGCAAGAGTATCCGGGAAAATTCGTTGCGATGATGGGCGCCGAAGCGATCAAGGAACTTCTGAAGCGTGTGGACATCGACGAGTTGTCGAAGGAACTCCGCACGAAGATGAAGAACGAAAATTCTCAACAGAAGAAGATCAAATTCGCCAAGCGGTTGAAGGTCGTTGAGGCTTTCGTCAAGTCCGGCAACAAACCGGAATGGATGATTCTTGATGTGATCCCCGTGATCCCACCCGAGCTGCGGCCTCTGGTTCCTTTGGATGGCGGCCGTTTTGCGACTTCAGATTTAAACGATCTGTACCGGCGTGTGATCAACCGGAACAACCGTTTGAAGAAACTCATTGAGTTGCATGCTCCAGACGTGATCGTTCGAAATGAAAAACGCATGTTGCAGGAGGCTGTTGATGCGCTGTTCGATAACGGCCGGCGGGGACGCATCCTGCGTGGCGCAAACAATCGTCCATTGAAATCGCTGTCCGATACGCTAAAAGGCAAGCAGGGCCGTTTCCGCCAGAACCTGCTTGGAAAGCGTGTCGACTACTCCGGCCGTTCGGTGATCGTCGTCGGTCCCGAACTGCACCTGCACCAATGCGGTTTGCCGAAGAAGATGGCGCTCGAACTGTTCAAGCCGTTCATCTACAACCGCCTTGAGCAAGGTGGACATTGCACTACTGTCAAAGCCGCCAAAGAAATGGTCGAGCGGCAAGACTCAGTAGTTTGGGACATTCTGGAAGAAGTCATCAAGGACCATCCCGTCCTTCTCAATCGTGCCCCGACGCTTCACCGCCTGGGCATCCAGGCATTCGAACCGGTGCTGGTCGAAGGAAAGGCCATTAAGATCCATCCGCTGGTTTGTACGGCATTCAATGCGGACTTCGACGGCGATCAGATGGCCGTACATATTCCGCTGTCGCCGGAAGCGCAGATCGAGGCTTCGGTTCTGATGCTCTCAACGCAGAACCTGTTGTCGCCCGCTAGTGGCCAGCCCGTCGCGGTTCCCACACAGGACATGGTGCTCGGCGTCTACTACCTCACGCGCGCGAAGCCCGGCACTCGAGGTGAAGGCCGGACGTTTGGCTCCATTGACGAAGTGCTGATGGCATGGGATGCAGGCGAGGTGGAAACACAGACCCCGGTCCGGCTCCGCTACAGTGGACCGTTGATCGACATGACGACGGCGTACGACGATCAGGCGATCGTTCACGCCGAGGCCATCGAGGCCAAGAACCACATGCTCAACACGACAGTGGGTCGAGTCATCCTGTATGACAACCTGCCCAAGGGCATGCCTTTTATCAACGGTCTGATGAAGAAAAAGGGTCTCGGCCAGTTGGTGAGCTTCACGTACCTGCGGTACGGACCGGAAATGACGGTGACGATGCTCGACCACATCAAAGAGCTAGGCTTCTACTACGCAACCCGCGCGGGCATCACGATCAGCATCAACGACCTCATCGTTCCCCCGGGTAAGAGAGACTTCGTGGAAAACGCCCAAAACGAAGTTGTGAAAGTCGATCAGCAGTACCGTGACGGAGCGATCACCAACGGCGAGCGCTATAACAAGGTCATCGCCATCTGGTCCGACGTGACGGAAAAGATCTCCGACATGATGTTCAGCGAAATGGAACGCGCCGAGGAAGCCAGCCGCGGGTTCAATCCGATCCTGCTGATGGCCGACTCCGGAGCCCGGGGCTCGAAACAACAGATTCGGCAGTTGGCTGGCATGCGCGGTTTGATGGCCAAGCCGTCGGGCGAAATTATTGAAACGCCGATTACGGCGAATTTCCGCGAAGGCTTGAATGTGATGGAGTACTTCATCTCGACTCACGGCGCACGGAAAGGTCTGGCGGATACTGCACTGAAGACGGCAGACTCGGGTTATCTAACACGTCGTCTGGTGGACGTGGCTCAAGACGTGATTATCAGCGAGGCAGACTGCGGAACTGTCGATGGAATTTACGTGGGCTCCATTGTTGAATCCGGCGAGATCATCGAGCCGTTGAGAGATCGAATCATCGGCCGAGTATCGCTGGAAAAGATCAAGGACTACGAAGGCCGGGTCATCGTCGAAATCAACCAGGAAATATCTGAAGACCTTGCCAGTGCGATTCAGGCAGCTGGTATCGAGCGCGTTAAGATCCGTTCGGTGCTGACCTGCGAATCAAGACGCGGAGCATGTGTCCGGTGCTACGGCAGAAACCTCGCGACCGGGAAGCTGGTCGAGATTGGCGAAGCAGTTGGCGTCATCGCGGCGCAGTCGATCGGTGAGCCCGGAACCCAGCTCACCATGCGTACGTTCCACATCGGCGGTACTGCGAGCCGCGTGGCCGAACAGACAAGCCTCGAAGCAAAAAACGCCGGCACGATCAAGTTCCATCAATTGCAGACCGTACGGAACCAGGAGGGCTTCCTCGTTGCGATGAATCGCAACGGTGTGCTTGCCATCATGGACGAGAAAGGTCGCGAGAAAGAGCGTTACACCATCGTGTACGGTGCCAAGCTCAAGGTGAACGAAGCAGATCTTGTGAAGGTCGGCGCCACGCTGGTCGAGTGGGATCCTTACACTTTCGCAATCCTCACCGAGGTCAGTGGAACAATTCAGTTCAAGGACCTGCTCGAAGGCGTGACGATGCATGAGGAACTCGACGAGGTCACAGGTCTGTCGCGCTGGGTTGTTACGGATTCGCCGGATGAGAAGCGTCAACCGACGATCCAGATCCGCGATGACAAACACAAGGTCTTGCGCAAATACCTTATTCCTTCACGGGCACACCTGATGGTTGCCGACGGTGATGCGGTCTACCAGGGCGACGTGCTTGCCAAGATCCCGCGCGAAACCACGAAGACCAAGGACATCACGGGTGGTCTGCCCCGCGTGGTCGAGTTGTTCGAGGCCCGCAAACCGCGTGAGACGGCGGTGATCACGGAAATCGACGGTATCGTCAAATACGGTGACATCAGCAAAGGCCAGCGTAAAATTATGGTCATCAACGAAAACCAAGTCGAACGGGAGTACGCTCTGCCGCGCGGCGTTCATGTGAACGTCCAGGAAGGCGAGCATGTTCGAGCCGGCGAGCCGCTAATGGATGGCCCGCGTAATCCGCATGACATTCTTGCCGTGCTGGGAGAAAAGGAACTGCAGGCTTATCTGGTGAACGAAATCCAGGAAGTCTACCGGCTTCAAGGCGTAAACATCAACGACAAGCACATCGAGGTCATCGTCCGCCAGATGATGCGTTGGATCAAGGTCGAGGATGTGGGCGACACCGAATTCCTGGTGGATGAGCAGGTCGACAAATTCCGGTTCCAGGAAGAGAACGATCGAGTGAAGAAGAACAGCGGAAAGCCAGCCTCAGGCCGTCCGTTGCTGCTCGGAATCACGAAGGCATCGCTGTCTACTGAGTCCTTCATCTCGGCGGCGTCGTTTCAGGAAACGACGCGTGTTCTTACCGAAGCTTCGATCAGTGGAAAAATCGACTACCTCCGCGGCCTGAAGGAGAACGTCATCATGGGCCGTCTCATCCCCGCCGGCACCGGTCTGGAGTTCTACCGCAACGTTGAACTGATTTCCGAGGAACCGGAGCCGGTTCTAGGCGAGGAAGTTCCACCGGAATTAGAACTCGCCGAGGACATGACTGCCGAAGAAGAGCCACAGCAGGAGCGGTTGACGACGTAGGTCCTCTCTGCCTTCGTGTCTTTGTGCCTTGGTGTTTCTAACCGCCAAGGCACAAAGAGTACAAAGAAAGTCATTGAGGCCTAAGCGAAATTCCAGTAAAATTAGAGGGTTTTCCTTGAGATGACATTTGCAATCGGCAGACAGCTAGAAAATTTAGGAGCTTAATCGTTCGTGCCGACGTTTAATCAACTGGTTCGACAAGGTAGAAACAAACCGAAGTACAAGACGAGTAGTCCTGCTTTGCAGGAATGTCCGCAGAAAAGAGGCGTGTGCACCCGAGTATACACGTCAACGCCAAAGAAGCCGAATTCGGCCCTTCGCAAAGTTGCACGTGTGCGTCTGACCAATGGGATAGAAGTAACTACCTACATCCCTGGTATCGGCCACAATCTGCAGGAACACTCCATCGTCTTGATCCGCGGCGGCCGTGTGAAGGATCTTCCGGGCGTTTGCGGATTGCGGATTTTTGGGACCCGCGATTGATATTCGTAACTCTTCGGGTGCTTAGATTCGGTCTTCGGATGCAAATCCGCAATCCGAAATCTCCTTGAGGTTTATATGCCCAGGAAAGCGCATATCGTCAAACGCGAGATCATTCCAGATGCGATGTTTCAGAGCACGCTGATCTCGAAGTTCGTCAATTGCATGATGTACGGCGGGAAGAAGAGTACCGCCCAAGGGATTCTCTACAGCGCCCTCGACGTCGTCCAGAAAAAGACCAACGACGATCCCTTGAAGCTTTTCAAGAAAGCCATCGAGAACGTTAAGCCGACTTTGGAAGTGAAGTCGCGGCGCGTTGGCGGTTCCACCTATCAGGTGCCGGTTGAAGTAAACAACACTCGACGAACTTCCCTGAGCATTCGTTGGATTCTGACTTACGCGCGGGCGCGCGG
>WNGJ01012419.1_pt1 | contig 13170 bp, 17 predicted proteins | sample 5400611 | NCBI WGS metagenome assembly WNGJ01 (sample SAMN13153375, study PRJNA577476) | soil metagenome | isolation source: 40 cm soil or saprolite under Garry oak tree replicate 1 | place: USA:California | collected 2016-06-15
CGTTCTTCTCGCAATGACCGACGATACCGGCGCGACCGGGCGCCTCTTGAAACAGTCTGGTGTGACTCAGGAACGGCTGATGCAGACCCTGCGTGAAGTGCGTGGAAGCCAGCGTGTAACCTCCCAGAATCCCGAGGCCACGTACGAAGCGCTCGAGAAGTATGGACGCGACCTTACCAAGCTGGCGGCGCAAAGCAAGTTGGACCCCGTAATCGGCCGCGACGAAGAAATACGCCGCGTTATTCAGGTGCTTTCTCGCCGAACCAAGAACAACCCGGTCCTGATCGGAGAGCCCGGCGTTGGAAAGACCGCAATTGTCGAAGGTTTGGCCCAGCGGATCTTCAGAGGCGATGTCCCCGAGAGCCTTAAAGACAAACGCATCATCGCTCTCGATATGGGCGCATTAATTGCGGGAGCAAAGTATCGAGGCGAATTCGAGGAGCGACTGAAAGCCGTCCTCAAGGAAGTGCAAAGCTCCGAAGGGACGATCGTGCTTTTTATCGATGAACTCCATACCGTCGTCGGCGCCGGTCGCGCCGAAGGGGCCATGGATGCGGGGAACCTTCTCAAGCCCATGCTGGCGCGCGGGGAGTTGCACTGCATCGGCGCCACGACCCTCGCCGAATACCGTAAGCACATCGAAAAGGATGCCGCACTCGAGCGGCGTTTCCAACCAATCATGGTCGATGAGCCTGGCGTCGAAGATACCATTTCGATTCTTCGCGGTTTGAAGGATCGCTACGAAGTCCACCATGGAGTACGCATCAAGGACTCCGCACTCGTCGCCGCTGCGGTCTTATCCAAGCGCTACATCACGGATCGATTTCTACCGGACAAGGCTATCGATTTGGTGGATGAGGCTGCAGCGAAGCTCAGAGTTGAAATTGATTCGATGCCGTCAGAGTTGGACGAACTTCTTCGGCGTGTCATGCAGCTTGAGATCGAACGCGAGGCTTTGAAAAAGGAGACGGATTCTGCCTCAAAAGACAGGCTGGCTAAACTCGAGAAAGAACTGGCCGAACTGCATGCGCAAGCGGATTCCCTCAAAGCGCAATGGCAGGCGGAGAAACAGGCGGTCAATCGGCTGCGAGCTCTTCGCGAACAGATCGAACAGACAAAGGTGGAAATCGAGCGTGCCGAAAGGGAATACGATTTAAACCGCGCTGCTCAGCTGCGTTATGGGCGTCTCGCGGAACTCGAGCGCAAGCTCGCTGCCGAGGAAGAGCGGCTGACTAAGAAGCAAGGGACGCAGCGACTCCTCAAGGAAGAAGTGGACGAAGAAGACATCGCGGAAGTCGTCAGCCGCTGGACCGGAATCCCTGTGTCCAAGCTGCTCGAAGGAGAAATGCAGAAACTCATGCATCTTGAAGATGAACTTCACCGGCGTGTTGTAGGCCAGGATGAGGCTGTAACGGCCGTGGCCGAGGCCGTCATTCGCGCTCGAACCGGACTCAAAGATCCAAACCGGCCGGTTGGAAGCTTCATTTTTCTTGGACCTACAGGTGTCGGAAAGACAGAACTGGCCCGTGCGCTCGCTCAAGCGTTATTGGATGATGAACACGCCATGATCCGCATCGACATGTCCGAGTATCAGGAGAAACATACAGTTGCCAGGCTCATTGGGGCCCCTCCGGGTTATGTCGGCTTCGAAGAAGGCGGACAACTTACCGAAGCCGTTCGGCGCCGGCCATTTTCGGTGATCCTGTTCGACGAGATCGAAAAAGCTCACCGGGATGTTTTCAACGTTCTGCTTCAGATCCTCGATGATGGCCGGCTGACGGACGGGCAAGGCCGTACCGTGGATTTCAAGAACACCATTGTGATCATGACTTCAAATATTGGCAGTTACCGCATCCTGGAGTATCGCGGCGCTTTTGAAGGCGAGAACTACGAACGCATGAAGCAGGCCGTGTTGGATGAGATGCGACAGCATTTCCGTCCAGAGTTTCTCAATCGTGTGGATGAGACCATCGTATTCCACTCTCTTTCAGAGCAGCATTTGAAGCGGATCGTCGACATCCAGCTTGAAAACCTTCGCCGCCGCCTCGAGGATCGGCACATCTCCATTGAACTTACGGACGCCGCCAAAACTCATCTCGTCCGCACAGGCTACGACCCGAGCTACGGAGCACGTCCCCTCAAGCGTGCCATCCAAAGAGAAATCGAGACGCCGCTGGCACGGCTTATGTTGAAGGGCGAGATCAAGGACGGACAAACGGTGCTGGTCGATTACGACGCGAAAGGCGCCAAACTGACATTCACGCCCAAACCGGTGGAGGAACCTGTCTTGAGTAAAGCCTCATGAGGCTGAAGTGTGAAGTGCGCAGCCGAAATGCATGCGGACCTCATAGCAATGGGGTCCCAGGGCGAAAGCGGCGTGCGAAGCCTGGTCATGGGCAGCGTGTCGCGGAAAGTGACCAACCATGCCAGACAGCCAGTGTTGATTGTGAGAGCACAGCATGAAGGCATGTTGTCGCAGGAGGCAGCCTGAGATGAAACTCAATAAGATCCTGTGTGGCGTTGATTTTTCAGAAACGTCCATTCGGGCGTTCGAGACTGCCGTCGAGCTTGCGCGGACATTCAAGGCCGAGCTTCACGTGATTCATGTGATCGAAGCTGATCCGCAGGTGCCGAACCTGTCTCTGGAAGCTAAAGCGATAAGCGCGATGGACATGCTTGTCGCTCCGGCGCAGGAGACCCTCCATGATGTCCGATTGACGAGTGAGGTGACAACAGGCCTCGGGTTCGTCGAAATCTTGAACCGCGCGCGTGAGCGTCGCTGCGATCTGATAGCGCTCGGGGCCAAAGGCATCACATTGCTTGAAGAAACAGTTTTTGGAAGCACTTCCGAACACGTAGTGAAGGAAGCCCCTTGTTCCGTATTGATCGTGAGAAATTGAATTTAGCTGGCAGGGCGTTATGGCCAAACCGATATTTGCGGCGGGCGACGTTCGCCACGGTTCGGTCAAAAGAGTTGCAGCCAGCGTGGGCGAGGGTGCAACCGCCGTGCTGTTCATTCATGAGTACCTGAGCTCGAATTTATAGCCTTAGGAGGAAATCATGGCACGAAAGATCGAACAGGTTTTTGGTCCCATCAGTCCCATTGCGCAAGTCATCACGGTGAAGGGAGACGCGGAAGCACGCCGCGTTGCGAACGACACGGAATTCGGACTCTCGAGCGCCGTCGTGTCCGGAGATAAAGCGCGGGCGTTGCAGTTTGCGTTGGGTGTGGAAGCCGTATGACTCATATCAAGGACAGCAGCGTGGATGACCGGCCGAACGCCCCATTCGGAGGCGAAAAGAACAGCGGGATTGGACGCTTTGGAGGTGAATGGATCATCCAGGGGTTCACAACCGATCACTAGGTGACGATCCAACATGCTCCGCGGAGCTATCCGTTTTGATGGCAACTCGGGATATTTGAATGAGGAGAATCGACATGACCCTCGCCGAAGTCAAAAAGGCTTTAAAGAATACCGACGAGATTGAAATAACCGTCACTGGCCGCGTATCCGGGCGCAGGATTTCCAACCCGGTGTGGTTCGTTCAGGAAGGCAACAACCTTTACCTGCTACCCGTGAACGGTTCGGACAGCGACTGGTACAAGAACATCTTGAAGACACCCAGGATGTCGCTGGCCGCCAATGGGGAAGAATGGAGCGCCGAAGTCAGGGCCATCACGGATCAGGCCACAGTGCGCGACATCGTCGAGAAGTTCAAAGACAAGTACGGCGCAGACCAGGTGAAGAAGTATTACTCGAAGTTCGACGTTGCCGTTGAGGTCCCTCTCGTCGCAGCACAACGTCGATCTGCATGAACTTTAAAAGGGGAAGATAGTTGCATATGACTGTCGAGCCGTTGCTGTTCGTTATCTTCGGCGCAACCGGCGATCTCAGCCGCCGTAAACTTCTACCTGCTTTATACCACCTCGCGCAGCAGGGTTTATTCGACCGCTCGGTCGTCCTGGGAACGGCGCGAACGACTGGAATAGACAGTGAAGCCTTTCGAGCAATAGTGCGCAATATCATCTCGGTGATCGACCGTGACAGCTTGCCGGCCCAGTCACGCTGGTGCAACGAGTGCGTCTACTACCACGGTATCGGCGATGGCGCGGAGAATGATTTCCGTCAGTTGGCGAATGAGATAGAAAGCATCGAGGGACGCCACGGTTTGCCAGGCAATCGCGTGTTCTATCTCGCCTTGCCTCCTCAATCCTTTCCAGCGGTCATCGAAGGGCTAGGGCGATCAGGCCTCAACCGCAGCCGGCGCTGGACGCGACTTGTCGTAGAAAAACCGTTTGGACAGGATCTGGTCTCAGCCCGAGAACTGGATGTGCTGATTCATCGATTCTTCGATGAGTCGCAGATTTTTCGAATCGATCATTATTTGGGTAAGGAGACGGTTCAGAACCTTCTTGTCCTTCGTTTCGCAAATCCGATTTTCGAGAAAGCATGGAACCGCGATAACGTCGAGAACGTTCAGATCACTGTCGCTGAAGAACTGGGAGTTGAGGGGCGGGCAGAATACTACGATAAGAGTGGCGCACTGCGTGACATGGTTCAGAACCATCTGACACAGGTTCTCACTTTGGTCGCCATGGAAATTCCGTTCGCCTTGGAACCAGAAGCCATTCGTGACGAGAAGCTGAAAGTGTTGGAATCGATCAAGCCGTTGTCGCTCGATCAGGTTGTCTTCGGCCAATACACTAAAGGGAAAATCTACGCTGAATTCGTACGCGGCTACCGAGAAGAGCCAGCGGTTCGCCAAAACTCTACTACCGAAACCGCTGTTGCATTAAAGCTAGAGATCGCCAACTGGCGCTGGAAAGGTGTTCCGTTCTATCTTCGGACTGGAAAGCGTTTCGCGCGACGTGTGGCAAAAGTCGTCGTCAATTTCAAGTGTCCGCCCGTTTCGGTGTTTGCCCCGTTCGATCCACCGTGCACCGTACACCCCAACGTTTTCGAAATAACAATTCAACACGATGAAGGGTTCGATCTCCATTTCGAAGTCAAACAGCCCGCATCGCCGCTCAGAATCAAGACGGAGAGACTTCGGTTTCGCTTTGCTGAAGCATTTTCGTCCCTTGCGGATGCTTACGAAACGTTGCTACTCGATGTGATGCGGGGAGATCACACATTATTTGTAAGATCCGATTGGGTCGAGCGCTCATGGATGCTGTACGACTCTCTGCTCAAAACACCGCCTTCCGTGCACGAATATCCGGCGGGAACGTGGGGCCCACCGGAATTCGATCGCCTTCTGGAAAAAAGCGGTCACCGCTGGTTTCATCTATGACACTCGACGCTGCTGCTCCACGATATCCACCACTTCAATTTGGTTATCGACCTCCGTGACACCCGGCGCTTGCCACGCCACGCGTTCGGCTTCCTTTCGCTCGCGCCAGGACCTGACAGTGCCACGCAAGATGACCTTGCTTCCGACGGTATCAACCTGGATTCGCTGCGCATCAAGCTCGGCCAGTCGCTTCATCGCATCTTCAATCGCGCCCTTTACGACATCCTTACTGACCGCAGGTCGCACCTCGATTAAGTTCAGGATCCCTTCCACACCGGTTAATGACTTCACCGCAGTTTCCACCGCGTTCCTCTGGAATTGCCAATCTACGGTCCCTTTCAGGGTGATCCAGCCCTTATCAACCGTTACCTTGATTTTGTCTTTGGGTATGCCGCTCGTCCATTCGAGGGCGTTCACCGCCGCCCGCGCTATATCTTCATCCCTACGTTCGCTGGAAAACGGTTGCAAACGTGTTTCGAGAACTGTCGCGATCAAACGAACTTCCAGCTTATTCACTATCCCCTTCACCCCAGATACTCGAGCCGCAGCACGCTCGGCAGCGAGTTTTTCCGGATAACTCTCGACGTAACCCGAGAGTGTTACAACGCCATCCTTGATGCCCACACCGATGGCTTCGGGGGCCTTCAGGCTTGGCTCCCACCTGAGCTCCGATTCAACAATTCGCTTCAGCTCAAGGTCAGTCATTTCGAGCCTCCTATTGATGCGAATATCTCCTCTCTTTGATTCTAAGTCGCCCAAGCACGAAGTGAACACTCCCGGGAAACCCCGGTAGGCGCTTGCCTACGCGAAAGCGCCGAGACCGCTCAGCCTGCGTCAAAGACTCTAGGAGCGGTTTTAGAGCGACGCCTATGAAGCACAATATCGAATTCAAACATTTCCAGCCGGTGAGAGAGGTACCTGAACTCGTCGAACGTTTGATCGGAAAACTTGAAAAAAAGGCGAGGAACTTTTCGCCGGATGTTCTCTTTTTGAGAATATTGATTGAAGAAAACCAAGTGAGGAATCTGTATCACGTTTCGATAACCATGGAGGTTCCTGGAAAGACTCTCGCTACGAAAGAAGAAAGGCACGACATTCAAGTCGCTATTAAAGATGCCTTTGCCGAGATCGAACGACAGCTGAAGGAATACAAATCCAGGCTCCGAGGAGAGCACGTTTGGAAGAGGCTCTCGAAACGAGCAGAAATCCGACAGATCAAGGTCACCGCAGACCGTGGGGAGCAGCGCAGCCGCGAGATTTTCTTCTCGCTGGTTAGCCCACACTTGAGCAAGCTATATCATCTTATGCGCCATGTGATTCATTACTCCGAAGCTACAGGCGAACTCGCTCGTGGGGAATTGGAGGCCGAAGATGTCGTGGATAGCACGTTGGTTCGGGCGTATCGGGAGTTTCTCAAAGGCTATCCGCCGCAGGACATCAGAAGCTGGTTGATACGAGTTGCCATGGATGTACTCGATGCCGAAGTCGCGGTTCGAAAACAGGATCGCGAGCGTGCAGTCCACATCGAAGAAGACATTCCGGAGACACCTCCAACAGTGGAAGTATCCACACTGGGTGACGAGATCCTCGATTTCTACCAACCCGATGAAGACTTGAAGGTTGAAGATATCGTGCCCGACATTGAAGTGCCCACGCCTGAGCAGATAGTAGAGACCCGGGAAGTACAGCAGCTCGTGAGGGAACTCCTTGGTCACATGCCTAAAGAATGGCGTCAGGCGTTGTTTCTCCATGACATTCGCGGACGAACGCAAGCGGAAGTCGCAAAAGCTCTCGGCAAGTCGGAGTCGGATGTTGGACGCATTCTTGACCGTGCTCACGAGTACCTCCGCCAGAAGCTCACAGACTACGGGTACGGTATCAAGCGTGCGGCGTAGAAGAGGAGGTTGAACCGATATGTCCGATGTGGATCTGATTCGATGCCACATCTGCGGTGCCACTAATCGAGTGCCTCGTGCGAAAGTGGTCCAGGGACTTGAACCGGTGTGTGGACGCTGTAAAACACCGCTATCACTTCAGCGCACGCCGGTCGTGGTCACGGACGACACGTTCTCAGGTGAAGTCGAGCGCTCTCCTGTACCGGTACTGCTCGACATGTGGGCGGATTGGTGCGCTCCCTGTCGCATGATCGCGCCTGTAATTGAAGAGCTCGCGACGGAAATGGGAGAACGCGTACGCATCGCTAAAATGGACGTGGACAAGAATCCGTTGACAGCTTCCCGGTTTAACGTTCGCAGTATACCCACCCTCCTTGTACTCAAGGACGGTCGAGAGATTGATCGCATTATCGGGGTACAGCCGAAGTCAGAAATCGTGCAGCGGCTGCAACGGGCAATCGACAACTGATTTCGACGCCGCGCTAGCGGCTGAAGATACGGTGGCAAACGTAATCATAATTTCCCAAAAAACTACTACGGCACTTGAGTCTGCGGTGTGGGGCGCAGCAAATAGATGGAGATAGCAAACACCACTGTCAGGAAGCCCAGGACAAGAAGGACACGATCGAGCATGAGCAGCCCATAGTTCGTGAGCGTACCGCTCGCAATGAGCCGCCACAGCATCATACCCGCGTCGAACACTGCAACGACCGCGGCTGCCGCCAAGAGAATACCGACGGTGATGTAGAAGACCGCCTCCATCGTGTAAAGGCGCTGGGAGACACTGTTACGCAGTTTCTCCTCAGTGGTTGACACGCTGATCCTTGCAACCTCTCTCGGGACCATAAAACATGCGCCGCAGGTCGCGTTCCATTTGGCTCAATTCTCGCGTCGCATTCCATCGGACAATCGCGGCGTTATTGTCTGACACCAGGTCAAGCAAATTTACCGGACTGGTGGCCAAGAAACCAATGGTGAACAACATGCTGCAAATTTTCATATGATCTCGTGCGCAGAGGAGGATGGTTATGACTGATTTTGAACTCAAACGAGAGGTCGAATCAGAGCTCAATTGGGATCCGGAGGTGAAGTCGGCTGCAGCAATCGGTGTCAGTGTTAAGGACGGCATCGTCACACTTCGAGGTCATGTCGACAGTTTTATAGAAAAACTGGCGGCGGAGAATGCTGTCACTCACGTCCGTGGCGTGAAGGCCGTTGTGAATGAGCTCGAGGTTCGTATACTAAAGTCCAGTGAACGCACTGATGAAGACCTCGCACGTGCTGCGGTTGAAGCCATCGCCTGGTTGACCGAGGTGCCGGAGGACCGGATCAAGATCAAGGTCGAGAACGGCATCATCACGCTGTTTGGCACGGTGTATTGGAACTACCAGAAACAATCGGCGGAGAATGCGGTACGAGGCTTAATGGGAGTCAAGGGCGTTATCAATCTGATCGAGGTTCGGCCGAGCGCGGATAAAGCCTTAGTGAAAGCCAAAATTGAGGAAGCCCTGAAACGTAACGCTGAGCTTGACGCTAAAAGCGCATCACAGTTGAGACCGTTGGCTCTAAGGTCATCTTGCGCGGCACCGTTCGCTCGTGGGCGGAGCGAAAGGAAGCAGAACGCGTGGCTTGGGAAGCGCCTGGATCATGTTCGCGCTGAGCGTTCACAGCCTGGCGCAAAGGCTTGAAACTCAAGGACTCGAGCGCGGCGCAGCGTGATGGCGATCACTCGCTCATGAGGAAAATCAGGGGCCGAACATCTTCCTCGGGTGTCGACTTCCAATATTTGAGAAGGATCGCGTAGACGAGCAGTCCTGTCTCGCCTTCTCCGAGAAGCAGGAAGCGGAAAGATTGCGTCATGAGATTCTGCCGCGTGAGTCCCAGGAAGATGGTGATGGGATCGATAAGCTCGCTAATGTACGCGATTTCGGTTGTCCAGCAGCTTGACATGAATGAACCCCAACGGTCCGCGGGGCGGGTAATGTTTACGGATCTCTGCCGCTTTTCGGTCGCGAGCTTCCGGCGTATTTGTTCGTAAAGGTGCTAAATTGATCTTCTTCCCCGCAATTCCCTTCCAGAGAAGCGTCGTATTGTCATCGGAAAACGTCACGTCGGAAACACGTAATTCGGTGGACCTCAGGTAGCGGCTGATTGCGCTGACGACGAGCATAATAGCGATGAAGATACAGGCGATGATCGCCCCGTCTGGCCGCTCAATCACATTGTCGACCAGAGCAAAGGCGAAGATTGCGCTGACGATCCAGAAATAGATCGACAGCGCACGACGGGCCTCGCGCCACAGCGCCAGTGCCACGGCGATCCCTGCAGACAGCATCAGCATGAGAACCCCGGTTGCGTACGCTCCGGCCTGCGCTTGCACGTCCGCCTGAAAGACGAGAGTGATAATGACCGTAATGCCAAATAACAGGATGACGAGCGGCCGTCGGTAGGACACCCACTGCGGCGCCATTCCGAAACGCGGCAGATAACGCGGCACCAGACTGATCAGTCCCGCCATCGCGGATGCGCCCGCGAACCAAAGAATCGTTATCGTCGCCATGTCGTAGACTGTGCCGAAACCGTTGCCGAGGAACTGGTGGGCGAGATATGCGATCGCGCGGCCGTTGGCAGGGCCGCCGAGAGCGACAGCGTCGGCGGGAATCAGAAGAGTCGTAACGATACTCGATAAAACCAGGTAGACACTCATGATCAACGCCGCACTTGTAAGCAGCAACCTGGTTGCCCGAACACGCTCTCGAATCGTGGCGCCGGTGATCAAAGGCATGACGGAAACGCCCGTCTCGAAACCACTCATCCCTAAAGCGAGCCTCGGAAAAATCAGCGCAGACATAATCAGCAGCACGGTCCAGTCGCCGTGAATAAGAAGTTTGCCGGTCCAGGCATAGATCACTTCCGGGCGGCGCGCAATCTCACTTAGACCGCCGACGAGCACTATGACATTCAGCAACAGATAAGGAACCGCAACGCCGACAGCAAAGTCAATCGCCTCACGGAAACCCTTGAGAAAGACGGCAGCAAGGAGAGCAAGCAGGAGGAGCGTTAGATACATCCGATGCTCCCCGATATATGGATGCAGGTACGGGTTTTCGATGGCGTGCTGCACCGCGTCAGCAGCAGAAAGCGTCATAGTGATGACGAAATCGGTTCCGGCAAAACCCAGCAGAACGAGCACGAAGAGTTTGCCCGCCCAGCCGGGCAAAAGGTTCTCCAGCATCGCGATGGAACCCTGGCCGGCATAGGAGCGTGAGGCGACCTGGTAGTAAACTGGTAAAGCTCCAAGTAGAGTGAACGCGACCAGGATGCCAGTCGACAATGGAGCGAGGGGGCCGGCTGCAAGTAAGGCGATGCCAGGCTGGTAACCGAGTGTGGAGAAGTAATCAACTCCGGTGAGCCACAGGACGAGGTACCAGGGATGGGTTTCCGTCGGTGCGTTGCGATCGTTTAACTCGCCGCCTCCGCCCAGCCACCGAGAGAAAGGCTTCTCCAGTACAGTTTGTCCTACATGGATGGGTGAGCCATCGCCCATGCTATGCGGCGTTGTCGTGCCGCACGGTCTGCTTAACGCCCTTAATATGAGTTCGCCGCCTTCCAATCTTGCGCGAGCGTCGATTGCGTCCATAACACTCCCTCCAATGACTGAAGGCAGCACGGGAACTTCCAATCACGAGCCGTTGTCATGGGAGTCTCACGAGTGAGGAGACGCGTCGGATTTCAACTTACGAAGCTTTGCGGGCAGCACGATTGGTTCTCTTGCCGGAGGCGTCGTCGCTACGCGGCCGCAAACGTGATCCTAATTACTCTGTTAGAGCTACGTCTTCCCTATGTGATCGTCCAATTCTAGTAGACCACGTTCCTTGTCGAACGCACTGTCGAATCGAGATCATACCGGGTGCAGGACACCTCTTTGAGGAGCCCGGCATGCTCGAAAAGGTTGCGCGTCTCCCATATGAATGGTTCGAAGACCATCTGATTCAGGGAACAAAAGCGGCTTAGAGAAAAACAGCAGAAATTGTCTCGTTGGACGGATTCAGATGCCGCTTGAAGACTATTGGAAAAAACGAAATTTCAAGGTGACGCCGGAGCCGGCGGGCCGAAGGAAGCCTCGAAAGTCGGTTAAAGCTCCAATCTTCGTCGTACAAAAACATCAAGCCACCCACCTGCACTACGATTTTCGTCTGGAAATCGATGGCGTGCTTGTCTCCTGGGCAGTGCCGAAGGGACCTTCGCTCAACCCGTCAGACAAGCGTCTGGCTGTACGGACGGAAGACCACCCGTTGGAGTACGCCGATTTCGAGGGCGTCATCCCCAAGGGTCAATACGGCGCCGGAGCAGTGATGCTCTGGGATACAGGAACATACGATACAGGCGGCTCCGCGGCCGAGCAGTTGAAGCGCGGCGAATTGAAGTTCACTTTGCATGGTCAGAAACTCAAGGGGGGATTTGTGCTGATCCGAACAGGCCGCGGGTCCGTCGCTGTTCGTGCGCCTTGGCTTCTGATCAAGCGCCGCGACAAGCACGCCGTTCGGTCGTGGAACATTGATCGCTATGACTGGTCGGTGTTGACCGGCCGTAGCCTCCAGGAAATTAAAACCGGCGTTCCCGCACAGCAGCCACCGCAACGAAGGGGGGGTGCCTAGATTTCTCCTCCAGACGTCGGAGTGGGATCACTCAGCGAGCGATTGAATGGCATATGTGTTAAAGCGGAGCGAATCGGTCCCCGAAGGTATCAGGCGGATGGCATTGGAGGAGATTGACTCAGCAGCGAGCGAATTAAGCAAACGGCGCAGGGACCGCGATGAAGCGATCCATGAAGCTCGCAAGAACATCAAGAAGGTGCGCGCATTGCTTCGGTTAGTGCAGCCGGAACCCGGCGACACGTATTATCAGGAGAGCAGTTACCTGCGCGCTGTCGGCCGCAAACTATCGCCATTTCGCGATGCCGCCGCCGTCATCGAGATTTTGGATAGTCTCAAACAGAAGTATCGCAATAAGCCGAAAGCGTCCTTCGTCGAGACGATCCGGCGCGATCTGCTAGCCAGAAAAGAGCAGTCGGAAAAAGATGCTGATATCCAAAGGTTCTAACCGAAACATCCACGTCCCTTCGTTTAGCGGCAAAGCGAGTGAAAGCGTGTCCCCTTCAGACGGATGGTTTTCCGGCGATCGAGTACGGATTCGAAAAGATATTCCGGCGAGGGCAAAAAGCCTTGATCCGGGCACAGAAGTGTCCGCGTCCCGAGAACTACCATGAGTGGCGCAAGCGCGTGAAGGATCATTGGTATCATGCGCGTCTGCTCGAAGACTTTTGGAATGACATCATGCGGGCGTACGAAAAGAGTCTCAATGATGTCCAGGCTTGGCTGGGTGACGATCACAACCTGGTCCTGCTACGCGCAAGGATAGTTGCTGAGGCCGACTCGTACGGCAGCGATAAAGAAATCTCTCCAGTGCTCACGCTCGTCGACAAACACCAGAAAAGCTTGCGTGCTGCCGCACTCTCACTTGGTAAACGTACCTATGCAGCGAAGTCACGACAGGTCGCATGTCGCGTGAAACAGTTATGGGATGAATGGCAAGTGCAGACGCAGAGCCTTGAGGAACTGCAGAGACAGGGACGCCATTCGTAAAACCATCGTCACGCACGATCATCGTGGCGATTGAACAGATACTTGGCAGACGTCTTGCAACAGTTAATGTGAGGTGTGACACATCATGCCGGATGCCCAGTTGATAATCGTCACCGATGCAACATTCTCCGAAGTAGTCGAACGCTCTCCGACCCCAGTGCTTCTCAACGTCTGCGCAACCTGGTGTGGCCCGTGCCAGAAATTCGCCCCGGTCATTAATGAACTTGCCGTAGAACTAGCCAACCGGATCCGCGTTGCGAAACTGGATGTCGATCAGAATCCGGGGACAGTCTCGCAGTTCAAGGTGCGCACTGTTCCAACTCTGCTTTTCTTCA
>WNGJ01017518.1_pt1 | contig 13166 bp, 10 predicted proteins | sample 5400611 | NCBI WGS metagenome assembly WNGJ01 (sample SAMN13153375, study PRJNA577476) | soil metagenome | isolation source: 40 cm soil or saprolite under Garry oak tree replicate 1 | place: USA:California | collected 2016-06-15
GTCGTCATAACACCCCCGACCCCGATGAGTACGTTCGCATTCGCAGCGACCAATTAAAGGAGCGCAATGGTCGTTACGAATTGCGTGTGACGAACGAGTTGGAGGAGGCGCTCTTTGCCGACCGCTTTCAACTAATCGCAGTGGACCACCCGCAAGGCGTGGAGGTTTACCCGAACGAGGGCATGACCGATCCACCTCGTCCATTCAAACTGTATGCTACCCGCGACGCGCATCCCCCACTTACCGCAGTGGACGATCATGGAAACGACGTCCTCGCCCGCATTAAAAGCATGGATCGGCGCTACCCTGACGACTTTCCTCGCGATCGCATTCGAGGTTACGCCGCGCAACATACGCTGACAATGAAGCTGGCGGATAACGCAACTGCAGACGCTGTGACAACTGAACAGTGGGACCGCAGGCGCCCTCGCCCGCAGCGCTCCGTCAATGGCGCAGATGCTAATAAACAAACCTCCTTCGTGCTGAACGCGCTCGCTGCGGGCGAGGGCGCCCGCGGTCCCAGGGAAATTACTCGCGTTTCGCGAAGAGATTCAGCCAATGATCGCATGGAGTTGTTACTGACTGGTTGGACCGACTATGCCTGGTCCAGTGATAACGTTGCTGCGGCACAAGCCGGCAAAAGCATGATGCTGCCTGCGCTTCAGGTAAAGGATACGCGGGGTCAGTGGCGTACGGTCATTGAAGACATCGGTATCCCGGTGGGGCGACCGCAAACCGTGACCGTCGATCTCACCGGAAAGTTTCTCAGCTCAAATCGTGAAGTGCGCATCGTCACTAACATGCGGATTCTGTGGGATCAAATTCTGGTTGATACATCGCACGAGCAAAGTCCAGTCCGCTTGACGCGGTTGGATCCGGTGCGCGCCGAGTTGCGCTGGCGTGGTTTCTCGCAGGAGGTTACGCCCGATGGCCGTGAGCCGTTTAGTTACGATTACCAGCAAGTCTCTTCAAGTTCTCCATGGAAAGTTATGCCGGGGAGATATACGCGCGAGGGCGATGTGCGCGAGTTAGTAATCAAGTCAGACGACATGTTTGTCATCTCCAGACCCGGTGACGAAATCAGCCTGTCGTTTGACGCGCGTAAATTACCGCCTTTGCATACTGGATGGAATCGCACGTTTCTCCTTTACTCTGACGGCTTCAGCAAGGAGATGGACATCAACTCCGCCAGTCCGGATCAAGTATCACCTTTGCCGTTCCATGCCATGACTAAGTATCCCTATGCAGATCCCGAGGTTTACCCCATGACGGCAGCACGTCGGGCTTACATTGATGAATACAACACCCGTTTGGTCACCGCTGAGGTCCCCTCGATTGATTCAGTCCTGACCAAGGCAACAGATTTCATTAGCCGGTAAGTGCTCTGGTTTGAGTTAGACTTCTGTGCACCCTTTGAGTGCTCTGTGGTGAATGTTGTTAATGGCGATTTGTCTACCACAGAGACACGGCAAGACGGAGGTTACAGAGAAAACTGGATAGGACACGTTAGCCGAGCACAAAATACATCACGGCCTCAGACAGCGCCACGAAAGTAATCATGGAACAAATTCGCTATTCAGTAGCCGCATGTCAGACAGATCTACCAAATCCGGTGGAGCGGCGCGCGATGCGCGCGAACACTGACCGCATGCTGTCGATGATTGATTCGGCCGTAATTGGCAGCGCCCCATTCCTGCCTGTGCGCCTGGTGGTATTCCCTGAATTTGCGCATGCCGCGCCAGTCTTCCCCACTGTCGGGGAATTGCTCGAAAAACTCGCCATACAAATCCCAAACGAGCATACCGAACGGCTGGAACAAAAAGCGCGCGAGCACGACATCTACATACAGAGCGGGTCGATGTTGGAGGTTGATCCCAGATGGCCGGGTGTTGTATTCAACACTACGTGCTTGATTGGACCGAAAGGTATTCTGTACAAGTATCGCAAGGTCAATCCGTGGATTCCGTTCGAAGTTCATGCGAGCCCGCACGACCTCGAGGGCTACGACGAGCCACTTTTTCCGGTAGCCGATACCCCGATTGGCCGCCTCGGTTGTGCTATTTGTTATGACTGGATTTTTCCGGAAGCAATCCGCCAGTTAGCGGTGAATGGAGCGGAGGTTCTGGTGCGCGTTTCTGCTTATATGGATCCGTGGGGAGCAACCGAGCCGATGGACTGGTGGACCATTGTGAATCGTTGCCGCGCGCTCGAGAACATGGCCTATGTCGTGGCGGCCAATCAGGGCGCGAGCCTGAAACATTATCCACCCTACTCCTGGCCTGGAGGCAGTCAGGTGATCGATTACGACGGCCGTATTCTGGCCCAGGCCAGCCCGGGACCTGGTGAACGTATCGTCGTTGCGCCAGTCGACATTTCAGCTTTGCGACACGAGCGGGATGTGCGCCGCGGTCATCACATGCTGGCGCACCTGCGCACCGAGGCTTATCCAGTCTACAGCTCCCATTGTTATCCACCGCGAGCAGCGGGGACAACGCAAGCACCGTCGGAAATTTCGTACGAAGAGAACAATCGTCTGATCGATGAAGCGAAGCGACGAACCGAAGTGGGAAGATAGTAGATGAGAGCATAAAGCCTGTCCATTCATCGAGCCAGCGAAGCTGGCGGACAGAGTGATAGCCCCAGGTGAGGCACAGCCGAACCTGGGTTAATAGCCAAAACCGAATTGAGCCTGCGAAGCTGGCGATAGATCGCTATGTCCACAAATATTTCTCGTCAAAGTCTATTCGATTACCTTTCAATAGTGCTTCAAATTCTTCTTCGAAGGTCAGCGTTCGATGATGTTTCTCTTGCTCCCGAATGTATTTCCTGACTTTTCCAACTTGCGATTCACTAACAGTGAAGGCCCCATATCTCGCTTGCCACGCGAAACGTCCCTTAGTTTGCCTTTTAGCCCATAGGGAAGAACCGGATTTCAGTTTACTCAAGAAATCGGACACTGAAATTGTCGGGCGCAGCCGCACCAGGAGATGAACGTGTTCCGTCATTCCGTTGATCTCTATGGGTACACCGCCCAAGCCGCCCACAATACCGCCAAGATAGCCGTGTAGTCGACTCTTCAGATCCGATGTAATCAGTGGTGCACCTCTTTGTTGCATAGACAATGTGATAGAGAAGGTTTGTGTAAGACATCTTGCATGCTCCGTTTATCGGATTTAGGTTTTGTGGAGGAGCATGCAAAGCCTTCTAGTTACAGGTCAACTGACTATCGCAGATGGATTGAGATCGATTTAAGCCGATTCTCTTGCATGGTCCATCTTTCGCCCACGTTGTGGGCTCAGTGGGCTGGGTTGGCTCCTAACCCCAGGCTCGGCTGCGCCTCACCTGGGGCTATCACTCTATCCGCCAGCTCCGCTGACTCGGTGAATGGTCCAACCGAAGACTGGGTGGGTGGAGGTCCTGCTCTGCAGGCTCGCTGAATGGTTCAGCACAAACTTGAGCTGGTGTGTGGAGACTGCTTCGTTGGCTTCGTTCGTATCCATAATTGTCCTGGGGTTCCCTCCGCTCCACCGCAGGCTTTATGCTGTCGCCCGCTCGCGGGCTGGCTTGGCTTCCACCGTTGGCAGCCTACGACACGATCCATTCCTTCGAGTTCTTGAGCAAAGCCCACAGCGATTTTACTTTGCTTTCTTTTGCTATGGCTGTTAAAAGAATCGACATGCCGCAACGCTGGATCTCTTTACTAATCATTGCCGTAACTATCTCTATTTTGGCGCCAGTGTCAACGGCCATAACGACGAGGTCATCTGACAGTAAAGTCGGCGCGACTGAGAAAGTGCAGTCGGAGGTTGCGGCCTCGAGACTTGCCCGGCTGCGCCACGGAATCAATCTGAGTCATTGGTTCGCGCAGTCCGCGGATTATTCAAAAGCCCATCTCGAATCACATACCACAGTCGAGGACCTGGCGCTAATTAGAAGCATTGGCTTTGATCATGTTCGCCTTACCATCGAGCCCGCACCGCTCTTTAACGGCGATAATCCCGAGCTACTCAGAGCCGAGTATCTGAAATACCTCGACAACGCGCTTGACCTGATACTGGCACAGGGGTTGGCCGTAATCGTTGATATCCATCCGTCTGATGAATTCAAGGTAAGGCTCAATAGCAACGATCGTCAGCTTGAGGCTTTTGGCAGATTCTGGCGCGCTCTGGCTCAGCACCTTTCAACGCGTGATCCCGAGCGCGTCTTTCTTGAAGTTCTCAATGAGCCGATGGTCCAGGATGGTTATCGCTGGTTTGGCATGCAAGGCAAACTCATTTCCGCCATTCGCTCAGGTGCACCGCAGCACACGATTGTCGCGTCGGGCCATCGCTGGTCGGGTATTTCCGAGTTGTTGTTTCTACAGCCCTATGCCGACCGAAACATTATTTATAACTTCCACTTCTACGAGCCGATGGCCTTCACGCACCAGGGCGCATCATGGGCCGGCCCCAATGTGCCGTTCTATAAAAACATTCCCTACCCCTCGAGTCCGGAAAGCGTCAGCAAGATACTCGATACGATTCTGGATGAACCGGCGCGTTACAATCTGCTTCGCTATGGAGAAGATGGCTGGAACGCCGCCCGCATTGACCGGGAGATTGCGGTGGCCGCCGCCTGGGCCGCAAAGTATCAGGTCCCTCTTACTTGTAACGAATTCGGGACCTTTCGCAAGTTTGCGCCGCCTGCTGACCGCGCGGTCTGGATTAGGGACATGCGCGCGGCGCTGGAAAAGTATGGGATTGGCTGGACCATGTGGGACTACGCGGGCGGCTTTGCTGTGGTCAATAAGCAGGATGGCCACGCGACGCCTGACGTAGAGATCGTGAAAGCTTTGGGATTGGCCGTTAAAAAGTAGTTATGCTTTTTCGCATCGCCTTGCTGGTTTGTGAGGAGCGCTTAAGTGCGCGGATCGTTTAGCTAGGGCACTTGTGCCCCGCCGTCCGCGGCGGACAAGTCCGCTTTCTAAACGATCCGCCGTCTCCCTTCGAGCTTTGCAGTCATCTTACTCCCAACGCCTTTAAATATCCCTGGTTGATTCGACAGTTCGCGAACTTTATCCGCTCCAGATAGTCGTTCAACGCTTTCTGCGCTTTTTCTTTTGGCGGTCGCTGCTTCCGTATTTCTTCAAAAGTAGTGCGCGGTCCATTCGCGAAGTCAATGATCGTGTCCCATTGAGCCGGCGAGTTTATCGATACAACACACGAGGTCGCGTCCAGTTTCTTGTATGGCCAGAAGCACCAGCCAATGTTGTTCGCGTCGAGCAACGTCCTGAAGGAGTCAATCCACTCGTCCTTGTTTTCGCCCGATTCCCCCATCCAAATGGGCACATTGTATTTGTCGCGGAAATCAAGATACTCCTGGATGGCGCCTTTGTTCACTTCCATCCAGTACTTATGAAAAGTGTAAACGAGTTTGGGATCGAAGGGTGGGCCAAACACTTTGAAGTTAGTGTCCCATCGGGCCCCGCCCAGAAAGATGAGTTGATTTTTGTTGACCTCTCTTATGCCGGCCACGATCTTGCGGTAGAGCGGCTCCAGCTTGGGGTTCAGGTTCGCGGCTTCAAAATAATGCGCAATTGGCTCGTTGAGTCCGATAACTGTAGGCTCATTTCGATACCGCGCGGCAAGCTTGCGCCATATGTTGACAGTCAAATCCTGGCTCTCGGGGCTTTCATATAAAAACGGATAGCCCCAGCTATCATCGATGTTATCGCCGGTCTGTCCGCCCGGCGCGGCATGCATGTCAAGAATTACGTAGAGATTTTCTTTCCGGCACCAGGCTACAACATTGTCCAAGAGCTGATAGCCGTCACCCTCAAGCCTTGCGGGAATTGCGTCTGATGTGAACAACCGGTAGTTGAAGGGAATGCGAACCGAGTTGAATCCTGATTGCTTTATGAACCTGATGTCTTCTTGCGTGATGTAATTCTGATGATACGTTTTCCAGAACCGCCGGCCCTCATCTTCACCGATCAATTCATTGATTATGGCTTGTATCAACCGCGGCGAATTGGCGGTCTTGAATTTGAACATGTAGCCTTCAGGCAGCAGCCAGTTGCCCAGATTAGTGCCCTTCAGCAGGAGTGGCTTACCGTCCGGCGCGATCAGATCTTTGCCGCGGGTCGTGACGAATCTCGACTGACCAAAGCTCGCGGTCGAAGCTGCCAGGTTTAGCAAAAGAACGATCCAACATAAGGCGATCCTTTTCCCACACCAGGTCATCTTCAATCCGCCTTTGCATTAATATGCCGCCAGAAACCGAGTTGCACGGCGCATGGTATTTGACTTCGCTTGTCAGGCGCAAGATTGGACCAGGGATTTAGCTGCAGCGTCCGTTAGCAATGGCAAACGCACGCGTGGTTTAGACAGGGCACTTGTGCCCCCCACCGTACGGGCGGACAAGTCCGCTTTCTTAACAATGCGGTGGGACTTTTTGGCCTGTGACTTTACAACCACTGCCGGGTGAAATTTCATGTTAAGATGCGCGCCGTCCACAACAAGCTCAGGTAAGGTCAACATGAGACTTCTATACAGAATTCTTCCAATCACTTTCTTAATTTGCCTCTCAGCGGGCGCGTTTCATGTCGCAAATGCTCAAACCTCAAAGCCTGGCGCAATTACAAAACCAACTATCGTAATCGTCCATGGCGCGTGGGGCGGCAGTTGGGCCTATCGCCATGTCGAAGCATTGCTGCGGGAAAAAGGCTTCAATGTTTACCGTCCGCAACTCACCGGATTGGGTGAACGCGTACATCTGAGCAGACCCGACGTTGGCTTGAGCACGCATATTGACGACGTGGTTAACATGATCCTGTTTGAGGATCTTCATGACATTATTCTCATGGGCCATAGCTACGGTGGCATGGTGATAACAGGCGTGGCGGATCGCGTGCCCGATCGGATACGTCGACTTGTTTACGTGGATGCGTTCGTGCCCAACGATGGCGAAAGTGTAATGAGCATTGTCGGTGAGCACGGTGATTGGTTGAAGCCCATGATCAAAGGCGACTACATTGTTCCGGCATGGGTAAAACCTGATCAGGCACCTCCCCATGACGTGCCGCAATCCCTGAAGACTTTTACTGAGCCAATCTCTCTGAAGAACAAAGTTGCAAGCAAGCTTCCGGCTACCTACATACTTACGGTGGAAGCGGGTAAGGAGGCGAAGGACGATGATTTTTGGCCTCAGGCGCAACGCGCGAAAGAACGCGGCTGGCCCATTCTGCAGCTGACTGCAGATCACAACGCACAATGGTCGGCGCCAGAGGCGCTGGTGGAAATGCTGGCGGGCATTCGCTAAAAAACTGCGGTGGACCACTTAACGCAATCATTCCCTTTACCAGTTGCTGCTCGGATGAACAAAACCTGTGAACACTTTAGTCTTGCCTAAAAACCACTCCGGACAACCTTCAAGATCGCGCGCTGGCTTCGAGTTGTTCCTGATAAGCCTGCTAATTTTGTTTTTGGAACTGGCCGCTATTCGTTGGTTTCCGGCCCATGTTCTCTACCTGACGTTTTTCACCAACGTAGTACTTCTGGCGTCTTTCCTGGGTATGTCAGTCGGGTGTTTGGCCGCCGGCCACCGGCGCAATTATCTCAGGTGGACGCCCCTGTTGCTCGTCATTGCGCTCGCGGCGGCGCATGCGATTGAAATAAGCAGCGGCTCATTTGTAAAGTTCATTGATGTCGGTAATCAAGCTTCGCCGCAGCAAGTCTACTTCGGCACTGAGTATCACAGTCAGGACCTGTCCCATTACGCCATCCCGGTTGAAGTTCTTTGCGGTTTTTTCTTCATCGTCATTGCGCTGGCTTTCCTTGGTCCGGGACAGGAACTGGGCCGGGCGCTGAAGCGCTGGCCCAACCGGGTGCAGGCTTACACCTTAAACATCTTCGGCAGTATCGTTGGAATCGCACTTTTTGCGGCGTGTTCCTGGCTGGAAATTCCGGCGTTTTGGTGGTTCTTATTTGCGGCAGCCGGGCTTGGCTACTTCTATTTCATGTCGCCGGGAAATCGCTTTCCCAGGCGCCTGCTCGGGTGGGGTTCGCTGACAGCGGTGCTGTTGTTGCTCGTGGTCTGGTTGGCAGCTTTCGTGCCCACACATGACGACTACCAGGGTCAACGGGAAGCGCAGCAATTATGGTCACCTTACTACCGGATCGATTTTAAGAAAGCTGACCTGTCACTTTCGGTAAATCTAATCTACCACCAGCAAATGGTGTCGCGAAATGAAAACTTCCCCGCATATGCGTTGCCCCATCTGTTGAATCGAGATGCAGGCCGTCCGGCCTTTGCGGACGTGCTGATCATCGGCGCTGGTTCAGGTAATGATGTCAGTAGGGCCTTGCAGTGGGGAGCTCAACATGTTGACGCGGTCGAGATCGATCCGGCCATCAATCGCCTGGGCCGACAATACCATCCTGACCATCCTTACCAGGACGAGCGCGTTCAGATTCACTTGGATGACGGCCGCAACTTTCTGCGTTCGAGCGACCGGAAGTACGATTTGATTGTCTATGCGCTGGTCGACTCGCTCGTGTTGCATAGCGGCTACAGCAATATTCGCCTCGAGAGTTTTCTGTTCACTCGTCAGACGTTCGAAGACGTTCAACGCCACCTCAAGCCGAGCGGCACCTTCGTAATTTACAACTATTTTCGTCAGGGCTGGCTTGCCGCACGTTTGCAAAAAGGACTGGAGGAAGTGTTCGGCGCCGGCAATTCGTTGGTCCTGACTTTGCCGTATCGAAAAGTAATTGAGCCGGAGAAAGCAACATTCGGAGACTTCACGATTTTCTTTGCCGGCGCCACCGGTGATTTGCGAAACGCCTTCGCCCGCCAGCCTGACTATTGGCTGCGCAACGACGAGCCACCCGGGCCAACTTCACCAAACGGTTTCCAACAGCAACCAGGATTAGACGCAACGCAGGTCGGCGAACAGTCGCCGGAGAAAGTGCAATCAATAGCTTCACACTGGCAACATTTTGGGTTGGCAAGCGTGTTGCCCCCAGAACGCGGATTGCGGACCGCCACGGACGATTGGCCGTTCCTGTATTTGCGCGAGCCAATGATACCAACATTGAGTTTGCGCGGAATGCTCATCATGGGCGGATTTGGCTTGCTGCTGATTTTTCTATTTCTGCCACGGCAGAAGAAACAAGCGGCTGCCCTCGCTGAATCCGGCGCCGGAAGCTTCGCTAGTGCACTTAATGTTCAGTTTTTCTTTTTGGGCGCGGGATTCATGCTGGTTGAGACCAAAGCTGTCGTGACAATGGCGCTGCTGTTTGGGAGTACCTGGGTCGTCAACTCAGTGGTCTTCCTGGCCGTCCTGGTGATGATTCTTCTCGCAAACCTTTGGACGCTCCGATCCAAACCTGCGCGCTTGTGGCCATACTACGCAGGTCTGCTGATGACGCTGGCGCTCAACGCTATTGTCCCGCTCGATTTCTTTCTGGGAATGAATCGCAGCATTCAGGTGCTTGGCTCATGCCTGCTCGTATTTGCGCCAATACTTTTTGCCGGTGTGATTTTTGCTGCATCCTTCAAACGGACCACCGAGCCCGATCGCGCGTTCGGCGTGAACATCGCCGGCGCCATGATGGGCGGACTGGCTGAATACAGCTCGATGCTTTTGGGGTTTCAGTATGTGGTGTTGGTTGCGATCCTGTTTTACGCACTATCCGCTATCGGCTTGCGACGAGCGGACGATACCGTGTTGGAATCGACATGGACTGAACCATTCAACGAGCCTGCGGTAGCAGGCGGCAGCATAAAGCCCAGGGTGCAGCGCAGCGAAACCCTGGGTGCAGGTGACAAAATCATCTAAGCATGTGACCCAGGGTTCCGCTGCGCTGCACCCTGCGCTTTATGCTGTCGCCTGTTATTGCAGACTTGATAGGCAAAAACGATTCACGCAAATGGAGTTGCAAATTTCAGACAAACAGGTGACGGCACTTCAGCGACATGACCGGTGGCGCTAAGCCGGCCCGTTTTCCGATCACGCCGGAAAGCTACTATGTTGTCGGAGTTTTGATTCGCCACCAGCACAAACGTTCCGGTCGGATCAATCGCAAAATTGCGCGGCGTCTTGCCTCCAGTTGGTTCGTGACTGATGAAAGTTAACTTACCGTTTCGCGGATCGATCTTGAAGGCGGCGATACTGTCGTGACCGCGATTGGAAGAGTAAAGAAACTCACCGTCGGGCGAAACATGGATGTCGGCACTCGTGTTTGCACTCTTAAAATCCGCGGGCAAGGTGGAAATCGTTTGCACCTGCTTCAGATTGCCCCGGACCCGATCGTGAGCGAAAGCGGTCACTGTGGCGTCCAGCTCATTAATCACGTAGGCATACTTACCGTCGGGATTAAAAGTTAAATGACGCGGTCCGGCTCCGGGCTTGACCTGTACCGAGGGCTTTTGGTTTGGGATCAGTTTTCCCTGCCGCCCATCAAAACGGTAGATCATGATCTTGTCGGTGCCCAGATCGCATGAGTAAGCGAAATGGTTGGCGGGATCGAGCAAAACGCAATGGGCATGTGGTCCTTCCTGACGCTCAGCATTTATGCTTGAGCCCAGATCCTGCTTCACGTCCGTAGCCTCCGCCAAACTTCCGTCGCTGCGAACCGGAAGAACGGCAACATTGCCTCCCGTGTAATTGGCTACCAGAACGAATCTATCCGTCTGGTCCACGACCACGTAACAGGGTGCACCACCCAACGATGGCTGTTGATTCAGGAACCTCAATTCACCGGTTCGTTGATCAATCGCAAAGGCGCTGACAGCGCCACTCTTTTTGCCGGCAAACTTTTCGACTTCATTGACTGCGTACAAATAGCGCCGGCTTGAAGCCACGGCAAGAAAGGAAGGATCTTTTACACCTTTGGTGGTGGCTATATGCTTTAACTCGCCCGACGTCAGGTTCAACGAATAAAGATAGATGCCCTCGCTCTTGCCTGACGTGTAGGTCCCTACATAAAAAAGCAATTTGCCGGGAGGCGCGATAACCCCAAACTCGTGAGCAGTGGCTATATCCGGAAGTGCTAGTCCCAACGCACCCAGACCTGCGATTTTCAGTAATTCACGACGCGTAAGAATACAACTCAACGATTGATGGTCCACGGTTTTTGGATTTTCTCCTCGTCAGAATGTTTTACAAACGATTAGGACGATATGGGGTTTGTTTCTCGCGGTCTTGCCTTAGCCTGCAAGTAGGCGGCAGCATAAAGCCTGGGGTGGAGCGCAGCGAAACCCCAGAGCGCAAACACATATTGATGTTAGAGCCCATGAAGTGGGCGACAGTGCGAACGAATATACAGGCGTCGGGTCATCTACTCTTCCCAGCAGCGCTCCCATGACCGCTACCGCCCACTTCGTGGGCTCGATCTTTTATCTATCATCGTCCTTGGGGTTCCGCTTCCCCTCCACCCCAGGCTTTATGCCGTCACCCGCTATCGCGGGTTTGGAGAAATCTGAGTAGCTATTGCAGCTTATGAATCAATACACGCCTGCACTTGCTTAAGTACCCCGGCAACAATCTCGCACGCGGTGATTTCATTTCCCGCTTCAGCCATCACACGAATAATCGGTTCTGTATTTGAGCCTCTCACAAGGAACCACCCGGCAGGCAGTGTCACTTTCACGCCATCTCGCAAATCGAGTGGATAACCGGCGTACTTCTGACGCAGCATCTTAAGTACGGCAGAGATCTTGTGTGACGGACAGACAAGTTTCTCCTTGACCAGGTTGAACGGCGGCAAGCTATTCACCAGGTCAGTGATTGTTTGCCCGGTTTCAGCCAGGAAGTGCAAAATCAGCGCCATGCCGGTCAAACTATCGCGCGCAAAATTGATGCGCGGATAGATAACGCCGCCGTTGCCCTCGCCGCCAATCACAGCATTTTGTTTCTGCATCTCTTCAGTTACGTTAACCTCTCCTATCCTGGTCAAAAAGAGCGGGCAACTAAATCGATTGGCGACCTCCTGGAGTGCCGACGTGGATGATAGATTTGCCACCACGGGACCCAGCTGCTTGCCGAGAACATAAAGACTTGCCAACAGGAGCGTGTAGTCCTCGCCGATGGGAATTCCCAGCTCCGAGACGATTGCGAGCCGGTCTGCGTCCATGTCCTGGGCAAAACCAATATTGGCCCCACGTTCTTTGACCGCAGTGCAAAGTTCCCCCAGATTTTCCGCCACTGGTTCTGCTGGACGAGGGAAAAGGCCGTTTGGAGTTACGTTAATCGGAATCAGTTCCACACCCAAACGCTCAAGCAGCTTTGGGCCAACCAGGGAACCCGCGCCGTTGCAAGCATCGAGCACTACCCGCAGCGGCGTTTCGCTTTTCGGGAGTGGTCCAAGAACATCAAGGATCTTTTGGATATGCAGATCAGTCGCTCCTGAAATCTCTTCAACTTCTCTCATTTCCGCGCCGGTGACTTTCGAGTATTCGCCTTGATGATAAATGTCGAGCATCTCGCGCGCTTTGCCGCTATTCAGGAAGAGTCCATCGGCGCCGATAAATTTCAGAGCATTCCACTCGGCTGGGTTATGGCTGGCAGTAATCGCAATGCCTCCGTGAGCTCGCTGATGGCCCACGAGCAGCTGAATTGTCGGCACCGGACACATCCCAATATCAATGACGCGACAACCGCTGGACAAAAGGCCCGCGATCACGGCCTGCTTGACCATCTCACCTGAGGTGCGGGGATCTCGGCCAATGACGATCGTGCCGGAGCCAACATAGGTGCCGAAGGCTTGAGCAAAACGAGTCAACAGCGCAGGTGTTAGCGATTCGCCGATTACTCCGCGAACACCGGAAATGCTGATCTTGAGCGTTGGTATGGCTCGCATGATGATTCAGCTAATTCGTTTAGAAAGCGGACTTGTCCGTCCGCACCAGATGGGGCACAAGTGCCCTTTCTAAACGAGCAGTGGTTACTTATTCAATCTATCGCGCGCCCAGTCCAGCAGGTTATGTGCCTCCGCCATTTCCTCAGCTTCTACGATAACGCGAATCATGGATTCTGTATTCGAGGCCCGGACATGTACCCAACCCCGCGGTAACACCACCCTGATGCCGTCTGTCAGATCATAAGTTAACTGCTCGCGCTCGATGGCTACGCGAAAGTTCTGCAGTACCGAATAAAGTCTATTGGGTTCCACTGGAAGGTTGTA
>WNGJ01005651.1_pt1 | contig 13164 bp, 13 predicted proteins | sample 5400611 | NCBI WGS metagenome assembly WNGJ01 (sample SAMN13153375, study PRJNA577476) | soil metagenome | isolation source: 40 cm soil or saprolite under Garry oak tree replicate 1 | place: USA:California | collected 2016-06-15
GTCGTGCGCTGGTGGAACGCCAAGCGCGACCGGCTCGAGCTCCTCGCCGACACGCGGCCAGACCGCAGTGGGCGCGCCGGCGACATCGCGAGCGGCGAGGGCGCGGTCGGTATCGCGTTCGCGAGCGCGTCACCGGTCATCGTCGAGGACTACGCACGCTGGGCGCACCAGGTCTCATCGTCGATCGCGGTCGGCAGCGGCGTGGCGGTGCCGCTGCTGCTGCAGGACTCCGCCGTAGGCGCACTCGCGATCTACTCGCGCCAGTCGCGCCGCTACAAGGAGACCGAGGTGCAGCTGCTGCTGCTGTTCGCGGCGCAGGTCGCCCCGGTGATCGAGGCGGCATTGTTGCGGATCACGTCGCAGCGCGAGACGAACCGCGTCGAGGCGTCGGACCGGCAGCTCCGCGACATGCTCGATGCCGCGCTCGACGCTCACATCGTGATGGACCGGCACGGCCGCATCACCGAATGGAACGCGCAGGCGGAGGCGATGTTCGGGTGGCGCCGCGACGAGGTCGTCGGCAAGGAGCTCGCGGACACACTGATCCCGCCTGCCTTGCGCGACGCGCACCGCACGGCGCTCGGGCACTACCTGACGACCGGCGACGGGCCGATCCTCAACCGGCGCGTGGAGCTCGAGGCGCTGCGAAAGAACGGCATCACCTTTCCCGTCGAGCTGACGGTCGCACCGATCGGCACCGCGGAGGGCCCCGCATTCAGCGCGTTCCTCCGCGACATCAGCGAGCGCCGTCAGGTCGACGAGCAGCTGCGCCGTCTCGCCCTGCACGACGCGCTCACCGGCCTGCCGAACCGGATCCTCCTCTACGACCGGGCGGAGCAGGCGTTCGAGGTCGCGAAGCGCTCGAAGTCGTCCGTGGCCCTTCTGCTCATGGACCTCGACGGCTTCAAGGACATCAACGACGCATACGGGCACCACGTCGGCGACGTACTGCTGCAGGAGGTCGCGATCCGCCTGCGCACCGGCCTGCGCGCGTCGGACACCGTAGCCCGCCTCGGCGGGGATGAGTTCGCGATCCTGCTGCCGGACAGCGACGAGACGCGTGCCCTTGCCGTGGCGAAGATGCTGCGCGTCGCGCTCGACACTCCAATCACGATCGAGGGCGTGCGAATGCCGATCGCATCGAGCGTCGGCATCTCGCTCTTCCCTGCGCACGGCGAGGATCCGCTGACGCTGCTGCGTCGGGCGGACATCGCGATGTACGCGGCGAAGCGTCGCGGCGCCGGCGTCGCGTTCTACGAGGAGGGCAGTGACCTGGAAGGCGCGGCGCGCCTCGGGCTCGCCTCGGACCTGCGCGACGCACTGAAGGAGGGGCAGCTGCGCCTCAGCTTCCAGCCGGTCATCGATCTGCGCGCGGACCGCGTCTGCATCATGGAGGCGCTCGCACGCTGGGAGCACCCGCGCCTCGGTCAGGTCGCGCCGACCGAGTTCATCGCGCTCGCCGAGCGCACCGGCCTCATGTCGCAGCTCTCGTCGTGGGCGCTCAAGGCGGCGCTCAACAAGTCGCGCGAGTGGGCTCAGCGTGGCATCGCGGTGGCCGTGAACATGGCCGTGTCCGACCTCTCGGACTCGGCGTTCCCCGATCGCGTGCGCGCCGCGGTCGAAGAGGCCGGCGTCGCGCCCGCGGTCCTGCACCTCGAGGTCACCGAGAGCGGCGTGATGAGCGAGCCCGAGCGGATCCTCACCTGCCTCGAGCGCCTCCGCGACATCGGGGTTCGGCTGGCGATCGACGACTTCGGGACCGGCTCCTCATCGCTCGCGTACCTGCACCGGCTTCCGATCCACGCCTGCAAGATCGATCGTTCGTTCGTGCGGCGGCTGACGACGGAGGCGTCGAGCGTCGCGATCGTGCGCGCCACCATCGAGCTGGCGCACGCACTGGAGCTGCGCGTGATCGCCGAAGGCGTCGAGGACGCGGAGACGCTCGAGGTGCTGCGAGGCATGGGCTGCGATCTGGCGCAGGGCTACTTCATCTCCGAGCCGCTCGCGGATAGCGCCACCGAGGCCTGGCTCGCGGCATCATCCTGGGCAGGTGCCGGCACCTAGGAGCGTCGTCGGGAGGTCACCCGTGTGGCGTATCGCCGTTCCCGTCGCGTTCGCGCTGCTCGTCGCGTCCTGCGGCGCCGCCCCAACCCAGACCGCGCCGATAGCGGGCGGAGCGACGCCCCAGGTCATCGCTACCGCAACCGCCACAACAACGATCACGCTGTCACCGAGCCCAACGCCGGCTGCCGCGGTCATCGAGATGGGCGACAACTTCTTCGACCCGGCGCAGCTCACCGTGAAGGTCGGGACGACAGTGACCTGGAAGGTGGTCGGTCAGTCGACGCACGATCTTGCCGCGCGGGACGGGTCGTTCGTGAATAACACGATGGCCTTCGGACAAACGTTCTCGTTCACGTTCGCCAAAGCCGGTCGTTACGCGTACGTCTGCACCCAGCACGAGGGCGACGGGATGACCGGCGAGGTCACGGTCATCGAGTAGGGGTCGTTGGCATCAAGAGTGCATCCGTCCCGGTGATGGCCACCACGGGCGGCTTGGCGGCGACGTCTCTTATCGGATCGCTGTGCGCGGCACACCGGACGGTGGACCCCGACGGTCCGCACGTGACCATGCTCGAGGGCGTTTGGTCTTACTGCGCCGGCCACGCCGACGACGGCCACGACTGGCGCACCATCGAGCCCCGGCCTCGACCGCAGCTCGAATCGGACATGGCCGCCGGACTCCTCTAACCGCTAACCGATCGCCTCGGCCAAGTCCTCGATCAGGTCGTGCACGGTCTCGATCCCGACAGAGAGGCGGACGAGCCCGGCCGGCGGGGCGAGCTTCGTGCCACGGACCGAGCCGTGCGTCATCGCGAGGGGCACCTCGATGAGCGACTCGACGCCACCGAGTGACTCCGCGAGCGCGAAGATCTTCGTGCGCGCCGCCATGCGCTTCGCCGCGGCTTCCCCGCTCTTCAGCTCGAATGACAGCATCCCGCCGAACGAGCGCATCTGACGCTTCGCGAGATCGTGCTGCGGATGCGCGCGCAGCCCGGGATAGTTCACGCGCGAGACCTTGGGGTGCTCGGCCAGCCACTCCGCGACGGCCTGACCGTTGAGAGAATGACGTTCCATCCGCACCGCGAGCGTCTTCGCGCCGCGGAGGACAAGCCAGGCGTCGAGCGGTCCGGGGACACCGCCGACGGCGTTCTGCAGGAACGCGAGACGCTCGCGCAGCTGTGGATCGTTACCGACGATCGCGCCGCCGACGACGTCGGAGTGCCCGCCGATGTACTTGGTCGTTGAATGGAGCGCCAGATCCGCGCCGTGCGCGAGCGGGTTCTGCAGGTACGGGCTCGCGAAGGTGTTGTCGACGACGGCCAGCGCCTTGCCGGCGTGCGCAATGCCGGCGAGCGCGTGGATGTCGAGCACCTTGAGCAGCGGGTTGGTCGGCGTCTCGATCCACACCAGGCGCGTCGTCTTCCGCAGCGCCTTCCGCACACTTGCGAGCCGGCGCATGTCCACCGCCGTGGTGGCGATGCCGAGCTGATCGAAGACCCGGACGAAGAGGCGATATGTCCCGCCGTACACGTCGTCGCCCATGACGACGTGGTCGCCGGCCTTCAGGAGATGCGCGATCGCGTCGCTCGCCGCCATCCCCGAGCTGAACGCCAGCGCCCAGCGCCCGTCTTCGAGGGCGGCGAGACAGGTCTCGAGGGCGGTCCGGGTCGGATTCCCGGTGCGCGCGTACTCGTAGCCCTTGTTCTTCCCTACCGCAACTTGCGCGAAGGTCGAGGTCTGGAAGATCGGTACCGTTACCGCTCCGGTAAGGCCTTCCGGCTCCTGCCCGGCGTGGATTGCCAGGGTATCGAAACCGGGCTTGCGTTTGCGGGTCGGCACGCGGTTGAGTATGCGGGGTAGCGTGTGGCTATGAGGGAAGAGACGGAGCGACGAGTGCGCGTGCTCGTCGTCGAAGACGACAGCGATATCGCGACGCTCCTCTCTGACATCCTCGAGGCCGAGGGCTACGTGCCGCTCTCGGTGAGCGATGCGACGGGCGTCAACGAAAAGCTCGATCCTCCACCGGATCTGGTCGTGCTCGACCTCCGGCTGACGCGCGCCGGCGGCGCGGAGAACGTCCTGATCTCGCTGCGCGCCCGCGGCATGGGCAACGTGCCCGTCCTACTGCTCAGCGCGGCCAACGATCTGCCCGAACGCGCGCGTGCTCTCGGGGTCACGTCCTATCTCGCGAAGCCATTCGAGCTCGAGGAGCTTCTCGGCGTCGTCCGCGGCCTTGTCTAGCGGACCGTCGTTGACTACCCGTTACAGATAGGGTCGTCCTCGCATGCCCGATCCTCCGGCGAACGATGGCCCGCCGCTTGCTTCGTCCGAGACCGTGATCGTGCGTCGCGTGCGCGAATCAGAGGCGGCCGCGTCGCTCCCGACACGGCACGGCGATCTCGAGATCCACGTCTTCCGTCTCGGCGACGAGACCGAGGTGGTCGCCCTCGTCCACGGCGAGATCGCCGGTGATGAGCCGGTGCTCGTGCGGCTTCATTCCGAATGCCTGACCGGTGAGGCGCTCGGCTCGCTCCGCTGCGACTGCGGCGAGCAGCTCGAAGCCGGCCTCGAGCAGGTGGGGCGCGCCGACCGCGGCGTGCTCCTCTACCTCCGCCACGAGGGACGCGGCATCGGTCTGTTCGACAAGATCCGCGCGTACGCGCTTCAGGACGGTGGCCTCGACACGGTCGACGCGAACGTCGCGCTCGGCCTCCCGATCGACGGACGCGACTACACCGCGGCCGCCGCAGTGTTGCGCAAACTCGGTGTGAGACGCGCGCGTGTCATGACGAACAACCCCACGAAGCTGCACGCGCTCGCTGAGCACGGGATCGAGGTGGTCGAGCGCGTGCCGATCGAAGCCCTGCCAAACATCGTCAACGTGAGCTACCTGCGTACGAAAGCGCGCCGGATGGGACATCTCCTGGAGGGCGAACCATTCGAGTCATCCGCCCCGGGTCGCAACGGACATCACACGCGTCCTGCCGTGACGGTCCACTACGCGCAGACGATCGACGGACGCATCGCGGCGCGGAGCGGTGACGCGCACTGGGTGAGCGGCGAGTCGTCACTGCGGCTCGCGCACGAGCTTCGGGCCTCACACGATGCGGTCATGGTCGGCATCGGCACGGTGCTCGCCGACGATCCGCGCCTCACCGTCCGTCTCGTCGAGGGACGATCGCCGATCCGCGTGATCGTCGACAGCACGCTCCGCCTCCCGATCGCGGCCAACGTGCTCGCCGATCGGACGGCGCGCACGATCGTCGCGACGACACCGTCGGCGCCGCAGGAACGAGCGCGCGCGATCCGCTCCGCGGGAGGCGAGGTGCTGCGCGCGCACGCCGACGACAGCGGTGCGGTCGATATGGTGGATCTGCTGCGACGGCTGCGCGGTATCGGCGTCGGCTCCCTGCTGATCGAGGGCGGCCGCGGGATCATCACCACGGCGCTGCGCGATCACCTAGTCGACCGCCTCACCGTGTGCATCGCGCCGAAGGTGATCGGCGAGGGCGTCGCGGCCGTCGGCGATCTCCACATCGACTATCTGCGCGAGGCGTTGACGTTCTCGAGCGCGCGTTTCGTGACATGCGGCGAAGACCTTATCTTCTACGGCGAACCGAAGTGGGAGGAACCACCACAGAACGCGTGATGGCCGGCAGTGTCTGGTTTCCGCGCGCGCGTGAAGTCGAGATCCGCACCGAGACGATCGGCGCGCCCGGCGCCGGAGAGGTCCGCATCCGCAGCATCGCCTCAGGCCTGTCGCACGGGACCGAGATGCTCGTGTTCCGCGGGCAGGTGCCGGCGAATCTCGCGCTCGATCTGCCGACGCTCGCGGGCAGCTACGGCTTCCCGATCAAGTTCGGCTACGCCAGCGTCGGCCAGGTGATCGCGGTCGGTGCCGGCGTCGCGGGGCTCGCACCGGGCGATCGCGTCTTCGTGCATCACCCGCATCAGGAGGAGTACGTCGCGAGCGCCGCCAGCGCGGTGCGTCTTCCCGAGCGGCTGCCGGCGGAGCTCGGTGTGTTCCTCGCGAGCTGCGAGACCGCCGTGAATGTCGTCCTCGACGCGCACCCACGCCTCGGTGAGGAGGTCGCCGTCATCGGCCAGGGCGTGGTCGGGCTGCTGCTCACGCAGCTCCTGAGTCTCGCCGGCGCGCGCGTGACCGCGGTCGAGCCGATCGGGCTCCGACGCGAGCTCGCGCTGCGCTGCGGCGCCGACGAAGTGGTCGCCCCCGACGAGGCGCTGGCCCGGATCGCCACGCGAACGGATGGCCGGGGCGCCGACGTGGTCATCGAAGCGAGCGGGAATGCGAGCGCGCTTCAGCTCGCGATCGACGCGGCCGCCTTCCAGGGCTCCGTCGTGGTGTGCTCGTGGTACGGGACCAAACCGGTGAGCCTCGACCTGGGCTCGCGCTTCCATCGCGCGCGACTGCGTCTCATGAGCTCGCAGGTCTCGGAGCTCGATCCCGCGCTCGCGCCGCGCTGGGACCGCCGGCGCCGGCTCGACGTCGCGCTCTCGCTGCTCGGCGAGCTCCTCCTCGGCCCGCTCATCACCCACCGCATCCCGTTCGCGCGCGCGGCCGAGGCGTACGAGCTCGTCGATCAGCGGCCGGAGGAGACCGTGCAGGTGATCCTCACCTACGACTGAGCCGGCGGTGCTGATCGTCAGCGGCGATCTCACCCGCCGCACCGGCGGCAACCTCTATGACCGGCGCATGGAACGCGCGTGCCGGCGCGCGGGCGTGCCCCTGCGGATCATCTCGGTCCGATCGACGGCGCGCGCGCGATCCGAGCTCGCTCGTCGTCGCCCACGGGTCATCGTGATCGACAGCATCGCGATCCCCGTCGCCGCGCCGCTGGTGGATTGGGCGCGGGCCGAGCTCGGCGCGCGCGTGATCGCGCTCATGCACATGCCGACAAAGGCGCGGGGGACGCGAGCGCTGCTGCGAGCCGCCGACCACGTGGTCGCCGTCAGTCACAGCCTTTCACGCACGCTCGGCGTGCCGGGCTCGCGTCTGACGGTGATCCCGCCGGGCCGCGACGGTGTCCCGCGTGTCGCGCGCACACTCCGCGGACCGCGCGACGACGGCGTGCTCCGCGTCCTGTCGGTCGCGAACTGGTCGCGGTCGAAAGGCACCGCGACGCTCGTGGCAGCCGCCGCACTCGTGCCGGAGGTGCACCTGGACCTCGTCGGCGACATGGGCGCCGGCCCGTACCGCGCGGCGGTCGTCGCGCGGATCAGCGGGATGGGCGCTCGTGTGGCCATCCACGGGACGCTCGGCGCGGGCGCGCTCGCCCGACGCTACGCGGAGGCGGACGTCTTCGCGCTGCCGACGGAACGCGAGGGATACGGCACCGTCTTCGCAGAAGCCCTCGAGCACGGCCTGCCGATCGTCGCATCGAACATCGCGCCGGTCCGCGCCATCGTCGGCGCTGCGGGCCTCTTGGTGCGACCGCGGCGCGTTCGTCCGCTCGTCAGCGCACTCCGGCTGATGAGCGACACGTGGCTGCGACGCAGGCTCGCGCGGAACGCGCGCAGTCGGGCGCGCGCGCTACCGAGCTGGGCGGCCAGTCAGCGTGTGTTCGTTGATCTCCTCAGGAGCGAGATGCGGGCGGCCATTGCCGGCCGGTGACCGAAGGGTCTCGACGGCGGTCGGATCGATACGCGACCACTGGTGACCGTCGTTGCCCCCCGCCGCGCAGTACGCCCACGCTCGCTGCTCGAAGGTGATCGACGGATCGCCATGACGCGCGTGTGTCGCGATGCAGACGAACTCGATCAGCGCAGCCATCCCCGAAAACCTCCCACGTACCCCGGTGGTCATGCTCGACCCGCCGACGCGCGGATGCTTGACGCGCCGTAATCCGGCCACAAGCGTTTAAGGCCCGTCGAACATTTACGGTGCGTAATCCGCGAGTGACGCGGAAGCTCAGCGAGCGCGCCGCCGCTGGTGCGCGACGAATTCGAGCAGATCTGCTTTGGTGATGATGGAGACCGGCCGATCGTCGGCGGCCGCGAGCAGCGCGGGCACGCCGGAGGAGAGCTCGGCGTAGAGGCGCTCGATGTCCTCGCTCGCCTGAACGACCGGGAAGGGCGCTTCCATCACCCGCTCGACGCGCTCGTCGACCAGCGCCGGCTCCCGGAAGACCCGGTCGAGCATGGTCGTTTCCTGGACGCTGCCGACGATGTCCGTGACGAGCGTGGCCTCGCCGTCCGCGACCACCGGGATCTGTGAGATGCCGTAGCGCTGCATCGTGTCGATCGCCGACCTGACGCTCTGCGCCTTCGAGACGACGATCAGACCGGGCGTGCCCATGCGATCGCGTACGACGTCGAGCACCGTCGCCTGCACGGGGTACCGCTCGAGGTAGCCGTTCTGCCGCATCCATTCGTCGTTGTAGATCTTCGAGAGGTACGACCGGCCCGAGTCGGCGAAGAGCACGAGCACGAACGCGCTCTCGTCCAGCTCCTTCGCGATCTCGAGCGCCGCCCACATCGCGGTGCCCGACGAGCCGCCGACGAGGATGCCCTCTTCCCGCGTGAGTCGGCGCGCGGTGAGGAACGAGTCGCGGTCGGACACGCGGATCCAGCGATCGACGAGCTTCGGATCGAACGTGCCCGGATAGAAGTCCTCGCCGATGCCCTCGACCTTGTACGGGTGGATACCACCGGTGTAGAGGGAACCCTGGGGATCCGCGCCGACGATCTGGACCTTGGCGTTGCGCTCCTTGAGATAACGGCCCGCGCCGGTCACCGTGCCGCCCGTGCCGATGCCGAGGACGACGTGCGTCACCTTGCCGTCGGTCTGCTTCCAGATCTCCGGCCCGGTCGTGTTGTAGTGCGCCTCGGGGTTCATCGGGTTGTAGTACTGATTTGGGAGGAAGCTGCCGGGTGTCTCCTTCGCGAGCCGCTCGGCCACCTTGTAATAGGACTCGGGCGACTCCGGCGGCACCGCCGTCGGGCACACGACGACCTCGGCGCCGAACGCGCGCAGCAGGTCTCGCTTCTCCTGGCTCTGCTTGTCGGCCATCGTGCAGATGACGCGGTAGCCCTTGATCGCCGCGGCCATCGCGAGACCGACGCCGGTATTGCCGCTCGTCGGCTCGACGATCGTGCCGCCCGGTTTCAATAGCCCGCGCCGCTCGGCGTCCTCGATCATGCGCAGGCCGATGCGGTCCTTGATCGAGCCGCCGGGGTTGAGATGCTCGAGCTTGCCGACGAGCGTCGGCTTCAGACCTCGTCCGATGCGCGAGAGTCGGACCAGCGGCGTGTTCCCGACGATCGCGAGGATGTCCGGTGCGAGATCCACTACCGCTCCACGAGCATATACACGCCCACCGCGATGAGGACGATCGGCACGAAGAACGGCTGCGTCGCGTCCGGCAGATGGAGACCGATCACGTCCGCGGCCGCGACCAACGCGAGGAGACCCGCGGGCACCAGCAGGCCGCGGTGATCGCGGTGGAAGAGGTACACGATCGCGATCGCGATCGCCAGCGAGCCGAGAAAGATCGGCGCGGCCGCGTCCGCCAACGCGGGCACCCAGGTCGGGATGAGCAGCCCCAAGCCGAAGCCGATGAGCACCGCGGCGGGGACCATGTAGACGTACTGACGCGTGCCGACGTACCACGCCGCGAGAAAGGCCGCGCCGAGCGCGACGAACAGATACGCCGGCGCGTTCGCCGCGCCAAGCGCCTGGAGGAGGAACGGCGCGCCGACGGCGACGAGGATCGCGCCGCCGAGGACGCCGCGACGGACACCCATCGGTCGCGACGTCGCGCGCAATCAGGTCCTCCCTTTAAGCATCCGGCAGCGCACCGGCACCCAATCTTCGCGCAGCCTCACCCTGCAGCGACTCCGCGTACTTTAGCCCGCTGCCGGTGTTGAACACGACGACGCTCTCGTCGTCGCGGATCCACCCATCACGGCGCAGCTTCGCGGCCGCGGCGATCGCGGCCGCGCCTTCGGGACACACCAGCATGCCCTCCATCGTGCCGACGAGACGCATCATGTCGCGCATCTCATCGTCGGTGACGGCGAGCGCGATGCCCGAGCTCTCTCGGAGCGCGCGCAGCACGAGAAAGTCCCCGAGCGCCTTTGGAACGCGGATGCCGGCGGCGAACGTCTTCGGGTCCGGCCATGGCTCCGACTCGTTCGCACCGGACTCGAAGGCACGCACGATCGGCGCGCAGCCCGTCGCCTGCGCCGCGACGAATCGCGGCATGTCGTCGTGCGCGATCCAACCGATCTCGCGCAGCTCCGCGAACCCTTTCCACATGCCGATGAGGCCGACACCGCCACCGGTCGGGTAGACGATGACGTCCGGCAGCTTCCACTCGAGCTGTTCGGCGAGCTCGAACCCCATCGTCTTCTTCCCCTCGATGCGGTAGGGCTCCTTCAGCGTCGACGCGTCGTACCAGCCGCGCTCGGTGCAGGCTTGCTTCACGACCGCGCCCGCATCGGCGATCGAACCCGGCACCAGATACACCTCGGCGCCGTACGAGGCGGTCTCGCGAACGATCGTCTGCGGCGTGGTGTCGGGCATGACGACTACGACGCGGATACCCGCGCGCGCCCCGTACGCGGCCCATGCCGCCCCGGCGTTGCCCGCGGTCGGGAGCGCGATCGTGCTCACGCCGAGCTCCAGCGCGCGCGTGACGCCGACCGCGGCCCCGCGCGCCTTGAACGTCCCGGTCGGGAGCAGCCCCTCGTCTTTCACGCGCAGACCGGGGAGGTCGAGCTCGTCGCCGATCCGCCGAGCATCCAGGAGTGGTGTCAGCGGCTCGCCGAGCGTCACGATGCGCTCGGCATCCTCGAACGGAAGCAGCTCGCGGTAGCGCCACAGGCTCGCGGGACGGCGCGCGAGCATCTCACGCTGCATCGCCTCGTGGACCCGCTCGAGGTCGTAGCGGACCAGGAGCGGGCCGCCGTCGATGATGCAGGTCTGCTGCAGCGTGTCGATCTGGAAGTCCTCGCCGCCGCGCGAGCACTCGAGGTGCGTCGCGAAGGAGGTCACGCCGCGCGTTCGATCTTCGCGCCCAGCGCCCGGAGGCGCGTGTCGAGGTCCTCGAAGCCGCGGTCGATCTGCTCGACGTTGCTGATGACGCTCTTGCCCGTCGCGCACAGGGTCGCGGCGAGGAGCGCCATGCCCGCGCGGATGTCGGGACTGCGAAGCTCCGCGGCGCGCAGCTTCGAGGGCCCCATCACCACTGCGCGGTGTGGATCGGCCAACACGATGTGCGCGCCCATCTCCCTCGTGAGGGTATCCACGAAGAAGAGCCGACCTTCGAACATCCACTCGTGGATGAGCACGACGCCGTCCGCCTGTGTCGCGAACGCGGTCGCGATGCTCGTCAGATCGGTCGGGAAGCCGGGCCAGACCTGTGGCTTCAGCGTCGGGATCGCATCGCCGAGGTCGGGCTCGACGACGTAACGCTCTTTCGCCGGCACGAAGATGTCGTCGCCTCGCACCTCGGTGTCGATACCGAGCCGCTTGAACACGAGAAGTGTCATGCGCAGGTGCTGGGGCACCGCATCTCGGATCGTGACCTCACCATGTGTCATAGCGGTCGTCGCGATGAGCGAGCCGACCTCCATGTGATCGTTGAGCAGCGTGTGGTCGATCCCCTTCAGGCGGTCGACGCCATCGATGACGATCTTGTTCGTACCGACGCCGAGGATGCGGGCTCCCATCTTCAGCAGCGCCATGCCGAGCTGCTGGACGTGAGGCTCGCTCGCCGCGTTGTAGATCGTCGTCCGGCCCTTCGCGAGCACCGCCGCCATGAGCGCGTTCTCGGTCGCGGTCACCGACGCTTCGTCGAGCATGACGTCGGCGCCCACGAGACCGTCGGTCTTCAGGTCGTAGGCGCCGGCGGAGGTGTCGAGCTCCGCGCCGAACGCACCCAGCGCGAGGAAATGCGTGTCGTTGCGCCGCCGCCCGATGACATCGCCGCCCGGCGGCCCGAGCCGCGCATGTTTCAGCCTCGCGACGAGCGGCGCCGCGAACAGGAGCGATGCGCGTATCTCGCGGCTGAGGTTGGCCGGGATCTGCTGGCTCTTCAGCCCCGCCGCCGTGATGCGGATCGTCTTCGGATCGAGCTCGTCGACCTTCGCACCGAGTGCGCTGGCGATCTCGAGCATTCCACGCACGTCGCGGATGCGCGGGACGTTGTGGAGGGTGACCGGCTCGTCCGTGAGGAGCGCCGCGGCGATGAGCGGCAGCGCCTCATTCTTGTTCCCCGCCGGACGGATCTCTCCGCGCAGCGGCGTACCGCCTTCGACGATGAAGCGTGCCATTCGGCGGGTAGCCTATCTGTTGAAGCGAGTCGTTGACGTACGAGTATCGAAGCAGGACGTACGAGTTCCGGTCCGGTATCTCCGATGACGGCTGAGCGACCGATACGTACCGTAGCGGGAATGCGCATTCTCGCGCTGTCGGTCTCCGCGGCCTTCGCTCTCACCATCGTCGCCTTCGTTGCGTCGCGGGATGGTCCCGTTGCCGCGATGTCCAGCGAGGCGCTGCCGCGATCGACGCCGATGCTGCCCCGCGCCATGCCGAGGGTCACAACGCCGATCGGCTTTGCGCTGCCGCACGGCTGCGCGCTCACCGAGGGCGGGCAGGCTGTCCGCACTGGTCAGAACGGCAGCCTGATTCACTGGATCGCTGCCTGCCCTGACGCAACACCTGGCGATACGGCGACGTTGTTCGGAACCGAACTCGCGAAGCAGGGTTGGACCGAGACCAGCGTCGGTCAGCTGGTCAGCTATCGCCGTGCTGACCTTGAGCTCGTGTTCGAGTTCGTCGCGCCGTCGCGCCCGCCCACGAACTACGTCTGGTTCGCGGAGCATTACTGGCGTTAGAGGCCGATCGCCACGGCAGGCTTCAGCTGATCGACGCCCCCATGCAGCTCGCCGGTCTTCGGATCGATGAGGATCGCATTCGGTCGCGCGAACCACGCCGACATCAGCGTCTCTTCCTTCACCTCGATCTGATGCCCAAGTGCGGCGAGCCCCTCGCGCACCTCTGCCGGGATGCGCGAATCCACGAGCAGTTCCTCACCCTCGTCGTGCACGCGCGGGCGATTGACGGCGTCCTGCGGT
>WNGJ01034347.1_pt1 | contig 13164 bp, 8 predicted proteins | sample 5400611 | NCBI WGS metagenome assembly WNGJ01 (sample SAMN13153375, study PRJNA577476) | soil metagenome | isolation source: 40 cm soil or saprolite under Garry oak tree replicate 1 | place: USA:California | collected 2016-06-15
AGGCGGGCGGCATATACCCACTGCTCACCATTACCCGACCGAAGATAAACACGAACATCATCGGCTGCAAGAAGGTCTGCAGCAGCAGAGGAACGAAGTTCCGGCGAGCGACATGACCATCGCGCGCCAGCAGGGCCAGAAAAGTCTTCCAGTTCATTCGCGCAAGCTCCTACCGGTGTGGTGCAAGAACAGATTCTCCAAGCTGGGCTCCGATATGTGCACATCGCACAATTCGACCGAGGCGCTAGAGGCCAGATTGGCAATCTCAGAAACCAGCGAGCCTCCACGGTCGGCGTACACGTCGACGCTGTTGTCGCCGTTCGCGTCGTTGTTCGTGCGCACCTCTCTCACACCCGCCAACGTCTGAAGCTGCTGCAGTAATTCCGGGGAGTGCTGACCGAAGCGCAACCGCAGCAGAAACCCACCAGGAACCGAGGCTTTCAACTCCGTGGGACTGCCCAAAGCGATGTTGCGTCCGTGATCGATGATGGCCAGACGCTGGCACAAAGCGTCAGCCTCCTCCATATTGTGCGTAGTCAGCAGGATGGTTTTGCCGCTTTGGTTGTATTCCCGGATGATTTCCCAGAGAAGTAATCGGGTTTGCGGGTCGAGGCCGGCACTGGGCTCGTCCAGGAAGAGGACTTGGGGATCGTGCATCATGGCACGCGCGATGGAGAGGCGTTGCATCATGCCGCCGGAAAATCCGCGAACCATCTGATCGGCGCGGTCGCGGAGTTTGAAGCGATCGAGCAACGCGTTTGCACGCTCGGCTCGCTTTTGGGAATCGATGCCGAAGTAAGCGCCGTGAAAGAGCAGAATTTCGCGAGCGGTAAGAGAAAAGTCAAGGTTAGGACGCTGTGCAACCACGCCAATCAGTTGCTTTACCGCGACCTGATCCGCCCACACATCATGTTCGCCAATCCACGCTTGGCCTTTCGTAGGGCGCACGCGGGTAGTAAGGATTCCAACAGTCGTCGACTTACCCGCGCCGTTTGGTCCTAGCAGACCGAAGATCTCTCCGGGTGCGATCTCAAGAGAGAGGCCGTCTAATGCAACGATCTCCGGCTTGGGTTGTTTATTTCTCTTCCCTCGCGCTGAACCGAAACCGAAGCCTCTGCCCGTGGCAAAGGGAGGCGGCGATGTGTAGACCTTACGTAAATCGCATGTCCGAATACCAGCCAGCATACTGAAGCTCCTCCACGTATCCTCGAATTGCATTTTGCTTCGAGGTTGTCACTCCACAAGTGTCGCTTCGGATCGGTCCAATTTAACACGTTGCATGTAGAGACCGACAGCACCATCGTTCATTGTGCCCTCCTTTGCGCCATTATCGAACAGCATCTCGACGCGCGGCGACTTAAGCTTTGATAGTGCCGCTCACGACAACGCTTTCACAAGGTTATTGCAAGTAGCGAGTAACCACACAACGTCGTGCCCTGTTCTAATGCTCGCCCTGTGTAGTAACCAGCCGAGCACACAGCGAGGGCGGCTGGAGGAAGCACTTAACGAAAACAAAGGGGGAAACTATTTAGTGGAAAAACTTGCAAAAGCAATGGGAGCAGCGTTGCTCTGTGCGGGGTTGCTTCTCTCGGTGGGGCTGGCGAAGGGTACTGCTACTGCCATGCCACAAGCACCTCAGAAGAAGGACAAAGCCAAACCAAATCCCGATCAGGAAAAGACTCCTGACCAGGTCGATACTGTGACGGTGAGCGGAAAGGTCGCGACGATTACGGACGCAAAGGTAACGATCGTAAATGACCAGAAGGCTGAACTCACAGTAGCGCTGACTCCCGATACGAAAATCACAAAAGATGGAAAGGCGGCTACAGTAGCTGATTTGAAGCCGGACGACATGGTGACAATCCTTGTCAAAAAGGGAGACGGCGATTCGCTGATGGCCGTCAGCATTGTAGTGACCTAACTTGAGTTTCCTGGCGGTTTAATGTCGGCCTCGGTAAGCGCCGGGTTCGCCGCCTGTCATCAATCTCAACTTCAACCAAACGGGAGGAGTGGAAGTTATTCTTTTCACTCCTCCCGTCTTATGTGCGCAATTGGATTGTAGCGCGGTGCGCTTTTGCGGCCTCGTGGATTGGGTTTCTCGCAATACATCGTCGCTACTCAACGAGGTCCGATTACGGCGCTTATCATCGCGGCGCGATTTCGTGTTGTGTTGTTCACGTTATTGAGTGGACTGGTCAGAAATTAGGCGGTGGCGGTGGAAGTTCAACTTTAGACGTGTCGTCTTCGAATTCGAAAAACATTCCACCGCGCCTTTCGACGAATGCGTTGTAGATGCTGGCCGCGCTGAGGCTTGCGAGAAGACCAATCAACGCGAAGACGATGGGCGTCCCCACTATCCAACGAAAAATGTAATTAAAACCATATCGGAGCCCGAAATTGACGTAAGAGACAAAACCAAATAACAATCCGGAAAAGATACCGAAGACAGCCGAGATGACACTTATCCAGTAAGCAAATGTCATCGTTCGAATATGCTTGAGCCGGACTTTTGGCATCGTATTATTAACCTTCCTACCGTCACTAAGGCGAATCTTCTGGAGGCTCAACTTAGGTATTTATTTGGTGATTAGAAGTGAGGAATTAACGTTATAGTTAAAAAGCAAGGCTTTATCGCCCCTCACCTGGAAAACGAATTGTTCTATTCCTTTGCCTTCGCTGTATTCAACGTCATAGGCAAGAGTAATTACGGTTCCTGTGGGCGTAGTATTCACATGCCAAGTGGTTTGATTCGCGTTCTTCACCGTGCCGAGCTTACGACGAACTGCCTCGAACAAAGCAACGGTATCTGCCTCACTTGTGGATTTTCGAAAACCTTCATCAGATTGAGTATATATTTCGTGATACTGACCGGCATTGAATTGATTGTGAAACTGATCGACGGCACGTTCACCCATTTCCTTACCTTTGGTTGAATGCGATCACATATTCTCCGTTTTGATCATGGAAACATTATTTCAGCTACTCGGCCCAATCAACAACGCAATTAGGATTATAGTAGTGTCCTAATTTAAGTTTTTCTCTGCGCGTTCTCAGCGACCTCGGCGTCTCTGCGGTGAAGAATTAGGTTCATATGCGCTCACCGCCGAGACGCAGAGGGCGCAGAGGTGGCGCAGAGAATTTCAATTAGGACCAGGATTATTTCACCCTCAATGCGAACTCCTTCCTCGCAAACTTGGTGGTGTGCCCGTCGGAAGGTGCCACTCAATACGGAACCAGGAGTAGCGACTGCACTCAAATTACACTACGGTCGAGGTAGAGGCGCACTGTACGCCGAGCATTCATTCTCTAGATGCTTGAAGGCGTGTGGCTGCATGTAAAACCATCCACGTTCCCCACACGCTGGTCGTCCCGCCAGTATTGTCAATCTAGTTTCACATGGCATACAGCGCCTAACTTCGAGGCATGTAACGCCAAGTCATGAGCCTGCTCAACAGTAGAAACTTCTACCGCAAAGCCTTCATCCGCAAGTAAAAGGTCAACACACTCTTTGGCTGCTCGCCCACCAAGATCAGCCTTTTCGTGTAATAAGTGGGCAAGGGATATTTTCTGGAGACCCGACTGCCAGCCTGCGAAGATCACTTGTGGCATATTAATTCACCTTGATTATGATCGGCCGTGGAAATCGTTCCAATTTTAAGGTCAGTACTCCTTCTAGTAGTGTCCTAAGTTAAGTTTTTCTTTGCGCGTTCTCAGCGACCTCGGCGTCTCGTCTCTGCGGTGAAGAATTAGGTTCATATGCGCTCACCGCCGAGACGCAATGGACGCAAAGGTGGCGCAGAGAATTTCAATTAGGACCAGGATTATTTCACCCTCAATGCGAACTCCTTCCTCGCAAACTTGGTGGTGTGCCCGTTGGAAGGTGCCACTCAATACGAAACCAGGAGCGGAGCGACTGCACTCAACTTAGACAACGGTCGAGGTAGAAGCTCACTGTACTCCGAGCATTCATTTGGGTTCGTTTCGTAATCGTCTTTGTAGTTGAGTGCGGTCGCAACCGCTCCCGGTTCTGTAGTTGCGAGTCGTCTTTGTAGTTGAGTGCGGTCGCAACCGCTCCCGTTACGGCGGGAAACCTGAGAGCACTCAAGCAGGACGGCCGGCTAGGCGAGCGATCACTGCTACCAACTGACCTGAGCTAACAGGCTTTGCAAGATGCATCTGGTAACCGGCAGCGAGAGCGCGATTGCGATCCTCATCGCGGGCATAAGCGGTAAATGCGGCAGCCGGCGTTTGGCCGCCACGCTCAGCCGGAAGCGATCGCACTTTATTGATCAGGCTATAGCCGTCTTCCCCGGGCATGCCGATGTCGCTCATTAAGACATCGGGTCGCCATTCTTCCAACGTCTGCAGCGCCTCATGAGCCGATTCACACGTTTTTACTTCCGCTCCCGTCTGCGCGATTACCGTGCTGATGATCTGACGCGCATCGGCTTCGTCATCAACTATCAGCACACGTAATCCGTTGAGCTTGGGTGCTCCATTGCGTTGGTGTTCCCCGCTTTGAGGGAGTTCAAGTTTAATGCTGCCGGTGAGTATAGGAAACGTTACCGAAAAACTCGCACCCTGTCCGGCGCCTTTACTTTCAGCCTGAACCGTGCCGCCATGCAGTTCTACCAGGTGGCGAACGATCGCCAAACCAAGGCCCAATCCGCGATAGTCTCGAGTGGAGGAACTGTCCGCCTGTCTAAAGCGATCGAAGACCCGAGGTAAAAACTCAGGACTAATTCCTTGACCCGTGTCGCTGACTGTGATCCTGGTATGAGTATTTAGTTGCTCCAGCCGCACCTCTATGCGACCACCCTCGGGGGTGAACTTGACCGCGTTAGATAGCAGATTCCAAAGTATCTGCTGCAGGCGCGCTGAATCACCGGAGATAACTCCGATGGCTGGCTCATACATGGAGACGAGTTGAATGGACTTAGCATCAGCGGCGGGACGCACCACTGTGATGGCAGCTTCAATCACTGAAGACAAGTCAACGGGACGGACATCCAAGTGCAGTTTTCCGGACACAATACGCGAAACGTCCAACAGATCATCAATCAGCTGGGTCTGAACTCTGGCGTTGCGTTCAATCGCTTCGAGCCCCTTATCCAGCAATGCCCCATCGACTGGAGTTCCGCGCAGCAGACAGGCCCAACCCAACATGGAGGTTAGAGGCGTCCGAAGCTCATGTGAGAGGGTCGCCAGGAACTCATCCTTGACTCGATTTGCCGCTTCCGCATCGGACCGAGCGCGCTGCTCGTCGAGCAACAACTGGTTGCGCACCTCTTCCAGGCGTCTGAGCGCAGCAACATATCCTGAAAGCTCCGCAACATGGCGCTGGGCCACTTCTGCCTGCGCCTCCGAAGCTTCAATATTTTTTACATAGGACCAGCACGTAAAGAAGATAATTAAGATGATCGGTACTGCGGCAATGACCGCATAAAAACCCAAGGTACCAATCAAGCGTGCACTGATGCCGGCGGCCGATGCCCCGGCGAAATAAGTTATCGACGTCCAAAGGTAGTACTTTTTCCACGTTTGCCAGACTGACTCATTGATCTTGTAAGACTTCTCCACGGCGATGAGGCCGGTATTCGCGACGTATTGAACAAGTGCCATGACGCAAATGGCAATCAGAAAGGTCGGAGAATAACCCGCGGCAACAATTTCCGAAGGCGCGCCAAAAGCCAGACGGAGGACCGTCGCCGTAACGAAAGTTGAAGTCGCTAACACGGCCGAATTCAAGAGAATCGTGCGAGGCTTCTTACTGATCAGCAAGGTGCTGCACACACCTTCAAGAGCTGACATGACGACTGCGGCTGCTCCTCCGTAGAGCAGCATCGTCAGAAAGATAAAGGCATCGGCGACAGTAATTCGTCCGCTTACGCGAGGGATCCGTACGGCGACCAGCGAACTGACAGCAACCAGCAGAGCCAGCAGCAGGAAGCGAAGATTGAGTTGCTCAAAAGATAGTTGAGAAATGGAGAGTAGCGTGATCGCAGACCCGAAAATCACGGTCGACCACAGGTATAGTTTGCCGAAACGCTGTTGCTCCATAGTTCCCCTCAACTGTCATTAGTAACCAAGGCAATCAATTTCGTCGTCGACGTCAACCGAAATTGTAGGTGTGAGATCGCCATTGACGGTAGCGGAGTGGGCTTGCAGATACAAATCACCGGTGATGACTCCGTCTCCTGTAATAACTCCATCGCCAGTAATAACTCCGTCTCCCAGGAAGGCACCGTCGACGAGCAGCGTCGCACCACCGAAGAGGCTGCTGACGGCAAGCAATGGCGTGCCGTCTCCAGTGATGACCCCATTGCTCGTCATGATCTGATCTCTTGTGATAACCCCAGCAGAGATCATTGTCGCATCGCCTGTGATAACGCCGTCTCCAGTGATGACGCCCTCGTTGAGCAGGCGTCCGATGTCATAGATCTTCTGATACTGTGTGACGAGTCCGATGCCGGTCGCATATGTTTGATTGAGAATGATCCCGCGAGACCAGCTGAAAGTGAAACCGGCAATGGTCGTTTGCGGAGCCGGAATTTCATTGGTCGTAAGCAGCGGATCTCCCAGGGGCGTAGCCGCCGTCAAATCTGTGCGCACGAGTCCGGCCAGGTCGACGGCCCCCTGTATGTTGATCTGCCCGGCGCCCTGCTCGAACATATTGAATCCCAAGAGTGGCTGCGCTGTGTAAGTCAACAAAGCCTTGACCAGGTTGGGGGTCAGGCTTGGATTAGCTTGCAGCATCAGTGCCGCCGCCCCAGCTGCGACCGGAGTTGCCATCGATGTGCCGCTCAAGTACATCATTTTTCGAGCGGCGTTGTGGCTGACTCCCGCGTCCAACTCGGGGTACTCCGTGACGAGAGCGTTGCCTGCCGCTTCAGCATCGATCAATCTGTTACCGGGCGCGACCAGATCCGGCTTTATTAAGTTGTCGTAATGTTTGTTGCCGGATTCGTCGGTCCAATAACTTCGTGTTGGACCACGTGAACTATAAGAAGTAATTCGATCGTCGTCACGCGAGTCGGTGCCGAACGTATTCGAAGCTCCAACAGTAATCGCAGCAGGCTCGATGCCGGGAGAGTGAATGTGCCCGTAGACTTTGTTGCCATTGCCATCCGTGCCGTTATTGCCAGCCGCCGCGACGACAACAATCCCGGCGTTGACCAATCCGCGCACGGCCAGACAGACAGGATCGTTCCGGTAGGAGTCCACGGCCGCCATGCCAAGACTCATGTTTACAACGCGGATGTTGTAGGAGTTCCTGTTGGTCAGCACCCAATCCAGTGCACTGAGTACTCCGGACGTTGTACCTACACCGAGGGAATCCAGGACACGCAGATTGATGATGCTGGCGTTCGGAGCAATGCCGATATACAGAGCATTCGAGATACGGCCGTTCCCAGCGGCAATCGAGGCGATGACCGTAGGGATCGTCCGTGCGGTCCTCGCCGGTAAAATCCTGGCTGACAACTACGCGCAGGCGATTGGTCCTATCCAGGAATGATTTGTGCTGCTGATCTATGCCTGAATCCAAAACGGCGATGCCAATGCCTGTGCCGTCGAATCGCTCGCTTGATGTACCGTTGCCGGACCGAACTGCGTCGGCTCCAGTCGTCTTCGATAGGTGGCCGAGAACTCTGACTTCCCGGTCGAGGGATACATGAGAGATTTCTTCACGCGAAGCCAAAGCCAGGGCGGCATCCGCCGACATAGTCGCAACCCGAAGATGGAAGTTCTGGAATTTACGGACATCAGCAGCGCCCGAATCCCGAACGCTGGCTTCTACTGTGTCCTCGCTCTCGGTCGCAGATTGAATAATACGTGTGAGGCTTGCTCGAGGGGTCAGACCGTGGTAACAGGGCAGAAATAAGCCTGCCACCAGGAGACTGACGAGCAGAATTCGTTTCATTGGGTACTCCAGTGAACTGAGGGGGGACAGTCCATAATGACGTGTTATCCTAAGGAAAAGGCCTCTATAGGTCGGTTTGTCTCCCGCTTTGGCAGCGACAAGTGCGGGCATTCTAGCAAAGAGTAAAAACTGTTTCAACCGTGTATGGTCAATGGTTATGCTATGAGGCATCGAGACGTCATGAAGGTGATTCTCTTCGGGGCAACGGGAATGGTGGGGCAGGGTGTCCTGCGAGAGTGCCTGCGCGACGACGGCGTCGAGGGCGTGCTCGCCGTGGGCCGCAGCTCCACCGGCCGGAGACATCCGAAACTGCGCGAGCTGGTCCGGAAGGACATGTTTGACGTCGGCGCGGCCGGCGCCAACCTGGAAGCCTATGACGCCTGCTTCTTCTGCCTCGGCGTATCGTCGGCCGGCATGAGCGAGGCCGACTACACCCGTCAGACTTTTGACCTGACCCTGGGCTGGGCGCGGGCGTTGGCCGCGATCAATCCAGCGATGACGTTCGTCTATGTCTCGGGTGCGGGCACCGGCGGTAAAGCGATGTGGGCTCAGGTGAAAGGTCGCACCGAGGATGCCCTGCTCGCCCTGTTCCCGTCTGCTTACATGGTCCGTTTGGGCGCGCTACGAGCAATGCACGGCGAGTCTCCGAAGACGCGCTGGACACGGATCGCCTACGCCGTATTTCGGCCGTTCCTGCCGCTGGTGGAAGCAATCGCGCCGGGGACGGTCATCAGCACCGAACAGTTGGGCCGCGCGATGATCCGTGCCGCGCGACAGGGTGCGCCCAAGCGGGTGCTGGAGGGCCGCGACCTGCGCGCGCTCGGGACGCCATGATCTAAACCAATGTAAGGAGAGTTCTTCATGAATCAAGGTATCAGAACATTCATCTATCCCGTCAAAGACATGGCTCGAGCAAAGAAGCTATAGCGTGAAGGAAAAATGGATTCCAAAGTTGCTTTTGTGCTTGCGAGCCGGCTACACGCGGCAGGACCTCATCTCTGACCTGATTGCAGGTGTGATCGTCGGGTTGGTGGCACTCCCGCTGGCTATGGCGTTTGGGATCGCCTCCGGCGTCACCCCGCAAGCGGGGATTTATACTGCGGTCGTAGCTGGCTTGCTCATATCTGCTTTGGGTGGTTCGCGCCTTCAGATCGGTGGTCCCACCGGGGCCTTCGTCGTGATCGTAGCGGGAATCATCGCGGCCCACGGAGTTTCGGGCCTGCTAATGGTCACGATAATGGCCGGAGCGATCCTCGTGCTCATGGCGGTGACAGGTTTGGGGGCGGCGGTGAAATATATTCCTCGCCCGGTCACTATTGGCTTCACTAACGGCATTGCAATCCTGATCGCTTCGACACAGATCACGGACTTCCTTGGCCTTGAGACCGGCGCGGCACCGAGCGAGTTCCTATTGCGCATGCGTTTCCTGGTGGATAGGCTCGGCAGCGTCCACTGGCTCGCCCTGCTGATTGCCATCAGTTCGCTCGCCGTCATTCTGTTGCTCCCAAGACTGACGAAACGCCTCCCGGGTTCCATCGTGGCCCTCGTGCTGGCTACGCTCGCCGTGGCCGCTTTTGGACTTCCCGTGGAGACCATCGGTAGTAAGTTCGGTGGCATCCCGACAGGGTTCCCTCACGTCTCCTTTCCGGACTTCCGATCCGAGCTAATCATTCCCCTGCTGCCAGCCGCCGTCACCGTAGCCATGCTGGCTGCCATTGAGAGCCTTCTATCTGCAGTAGTAGCCGATGGCATGAGCGGCGACAAGCACAACTCCAACGTGGAACTGCTTGCGCAGGGCATTGCCAACCTCGCCGTTCCTTTCGTGGGAGGTATACCTGCCACTGGCGCGATTGCGCGCACCGCCACCAACATCAAGTCGGGCGCTCGTACTCCCGTTTCGGGAATCGTCCACGCACTGACGTTGCTCGTCATTTTACTAGTCGCCGCGCCACTGGCGCGTTTCATTCCGCTGGCGACACTGGCGGCTATCCTTTTCGTCGTGGCCTACAACATGAGTGAGTGGCGCGAAGTAAGGACAATACTCAAGCTGTCGAAAGCGGACATAATCGTGTGGGTAATGACCTTCGCTCTGACGGTGCTCGCCGACCTGACTGTCGCGGTCGAGATCGGAATGCTCTTCGCGGCGCTGCTTTACATCCACCGAGTTTCGCAAACGACCACGGTGGCCCCGGTGACGGATGATTACATCGAGGACGGGCGTCCACACGTCCTGCAAGACAAACTGTTGCCTCCCTATGTCCTGGTGTTGCGGATACATGGCCCCTTTTTGTTCGGGGCTACGGAGAAACTGTCCGAGGCAACAGTCAATGTAGAGTCGCTGCCACCCGTCGTGATCTTACGTCTCAGAAACATGACCGCCATCGACGCCACGGGCCTGCACGAGTTGGAGAGGCTAACCGACCGCCTGCGCGCCACGGGCCGAACGCTCCTGTTGTGTGGTGCCCGCAGCCAACCGGAACAGTTGTTGAGGCAATCGCCTTTCCTCCGGTATCTCGGCGAGGAGAACATGCTTCCGCACGTTGAAGCGGCCTTATCGCGCGCCCGCGAAGTTTACGAGGGACGGGCCGGCGATCCGCTCGTCACTAAGGTTATCTATCAGACATAGTCAACCGGACGACGAGAAAACTACTCCCTTCCTGCCTCGACCTTGTCTTTAACCCTATTGGCTTCGCTTTGCTTCGCCCGGATTGTTTTTGTCAGTCGTTGGGACGCGAATTCAAGTCGTTGATTCTCTGCGTCTCGTCAGGATGCATTAGTAGAGATCAAGAAGCGGAAGAAATAGACCCCCGAACGATTTGCCACGATTTTGCCACGGTTTGCCTACGCGTTATACGATTTGTGCGGTCTGTGAGTGACTTCTCTAGCCGCAGGTATTAGATTTTAGGAGCGAAAAACGGTATACGCGCTTTACGCGCGCGTTGGTCCGCGTATTGACACGGTATAGGTCGGCGGTTCAAATCCGCCCGCGCCTACCAATATTTTCAATAACTTACAAGTTGTTATTCTGCTAGAGCACTACCGCAGTGCGGTAGGTGGCCATCCCTATGTAATTCCGAAATTCACGAACAACTTAGATGGGTGGGTGAAGGTGAGCGCAAGCAACAGTGGCTTTATCTTTAGATCCCTCGGATGGCGAAAAAACCAAACCCGTGTCCTTTATTATATGAGTCGTATTTCAAAGGTCGAGAAGGGAGACCATAGGTGCTGATCCTTACAATTGTTGAAGCACTCCGATTCTCGTTTCTCCGACGTGTGGTTTTAAACGAAAACTTTAAACACGAGAGGACTTGATTCGAATCCCTGACTTCCACATTGCTAACTAGACTACCTGCAAAAACGTAAGTAAGTTTTCCTGCCCTTTCCCCTTTCTTACCACCGCGTATGTACGCTGTTTGCGGTTATTTTTGGTCAAATATTGGCCACACGGAATGACAATCCGAGTATTCCCCAAAGGGCGTACTTGAGAATAGAGTACAAAAGGGAAGTCGGAGGGGGCGCGAATACGTTAGCGGATGCCGAGGAGCTGGTTCTCGCTTTGTATGAACATGCACGCGTGACCCACCTCTCCCAAGTGCGAACGCGGCCCCGGTAATGGCCAAGCATGCGATACCCGCCCTTGTGAACGTTATAGAGAATCTCCAACGAGCCGCTACGTGCCTACGGCGGGATATGTGATCAACCAACATAGGTGTGTCAGTGCGAAGTCTGCGGCGTGGAAGTAAGCAGCTTGCTTGAGAGGTTGTAGTTCAACCTGCCTGCAAAGAGTTCGTGGTGTCCGATCTACTATCGATACGCCGCGAAGCCTTTCTCATGGGCACACCAAGCTGCCAGATATCGGCGAAGTATCCGCGCTATCTCATTGGGCTAGTCCCATTCGGTGCAGGAGGACTTGATAGCGCGGGTCTGAGCGTAAGGGCTCCAGCATGGGGTCGACTTTGAAGTAGATCATCTCGGTCGAATGGTCAGCGTAGGCTTTTTCCAGCCATTTGAAAGCCTCGTCGGTCTCATTCAAACCGCAATAGACGAGAGCGATATCGTAAGGAGGCACGTACTGCCCTGTCGAATGTTTTTCTAATTCAGCGAGTGCGGCACGCGCTTCAGACTGTTTTCCCGAAAGCGCCAGGACGCGAGCGATTTGCGCTTCGACCTGCGGTGTCTCGCCGGAAATCTCGCGCGTCTTGTGATACTCAGCAAGGGCTTCTTGATACCGACGCTGTTGCGCGTAGGCCATTCCCAAGCGAAGGTGCGTTCGCGAGAAGTTATCATCCAGTTCCCCCGCTCGCTTGTATTGTTCGACAGCCTTGTCGTATCGGCCTTCATAGTAGTCAATCCGGCCGAGGTTTACGTTGGGAGTAAGCAACATTGGATCCAATTCGAGCGCCCGCTGCATAGCCGCGCGAGCCTCCTCCAGCCGCCCCATCGCCATAAGGTTGAGGCTGCGCCAATGATGCAACAGCGGGTAATTGGGATTGAGAGCGATCCCCTTTTGAAACTCAGATTCTGCTCCGAGCCAGTCCCATTCGTAGTAAGCCTTCACCTGGCCTAGTGCGGTGTATGCTTCAGCCAAGGTACTGTCGATCGCCAGCGCCTTTTCAGCGGCCTCTTTTGCTTTGGGAAAAGTGTCCTTCGGTGCGTCAATAGTGAAGAAACTCAGCAGCGTGTAATTGTCCGCCAATCCCACATAGGCGAGGGCGTAATTCGGATCAAGTCTGATGGCTTGTTGAAAGTACCCCAATGCTTTCTGCAGGCTGTCGACAGTTCGCTTGTTCCATAAATAACGGCCCCTGAGGTAAGCCTGGTAAGCTTCGTTATTATCGGTGTAACGTCTGGTGAGCCGCTTTTGCTCTACATCGCTCTTTCCCGCCATCGTTTTGATGACAGTTGAAGCGACCCTCTCAGCGATGGCGTCCTCGACGGCGAAGATGTGCGTGAACTGTTCGTCGAAGTGATCGGCCCAGAGCGAGGCGCCATCGCTGATGCGCACGAGTCGCGCGGTGACGTGCACTCGCTCACCGATGCGTTGCACCTGCCCGTCCAGCACCGCCTCGACATTCTGCTCACGGCCCGCGTCCAGTGGATCTTTCTCGGTACCAGCGTACTTCGTTACGGCTTCCGTCTGTCGCACGACAACCTGTCGAGTTTGACTGAGACTCGTTATCAGAGCATCGGCCAGACCCAGACTCAAATATTCATCACTCTTCTCCGAGCTCAAAACTCTAAAG
>WNGJ01008275.1_pt1 | contig 13160 bp, 11 predicted proteins | sample 5400611 | NCBI WGS metagenome assembly WNGJ01 (sample SAMN13153375, study PRJNA577476) | soil metagenome | isolation source: 40 cm soil or saprolite under Garry oak tree replicate 1 | place: USA:California | collected 2016-06-15
CAGGACCTCCGCATCGTTCTTGGACACGCTCTTTGGCGGAATCCGCGCCATGGTCGCGATTGTGGTCTCGATTTCCTTGATGCCGATGGTTTTCTTGCGCTTGTTCTCGGAAACCAACATCTGCGCCGCGCCGGATTCGTCGATCACGTCGATCGCCTTGTCAGGCAGTTTGCGGTCATGGATGTAACGCGACGACAGCTGAACCGCGGCCTCGATGGCCTCGTTGGTGTATTTCAGCCGGTGGTAATCCTCGAAATAGGGTTTCAGGCCCTTGAGGATCGCAATCGCATCCTCGACCGTCGGCTCGTTGACGTCGATCTTCTGGAACCGGCGCACCAGCGCGCGATCCTTTTCGAAATGCTGGCGATATTCCTTGTAGGTAGTCGAGCCCATGCAGCGGATCGTGCCCGATGCCAGCGCCGGCTTTAGCAGATTGGAGGCATCCATCGCGCCGCCGGAAGTCGCACCCGCGCCGATCACGGTGTGGATTTCGTCGATGAACAGAATCGCGTTGGGATGCGCCTCGAGTTCCTTGAGAACCTGCTTCAGCCGCTCCTCGAAATCGCCCCGATATCGCGTGCCCGCCAGCAAGGTACCCATGTCGAGCGAGAACACGGTCGCCGCCGCCAACACTTCCGGCACTTCGCTATCGACGATGCGCTTGGCAAGCCCTTCCGCTATCGCGGTCTTGCCCACACCGGCTTCGCCGACGAACAGCGGATTATTCTTCTGCCGGCGGCAGAGCACCTGGATGGCGCGGTTGATCTCGGCATTTCGTCCGATCACCGGATCGATCTTGCCGTCGCGCGCCTTCTTGTTGAGGTTCACGCAGTAAGTGTCGAGCGCTTCGCCCTTTTTCTTGGAATCCTCATTGCCCTTGGTCTCGGTCTCTTCGTCGACGCCGCGGACCGGCCGCGCCTCCGACACCCCGGGCCGCTTGGCGATGCCGTGACTGATATAATTGACGGCGTCGTAACGCGTCATGTCCTGCTCCTGCAGGAAATAAGCCGCATGGCTTTCGCGCTCCGCGAAGATCGCGATCAGCACGTTGGCGCCGGTGACTTCCTCGCGGCCGGATGATTGCACGTGAATCACCGCGCGCTGGATCACGCGCTGAAAGCCTGCGGTCGGCTTGGCGTCGTCGGCACCGTCCGTCACCAGATTTTCAAACTCGGTCTCGAGATAATTGACGAGGCTGGTGCGCAGTTTGTCGAGATCGACACTGCAGGCACGCATGACCGCGGCTGCGTCGGAATCATCGATCAGCGACAGCAGAAGATGTTCAAGCGTCGCATATTGATGATGACGCTCGTTTGCAATCGCCAGCGCACGATGCAGGGATTGTTCAAGGCTCTGGGAAAAAGTCGGCATTCGCGTCCTCTGTGGCCCCCGCCATCATGATCGCCGTTGCCCGCTCAGGCAACAACAACCTTTGACATATAGTTACACCCAATCACGGCAAAAAGACCGGTTCCCGCGACACCTTTTCTTATTTTCGCTCCAACCGCACGCATTACAACACCCACGGCGAATAAGCCGTTCCCCCGGAAAAGGCGCACGCTCGTCCGGTCCATCGCAATTTCGATGCAAAACCCGTTCCCGTTTTGGCGGATTCGCGCGATGCTACTTTTTTTCCATCACGCATTGCAGGGGATGTTGGTGCTTGCGAGCAAAATCCATCACTTGCGTCACCTTGGTCTCGGCGATCTCGTAGGTGAACACTCCGCACTCCCCAATTCCATGATGATGGACGTGGAGCATGATCTTGGTCGCGGCTTCGACATCCTTCTGGAAGAACTTCTCCAAAACGTGAACGACAAATTCCATCGGCGTGTAGTCGTCGTTCAGAATCAACACGCGATAGAGATTCGGGCGCTTTGTCTTCGGCTTGACCTTGGCGATAACGGACGTGGCAGGACCGCTGGTCCCCCCCGAGCGGTTCTCATTGTTGCCCATTCGGGGAGCAAATGCAGCGATGGCGGATCGCCCGGACGAATCAAATCTGAAAGTTAGCTGCAACATGGTACAGGCGTTCGAAATCCCACAGGAAACCAGACAGCGGCCGGGTGATGTTCTCCAGCCGGAGCCATCTTAAGAGTTCCCAGACACGCTTTCCAGATCGCCGTTCCCGGCCGGCCCGACCCCACCAACTGGATCGATAGCTGGAATATGGGTCAGGCTCCGGTTCGCCGCAAGCGCGCATATCCTGGTCGGATGCGACCTGCGGCAGGTCCGATTCCGGGCTCGACGATCTACTTAAGGTTAATCAATCCTGTCGCATTTGACAAAGCAAGCCCGCCGGCAATTTAGGGCGGTGTTGACGATAGCCGGTGCTTTTGGAGCCGATTCGCCACTTGCGCGGCTATTGACCCAGTTTTCTCAGGGCAGGTTTACCACCTGTTTAGCCGCGACGACCGAAATGGGCATAGAAACCCAACTTCGGTGACAGTCATGCTCGATGTATCCATTGCCAGTCATGTCCGTGCGGCTGCCAAGCGCTTTGCCGGGGCCAATCAGGGCAATATCGCGGTGATCTTTGCCATCGCGCTGGTGCCCATCCTCAGCTTCATGGGCGCGGCGATCGACTACAGCCGCGCCAATAGCGCACGCTCGTCCATGCAGTCGGCGCTCGACTCCACGGCCTTGATGCTCTCCAAAGACCTCACCGACGGTCGCATCTCCCCTTCCGATATCGAAGCCAAGGCGAAAAGCTATTTCGCGGCGCTCTATACCAACAGGGACTCGACCGTCGTCAGCGACGACATCCATGCCACCTACCTTCCGAGAGACAACACCACCGGGATCTCAAACATCGTGGTCACCGGGTCCGGATCTGTAACCGCCGACTTCATGAAAATCGCCGGATTCCCCCAGCTCGGTTTCAACACCGGTGCAACGGCAACCTGGGGCAACGCGCGGCTGCGCGTCGCGATGGTGCTCGACGTCACGGGATCGATGGCATTTGACAACAAGATGACGAACCTGAAGCTCGCGGCAACCAACATGGTCAACACGCTCAGTGCGCTCAACAGGAACGCCGGCGACGTCTACATTTCCATGATTCCGTTTTCGCGGGACGTGAATATCGGCTCCGCCAACACAGGCTGGGTCACCGGCTGGCCCGCTTGGGAAGCCGAGCCCGCCTCGATCACAACCACGAAGCCCGCAAACTGGAAGAATTACGGCCCTGGATCTGCGTGTCCGTTCGGCAGCCAAGCCTTCACTTGCGTCACGACGCCGGTGAGCGGCAGCCCGAACTCCGTGGATAACACCTCCAGCAAAAACCCCGTAGTTCCGGACACCGGCACTTACAGCGGCTATATTTGCCCTGGCGTCGATGGTAGCGCGAGCGGCAGGTACAACTATTACAATGGCTGCTACAACAGCGTAGACAAGGGCACCACCACCACGCGTACAGATTTTTGCACGGGTAAAAACTGTGCGTGCAGATTCAGCAAGGGCATGATCGGCGGAGCGGGCAGCAGCTGTTCCTGCACTGGAAACAATTCGCAAACAAAATGCTCCGAAACCGTTCACGATTACGACCACACCTGGATCGTCAACGCTCACAGCACCTGGAACGGTTGCGTCACCGACCGCACGGAAAGTTACGATACCACAAATGACGCGCCCACGCTCGGCGATGCCGCCAAGCTGTTTGTCGTTGAACAATACAGCGAGTGCCCGCCGGCATTGGTGCCGCTGACCAATGTCTGGACCACGCTCACGGACAAGATCACAGCGCTTACTCCCGGGGGCAACACGAACCAGGCGATCGGAGGCGCGTGGGGTTGGCTCTCGCTGACCCAGACGGTACCGCTGTCGGCGCCGCCAATTGACCCCGCTTTTACATACAATCAGTATGTGGTGCTGGTGTCCGACGGCTTGAATACCCAGGATCGTTTGTATGGCACCGCGGCAGAGATCGATGCCCGTCAAAGGATCCTGTGCGATAATATGAAGGCGCCGCCATACAACGTCACGGTCTTTGCGATTCAGATCAACACCGGAACTACGCCCGACGCCACGTCGGCCGTGCTGCAATATTGCGCGAGCGAAGCTGCAAACTTCCAGGAGATAAGATCGGCCGCTGATACCGCTGATGCGTTCCAAAACGTCACCACGCAGATCGCGAAACTGCGGGTCACGAGATAATCGGCCCATCCGATCCAAGAGAAAAGCCCGGCCAAATCGGCCGGGCTTTTTATTTCCGGAACGCGCTTCGATTAGTGAGCGGCGGCCGGGACGAACTTTGCAATCAGGCCTTCGTACGGTTTGAAGGTCTGCTTGGCGAGATCGGTGTAGAGCCCCACGATCTTCTGCGACTCGGCTACGAGCGTCTCGTAGGCGGACTTGGCGTATTCGGTCTGCACTTCGAGCGCCTTGTCCAGCGACTTCACGCTGGACAGCTTCTCGACCAGCGACTTGGTGTCTTCAAACGACTTCTTGGTGTAGTCGCCATAGGCGCTTGCGATGGCCTGAAAGCCGTTCTGAAGCGTGGTTGCGGAGGCGACGACCGTTTCGAAGTGCTCTTTGCCGTACTGCTGAATGTCTTCAACTTTGACCATGATGGAGTCCTTTCCCAGACTATGTGCGAGTGATTTCCGGGAGGTCCCGACTCCCTGGCGCCTATTTATAGTGCAACGCACAATACAGTCAAGAATTTTTGTGCGACGCACAAAATTAGGTGATTGGTGCGAATACCGGAGGCTCACGCAAGGGTTGATTAATCTTTTGGAAACCCCGGCCACCTAACCTGATTCCCGGACTTGCTCGCGTGCCTGACAAACAGTCTAAAAATGTTTGTGAACAGCATCTTAGCTGGAGTGGTGGTCCGCTTGGCCATCGGGGCGGAAAACCATGCCCCGCCCGGGCGCCTTGAGCAGGTAAACGCGCCGACCGTCGGGCACAATTTGGCCTCACGAACCGGTGATAAGGCAGACATTGGGACGGGGAAGTTCATGCTTCGCACAACCTTCGCTTCCTCGCGTGTATTGCGGGCTTGCATTTTCGGGCTGGTCACGGTCACCGCCGGGGTCATCTTCACAACCGACACTGCCGATGCGCGTCGCTCGCGGCATCGACATCATGCACGCCACCACCAGGAGGCGCGGGACAGCTACAGCCCGGCGTTCTCCTCCATCATTGTCGACGGCAACTCCGGCGCCACGCTTTCCGCCAACAATCCCGACGCCAGCCGCCATCCCGCGTCGCTCACCAAGATCATGACGCTTTATTTGCTGTTCGAGCGCCTCGACGCCGGCAAGATGAAGCTCGACACTGAAATGGATGTGTCCGAACACGCCTCCGAGCAGGCTCCGACCAAACTCGGTCTGCGCCCGGGCCAAAGCATCGCCGTCGAAGACGCGATCAAAGGGCTGGTGACGCGCTCCGCCAACGACGCTGCCGTCGTGATCGCGGAAGCCATTGCCGGCGACGAAGGCGATTTCGCCAAGCTGATGACCCGCAAGGCGCGCACGCTCGGCATGACCAAGACGGTTTATCGCAATGCCTCTGGCCTGCCCGACGACGAACAAGTGACGACCGCGCGGGATCAAGCGACCCTCGGCCGCGCCATCCAGGAACGTTTCCCGCGTTATTACCGCTATTTCTCGACCACGGCGTTCAACTACCACGGCCATTCGATCCGCAATCACAACAAACTGCTCGGCAATGTCGAAGGCGTCGACGGAATCAAGACCGGCTACACCCGCGCGTCGGGTTTCAATCTGGTGACCTCGATGCGCCGCGGCAACCGCCATTTGGTCGGCGTGGTACTGGGAGGCCGCAGCGGCGGTTCGCGTGACACCATCATGCGCGGCCTGCTTGCCGAAAATCTCGAAAAAGCCGCGACCAAGCGCACCGTCGCCGTGATCGCCGAACGCAATTCCTCGGACGCCAATGCCGACGTTGCCGAAGCCGACGCCGCGTCACGACCGACACAGACGGTTCAAGCGCAGGGCGCCGTTCAGGTCGCATCGGTTGAGCCGGCCGCGGCGCCGGCAGCGCGTTCGACCGCACCGGCTACGCGATCACTCATCGCAGCCGCTGCAGCGGCCATACCGCAGCCGCAAGCCAGGACTGAGCCCAGGACCGAGCCCGCGCCGTTTACCAACGGGGTGATTCAGGCTCAGCAGATCACTGCGATCCCGGGCTCCTCGGAGCCGATGAAGCCCGTCAAGGTGAAGACCGTCCAGGTCAAGGCCGGACAGACAAAGTTGGCGTCGGCCAGCCCAGTCCAGCCGGCCACATCCGTCGCCAATACCGTATCGCCAGCACGCCTGGATGTGCAGGAGACATCGAGCGCGATGGTGGCGAAGCCCGAAACCAGCAAGTCTGAAGTCGCCAAATCTGACCAGCTCAGGCCTGACATGCCGCCACAGCCGGCCAATCACGGCACCGGAAACGGTATCCTCGGCGTGCTGCCGGCATCGAGCCTGTCGTCCCCTTCCACGCCGCAGGCCCTGGCCTATTCCGATCCGACCCCCAGTCCGCAGCCACAGGCTGTTCAGCAGAACGGTGCGATCAAGGCCGTCGCGCCTCATACGGGCTGGATCATTCAGGTCGGCGCACTGGATAGCGAAGACGAAGCCCGGCAACGCATCGAAGCGGCGCGCAGTCAGGCCCGCGGCCTGCTTACCAAAGCCGATCCGTTTACCGAACCGGTGGTCGGAAAAGGCGACAAGAAGCTGTTCCGGGCTCGCTTCGCCGGCCTCGATCGCGATCAGGCCGAAGCGGTTTGCCGGACCCTGAAGCGCTCCGACATCTCCTGCATCACCATTAAGAACTGATCGGCCAGGACCTTCACGCCCGCCTGCCGCACCAACGGGACCGCGCGCAAAGCGCGCCCCGATGGCCGGCTATGCGCGTGTTCGCGCTGTAACCCGGTCACACTCCTCCGATTGTTTTCCATATCAGTGCCCGGGCTCAACTTCTCGTCAAGACTTTGCGGCTAAGACTGCCAGACGAATGATCGACCACGCCGAACAACGGCGGGCGGCGACGGGGCGTCAGTCAGAGTAGCGGCCGAAGCAACTCGCGGTTCGTAGCGTTTGGTAGCGTTGCCGGAGTTAGTTGTGATGCGTGCGAAGCAGAGTATCCTTGGCCTCGTTTACTCGGGCGGCGAGGTACGTCGACCCCCCTTGGTCGGGATGCAGTTTCTTCATGAGCGCGCGGTGCGCACGGCCGATTTCGTCGCGCCCCGCCCCCGGCTGCAGGCCAAGGATCTGATAGGCCTCCTCGTCCGTCATTTTGCCGCTCGCCGCCGGGCGGCTCTGCCCCCCTGCCGCGTTTCCCTGCGCGTCCTGACGCCAGGCGGGAAACCTGCGGTCCAGATAGCTTTCAAGTAGCGCCACGCTCTCGGTGTCGAAGCCCGGCATCATGGCTGTCAGCTGCGGCAGGTCGAATTCGCCAAGGGAATGGCCGGCATATGGCCCGGCCAGGATCCGGCCTGAGAGTTCGCCGCTGTCGTGATCGAGGCTCATATCGAGAAACTGCGAGCGGACCTGCGAGGTCTGCCCCGGCGAGCGTTGTGTGCCCGAGCCCCCGAACATCCGGCCGATATTGCCGAACCCCGAAGCCCCAAAAGGCGACCAGCCCAATAGCCCCGCGCCAAAGATGCCAAGCGGGATTGCGACCGCGAGTTCGCCCTTGATACCGGTAAAGGCGGCGACCGCGAGCGCCACCACGCCGCCGCCGATCTTGATCGCGCGGGCCAGAATGACGGGATTGGCCGCGCGAAACATCTGCAGCAGCGAATAAAGAAGTATAACAGCGACCACGCCGGCGATCAGGGTAGGCATGGACCCAATATAGTGGGGCCGGAGGTAAAAAGCATGCCGGTTGCTGCTCTCCTTTTTTGCGGGAAAGCCGAAACCGGGATCAGTTCGCGACCGGCCTGTCCCGACCTCGGTGGCCCAAGTCAATTTTGACCGTGGCCTGTCTTGAAGTGCCGACGATTGTCCCGGCCGGCAGACCGACACCCAGCATCCCCACTGGCAACCCGCCCGCCATGCTGTAAGCTTGCCGCCGGACTGGCCCCGGTCTCCCTGCCCGGCGGTCTGACCGCAACAAAAAAAGCCAGCTTTGGAGGACTCCCCATGTCAGCTCCCACGAGCCGCGTCTCGTTCGATCGCCGGGTGCTTCTGCGCGCGGGCGCCGGCATGGCCGGCATTCTCGCCACCGGCCGCGCACCGGCATTCGCGCAAGCCCAGCCGAAAAAACTCGTGTTCGCGCATATCAACGCGATCCCGGAATCGGCCGCGGTCGCGTTCGACTGGATGGCGAAGGAAGCAACCGCGCAGTCAAAAGGCGCGCTTGACGTGCAGTTCTTCGGCAAGACCCTGATCCCGCAAGAGCTGGAGATCATGAACGCGGTCAAGTCCGGCAGCATCGCGATGGGCAGCCCGGCGGGCGCCGCCGCAACCGTGTTCCCGGAAATGGGGGCGCTGCTCGTGCCCTATCTGGTGAAGGATTATGTCTCGGCCTACGCCATGCTCAACGGGCGGATCGGCGACAAGATCAGCAAGGAAATCGAGGACAAGTACAAGCTCAAGGTGCTCTGCTATTTCGACTACGGCTTCCGCCATTTCTGGACCGCGAAGAAACCGATCATCGAACCGAAAGACCTGCGCGGCGCCAAGATCCGCGTCCAGCAGGCAAAGGTGTTCGGCGATACCATCAACGGGCTCGGTGGCAGCGCCGTGCCGATGGCGTGGGGCGAGGTTATCACGGCCGCCAAGCAGGGCGTGATCGACGGCGGCGATCTGCCGATCGTCAACATGAAGGCGCTGAAGGTCTACGAGGTGTCGAAATATGCCTCGCTCACCTACCACAATTACGGCCCGACCAACGCGGTGATGAATCTCGAAATCTGGAACGGGCTGTCGGCCGAGCACCAGAAGCTGATGATGGATCTGTCGCGCGCCGCGCAGGAGAAGATCCGCGAGATGACCGAGTCGGTCGACAATTTCGCCAAAGCCAAGTCGGAATTGGAGCCGTTCGGCATGACCGTGGTGGAAGCCAAGGTCGACGAGTTCCGGAAAGTTGCGCAGCAGAAGATATGGCCGGCCTACAAGGGCCAGTACGGCGCATTGTGGGACGAGATCGAAGGCTTCAAGGCCTGAGTGAGCGGCGGGGCCGGAGCCAGATCTTCGGCCCCGAATTTCGTTCCCCAAGCCTTGTCTTCTGCCCAAGCCTTGTCTTCTGCACAAGCCTTGCCTTCTGCCCACAAGCCTTCGGCCCCTCGCCGCCCATCATTCTTTCGGAATTCCATCGCGCATGCTGCCAATACTCTCAGCCGTCCCGAAATTCACGGTTACGGCGCTGATCATCCTTGCAATCGTCAACCTGCTGGTCGGCGTGATCCTGCGCTATTTCGTCGGCGCCATAACCGACTGGCTCGATGTCGACCCGGTGCCGTTCACCTGGGTCGAGGAAGTGGGCGAGCTGTCGCTGGCGTGGCTGACGCTGATCGGTGCTGCGATCGGCATCCAGTCACGCTCGCATTTCATGCTCGCGGTGTTCGTGCATCGCCTGCCCAAGACCGCGCAGCTCTGGATCCACCGTTTCAATCACGCGCTGATATCAGGCGTCGGCCTCCTTGCTGCGTGGTACGGCTTCAAGCTTTGCCTGCTCAACCGCACACTCACGACGCCCGGTCTCGAAATCAATCTCGCTTGGCTCTACGCGTCTTCCGTGGTCGGCGGCGTCCTGATCGCCGTCTACGGCTTCGCGATGATGATCTCCCCGCTGCCGCAAGGCGACCCCCAGCACTGACCGGGACCATTCATGCTGCTTGCGACTGTCGCCATCGTTTTCGTTGCGCTGATCCTGCTCTCGATGCCTATCGTGTTCGCGCTCGGCGTGGCCGGCATCGCGGGACTGTGGATCGGAGGCTACCCGATGCAGCAACTTTCCTCCGCGCTGGTGTCCGGCTCGCAGAGCTGGGTGCTGCTTGCAATCCCGGCCTTCGTGTTCGCCGGCAATCTGATGGAGCGCTGCGGCATGAGCCACGCGCTCGTGGAACTGGCGCGCGCCCTGATCGGCTGGGTCAAGGGCGGGCTCGGCATGTCGGTGATCGTGGTGGCGTATTTCTTCTCCGACATCTGCGGATCGAAAATGGCGGAAGTCTCGGCACTCGGCTCGGCGCTGATGCCGCCGCTGACCAGGGCCGGCTACGACCGGAGCGATTCAGCCTCGCTGATCGCCGCCGGCACCGCGATGGGCATGCTGGTGCCGCCGGCGATCTTCATGATCGTGATCGCGCAGGTCACCAACACGTCGGCGGTGGCGCTGTTCGTCGCCGGCTTCATTCCGGCCGTTGTCATTATGCTGTGCCTGATGGCGGTGGTTTACGTCCGCGCGCGCCAGAACGACTGGCCGGTCGATTCCAGGCCGAGCCTCAAGCGCCTCGGCCACGCGGCGCTGCACGCCGCCGTGCCGATGGTGGTGCCGTTTGTGATCCTTGCCGGCTTCATCCTCGGCATCATCACCGCGACCGAGGCCGGCGCCGTGGTCGCGGGTTACGCCTTCCTCGCCGCCAAGCTCTACTACCGCAATGTCTCCTGGCGCGAGATGGGCAAGATCGCCTACGACAGCGCGATCCTCACCGCCGCGGTGGTGTTCCTGCTCGCGGTCGCCTCGGTCTATCAATACCTGATGGGCGTGAGCGGAGTGCCACAGTTGCTTGGCCAGGCGCTCGGGCCGCTGAAAGCGCACCCGTGGCTGTTCCTGATCGGAACCGCTGCCATGAGTTGCCTGTTCGGCATGGTGCTGGAGGGCCTGCCCGCCGCGGTCGTGCTCATTCCCGTGGTGTTTCCAATCGCCGAAACGATGGGCATCGATCCGATCCACTTCAACATCGTGCAGACCGCGGCGGTCGGCATCGGCCTGTTCCTGCCGCCGATGGGCGTCGGTCTCCTGATGGCGCTGAAATTCGCCAACCTCACGGTCGGCGAGCACTGGCGTTCCTACCTGCCCTATATCGCCGCCCTGCTGGTCGGGCTGATGCTGATCATCCTGTTCCCGCAGCTCTCGCTGTTCCTGCCGCGCAGCGCCGGCCTGATCAAGTGACTCATCATCTGCATCCCGCAGATCAGCCTGACGCTGCCGAGGCTGGCCGGGCTGATCAAATAAGGCGCCACGCGGAGACGGTCGCAACCCATGACAGTCCTCGCCCGCCGAAAAAACGGGCGAAGCGAAAAGCGCGCCTTCACTTCATCTGCCCAAGCAGCTTGGCCGCGCCGCTCCCGGTCTTCGACATCAGCCGCAACGCCTCGCGTCCACCGGCGGCATAGGCCGCCGCGGCGCGCAACAGCTCGCGCAATTGCGCCGCGGCGCCGGGATCGAACCGGCACCACGCGCCGCCGGTCAGACGCGCGATCTCGCGGAACGCCTGCTCGGCGACGTCGTCATGGCCCTCCTGAAACATGAAAACCGGCACCTTGAGCAGGCCGAGTTCCCCCGCCTTGGCGCAGAGCTCGTCGACTGCCTCCTCCATGGCGTCGCCGACGAACACCACCGCGCGAACCGCGGAGGCCACCGCCTCGCGCCGCGCCTCCGACAACACCTTGCCGATCTGGGTATTGCCTCCCCGGCAATCGATCTTGCCCATCAATCTTGCCAGTTGCGCGCTGTCGGAAATCCACCCCGTGGCGCGGCACTCATTGAGGCCGCGATAATAGACGAGGCGGATATCGAGGCTGCCGAGGGCCGCAGCCTCGCGAAACATGTCGGCCTGCAGCGCGCAGGCCATATCCCATGTCGGCTGCCGGCTCATGGTGGCGTCGAGCGCAAAAACCAGCCGGCCCTTGGCGCCGGCGGCATGAGGCGACATCGCGCGGGCTTTGGCGACAAAAGCAGCAATGTCTTCCGAAGCGGACGGCGTCGCCTCTGGCAATCGGCCGGCTTTGCCGGACTCAGCCTTTTGGCCTGCGGCCACTTCACCTGCGGATTTGGGTTTGGTCGGTTCGCCTGACATGAGCACTCGCGAATTGCGGCGAGTCTTATGTGGGCCGGGATTAGTGAGCGGTCAATGCGCGACGACTACACGCTCGTTCCGGTCACGCCCGACATTGATACGGCCTTTGGATCGGGACGCGTGCCGGCCGTCAGTTCTTGATCGGCGCGTAGAGCGCAACCGGCCCCGGCTCGGTGATTTTCGGTGTGTTGGTGTCGACCGGCTTGAGCGGGCTGTCGTCTTCGAGGAACTTGTCGAGCATGCCCTGAATTGTGGTCTTGACGTTATCGGGACCGCGGTCGCTCATATCGGTGTGCTGGTAGCCGGTCTGCACAACCGTAATGCCGGACTTCTCGCAGACTTCCTCATTGGGGACGACACCGGGATCTGCCTTGAACACCGTGTCCTTCGAACGGAACGACAGGATCTTGAATTTGCCCTCCGTCATAAACGGCACGCGCAGATTGTCGAGCGTCACGACCTTCTTGATTTGATCGGGGTACATCTTGGCGAAATACATCGAGATGTCGCCGCCCATGGAGTGTCCCACCATGGTCAGACGATCATAGTCCGCGTTCGGCTCGACCTTTTTCATTTCATCGACCGCAAAGCGGATGTTGGCAATGCCGCGTTGGTACTGCGGCAAGCGCCCGACATAGAGTTCGCCGACGTTCGTCACCATCGGCGGATCGGTCGGCAGATCATGCTGGATGCTGATCGCCAGATAGCCGCGGGCGGCAAAAATGTTAGCCAGAAAAGAGTACTCGGTGAATTTGACGGTGTTGCCGTGGTTGAGGATCGCCACCGGCAGCGTAATCATGCCGGCATTCGCCTGCATTTCCTTGTCGCGCCGTACGGCGATATCGACGGCGACCGGACGGTTCCCGCGCACTGGATCGTTGAACGTAAGCGTCTCGTGGCGGATCGCCCATTTGCTCGCGGTGAAATACGCGACGGTCATTAGCGCGGAAAGCGAAACCAGTATGGCAATTCCACGTTTCATGTTGTTGTCCTCGGCGCCGCGACCCTAAGGCCTTATGTCCCAATGCTCGGGACTCTGCGGTCCCGTGTGCATGATATATGTCACGCAGGCGTGACAGGAAGAGTAAATTTTGTGAAGTCACCGCCTGATCGTTGTGCGACGCACCCTAATTGTGCAGGTGCACAAATGAAGGTTCGCCACCCGGTCTACTTTGGGACG
>WNGJ01005658.1_pt1 | contig 13155 bp, 9 predicted proteins | sample 5400611 | NCBI WGS metagenome assembly WNGJ01 (sample SAMN13153375, study PRJNA577476) | soil metagenome | isolation source: 40 cm soil or saprolite under Garry oak tree replicate 1 | place: USA:California | collected 2016-06-15
ATGAATTCGCTGGCAATGCAGGATGCTATGGAAAAGCTGGGCATGGTTACACGAGTGCAGACTGCCATTGAAATGCCCCCGATAGCTGAACCTTTTATTCGTCGCCGGGCAGTGCGTCACCTGGAAAAGGGGCGCGTGGTAATTCTTGCGGCCGGCAGCGGCAATCCGTTTTTTACGACAGACACCGCCGCCGCTCTCCGCGCAGTCGAACTCAATGCCCAGATTTTGCTGAAAGCAACTAAAGTGGATGGTGTCTATGACGATGATCCCATGCGTAACCCCAAGGCTCGTAAGTTCGAGGAATTGAGCTATATGCGGGCACTGAATATGGGGCTGAAAGTCATGGATAGCACGGCCCTTTCACTGTGTAAGGATAATCACCTCCCGATTGTAGTGTTCGACCTCAATCAGACAGGTGCATTAGAAGCCATTATGCATGGTGAAAAGTGCGGAACGCTCGTTCATGATATGGAAGAGCCTCAATGGGACGTAAGGTAGGGGCGGCCTGGAGCCGCCGGGGTTTCTGGCCGGATTACTCAAGCAGTAACCGGCAAGAAGTGACCCTATACTGCAAGGGAGCATTGCGATGGTAGCTGAGATTTTCGATGATGCAGAACGACGTATGAAAAAAGCAGTCGAGGCTCTGAAACAAGATCTGGCTGCAATTCGTACCGGTCGAGCAAGTTCCGCTTTAGTGGAACGTATCAACGTGGATTACTACGGGGCACCAACTCCGATTAATCAGGTTTGCCAGATTTCCGTTCCTGAAGCACGACTGATCGTAATTCAGCCGTATGAGCGGAAATTGCTAACGGATATCGAGAAAGCTATTCAAAGATCTGACCTGGGTATCAATCCAAATAACGATGGGCAGGTTATTCGCCTCAATATTCCTCCACTGTCTGAGGAGCGACGCCGTGACATGGTGAAGACGCTTCATAAGAAGTTGGATGAACATAAGGTTGCCATTCGCAACATCCGCCGTGATATCCAGGATAAATTACAAGATCGTGAAAAAAAGAAGGAAATTTCCGAGGATGAGCTGAAACGTAGCAAGGATCGTCTACAGAAGCTCACCGACCGTTACATCGATGAGATGGATAAAGTCGGAAAATCCAAGGAACTGGAGATTCTGGAGGTCTAACTTTGACCAGGGTTCAAAACCTTTTTCCCTCATCGCAAGGGAAAGGGAATGTGCAGTCGCAATCTGTCGCATCACAGTACAATACTCTGCCATTGCGTCACCTGGCCATCATTATGGATGGTAATGGACGCTGGGCTACCAAACATCACTTGCCACGTCTGGCAGGCCACAAGGCTGGCGTCAGTGCCTTGCGTCGGGTGGTAGAATGTGCTGCTGATGAAAACATCGAGATGATCAGTGTGTATGCCTTCTCAACCGAGAACTGGGCACGACCACGCGCAGAAGTTGATGGACTCATGCGCCTCTTCTGGGAGACCATCCGCTCGGATTTGGAGAAGTTACACCGTGATGGAGTGCGCTTGCGCCATCTTGGTCGCTTACAAGACCTCTCGCTTGATATTCAAAAGGCCGTGCGGGCCTCAGTAGAACTTACCAGCAACAATACCCGCATCGGCCTCAACGTCTGTTTTAATTATGGTGGACGAGCTGAGCTGGTAGATGCTATTCGTCAGATCATCGCTGATGGGCGTGACCCTGAAACCATAACGGAAGAACTGATCAGTTCTTATCTGTACACACGCGATCTGCCAGACCCGGATATGGTCATTCGCACGGCTGGGGAAATGCGTGTCAGCAACTTCCTGCTATGGCAATCGGCCTATAGTGAATATTATGCGACACCGACCCTCTGGCCTGATTTTAGGCGAGAAGACTTACGTGAAGCATTAAATAGCTACCATCAACGACAACGACGTTTTGGTCGCCTTCCTGTTGCTCCCGCCACTGTTGCACAGGGGGAATAGGTCGCGTGCAGCGCGCAGCGCAAGAAGACCCACAATCAGAGGCGCCAGAACCGGAAAAGACCAACAAAGGAGGGTCGTCCGTTGGTCAACGCTGGCTTACTGCCGCAATTGTTATGCCCATTGTCCTCGCCTTTGCCTGGCTAGGTGGCTGGTGGTCATTTGCAGCAGTGACGCTTGTAGTGCTCCTGGGAGCCTATGAGCTGCACATGATGCTGCGGCATGCCGGGCATCATCCTATTATGCCGGTCAGTGCCTGCTTGATTATGTTCTTTCTTGTGGCTGCTATGTTTCCACCTGCGCAACGACTGCTGATACTTGAAAGTGGGCTGAGCGCTGCCCTGGTGATCTCATTCCTCTGGCTCTTTTTCCGCAAGAAGCTTGAAGGCGCTTTTGTAGACTGGGCGCTTACCCTTGCCATCGCTGTTTACCTGGGCTGGTCAATGAGTTTTTTCCTGCTGTTACGCGGATATGAAATTGGTTGGCCTTTTAACCATGGTCCCTGGTGGCTGCTACCCCGGGGCGTGTGGTGGTTACTCACAGTTCTGCTTGGTGTCTGGGGTTTTGATACAGCAGCATTCTTTACGGGACGTTACTTTGGACGACACAAACTTGCTCCACGTATCAGCCCTGGCAAGACGTGGGAGGGTGTTTTTGGAGGCTTAGTACTCTCAATTATCGCTACCCTGCTATGTACCGTCAAGCCTCTGGGTGTTCCCTGGTACCTGGCTATCGTCCTGGGCATTGCGATTGGCTGTGCGGCCGTAGTGGGAGACCTGGCGGAATCGCTCATCAAACGCCAGACGCATGTCAAGGATAGTGGGCAAATAATGCCCGGCCATGGGGGTATGCTTGACCGCATCGACAGCCTCATGTTTGCCGTCATCGTGGTTTATGCCTTCGCCCAGCTCATCGGGACATAAGATGAAAAAATGGAACAAGAGTGAGCAAGTGACTTCGCCTTGCGCTCTTGCTCCATTTTTTCATTGTTTTTGTTATGGGTAGGAAGCACTAAGTCCCCAAGGCGTAGAGCTTCTTGTCCTTGTTGCCTATATACAGTACACCATGCGAGATAGATGCCGCCCCATAGAAGTGCGAAGTGGTAGTAGAGCCGGTGTAAGTGAAGAGGGTGTTCCCTGAGGCGGTGGCTACGAGAATGAGATATGATCCCTCTATAACCACTGCTACGCCTGGAACTAGCGAGACTGCACCGATTACCGCACCGTTTTTCATACAATGCTGCCAGATGAAGGCTCCCGTAGCAGGATTGAGTGCGCGCAAGCTGCCTCGACAAGCGCTGCCATTAATGGACGTTTTGCCACCAGCCACGTAGAGCTTGCTGCCATCCCAGGCGCTGGGTGAGATGCTGCCATCCCCACACTCAGGGCAATCCCCTCCCACCGCTATCTTAGCCCGCCATATCGGGCCGCTGCTGATGGCCAGACGGTCGAAGGCATAATATATCCCGTTCTTGTTTGCGACTCCCACCAGGCTACGTAGAGAACCGTTGATGGTGGCCTGGAATAGTGTAGGTGTAGACCCAAAATCGCTGTCCTTTGTCCTCTCAGCCACAGGCACTTGCCAGGAGCTTATAACCGACAGGTCTGATGCGTCTAATTTGACCAGGGCAATTGGGTAGGGATCTTTCCTGGCGCACCTGTTCGCGTTACCTGTGGCGAAGTAAAGCGTACCTGCTCCCTCATCAATAGTTGGTGAACCCCATATGCCCCCACCGAGGCAACCCTTGGATACGACGTTGAAGATGTGCTGGATGGCTCCAGTGGAAACATTTATCTGGAAAAGCTGTCCCTGTACCAGTGGGCAATCCCCGATGGACGCTACGCCTATATAGACGCTGCCGTTGTACACGGCTGGCGAATCCCAGATGAAGCGATTTGATGATGGAGTACCTAGCGCAGTCTTCCAGATGACTGCCCCACTGGAGGCGTTCAGCGCGTAGAAATTGGCATTGCCTCCTCCCACAAAGACCACGGAGGTTGTCGTTCCATTTACTGGTACAGAAGCTATTGTTGCCGTACTTACCACACCGAGTGGGACGCGTGAATCGCAATTAGGAGTTGTGCGGCCCAGGAACTGCTGCCAGACCTGTATTCCGTTCAGATTCGTCGCGTGCTCGTACCCATCCAGTGAACCCCAGTAGATCCTTCCGTTGCTTTCTACCGGCTGGGAGAAGATAGCCCCTCCTCCCGCGTCAGTCCAGTGTAATTTCAAGTGAGTCGCCGATGAGGGATTGATAATAGTCTCGGCTCCATTGAACCCCTGGCGCCCATTGTTACTCAAATAAGTTGGCCAATCACCAGAACCAGAAACTGCATGTGCAGTCTGTTGCCATGGAAGAATGATAATGGTACTTGTTAGCATAAAAACAAGGGTCAACGCCAGAGAAGAGATCCGTTGCCATTGCCCAGAGATGTTCTGGACCAGGGCTCTCGACCTGGAGGCTTGTTCAATCATGTTAGCTACCTGCCTTTTAGTTTTTGTGGAGATAGTTCTAAAGGTAGCATAGGCTCTATAGTAGAAAACGTCACGAATAAAGAGGTAGTGAGTTGGTGGTTATTACGGCTATATGGTTGTGGTATGATAACTGGCTTGTTGAAATGCCATCTGCTGCTTTTTGGTATAGATGTGCCTTTGGGCGAAGCGCAAAAGTAGCACTCAAGTGCAGAGCAACTGTTGGTTGCAAATTTGACAGCCAATCCCACCATGCCCTACAATGAATAGTGATATAGCGAACAAAATTCCTCTCGTGCAAACATGAGCGGAAGAAAAAAGACGTGGGCGAACACCCTGAAACGAGCGTCGTGTTCGCCCATTCTATATAAGTGAACTTGTCACAAGGTTTGCCTTTGGATAGTGATAGATGACATGACCGCATTTCCGAGACGAATCGCTCTGCTTGGAAGCACCGGCTCAATTGGCCAGCAGACGCTGGACGTAGTGCGTTGTTTCCCCGAGCATTTTCGTATAGTCGCATTAGCCGCACGTAATAATGTTGCCCTCCTGGCTGAGCAAGTGCAAGAGTTTCAACCTTCACTGGTCGCCTGTTTTGACGATACCCCTGAGGTAGCAGAGGCTGCGCGGGCAGCATTTCCCAGAGTTGTTTTTCGCGAACAGGGACTGTTGGATGTGGCAACATATGCCGGTGCGGATATTGTTGTCGCTGCTACCTCTGGCCTGGTCGGATTGGAGCCAACGCTGGCTGCCATCAGAATGGGTAAAGCTATTGCCCTGGCCAATAAAGAGACCCTGGTGATGGCTGGCCATCTGGTGATGCGAGAAGCACAGCAGGCAGGCGTACCCATTCTACCGGTAGACAGCGAACACAGCGCCATCTGGCAATGCTTGCGGGGTGAGCAAATAAGCGAGGTCAATCGCTTGCTACTCACTGCTTCAGGTGGACCATTTCGCCGCGCCTCGCTTGAACAAATCCGTTCGGTGACAGTCGAGCAAGCCTTAGCCCATCCGACCTGGCGCATGGGACCAAAGATCACTATCGACTCTGCCACGCTTATGAATAAAGGTTTAGAGGTGCTTGAAGCTCGCTGGCTCTTTAATATTCCTTATGAACGTATTGAAGTCGTCGTTCACCCGGAAAGCATCATCCACTCGATGGTCGAGTTTAGAGATGGTTCTCTCAAGATGCAGGCTAGCCTACCAAGTATGCACTTGCCTATACTAGATGCCTTGAGTTACCCTGACCGGCTTAATACGATGGGCACGGGACTTGTGCGAGAATTACGCTGGCCGGACGTAGCCCGCCTCAATTTCGAGGCTCTTGATATGGCCCGCTTCCCTTGCTTCCATCTCGCGCTAGAGGCGGCCAGGCGAGGAGGTACTTATCCGTGTGTATTGGTAGGAGCAGACGAAGAGGCCGTAGCTCTTTTTCTAGATGGTAAAATTGGACTGTTAGGTATTGCAGAACTGATAGAAGCTGTGCTTGAGCGACATCAATCTGTCGACCAGCCAGGTATAGCCGACATTTTGGAGGCATGTGCCTGGGCGCGTCGGACAGCACGGGAACTCTATGCACTACGCTTTTCACTATAAGCTACTTTAAGGAAAGATATTATGAACTGGTTCTGGCTAGCTGCTATTCCGGTGTTTGGCCTGCTCGTGCTTATGCATGAATTTGGCCACTTTATTACCGCAAAATGGGCGGGTATTCGCGTGGAAGAGTTCGGCCTGGGTTTTCCCCCGCGCATCGTGGGTTTTCGTAAACGCGATAAAGGTGGCTGGGAGGTCATCTGGTTCGGAGAGAGACAGAATGAAGAAGATAGATATGCTTCTCAGAAACAAACACCTTTTAGTGGTACCAGTGGCGGCGTGAGTCTGCCTGGCGCCCCTGTCTCGAATCATACGATCTATTCACTCAATTTCATCCCTATTGGGGGCTTTGTGCGGATGCCCGGGGAGAATGGTGATATCAACGATGCCTCCGGCAGCTATGATCCTCAAAGCTTTGCCGCTAAACCGGCGGGTAAGCGTCTTATCGTGCTCGTTGCAGGCGTCACCATGAACGTTATATTGGCCATGGTACTGTTTACCTTTGCCTTTGGCTTCGGTGAACCAAAACTCCTTCCGCAAATTGGTGCAGTTGTTCCTGGCTCTCCGGCTGCTGTAGCCGGCCTCCGTCCTGGTGATACTATCGTCTCGGCCAATAACCAGCCGATCAAGTCTTTCGCCGATCTACAGAATATTGTTAGCAAAGAACTGCAAGCTGATCACAATCAGCACGCGACCGTACCAGTGCTCTTACAGTTACAGCATGCCGGTTCGAAACAACTGGTCACAACGACGGTCAATGTGCGAGAGCATCCACCCGCAGGCCAGGGACCCATGGGTATTCAGGCGAACGGGAAAGTAATCTTTGACCGCTTACCGCTCTGGCAGGCACCTATTCGAGGGGTGCAGTATACGTTTGAAATGACTGGAAACTTTATCACGGCCATTGGACAGATGATAAGCGGTGCGCTCCCGTTCCAGCTTACGGGCCCGGTTGGCATTGTGAGAATTACAGGAGATGTGGCCCAAACCGTACCTAGCGAGGGCTGGTGGCCATTGCTTAGCTTGACGGCAGTATTAAGTTTGAACCTGGCAATTATTAACATTCTACCTTTCCCCGCTCTCGATGGTGGGCGCGTCGTACTTGTACTGGTTGAAGTGTTACGTGGTGGCAGACGCCTGAAACCCGAGGTCGAAGGTATTATCAATTTTATCGGTATGGCAATTCTGCTTACCCTCATGCTAGTCATCACTTTTTTTGATGTCATCCATTGGGGAAGCTAATCACTATGGAGTAACCAGATTATGCGACGAAAAACCCGGCAAATTCATGTTGGTGATGTGGCGATTGGCGGTGATGCGCCCATCGTGGTACAGTCAATGACTACGACATATACTCGCGACGTAGAAAGCACAGTTGCACAAATTCATCGCCTGGAAGACGTTGGCTGTGAAATAGTACGTGTAGCAGTGCCGGAAGAAGAGGATGCTCTCGCCATTGGCGAGATCAAAAAGCGCATCCATATTCCGCTCGTGGCCGATATTCACTATAAGCACTCCCTGGCTTTAGAAGTCATCCGGCAAGGTATAGATTGCGTGCGTATCAACCCTGGTAATCTCATCAACGGTCGTAAGTCTCTTGAGCAGATCGTAGCCGCCTGTAAAGAGCGCGGTATAGCCATGCGTATCGGCGTGAACTCAGGCTCAATTGATGCGCTCGACCAGCGGGCACAGATGCAGCGCATCCAGGTCCGGCTGCGCGATGATGGGGTCCTCGAGCGTACTGACCCGGCCGAGGCCCGGCGTAAGGAACGCGAGCACCTGACAGAGCGTATGGTCTCTAAAGCCCTGGAATATATCAGCTGGTGTGAGGAGATGGATTTCCACGAGATAAAAGTCTCGCTAAAATCTTCTTCCCCGCTGACTGCTGTTGAAGCCTATCGCCGTTTCTCGCAGCGCTCAGATTATCCTCTCCACCTGGGCATTACCGAGGCCGGGACGCTGGTCACGGGTGCGGTGAAGTCCTCTGTTGGCCTGGGACTGCTCCTTGCGGATGGCATCGGTGATACCATGCGTGTGAGCTTGAGCGCCGAGCCCGAAGAAGAGATTCCTGTGGCCTACGAAATCTTGCGCTCACTTGAACTGCGCAACCGGGGCGTCACCTTTGTCTCTTGCCCGTCCTGTGGGCGTGTCGAAATCGACGTAATTAGCGTTGCCAACGAGGTCGAGAAACGCCTCTCTAAAGTACAGACTCCCATCCACGTTGCCGTCATGGGCTGTGTTGTCAACGGCCCTGGTGAATCACGCGACGCCGATGTGGGCCTTGCTGGAGGTAAGGGCCGGGGTGTGATCTTTCGCAAGGGTGAAGTGATCAAAACTGTTCCTGAAGATCAGTTTCTCGATGCTGTGCTGAAGGAGGTAGCGAGCCTGTTGCCAGAGCACGAGGCAAAACTGATCTACCCGGAGGGTGGCATTCGGGAGACTGCTGGTATTCACCGCACCCGTGATGAGGGAATAGGGACTGCGGCGCTCAAGAAGTAACAGAAAAAAAGCGGCTTCGAGAGAAGTCGCTTTTTTCAAATGGGCGATACAGAACGTCAGATACCTCCTAGCTTAAAGTAAGAGGCTTGCATCAGGACTCCCATCGCAAGTCTGCATACCGCTCCAGTCTGGAACGCTTTGCAGCTTTGAGTTCACTGTCCGACGCATCCGGGCCACATTCTGACCCTGGGACAACTGACAACTGCCCCGTCTGCATCCAGTCTTGCCAGACGCAGAACGCTCGCATCGCAATATTTCGAGCACCAATCAGATCAGAATGCAAAGTGTAGGCCCGACCGGTGCAAAGTCTGTAGGTACACGTCTTGTTCTGACAGATGAAAAGCAGTCCCTTGTCTGGGCGGTTCTTCTCATCTCTGTATCCACACATCGGACATGCTTTGCTGGTATAGTCTGCATCGACTTTGATTGCTATCGACCCTGTAAGCGTGGCTTTGTACATGATTATATCATGCAACTCAGCAAATGCCCATTTAGACGCATGCCGATTCGCTTGACGCTGCTTGGGTGTTAGTGGAAGAATTTTCTTGCCCTTACGCCTGCGTTTGCGCCGTTTCGTGCGTTCTCGAATGCCTGTCAGGTCTTCTAAGCCGATAAGTGCCTGTCCGTGCTGCTCAACAATAGTTTTTGCGATGACATGATTGACGTTCAGCTTAAACCGTCTCTCTCGTCCACTGAGCGACCTGAGGCGTCGTATGGCGGAACGAGTGCCTTTGCGCTGAAGCCGTTTGTGCAGGCGGGTGTAGTGATTGGCTTTTGCCCGCACTGTGTTACCTGAAAAGAAGCTTTGCTCTTCGGTCATCGTTGCGGTGGTTGCAAGATAGCGTTGTCCAACATCGATGCCTACTATGGTTTGCGTTACGTCTGGTGCTGGGTCCACAATATCGAGTTCAAGTGCAACCAGTAAGTAGAATTGTTTGCGTCGTTTGTCATACCACAATCGCGCTGCTTTAAAAGCTGCTCCCTCTCGAATAAGCGCGACATGCTTTTCATAGCCTTGATATGGAACGATCACACGTCTTTCCAACGTTCTAATGCTCACCATCTGTTCAGATTTGAAACCGTAATCGTACCCAAAGTTGTAAGTGACTGTAGGTGAGATATACTTAGAGGGCTTGTCCAGGCCTTTAAAATGCTTCTTGGTGATTTTATTCTTTAGGTGTGTTGCATTCTTTCTGGCTTTTGTCCATAAGCCCTTGTAAGTCACCCCAACTTGACGTATGACATTATTAGTCATCTCAGAGGGCAACTTGAACCGTGCACGAATTTCGTAGTATGTCCCCTTATGCAACCGCTTCTCATTCGACGTTTTGCCATGCTCAAAAGCATACTGGCTCACATAATTGAGGGCATCGCGGTATGCCAGTTGGGTTTGGCGTAGCGCATGATGCTGCTCTGGTGTCGCTAAAAGCTTCAGTTTGACGGTGATGATCTGATGCATGGACTTCGACGTTTCCCATTTGAATACACGACTATCATGCTTCCTGGAGCACCGACGGTGAGACGAGTGGCTCTCACCCTGGTTTGTGTAGTAGCAACACACGAACCAGCAACCTTCTCTAGAAGAATATACTGTAAGACATGGACATAGGTACTTAGTCCATTCTGCCTTACTAACGTCATGCTACTGTTCCCTGCCACCTTTCGGTGCAAGGTGAGACGCTGCTTTACACTCGGCGTCCTCATTGGGCATAAAAAAATGGGCAATACAGGACTCGAACCTGTGACCTCTACCATGTCAAGGTAGCGCTCTAACCGACTGAGCTAATTGCCCTCGAACACCAACAATAATAGCATTGGCCTCAACACTTGTCAAGCATTTTTCCGCGAGAGAACCTGGTGCGCACTCGCAAGATGTAATACACATGTGTTATACTATTTTCAAAATTACCAACACAAGACTTGAAGTATAGCCTGCGTGCTATTGATTGAGTAGAGGAGCAGAAAATGTCACTGGAAGGACAGCATATCGGTAGATACGTTCTCTTACATCTCCTTGGAAGCGGCGGTATGGGCGAAGTCTATCTTGCAACGGATACGCCCGTCAATCGACAAGTAGCCATCAAAGTCATGCGCTCCGAAGCCGCACCATACCCCGACGCTGATGCAACCCATGATGCCGCCCGCCTCTTTCAACGCGAAGTTCGAGCTATCGCAGGACTTGATCACCCTCACATCTTGCCCCTCTATGACTATGGTGAAGACCTTGTACGCGGCGCAAAAATTACCTATATGGTCATGCCGTATCGCCCGGACGGTACCCTTGTGACCTGGCTGCACCAGCGCGGCAACTCAAGCTTACTCTCCCCGCTGGATGTTGCCCAGATTATACTTCAGGCTGCAAGCGCTCTCCAATACGCCCATGAGCGTCAGATCATTCACCAGGACGTCAAACCCTCCAATTTCCTGATTCGCAGCGATGAACAAAATCCCCACCTCCCCTATTTGCTGTTATCCGACTTTGGCGTGGCGAAACTCTCATCGATGACTTCAAATACCAGTCAAGCCGTTCGAGGCACTCCAACATACATGGCTCCTGAACAGTGGGAAGGCCATGCCGTTCCAGCAACGGACCAGTACTCCCTTGCCATCATGGCCTACGAACTCCTGGCCGGACGTCCACCCTTCCATGGTGGTCTCACTCAAATGATGTATCAACATTTGAGCGTACAGCCGCAACCACTCAGTGCATACAACCCGCACATTCCTCCAGATATCAACGAAGTAATCCTGTGTGCCCTGGCCAAAAAGCCTGAGAACCGCTTCCTTTCTATTTCTGCCTTTGGGCAAGCTCTCTCCCAGGCCGTGCAAGGTATAGACGCGCCTACACTACTGCAAATGCAGAACGACATGCAATCCCCTACCATCCTGAGCAAGCCGCAATCTAAATCGAGTCCTGACAACATCTATGCAACGCTTGCTATCAGCGCGGATGAGGCTTTAAATGGGGCTGCCCGCACGCTTTCCCTTCCTGGAGGGCAACATTTACCTGTAACTATACCACCAGGTATCAGGGATGGTCAGGTCATCCGCCTGGATAGTCAGGGTAAGGCCGTAAGTGGAGCTAATCAAACAGGTACAGTTATTCTCACTATTGTCATTAAACCAACCGAAAAACCCGCCTTTGCGCCATTACCAAATCCATATGATAAGACAGCCGCAAGTACTCCTCCTAATAACCTTAAAAATAGCCGGACGGTTTATAGTTCTCCGCCCGTTAACCAACCCCCTTTAATTCATAGTGGAGCGTCCTCCAATCAACAACCACCCATCATTAGTAGTGGGGCAGTTACTAGCCAACCTCGACGTTTGCCCCTAAGCGGAACCCTCTTGCTGGTTGGACTCGTATTACTTGTCATTGTAGGTGGCGGCATCTATTTCGCCAGGGCCAGTTTGGAAGGTGGCAGCGGCAAAAATAATCCTAACCTCATTGTTACTGTACCCAGCAATTCACATACGCCGCAATCCACAACAGCGCCAACTACCGCCGTTACTTCGATCGCTACAACCAGTACGAATACGACAAATCCATATACCCAGTCGGGTACGCTGGTACTCAATGATCCCCTGGTCGATAACAGCCAGGGCCATGCATGGCTGGAGGGTACAAACAAACTGGGCGCCACGTGCACATTAACAAGCAATGGATATCAAGCCACTCAACCCAATGCTGGTTATTTCCACGCGTGCATGGCCCAGGCCACCGATTACAGCAACTTTGTCTTTGAAGTGCAAGCGACCATGAATTCTGGGGATTATATTGGGCTGATCTTTCGTAATAATTCTGCCAACTCAACATACTACCTGTTTAGTGTTGATGCAACAGGGCAATATAATCTCAAACTCTATGATTCTATTAATAATACAGGAACGGTATTGTCACAAGGTTCTACTTCTCCTATTAGCTCAGGGCAGTCCTACGTGCTCGCTGTAGTAGCCAATTTTAGCAACATAGGTTTATATGTGAACCACCAACCAATTGCCAGTGTCACTGATGGTACTCTTAACCACGGCCAAATTGGTGTTCTTGTCGGTAACTTGAATAGCTCATCAGCCGTAGCTGTATTTAGTCACGCAAGAGTGTGGACTCTCTAAGCAAAACCAAATTTCTGCTGACAATTATACTAAATACGGACTAGTCGGCATCTTGCATGTATTCCCTGGCAATGCTATACTCAGGGACGGGGTATAAAGACAACATATAAGATAAGGGTGTTAAGGGCAGGGGAAATAAATTATTTCAAAAAAACTGGAAGGTAGCTATTTCATGCCTCCTTCAACTTTCTGGCAAGTCTTAAGGAGAAGAAGTTCCCTCGATGGATGTTTGAACAAGCGCTTTTTATCCAAGATCCTGGGAGTCATATTTCTAATAATATTGATCTGTATCGAAATAGGCCCACTTATTGGACCTTCAGTATTTGCTCAAAATACAACGCTTGATCATACACGTGCTACTGTCAACGATGGCTGTCGCCAATTCTCTTTCTCGTCAGATGGGAATCCTTTTCCGCTTTGTCCAGGTCCATTTCCGGTTGGGGGAAACTGTGTCTGGTGGGGATGGGAAATGTGGCACCTGCTTGGTTACAACTTGCCAAATAACTGGGGAAATGCCGCCGATTGGATCGTCGA
>WNGJ01010811.1_pt1 | contig 13155 bp, 6 predicted proteins | sample 5400611 | NCBI WGS metagenome assembly WNGJ01 (sample SAMN13153375, study PRJNA577476) | soil metagenome | isolation source: 40 cm soil or saprolite under Garry oak tree replicate 1 | place: USA:California | collected 2016-06-15
ATCGTTGTTCTTCCTTGCCTTAGAGATTCGATGACGTCGACCTTCGAGGAGCTCGGGAATAGCGACGCGAGGAGGCCCGTGAAGAAGTTGTCCCCGATGGTCGATCCACGAAGCGGAACGTAGATGACTTGACGGCCGCGGCTACGGAGGTTCCACGCAAGAGCTTGAGCAAGTACCGATTTTCCTACCGCTGCAGGTGCCGAGACCAGCCAGAACGGTCTGTGCTCGCCGAATCCCGGGGCGACATCGAGCTCAGGCGGGACGAAGAAGCCTGGCCCCTGCGGCTCGAGAACAACACCGCGTGCCGCGGCTGCCACGGGGTCGGGCGTAAGCGCACTCGGGGCACTAGCGGCACCACAAGTCGCTACGAGCGTTTCAAAGCGGGTCTTGTCGCCCACGGAAACTCCGTCCTTGCAAACAAATCAGGTCAACCCACCAGATCTGTACCTCTCCGCATACACGGCACGTTGTGGGGCCGTGAGTGGGCGCGCCACCCAGATCAGGCCTACCTAAGTTGCGTCCGTTCCGGCGAAAGCACTACGGCAGTCTTGAGCGTGCGCCAGGTTGGCACCGGCCACCTTGGCGGTGGTTCTGGAAGCAAAAAGTGCCAACATCGGCGTTCGAAGTGGGCCGAAAGACGGGGGGCACTCCAGTTCGCACTGACCTGTGCCGCAAATCCACCCTCTGGTGCCGCAAAAACGCCCTAACGCTCCTTGTTTCTGAAGCCATCGTTGTCAGTGCAAGTTGGGTTCGGGCGACCTTAATAGGGACGACGGAATGGGGACGATACGCAGAATCTGGACGGAGGTCCCTTTGGTGAACACGTCGCTGTGACGCTTACCACATCTCCATGACAATTCGCTGGCGCCTCGTGATTGGTGCCCTTCAGGTAGCGATCATCCTTTCGGTAACGGGATTCCTCACTGGAAGGCCACTATCCGAGGGTACGTGGTTTGCTTCCACCCTGGCGCTTTCCCTGAACGTGCAGCTTCTCGAGCCTTACTTCGCGCGCCCCGTTGACACGCTCGCGAACTCAGTAGTGGGACTCGTGCTTGCTGGTCTCACGCCACATGAAGTAGCTGGAGCTGCGTGGATTGCCCTCGAGGTTCTGCTCGGTCTGGCGGCAGCGCTCGCAGCAACGGCTCTAGCTGCAGGAGCCGGTCGTCAAAGCAGTCGTCTGGGCATCACATGTCGTGCGCTTAGCCGAGACGCTAACGCGAGAACGATCTACAGTGCTCTGTTTTGGCTGTCGCTCTTGGAGAGCGCCGCAGCATCAACTCCGCTCTTCTGGAAACTCTCGTTGACTTGGGTCGTGCCGATTTTCCTGGGGTCGATCAATTGGCAGGCCGTACTCGCTGCCGCTCGTGGAGCCGCACCGGCCGTGACAATTGAGGGCATGATTGGCCCCCACAAGCTACTGGTCTCTTCGACGGATGCACCTCCGTTGGGACGACCTTCCGACACGTGGCTAGAGATCCATGTTCCACGCCGCGAGGAGTGTGAAAGATTGGTTGCCGCTCAGGCAATCACGCTTGCACGAGTACGCGGTCCCGATGCAACATTGTTGGGCGTCGTTGAAGCATCATCGGACCATACCACGCTGGTCTTCTCGCCCCTTCGCCCATTGACCGTCGGACACGTCGTCAGCGTCGCGGAAGCAAACGGACAGGTCCTGTATCAGATAACCAGAGCTCGGATCGACGAATCATCGGTAAGGGGAGGGAGCCATCTCTCGGTCATAGCAACCGCTCATCAGCTCGGCGTCTTTAGCCCCGAGACCAACAGACTCCGAACCCACGCGTGGGTTCCTCAACCAGGTGCTCCGGTCGTAATGCCCGTTCCGCTACCAGCACCGGGGCCGCCGCCACAGGGAGCGTTTCTTCTCGGATACGTAGTCGGCACACGCGTTCCGATCTACCTAGACCTGGCAGCTTTAGGTGAGGGTCATCTAGCTATTGTCGGCATGACCAGGATGGGCAAAACGACGTTCGCCCTAAGGCTCGCAGCCGCGTTAGCAGCGTCACGAAGCGTTGTTGTGATGGATCAGACAGGGGAATACAGAGCTCGACACGGCCTCGGGCAGTACGTTGCAGCAAATCACGGCGCCGCCGCTAGTCTGAGTGTATTTGAGCCCGTCCCGGGGAGACCTGTCCCTGACGAGGGCTTGACTCACCTAAGACAGACGCTAAACGCTGCGTTTGTTGAGTACCAGGCCGGCCACGTGTTTCCCCGAACGTTGGTCATAGATGAGGCGCATCAGTTTCTCCCCGAGCCCGCCATGCTTGGCTTCGGAAGCCCGGGCCGTGAAAGTGCGATCACGTTTGGGATGTACATGATGCAGGTTCGAAAATACGGGCTATCCGTTGTTCTCATTTCTCAGCGAACGGCGGTCGTTGCCAAGAGCGGAATCTCGCAATGCGAGAATTTGATGGCCTTCAAGAGTGTCGATCAAACCGGGCTGGACTATCTAGAGTCGGTCCTGGGACACGGCGCACGAGACATTCTTCCCGCTCTTCAGCAAGGGCAGGCACTTGTATACGGCCCCGCCGTTTCATCTGACACCGCGGTTGCCATTACTGTTGAACATTAGGGGCACCTTGAAGGTTGGCATCGAGGTGGCAGTGCCAAGAAGCCTAGATCGCTAGCGCCGTAGCCTCACGAGTGTTTCCAGTCACCCCCGCGCGTCGAGGGAACCATGGAATACAGATCGGTCCGCATCAAGGATGTGATCGAGGGGATCAACAAGGACTACTTCCTCCCGGCCATACAACGGGAGTTCGTCTGGGAACCTGCGCAGATCGAGAAACTGTTCGATTCCATCCTTGGCGACTACCCGATTGGCTCCTTCCTCTTCTGGAAGGTGGAGGAGAAGAACAAGGAACAGTGGACGACGTTCGAGTTCATTAGGCAGTTTGACCAGGCCAAGCCCCACAATCCGGAAGCCGACCTCAAGGGAATTACCCGCGCCATTTTTCTCGTGCTCGACGGACAACAGCGAATGTCTTCGTTGTTCATCGGCCTCAAGGGGTCATACCGCTACTTCCATTACCGGTGGCGGACCGAGAAGCTGTTTCTCAATCTGTTAAAGCGCCCGATCGCGAACGAGGAGGACCCGGAGGAGCTGATATACGAGTTCTCCTTCAGGGAGAGGGCCGACACCAGGAAGCCCAACAAGTTATGGTATCAGGTCGGGAGGATTCTCGACTTCGACGATCCCGAGGATGCTAAGGCGGACGTCAAGCCGCTGCTCGCCTCTCTCGCCGATGCGGACAAGGAGAACGCCAACAGACTGGTCGGCAAGCTCCATAACAAGATGCACACGCTGCCGACGATCAACTACTACGAGGAGCGATCACAGGACTACGACAAGGTGCTCACGATTTTCGTGCGCGCCAACTCAGCCGGTACGCCGCTCGAGTACTCGGATCTCCTGCTCTCCACCGCCACCGCGAAGTGGCAGAACCTGAACGCCCGCGACGAGATCAACAAGCTTACGGACGAGTTGAACGAGCTGGGCAGCGGGGACGGCCTCCCGATTCAGTACAAGGTGAAGAACTTCACACGTGCGAATCTGCGTAAGATCGAGGCGAACTGGGAGGACATCAGTACCTACCTGGGAACGACGGTCCGCCTGGTGGCCAAGTTTGGCTATCGCTGGGAAAACATCGTCGCGCCACTCACGCTCGTACCCATCGCGTTCTGGTTGATGAAGAAGGGGGACGACGCGTTCGACAAATCATCGAAGCGTGACGACGTCGTCGCGCAGACGGAGATTAAGAAGTGGCTCACGGTCGGGTTGCTAAAGAACATTCTCGGCGGCTCTACGGATACTACCTTGAAGAACCTGCGCGATGTTCTGTTGACCGCCACAACCTACAAAGCATTTCCAGCGGACGGGTTGAATACCGCATTACGAATTGATGGGAAGCTCGCTGACCCAGAAATCGAGGAGTTGTTGACGCGCAAATACCGGGGCAAGTACACCTATCTGATCCTGTCGCTGCTCTATCAAGACAGAGAATGGAAGGATACGCTATTCCATGAGGACCACGTGTTCCCAATATCCGGGTTCAGCGTGCGCGTTTTACGGAAGCGCGGTTACAACGATGAGAGAATCCAGCGTTACATGGACGTCGCAAATACCGTCCTGAACCTTGAATTGCTTACGGATTCCGAGAACTTGTCCAAGAACGCCACGCCGTTCGATAACTGGATAACGACCAGAGATGCTGGGTTCAAGAAGCGCCATCTGATTCCTGACCTGAAGTCGTATGACCTGGACGTGTTTGAGGACTTCGTAGAGGCCAGGAAGGAAATCTTGGTCAAGCGACTGCGAGCCATCTGAGCACACTGACGTCGCCGCGGTGCAATCATTCGAGAGCCGGTGGTCGGCTCGATCGCCCGGTTGCGGGAGGCCCGGCTGTCGCACGTTTCTCCCGGCGGATCCGAACGGAGAGCCCCCAGGCAGTCCAGGGTTTCCAGGCCAGACATACTGCCCATTGCCGATGAGCACGATCCGAAAGTACACCATGGTCTTCGATGGTAAGCTGCTCCGGCGTGGGTTCTGGGTGTACGTGTGGCGCATTCAATCACCGAAGGGCGTCTACTTATACATAGGGCGCACAGGTGACAGCTCCTCGCCATATGGTGCATCCCCGTTTACTCGTGTCGGCCGGCACCTTGATGTTCGTCAAAACGCGAAGAGCAATACTTTGGCAAGGCACCTGCTGTATGCTGGCCTTGACCCGAAGCGCTGCCGATTTCGGATGGTCGCCTTAGGCCCGCTGTTTCCAGAGCAAAGGGCTATGAAGGCTCATCGCCCCCTCCGTGACAAGGTGGCAGCACTTGAACGAGGGATCGCAGATTTCCTAAGGCAGCGCCGGTATTCGGTGCTGGGTGCTCATGCAGGATCTCTTGGGCCTGATGCACGGCTATTCGCGACGGTGCAAGCTCTGGTTGCACCGGAGTTCCCTCCCAGAGGGAACTCCTAAGGCACGACAAGGGTCCCCAGCCATTGGCTCACCCGCCAGCGGCCAACCAACGACGCCTCGTAAAGCCTGAGTCCAAGAAAATGAGCACTCCTCAATGGATTGAACCGGTCACCTCTATCGCAACGGCGTTGGGCCTGTTCGCAGGGGTGCAGTTGCTGCTACAAAAACGCCAGGCGACGACCCAATTTGAAGATGAGCTCGCGAAGCAATACCGAGATATCGTGAGGGAGCTTCCCATACAGGCCCATTTCGGTGAACCCGTCACCGATGAGGATCATAAGGCTTCACTCCGCGACGTGTTGAGTATGTCGATCTCACCAACGAGCAGATCTTTCTGCGAAGGAAGGGCCGTATACGTAGAGATACCTGGCGGGATTGGTGCGACGGCATCCGTGACGCGCTACGGCGCCCGCTCTTCGCGCGAGCGTGGGAGGAGATCAAGCGCCGCGCGCCGCAGAGCTTTCAAGAGCTCCGCGCTCTGGAGAGCACGGGATTCGCGGTAGATCCACGCCGGTGGCGCCGTAAGCTGCCTTCGGTACCCAAGTAGGCAGTTTACTCGATTTGAATCTTCTCGCTGACTGATTTCAGCACCTTGTTCACGGCCTTCACTACGGCCTCACTCGGCGGCTCCTTCCCGCTCAGCTCGACGCGAAGTCGGAAAGTCAGATCGTAACTCCCCTTCGCTTTGAGTAACTCGCCCATCACTTCCGCCAAGTCCTGAATCTGACCCGCCTTTACTTCGCTTTCAGCAACCCGAGCGCCGGGCTTGCCCCCAGTTGGCGTCGGCGCGGTCGGCACGGGCCCGGAGGCAACCTTGAGTTTCACCGCCGCCGCCCCCGGCAAGTCGCAGGGCCACGGCCCTGAATCCACCGCTCGCTCAACTATCCGGACTCGAAGCGCCCAATCAATCCCGGCACTCACAGTCGCCCACGGAAGCGTCTTGCCGGCTTTCTGCGCCAACGCTGCGGAAAGCGACAGAGCCGTAGTGCCCCCACCCACCCACGCGGTGGGAAGCGCATCGGGCAGGAGGTCTGTGGGGCTAACTGGCGGAGGCGGCGACTGAACGACGGCCGTGTCCGACAAGAGACCCGGCGGTACATCTTCAGCCAGCAGGCTTGCCGGCCCAGCCGTGAGCCACAACTTGCCCTCTTGCACCGCGGCAGCCAGAGCAGGATCTACGACGGCAGGTGCGGCCCGTGGGACAGCGAGCGATTCTTCGTACCCGCCACGGTCGACTCGAATCACTTTGCCACCACCGAAAAACGCCCGCACGTCACGCACAGCGATCTCCGGTGTCGGCCACAGATCCTTGAGAACCCCCGGTACCAGCAGGTCGCCTCGGATCTCCGAAAGCTCGGCCTTCTCCGGTAACACCAACTCGACACCGGGATCATCGAGGACCTGGTCATCTGGTCGCTGCCGCCAGAAGGTCCGCACGGACTTGTCAGGACGCACGAGCCGAGCCACGAAGATCCCCTCTACGCAGCCGTTGACGATGGTATCGAGAATCGCTTGCCGGTTGAGCATCTTCGGCAAGCGCGGAAACCGCGCGAATGCGCCTACGAGGTCCCTAACTCTGCGTGCGTCCTCCCCTTCTCGCCACAAGTCATACGGGCCCCCTGGAAGGATCGCCTCAGCACTGATCGCCGTATCCTGAATCCGGCTCCGTTTGTCGGCCTTGATGGTTAAGAACAGCGGTTGATCACTGACTTGGACCTTAAAAGACTGAACCTCGTCAGCCTCCGAGACCGTCACCACAATACAGTAGGCTTGGGCGACTGCCGCAGGGATGCGCTTCAACGCGCTATTGGTGTAGCTCCCCAACATTCCATCTCGAATCGCGTCGGCCGGCTGAGCCCGAAGCGCCGACCGGACTTCCTCCCATCCGAGGTACTCGCGAATCACTTGTCGCGCCTGGATGAGGCCCTCTCGCGACGGGACCGCCAAGACAACGGCGTTCCGCTCCTTGCGGGGATTGTTGGGTCCCGTGTTCTCCTCAACGTACCGCCGCGCTTCTGGACTCGGCTTTCCCGACTCCGATGCCGCGCTGGGGCCCAGCAGCGCATAGTGGAACTCGCCGTCGTCTTCGATATCGCTTGGCTTCTCAGGAACGTTGTGGACACGCGCTCCAGCCGACGATGCCGCGCTCGTCAGGCCCTTCAGCTTACGGATGTCTTCGAGCAACCGAGCCTCGACCAAGTCCTCCGATACGCGCTTGCATGCCTCGTCGTGCATTTGCCGCAGGTTCGGCTTCAAACCCAACCGCCAAGTCAACGGCAGCGACTTAGGTTGACCCGGTACCCCCTTTGTGTCGGCATCCGCCGATTCATCCAGGAACCACGACCGATCGAACCACAGCCGTAGCCCCTTCTCAAGCGTGATCTTGTCGGGGCGGGTGGCGCCCATAAGGACAAGCAGCTCATTCAGGTGTGCTTTGGCCCCGATTGGCTGTGAATGAATGAACGTCGAAAAGACGGCTTGCTCGATTTCTCGATACCGCAGCTGGGAGTACTCTTGTTGCACCTCCCTCGCCTTGCTGAGCTCCACGCCAAGAATCGGCGTCCAGTTTCCTGCGACGCCATCGACCTGGGCTTGGCTTGCGACCGTGGTCAGCTCGCGGGCCCCCTCACTGATCCCGTCCACACCGGGCGCAGGAAGAAAAACGCTTGGCCCAACCAAAGGACTCTCGTCCCACCTCTCGGCGTCTCGCAGGGCGAGCGCGAAAATTCTCAGCACACCGCGTGTCCGTTGGAACTTGTCGAGGCTCGTCCACTTGGCGTAGAAAACCTCGGTCAGGTCCGGATGGAAAGGATAGCTCGCGAGGAACCGCGCCTCCGCAGCTTTCTTCCCCTTCTTCGTGTTTTCGTCGAGGTCAACGATCCCTTGGAGGGCTGCGAACACGTGCTCACGGAATAGGTCCTTCTCCGCAAACGAGTCGGGCTCGAAGAACCGCCGCCGGAGAACCTCTGCGACGTCTTCCTTCAAGACCGGTTGCACGCCCTCTTCCCGCTCCCTCGCAAAGATCTCGGACATGTCTTGTAGGATCTTCTTACCAAGCGCGTCGCTCTTGGCGGTATCCGTCGCCAGCAACGAAGCTACGAGGGCCGCTCGGTCCACTTTAACCACGGCCTGGGTGAGGTACTGAAAGAAATTCTTTAGGCGGCCGAGCCACACTTCGTCCTGGGCTACCTTTTCGTACGCGTACATCAGGACTTCGTCCATCAGAATGAGCGTGGCCAGACCTTCCTTTTGGGGCAGGCGAAGGAGTGCCTCGAGTAGGTTTTCGGCCGGTGCAGATTCTCGCTCCTCAGCCTTCTCATCGGCGTGGAGCAACTTCAGTCCCTCCACGCCCGCCAGTTGCCACGCGAGTACACTCCATGGCTGTTTGAGCCAGCGCGTGGCACCCTTAGGATCACGGACCTCCATGCCCTTCTCGACGTCCAGCTTGTCGAAGGAGAGCACGGCGACCCGCGCTTGCGGTAGGGCAATCCCAATGTGCTCTTTGAACTCGCGCACGGCCGGAAGGTCAGGCAGTCTATCTGGATCAAGAGCGAGGTGGTAGAGCGTGATCAGAGTGTGGGTCTTACCACCGCCATAGGTCAGCTCCAGCTGCCGGATCGCTTTGTCATTCTTTCCCGCGAGGCGGAGCACGACGTCCTTGGCAAGGTCGCGCAGGTTGGTCGTGGGATAGGTGAGGGCAAAAAACTGGACCGGGTCCTCGTAGACCTTTCTAGTGCCCCGCTGCATCACGACTTCGTAGAGGTCTGCGGCAAACATGGCCAGCGACAGTTCTCCGGTCCGGACGTCGTCTCGGAGCTTGACCACCCTGTGCCACGGAGTCCACGGAAGCGGGAGCTTGGTCGTCATACCCCAAGTTCCTTTTGCGGCGCGACCGTTGCGGCGCCGAGCCCCCGTACGTGATTCATGATGCTCTCCAGAACGGAGCGCTCGTCGCTTGCTTCCGGTGAAAGCTCGACCAGCGCCTGAAGCAACTGTTGAAACAATTGGCTTCGGCGAAGACCCCGGTCTTCTAGATATTGGTCCACACGAACCTGGTCTCCCGCCCGCCAGAGATGCATTAGTCGATGAACCTGGTCAATAAGGGGTATGGCCCGAGATGCAATCGTTTGCTCAGGGGGCTGAGTACCTAGTATCCAACCCTGCCCCAGCTCCGCCTCACGTTCACGGCGCACGCGAGCTCTGTCCACCGCCGGGTCTATGCCCATGCCTGGCCGGTTGCGCTGCTTCCAGGCTTTGAGCTTGAAGGTGCTGCCCGTGCCTTCGTCCGACTCACCCTCCGCGTCCGCTTCCTCCTCGTCCGTGGGCTCGTCTCCATTCTCGGATGTCCCGCCAGTCTTTGCTAGTATGTCGTAGCGGTCCGCCAAGTCTGCTTCCGAGAGATTGCACGATACGGCGTACAGGATGCATGCCCCCGCAGGAGCATCGTTCAACCCGAAGTCGTGGCGGTGGAGGAGGTAATAGGTGGTCACGTCGTCAAGCCCCGAAATTGTTTCCTCGTCCGCTTCGGTGTGGGTTGCTTCACTCAATACTCGACCAACGACAAAATCGACGACAAAACGGCGTACTGCCCGAAGAAACTCTGAGACGTTCATCAATTCGCCAGACTTGTCGGCCTTCTTGACGATCGGATGTTTGCTATACACCTCCAGCGCGGGGCCAGTGGCCGCCCAAACAAAGTCGGGTCCCCGAATTCCTGCATCCCAGAAACTGTGAAGTTGCGTGTTGATTCGGATCCTCATTTCCGAAAGAACTGCATTATCCCACCCAGCCCGCGCCGCCGCTTCCCGTTTTCGACAAACAAGCCATACCGAAGAGGCTAGGGCCGCAGACGAGATCGCCCTAGTCCGGTTGCTCATTTCCGTCTGGATGGGCCAGCTCGCATCGACTGTGAAGCCGGCCCTAATGATTGCCGCAACCAACGTCTCCCAAGCGTCCGGCTGCTTATTCGCGAAAACCACGACGAGACGACCATGCTCCGAAAGCGCTGCGGCACTGGCCTGGAAAGCGCTGGCCATGCCATGCTCGTACGTGCCCTTCGACACAGCTGCATCGTTTCCGTGTCTGCTAGCGTCATCGATCAACTCGCCGTCAGCCGACATGACATCCCACTTCGGCGATGTCCGCGCTCGAAATCCCAATCCGAGGTTCCCTGTCGTGTTCGATAGCGCCCTCCGCAGCCATATGTAGAAGAAGTCCATGAGGTCGGAGTACGGGATCGCATCGTAGTAAGGTGGATCGGTGAGGACGAGGTCATAGCCCGAACCGAAAGGGTACGTGATCGCAGACCCTTGTTCCACGCGCGGGCTTTGCATCGCCACCGGGAGCGTGACCGCGGAATCGACGGACTTCGCCACAGAGTGCAACATCGACCGCCAGCTGCCAGAAGCACCACCAATCGGGGAAGCCTCCGCAAAGTCCCACTTGATCGGGAGTGCGAACCGATTGAACAGGTGCGTAATCTGTTCGTTTTGTGTGTACCACGAGCAGCCAGTATTCTCGTAGTCGAGCAGCTTGCTTAGCACGCAAGCGTTTAGCGCCAAGATCGCCGACGCCCAGTCCGACGCCTCCTTCGACGAAAGTTCTTCCGCAATTCCCCTAATCCACTTCACAACCGTCCCCAGCGCCAGAAGCTGGCGATTGGTGAACATCTTCCGCCAACGATCGAAGCCATAGAGCGGAACGCGTATACCCAAAGCATCTTTGCCGGGCATTGGCTCGTCGGGAATGCCGAAAGGAACTTGAGCGAACACCCGCTCGAGCACTGCCTCACTTGGCGTCGCAACAGCAAGCTCCGTGGCCGTGGGTAGGCGGTACTCCTTACCGTCAGGCCCATCCACCACGACCGCCGTCATCTGCTGATCGAGTCGGCCAGCCAAACCCTCGGCGCGGATGTCCTCCATCTCCATGGCCACGGTACCCGGCTTTCCGCAGCAGGGACACCAAGCACCCGCGCGGCTCATCGTCCCTTGGCCCAAACTGCGATCGTGCTCCCGACGGACGGCATTGTTCCCGCCGGCCTGAGGCACGTCGGTCTCGACTGCGAATACGACACCCGACTTGTCGCTGTTGGGCTCAATTCCCAACAGCACTCGCTTCTTGCCCTTTTTGGCAAGCCAACGGGTTTTCAACAGCGGAATAGCCGCGCGACAGTTCTTGCACTTGACCGTCCGAGCCCACAAGTAGGCGACCGCAGGCTTCGCGACCCAACGAGGACAGAGTGGATCCTCGAGCCAAGACGTGGTGCTGGTAGGACTCGTCTTGGCCTCGAACTCCCGGTTCAGGCTCTCGATGTCAGGTGTGCCGTCTCCCTTGAGCGACACGGGCTGCATCGGCCGCGGCTTGAAAGCCTTGCCGCCCTCCTTCAAGGCCTGAAAGTCGGAGTAAACTGGGTAGTACTCGGCAAGATCCTTCCGCGCCCCAGCAAGTACCCATCGCCCCCACGCGCGCACGTGCCAAGCCAGATCAGCTTCGAGGAAGGCACGGTCAAACCCGAACCCTGGCATCTGAAGCTCTTCGTCGGTGCCGCCGTCAAAGCCAAGACTCTTTAGGAAGGTTCTTACCTGAGGAGGGCGGAATCCGTGCGCTTTGAAGAAGTCCTGCATGAACTCCCGGTCCTTGAGAATGAACTTCGGGAGTGTCCGTTTCTGTCCCGCTAGTTTTTGAGGATACTCGAGTGTGCACTTGAGGATGAACCACGCGACCGGATTGATGTCAATTGCGGTGGCCTCACACCCCAGCCGCATCGCTTCGAGCGGGATGGCGCCGCCGCCGGCGAATGGGTCAAGCACGCGAGGTGCCCGGCCCCCGTACGCCTTCTTGATCTCGTCACGAAACCAGTCGAGCTCGGCCTTGTTGTCGGTCTCTCGACCCCAATGCAGAATGCCACCCACGGTCTCGTCGACTTCCCGTTCTTCAACTTTCCCATTCGGGAGGTTCTTCTTGCGGATGACCTTGATAACCTTGCCGCCAATCTTCTCGCATAGCTTGTTCCGCTCTTCAGGGGTACCCGGATCGGTCAGGAGCGTAGCGATGAGTGCCGCCCGACAAGCCGCGAGCGGCCGTCGAGCAGGCCAAATGTGTAGGGTCGAGATGTGCCCATGGCGAACGTTCTTCTCGTGCACCGAATCAATCGAGGCCTGCTTCAGTGGAAAGGCCGTCTCGATAAGGCGTGCACGGTCGTTCACAGCTTCCTTGTCATCAGGCGCAGTAGCTGTCATTCATAGTCTCCCGACGCAGCGGCCAGAACATCACTGGCGTTGATGATCACGCTCCCTTTGGCACGAGCCAGGAGACGCAAGAATGGATCTTGGACCCGCGACAGACGTGGATGCGGTGTCGCACAATCCAACACCGCGTAGAGCCAGTAGCCATCACGAAGGTTGCACGCCTTTGCCCATTCGTTCTCCGTCACCTCGATATCCCCAACCTCCGCTCGGCCTTTCACTTCAATTGCGCGTTTCCCACCGCCAGGGTAAGTCGACAACAAGTCGAATCCGGGATTATCAGCCAGGCCCGCAGCGCGTGCCTTTGGCGGCGTAGAGACGTCCGTGACCGAAGCCCCGCGCGCTTCTTCATGCGCTTGTGCGACCTGCATCGCAATCGCTTCAACGTCCGCGTCATGACGCTTGCGGTCTTCGGGGTCCGCTGAGGGTACAACCAGTACATGTGCAATCATGCGGATTGGGCCCATAGCAATCCGCCCCGGTTCCTGCCTTAGATCTGTTAACGCTCGTTCCTTCCTCGCGGCCAGAGACCGCTGCTGCTCCTTTACGAGCTCCAATGCAGAGCGAGCAGCTGCGTTTCCCGTGCGCGCCTTCTCACCGAGTCGCGCACGAGCCGCCGCCAGCTCGGCGTCTTGAGAGTTGTAGCCACGTACCAGGAACAAGTCACGTTCAGGTATTGCCTCTACTAGCTCATGCTGCCGCTCCGCGACCATCGGGCCCACGATGCGTTCCGTGAGATACTGCTCGACCCGAACAATCGACTCGCTCGCTGTGGTGGCAAACCCAGCGAAAGGCTGCGGGATTCCTGACCCCCCCCTCAGAAGGAGAAGTTGCTCCAGCGGACAGGGCTCGAGCTCTGGAGCCTCTCCTGGACGCAGTGCTTCGCCATGGCGGACACCCACCAAACGACACTCCAGAAT
>WNGJ01043838.1_pt1 | contig 13155 bp, 16 predicted proteins | sample 5400611 | NCBI WGS metagenome assembly WNGJ01 (sample SAMN13153375, study PRJNA577476) | soil metagenome | isolation source: 40 cm soil or saprolite under Garry oak tree replicate 1 | place: USA:California | collected 2016-06-15
AAGCGACTCCGGTCCCGGACAATGGCAGCGTGGGTCCAGCGAGGAGGATGCCGGATGACCGAGCGCAAGCCGCCAGGGATGACCTTCGAGACCTGGGTCGAGCGGCAGATCCGGGACGCGCAGGACCGCGGCGAGTTCGACAACCTGCCCGGGGCCGGCCAGCCGATCCCGGGCCTCGACGAGCCCGACGACGAGTTGTGGTGGGTCAAGCGGCTCCTGCGCCGGGAGAAGCTCAGCTACCTGCCGCCGACCCTCGCGCTGCGCAAGCAGGTCGAGGACGCGCTGACCGCGGTGCCGAAGGCGAGGTCGGAGTCCGCGGTGCGCGAGACGATCGGCGAGCTCAACCAGAAGATCGCCGCGGCCATCCGCACCCCGCCGGAGGGACCGCCGCTGAACCTCATGCCGCTGGACGTCGACGGAATCGTCGAGTCCTGGCGGGAGCGGCGCGGTCGGTAAGCCCGGCTGTCGCGGGGCCACGAGCGGCCTCGGCCCTGCGAGGGCGCCCCTCAACCGGGGGGCGTGGCGGGGAGGTAGGGAACCCGGAAGAGGCCGCGGACAGGGTGCGACATGCCGAGGTCGTGGGTGACGGTCGCTGGACGGGTGGGGTCGGGGGCGTCCACGGTGAGGCGGATGTCGTCGTCGGGACCGCGGTTGGGGTCGTAGACGCGCAGAGTCACCGCGGTCCCGGCGGCCTCAGCCGCGTACGCCAGGACCTGGTGGCACTGAGCGAGGTCCGCCGGGTTCACCGAGCGGACGGTGACCAGGCCGAGGCAGACCAGCTCGCCGGCGTCGAGCTCGGCCCGGATGGCGGGCAGCTCCTCGACCACCGTTCGCCACGTCACGCCGCGGGCGGCGACCACCCGGCGGCCGAAGAGGTCGAAACCCACGTCGCCGTCGGGCAGGCCCATCCACTGGTAGTACTTCGCGACCCCCCGCGGGATGTCCCAGCTCGCGACGAGCCGGGATACCAGGTAGCGGAACAGCGGCGTGCCGGCCTTCGGCTGCTCCGGCGGTGGCGTCCGCCCGACCTCGAGGTAGTCCCTGACCGCGAACACCATCCCGCCGCAGAGCCCGTTGCTCGCGTCTCCGACATCGAACCGGCCGAGCGCCGAGTTGACCACGATCGCCGGCTCCGAAGGCCACGAGTTGCCGAACGCGAACGCGTCCCGACTCGGCAGGAACCCCATCGCCCTCACCTCCACCTCATCGAGCCGCCGACCCCCGCCGCAGATACCGGTGCGGGGGTTCCGCCGGGTCGACCCGATCCTGCCCGCCCGGCCCCGCATCGACCACCGCGCCCGACGTCCACGGCGCCTCGGCGAGCCTCCGGCGGCGGGGTCCGGCGGCGTCGGGTCCGAGTCCTGGGCAACCGGGATTAGGCTGCTCGCCGGCGAGATCGATCGGTTCGTGGAGGGACGGCGACGGGTGACCGAGGGGTTCGGTGAGCGGGACGTCTACTCGTACGAGCCGTTCACGCGCCATGGCTTCTACGAGGACGTGAACCGCAGGCTCGTGCGGCGGACGGTCGAGCTCCTGCCGGCGGCCAGAGCTGGCCGACGGATGTCTCTGGTCGACCTCGGTTGCGGCACCGGCGCACTCACCGGGATCCTCGCGGAGACGCTCGGCGAGCGCCGACTCGACGCCACGATCACCGGGATCGAGCCGTCCGGCGCCGCGCTCGCGGTCGCCGAGCGCCGGCTGGCCGAGTCCGCGGCCGACATCCGGTTCGTCCACGGCGACGCCGCGGACCTGGACGGTCTGGCGCCGGTCGAGGCCGTGTTCTTCTGCAACGCGATCCATCTCGTCCCGGACAAGGACGAGGTCGCCGGCAGCATCGCACGGGCGCTGGTGCCCGGCGGCCTGCTCGGCGTGAACAGCGCCTTCTTCACCGGCGCCTACGCGCCCGGCTCCGAGGCGTTCTACCGGCTGTGGACGGCCCGCGCCCTGCGCCGGCTGCGCCGCCAGCACCCGGAGGTCCGGCTCGACCGCGGCCACCGGGCGCCGGCTATGGACTGGCTCTCGCCGGAGGAGTACCGGGTCCTGTTGCGCCGGTACGGCCTCGACGTGATCCACTGCGATCTGGACGAGGTGCAGATGAGCCTGAGTTCGTTCCAGGACATCGGGCGCTACCGGCTGTTCATCGAGGGCGCGCTGCCGGGCGCGCCGCTCGCGGCCGGAGCCGAGGCGCTGGAGTACGGCGCCGCCGAGGCGTTCGACGAGCTTGGCCTGCGGTCTGTCCCGCGCAGGTGGCTGCAGCTGATCGCCCGCGCCACCTCGAAGCCGCCGGCCGGCTAGACGGCCGGTCCTGGATCCAGGTTCGGCACCCGGTCGGCCGGGGAGAGCACAGCCGAATACCGCCCGAGCATCCGCTCGTACCGGTGCCGATAGAACTCCGGCAAGGCCGCCGACCTGCCCTCGTGGAACGCGCGGAACCGGGCGTCGGAGCGAAGCATCCCGAGAATCCCGCGGTAGCTGTTCAGGCTGGCTCGCATGCCCGCGGTCCGGATCCGGTGGACCAGCCGGACCTTCCGGTTCCCGGTGCTCGCGAGCCTGCGGCGCACCATCGCCGGTGCGGACGCGTGCTCCAGCAGCTCGACCAGCTGCTGGTAGTAGCTCAACGGGTCGTAGTGCCTCAGCGTGGTGACCAGGTAGGGGGCGTAGTAGAAACCGAACGGCATGCTGCGCAGGATCCGGCCGTCACGCACGAGCCCTCGATGCACCGGGGTGCCGCCGAACGGCATCGGGATGTTGATCGCCGGCCAGACGAACGGCGTCCGGTCCATGAAGAGCCTGGTCAGTTCCGCCGGCTCGGGGCCGGAATCGGTGTCCAGCCCGAACATGAAGTTGGCCTGCAGGTAGGGCACGTTCTCGTGGAGACGGTGGAAGTGCTCCACCACCCGGTCGACCTTCTCCAGCCCGGCCTTGTGGCCGACTCCGGCCTTGTTGGAGTAGTCGGTCCACGACTCGACACCTGGTGCGACCAGCGCGCAGTTGGTCTCCTTGAGCCGGGCGAGGCGCTCCTCGCGCAGGACCGTCAGCGAACTCTCCATCATGTACGGCGGCCGCAGCGGTGCGGGCAGGCTCTCGAGCACGTCGAAGACCTGGTCGAACCTCACGGCGAAGTTGGGGTCGTGGAAGACGACGAGGGTGCCAGGCAGCCCGCGTGCGAGATAGCGCAGGTCCGCCGCCAGCCGGTCGGCGGGCAACTGCCGGTAGGCGTTGTCCCAGTCGATGCAGAAGTCGCACCGGTACGGGCAGCCGGTGCTGGCCAGCATCGGGATGGTCGACAGTGGCAGCCGCTTCCTGCCCCAGTAGAACGCCGAGGCCCGGATCTCGGGCATCCGCTCCTCGACCGTCGGGACGTCGTCGAACGGCCGGGCGCTCGAGATCACCGAGCCGGGATCGGCGTGGCCGGCCAGGATGGCGGCAATCAGAGCCTGGTCGCAGTCCTTCACGACGAGATCGAAGAAGCGCAGGCAGTCGACCGGGAAGGCCTTCGCGTGCGGGCCCCCGATGACGGTCCGGGTGCCTGCCTTCCGGTACAGCGACGCCACGGCGTACGCGATCGGGCTCACCTGCGTGTAGCAGGCGACGAACAGGACGTCCAGGTCGGGCGGGAGCAGCCGGTGCGCGTCGCCCACCCCGTAGTAGACCGCGTAGAAGGTCTCGTGGCCGAGCCGGCGACACCAGACCGAGATCGCCTGCGGGGTGATGCTGGCGAACTGCTTGGTCAGCAGGGCGTGGTAGACGGTGTCCGCGGGACCCAGCGAGGGCAGCGCCAGGATGTCAAGGATGCCGACGCGCATCCGCCCGCCCCCGGACGCGGTCACGGTCCTCCCCCGGCATCCGCCCGCGCCGTCACCGGCCGGCGACGGCGCTCCAGGGCCTCCTCCGGCACCTGCCGCACGTTCCACGCCAGCCCTGCCCGGGCGAGCGAGCGGATCAGCAGCGCGGTGACGTCCGGCTGCCGCCAGCCCATCCCGTGCGAGGCCGCGGACGGGAACGCGTGGTGGTTGTTGTGCCAGCCCTCGCCGAGCGACCACAGCGCGACGAGCAGGTTGTTGCGACTGCGGTCGGTGGTCGCGAACGGGCGTGACCCGAAGGCATGTCCGATGGAGTTGACCGCGAACGTCGCATGGTTCTGCACCGCCATCCGGACCAGGCCGCCCCAGAGGAAGCCCTTCCAGCCGTCGATCACTGCCGGCAACAGCAGTCCGAGGCCGAACCACTGCAGGCTCGTCCGGTTGACGAAGGCGAGGACCCGGTCGCCGCGCAAGTGCCGGCAGTACCGCTCCAGATCCGGCTCCTGCCGGCCGAACGTCCAGCCGATGTGGGCGTGCAGGAACCCGTCCCGCGGGCTGTGCGGGTCGCCGTCCCGGTCGGCGTGGGCGTGGTGCTGCAGGTGGTAGGCGGCGAAGTCGAGCGGCCGCGCCGGCAGCGCCATCGCGCCGAGGACGAGCAGCACCGCCTCGACCGCCGGACCGGTCTCGAAGCTCCGGTGGGCGAGGAACCGGTGGTATCCGACCGTGATGCCCAGGCCGGTGCACAGATAGAACCCGGCCAGCAGGGCCAGTTCGGGCCAGTCGACCCACCGGTGCCAGAGCTGCCAGATCGCGTACGTCAGTGCTAGGAGCGGCGTGCACAGGCCGAGGCCGTACCCGAGCCGGACCACCTCCCACGGCAGCCGGTTCCGGAGAAGGCCGATGAGCATCGCGACCACGGTCAGCGCGACCAGGACGGCGATCGGAGTGCCGGGCCGATGACGGCGTGGAAGACGTTCTCCTTCCCGTCGATCATCAGGCCGAACGGGTGGTGCACGGCGAGACCGAGGACGAGCAGCCCGACGTAGAAGGCGCCGAAGGCGAGCGCCACCGGCGCCTCGGCCGCCTCGCCGGCCCGGCTGGCCAGCACGCCGAGCAGGACGACGCCCCAGACGACGTGGATCGTCGCGTGCGCCGGGTCGCTGAGCAGCCGGGTTGTCGCGTGCGGGTCGCGCCCGGCGGCCCGCACCAGCAGCGACGCGCCGCCCTGCCCGAGCAGGACCACGCCGGCCGCGACCAGGTAGAGCCGCAGCAGGGGTGCGCGGGGGCGGGTCATGGCTCGGCCGTTGCGAGCGGAACGCGCTCGCGCGCGCGGGCCAGCCTCGCCAGGCCGAACGAGAACAGCGCGAGCCCGAGGACGTGCAAGGTGAACCACAGCCACCGGGCGGGACCGTGGTGGAAGCGTTCGAGGTGCAGCAGCGACGTGGCCAGGCTGAACACGAGCAGCGCCAGCGACCCGATCAGGAACGGCCGGACCGCGGCCGGCCGGCGCTCGTACGCAGCGACCAGCGCGCCGACCGCGAAGGCCAGGAAGAAGGCGGCGTACACGCGGGCGAGGAGCCGGGTCAGCGTCCACGGCCAGGCGGTGAGGACACCGCCACGGGCCAGCAGCAGAGCGATCCCCGCGCCGCCGAGGACCACCGCCTCGGCCATGAACAACGGGGTCAGCCGGTGCCATCCCGGCTGCGCCGGTCGTATCAGGCCCAGCGCCACGATCGACACCGGCACGACGATCGGGTCGATCACGTAGGTAAGCATCCACAGCTTCGGCACGCCCGCAACGGTGAACTTCGTCCAGTAGGCGAGCGTCATCGCGAGCACGAGCGCGGTGATGACGAAAAGGCTGTAGAGCGCGATCCGGGTGTCGGCCGATCGGCGCACCAGGGCGGCGCACAGGATCACGATTCCGCCGCCGAGGTAGAGCGAGCCGACGAACCGGGCGTTGAGTGGGCTGACGCCCTTCAACGGTATGAGGATGTGAGCCGGAAAGAGCAGGCCGCTGAGCCCCAGACCGAAATCCTGCACCACGTTGACGAGCAGGAACACTCGTAGCCACCACGGCGCCGGCCCTGAGAGAGGGCCGGCGCCGCCTCCTCTCCGCGGCGAGTCCACCAGTGGTTCTACCCGCCCTCGGTGACCAGGTAGATCCGGTCGGCGACGAGCCCGTGGGCCTCCCGGTGCACCGCGTGAGCCGCGTTCGCGTCCGGCGCCTCCACCAGGCAGAACACCTTGCCTTCCGCGTCGTCGACCCAGTACCTCAGGTACTTCACTCCGTACTGGTCCTGCAGCCCGACATCGGCCTTGTGCGCCTCGGCGACATCCTTGGCGGTGGCCCCCGCAGGCAGCTTTTCGTGAACGTCCATGAACAGCGGCATCCCGCGCCCCCCTCCGTGACGAGCGGCCCCCCCGGACCGCTCGCCCTGGTATCTACTCCTGCATTGCCGATGTGTGAAGACGTGACCGGCTCCGCTGTTTCGCCGAAACAAGGCAAGAAGTCATGAACAGCCGGCTTCGGGGAGAGATCGCCGGTGGGTGCTCGCGCGGATCATAGGACCGCGCCGCGGGGGCCCACCTCCATCGCCGCGACGCCCCGCGCATAGAGCACCACCAGCCGATCACCGTGCCTGCTCTGAAGGACACCGGAATCGGCGGCGAGAGCGGCGACGGCGTGCTCGACGACATCCGCCTCCGCCGTGTCGGGCTCCGCGTACGTGACGTCAATGCGGTCCCCGCCGATGAGCCGAACACGTAGCGCGATCTCCGCCATGGCCACGCACCCTAGAGCTCCGCGCCGCGAGTGGCACCGCCGCCGGGTGGCGGCGGTTGGTCAGCTCACAGTCCCGACCAGCCTGCCGGCGCTGGGGCAGCCCCGGGCCGGCCCGGGCGGCTCACCGCCGCGCCCCTACGCCCCCGTCCAGCGGCGCCAAGCAAGGATCGCCAACGCCATCACGAGCGATCGGCGGCCCCTACCCCCGCGGCGGCAACTGCTGCAGCGCCCACGTGTTGCCGTCGGGGTCGCTGAAGGTGACGAAGGAGCCCCACGGTTGCACGTCGACCCCGCTCGCCTCCACGCCCCGGCCGACGAGCTCCCGCCGGGCGGCCTCCACGTCCTCGACGACGACCTGGACGCCCTTCTGCGAACCGGGCGGCATCTCAGTGATGCCGGTGCCCAGCACGACGGAGCAGGCCGACCCCGGAGGGGTCAACTGCACGAAGCGCAGCGCGTCGTTGACCTGGTGGTCGTGGTCGGCGTGGAAGCCGACCTGCTCCACGTAGAAGGCCTTGGCGCGGTCGACGTCGGTCACCGGGATGGCCACGAGCTCGATCTTCCAGTCCATGACCGCAATCTAGGCGAGGGGTCCGACAAGTTCGGCGGCTCCTGACGTGACGACCGCGGGCGACGGCCGGACCGGATCCAGGCGGCGGTGCTGCCGTCGACCCGCCGGTCCACCGGTTCGCCGCTCCTTGACGCACCTATGCGGTGCTGTCACTCTCAGTAGTCACACTTCACTATCCGTGTGCGGACAGGAAGAGACGGCGTTGTGTGCCAGGGGGAGCGACCAGTGCAGGCGAGGATGGCGCAGGCGCCGGTCGCACCCGAGCACCTTCGCCCACCTTTGGCCGGGCGGGTCAGCGACACCGACGCCCTGCTCGACCTGATCAATGAGATCGCCGACCAGACCGACCTGCTCGCCCTCAACGCCGCCATCGAAGCCGCCCGCGCCGGCGAGAACGGCCTCGGCTTCGCCGTGGTCGCCGACGAGGTCCGTCGCCTCGCCGAACGCTCCAAGACCTCCGCCGGCGACATCGCCTCCATCGTCGCCGCGATCCAGCGCGAGACCAACCCCACCGTCATGGCGATGGAGAAAGGCGCCAGGCAGATGTGGCAGGGCCCGATGCTGCTCGAGGCCGTCACCGACGCCAATGGCCAGGTCCAGCTCTCCGCCCAGCGACAGCGCACCGCCACCGCCCAGGTCGTCGAAACGATGGAGCAGCTCACCGAGGCCAGCCGGCAGGTCTCCAGCACCGCCCAGCAGATCGCCGCCGCCGCCGGCACCCTCGCCGACCTCGCCGGCAATCTCGAAACCACCACGGCCACCGCGACTGCGGGCAACGGACACCCATGACCGCCGTACCGGCCGTCCTGCTTCCGGTCGGCGACGGCCGGGCCATCGGGTGATCGGCCCGATGCCGTTCGTCGCCGTGGTCGGGCTCGTGAGGCTGCTCGTCGGGTCGTTCCTCAACGTCGTCGTCCACCGGGTTCCGGCCGGGCGCTCGGTCGTCCGGCCCCGGTCGGCCTGCCCGGCGTGCGCCAATCCGCTCCGGCCGAGGGACACCGTCCCGATCGTGTCGTGGCTGCTGCTGCACGGCCGGTGCCGGGACTGCTCCGCCGGCGTGCACCTCACTTGCCGCTCCTGAATTGGTAACTTAGAGTAGTTGATAACTACAGATTGCGAATGGGGTGGCCGCGTGCAGATTGCCGACGACGACTCGCCGCAGCATGACCACGACGAGGCCGAGGGCACCTCCGCCGCCGCGCTGTGGCAGGACTACCGCTCGACCCACGACAAGGAGCTGCTGCTCCTGCACTACTCACCGCTGGTGCAGGAGGTCGCCGGCCGGCTCGCCGTCCAGCTGCCCGCGTTCGTCGAGCGGGCGGACCTCGTCTCGTACGGGATCCTGGGCCTCATCGACGCAATAGAGAGGTACGACCCGCCCACTGCGGCTCCGAGAGCAGCGAGCGCGCCACGCGCTCGGTATCCGCCGGCGCCAGTGGCTCCGCGTCCGGCACCGCCGCAATTCCCCCGCCACCCGGACCCGCGGGTGAGTGCCGGCGGAAAGCAGCAGGTCGGTGCCGCGTGTTTCCCACAGGACGTCCAGCAGGAAGTCCAACGACAACGCCGATGCTTCAGCCATTCCCCGAGCTTAGTGGCGAGACGCCGGAGCCTCGGCCGCCGAGCACAGGATGCTGATCAGTCCGCCCTCGATGACGAAGTCGGCGCCGGTGACGTTTCCCATCCGGGGCGCTCAGGTCGCGATGGAGGCCGCGGCGAGTCGGGACAGCTCGTCGGTCATGGCGCGGACTCCCGACGACGGTGATGCCCTAAGCCGGCGGCCGCTCGCCGTGGCCGTCCGGCTCGATCTGGGGGTCGTTCGTCGACGGCTCGAGGTAGGTCACCTCGACCCTCTGCTCCGGGCGTCGGCGCTCGGCCGCGGCGTAGGTCCGGTAGGCCTCGCGGTCGCCTCGGGTGAGTGGCGGCTGGACCAGGCTCCGCGGCCACAGGCGACGGACTCGGACGACGTCGGCCTCGGCGAGGTAGAGGGTGATCTGCGCCTGAAGGTACAGCCACGACACGAGGCCCAGCACGACGCCGAAGACGCCGTAGACCTGGCTCGAGTGGCGGAGGTAGTGGTTGACCACGTAGCCGCCGACGGCGAGCAGGACCTGCCAGACGGCCGCCGCGGCGATCGCTCCGGGCGCCAGGTCGCGGGTGCGCACCTGGCCGGCGGTGGCGAGCCGGAACGCGGCGAGGAAGAGCGCCGCGTTGACCACCAGCGTGCCGACGAGGACGGCGATGCGGATCCCGGTGGCGATGGCGCCGAGGACGCCCAGGGCGAGCAGGCCGAGACTGCGCAGCAGGTTCCACGGGAAGCCGGGGCGCTCCGCCTTGGGCACTCCCCACACCGTGTTGAGTGCCTCCTGGGCGGTGTTGGCGATGCCCCGCGCGCCCAGCAGCGCGCCCAGCAGTCCGATCACCAGCCCGGGGCCGGTCTGGTTCAGCGACTTCACGTTCTGCTGGAGCTGGTCGCCGATGACCGGGAAGTCCACCAGCGCCGAGCTGAGGACCCGTTCCTGCAGCGCCGGGTTGTTGCGGAGCAGGATCCCGAATGCGGTCACCAGCAGGAGGAGCGACGGGAAGATCGCCACGAACGCGTAGTACGCCAGCAGCGCGGCGAGGTCGCCGGCCCGGTCGTCGCCGAACTTCCTCATCACCGCGACCGGGAGACCCAGCCAGGCATGGCGTTGCTGGAAGCGGTCCACCCCCCGGACCACCGCCTCCACCGGATTCATGCCGGCATACTTACCCGCTCCGAGCAGGATGGCTGCGGCGGGGCGAGCGCCGGCCGGTCAGGCCCGAAACCTGGCGCGGTGACCGAGACGGAGCCCGGCCGGCCAGCCGGCGAGCGGCGGGGTCCTGATGCCGTGACTGAGAGGGAGCCCGGCCGGCCAGCCGAGCGGAGGGGTCAGGGTACGGTCGGCCGCTGCCCCGCGTTCTCCTGCGCCTCCCGAGCCGCGCTCTCACCCTTCTCGTGGGCCGGGTCTTCGTTCGAGTGGAACCTTCCATCCGGAGTCGCGTTGCCGGGGGCACCCGTGCTCGCCGACGGGCCCGACGGAGCGGTGGTGCTGGCCGCGTTGGCGGACCCGTTGATCAGCACCGAGCCGACCGCTCCCCCCGCGAAGCTCGCTGCGACGATCGCCGCCGCGACCGCCATCTTCCTGATCGGTGTCATGGACATCCTCCTCGTGGGGCCGCCTACCGGCCCGCTCCGCGAGCGTCTGCCGGCGACCTGGCACCCACCCTGGAGGAGCCTGTCAATCGGCTGTGAAGGCTCCAGCACCACTGCGGCCGCTCGATGAAGCACGGCCGGCGCGCCGACCTGAGTCGGTGGACGCCGGCCGGAAGACGTGCCGGGGAACGTGGCGGCAGAGGGATGCGGATCCCGTTGGCGCGGGTCCTCGTGGCAGGCCCGGGCTGGTCGCGCCGCTTCTCCACGCCTACTTCGACGGTTGGGGCACCACGCAGTGGACCTTGGGGTTGAGGCCGACATAGTTCAACGGGCCGGCGACGATCGTCACCGCGATGGTGCCGAGCTTGGCGCAGCTGGGATTCGACCCGCTGAAGTAGCTGCGTTGCGCCGCCGCTATGACGCCGATGACCAGCCAGATGACGACCACTGCTGCTCCGATGCGCATCGCTGCCTCCCATGCGGATAACAGGTCGCTACGTTTCCGGACAGCACGGCCGCGCCCACCGTGCTTGGGATTTTCACCGTTGGGACACACGGTCGTGAGGAGGGCCGCCGGCCCTCCTCACGGCTGCCGGGGAGATGCTGGCTGGTGCCGACCGCCCCGTTCTCAGGTCGACTACTGGCTTCCGGCTACCAGTAGTGTCGGCGACCGCCGACCGCGCGCCCAGTCGATCCCAGGATCCACAGGACGGCTCCGACGACCAGCAAGATGATCCCGATCGTCCACAGGATCGAGATCTTGGCGACGAAGCCGATGATGAGCAGGATCAGACCGAGAATGATCACGTGCTACCTCCTCCGGCCGGCCTCCGCGCGCTCTGCGCCGAGGGACTGTGACCAGCCACCGCTTGATCGTTCCCAAGCCGAAAGCACTTCAACCTCGCCGACAGACGACGGCGGCCCGGGACGGGGCGGGGGCGGCCGGCCGCCAGCTCAAGGGCGCCGGCGGCGGGGGCGGGGGGCGGCCGGCCGCCATCTCAGGGCGCCGGCGGCGGGGGCGGGGCGCGGCCGGCCGCCATCTCAGGGCGCCGGCGGCGGGGGCGGGGCGCGGCCGGCCGCCAGCTCCAGGGGTGCCGGCCCTTCCAGTCAGCTGCCGGTCGGGCGCAGGACCAACGCGCTGCCACCGCCGCGGCGCACCGGCTCGGCCGCCGCGAGGACGAGGCCGCTTCCGAGGAACTCCAAGCCGGTGGCCGCCCCGATCTCCGGGTTCACCGTGAACGCCTGCCCGTACGCGGCCAGCGCGTCCCCGTACCGGATCAGGAACGCCGGCTCGGCCTCGCCCTTGCCGGTCGCCGAGTTGCGCTGGCTCGCCCGCGGCGCACCGATCGCCTCCGGCAGCGTCATCCCGAGGTCCAGGCGGTTCAGCAGGATCTGTAGCACCGTAGTGATGATCGTCGCGCCGCCGGGCGAGCCCACCGCCAGGTAAGGCTGGCCGTCCCGCAGGACGACCGTCGGCGCCATCGAGCTGCGCGGCCGCTTGCCCGGCGCGGGGAGGTTCGGGTCGGGCGCCGTGCCCTGGGTCGACGTGAAGTTGAAGTCCGTCAGCTCGTTGTTCAGCAGGAACCCGCGCCCGGGCACCACCATGCCGCTGCCGCCGGTCTGCTCGATGGTCAGCGTGTAGGCGGCGACGTTGCCCCACCGGTCCGTGGCGACCAGGTTGCTGGTGTGCAGCCCCTCGGACGGATCGGCCAGTGCGGTGCCCGCCGGCGTGCAGCCGTGGTAGTCACCGTCCGGGCTGCCGGGCGCCACCGGGCCGGTCGCCGCGTGCAGCGGGTCGATCAGGCATGCCCGCTCCTTGGCGAACCCCGCCGACAGCAGCTCGCCGGTCGGCACGCTGACCTGGTCCGGGTCGCCGACGAACCGGTTCCGGTCGGCGTACGCGAGCCGGGTGGACTCCAGGTAGTAGTGCAGCGACTGCACCGGGTCGGCCGCCGACAGGGGGAAGTTCGACAGGATGTTCAGCGCCTCGCCGACGGTCGACCCGCCGGAGGAGGGCGGGGCCATCCCGTACACGTCCAGGCCCTCATACCGCACGTGGGTCGGCGCCCGCGCGATCGCCCGGTACGCGGCGAGGTCCGAGGTCTCCATCAGCCCGGGCCGGGCGTTGTACGGGTCGCCCGGCACCAGCGGCGGGTGCTGCGTCGTCCGCACGATCTCGCCGGCGAGCGGCCCGCCGTAGAGGTAGTCCATGCCGTACCGGGCGAGCAGCTGGTAGGTGCGGGCCAGGTCGGGGTTGCGGAAGCGGCTGCCCACCGCTGGCGGCTGGCCGCCGGGCAGGTACAGCGCCGAGGTGGAGCTGAAGTGGGCGAACCGGGCCGCGTTCGCGGCGGTCTGCTGCTGGAACGTCGGGTCCACCAGGAACCCGCGCTGCGCCACGGCGATGGCCGGCTGCAGCGCCTGGCCAAGGCCGAGGGTGCCCCAGTTCCGCAGGACGCTCGCCCAGGTGGCCGGGGTGCCGGGGACGCCGACCGACAGCCCGCTGGTGACCGCGTCGGCGAAGGCCAGCGGGAGGCCGGTCACCGGGTCGAGGAACGCCCTCGGCCCCATCGCCCGCGGCGCGGTCTCCCGGCCGTCGAGGGTGAAGACCTGGCCGGTGCCGGCCTGGTAGTACACGAAGAAGCCACCACCGCCGATGCCGGTCGAGTATGGCTCGGTGACGCCGAGGGTGGCCGCCGCGGCCACCGCGGCATCGGCCGCGTTTCCGCCCCGCCGGAGCACGGCCAGGCCCGCCGCGCTGGCATCGAGGTCCACCGTGGACACGGCACCGCCGTACCCCACGGCGACCGGCTGCTTGACGTCGGGA
>WNGJ01010898.1_pt1 | contig 13153 bp, 12 predicted proteins | sample 5400611 | NCBI WGS metagenome assembly WNGJ01 (sample SAMN13153375, study PRJNA577476) | soil metagenome | isolation source: 40 cm soil or saprolite under Garry oak tree replicate 1 | place: USA:California | collected 2016-06-15
CAGCACGGTAACCAGCACCGGCCCGGCCACGAAGATGACCTCATCGGCCACCGACTCCAGCGAGAACGCGGCGTGCAGCAGCGGCGAGCCGGCCAGCAGCGCGCTCCACCGGGCGCGCACCATCGAGCCCAGCTGCGGGGTGGCCGCCCCCGCAACACCGCTGGCGGCCACCAGCGCCCAGGCCGGCGCGCGGGCCTGCGCGCCGGCGATGAGCGCGGCCGTCGCGGCCGCGAACACCAGCATCAGCGGCCGCAGCACTGCCCGCTGGCCGGCCCGGTCAGCCAGCCGGGCCACCAGCGGCGACACCAGCGCATACCCGGCCGCCCCCGCAGCGGCCACCACCCCCGCCAGGCCGTACCGGCCCGACAGCGACGAGATCAGCAGCACCGTGCCCAGCCCGAACATGGAAATTTGCATCCGGCCGAGGAATCCGGCTGCAGAAAACCGCAGTGCGCCCGGGCTAGCCAGCGCCTTCAGGTACGGGTTGCTGCTTCGCATTAGCTCCACCAACCTGATCTAGCATCGCAGCAGGCCCTGTGACTGACCCTGGCCGCGCCCTGGCACCGACGGTATTCAGCTGTGGTGACCGTGATGGGCGGCGGACAGGCTTGCGCCGGGCCGCTCAGCGGCCGGTGAAGAATTCTGTCAATGCCGGTGCCAGGTGTTCCGGGGACACCCCATGCCAGGTGCCTGGCAGGAAGCGCGCCGAAGCGTTCGGAAGCGCCTCAGCTACCCCTTGAACCCAAGTGCGCAACCGGTCATCGCTGCCCTCGCTGCCCAGCACGAGGGCGGGTGTGCCGATCGCGGCCAGCCGGTCCGGTGGCAGTGAGCCGGGGATGAAGCTCTCGTAGACGAGTGTGTGGGCGGTTGCCTCCAGGGCGGGCCAGAGGGGACCTTCCCGCATCTGGGCGATCATCTCGGCTGGCACCCCGATGCCCCGCATCCAGTGCTCGTAAGCGTCGCCGCGCCGCCCGGTGATGATGAGCCTGGCGACCTCGCCGCTGATGCCCGATGCTGCGGGCGGCGGCGTGGCGTCGACTTGCAGCGGCGGTTCGAGCAGCGACAGCTTCGCAATGCCGATGCCGCGCTCGGCTGCCAGCAGCGCCAGGGTCGCCCCCGACGAGAAGGCGTGCACGAACGCGGACCCGCCGGCCGGGCCGATGAGCGCCTGCAGGTCCTCGATCTCCCGGTCGACGGCATAGGGCAGCGTGTCGGTGCTGGCTCCCCTCCCGCGGCGGTCATAGGTGAAGGTGGTGAAATTCTGCGCGAGCGCGTCGGCCAGTTGCGGCATCGGACTGAACCCGCGGAAGTTCCCCGCGGCGTCCATCAGGATGACCGCCGGGCCGGTGCCGACTCGCTCGAATGCGATCGACGTGCCGTCACCGGAGGTGACTCTGCCGATTTCCCTGCTGTTCATCGAGGTGGCCCTCCTCTGTTCGGGTCCCGGGCTTGACGTGCCCAAACGGGCCAGCCGACAGACCCATGGCGGCCGGTCCGGCTGGATACGCGGTTGAGCCGGCGTTGGGGTCGCCGCGGTCGCCGGCTGGTGGTTGGTTCACCGATGTAGGGGTGGGTGCATGGCTGCGCCTCCGGTTATGGGGCCTGTCATGGCTGGTTGTGCGCTGTCGCGCTGCAGGTGGTGAGCCCGTCTGCTGGGATGGTCATGTTGGGGGCGATGTTTCGCATGGTGATGGTACTCTTACGTTGTGTGTGGGACCGGCGTCAAGTCTGGGTGCGCTGGTCCTGGGCTCGCGGGGGAAGCCAGTGTGCGTCGGCACAAGACGGCGATCGCCAGGCCGGCCAGGCCCGCGGCGAAGGCGAACAGGTATCCGGCGGGCGCGCCGCGAGAGTCGATCAGGTGACCGCCCAGGGACGCTCCGAGGGCGGTGCCGGTCGCCGCCGCAGTGGTCAGCCACGACATCGCCTCGGTGCGCTGCCCGGCCGGGACGGCCATTTCCGCGACCCGGTAGGAACTGGCCAGGGTCGCGGAGATGACGGCGCAACGCCCAGCACAGTCGCGGCCAAAGCCACGGTCAGCCGGGAAGGCTGCGAGGCCCGCCAGCGCCTGGTCCCATACCACGCCCCGGCGATCGCGCTACCCAGCCCATATAGCCCCAGCAGCGGCCCGGCGGCGGCCCGGTCACCGTGGTGGGCGGCGAAGGCAATGGTCGCCAGGTCCACCGCAACAAACAGCGCGCCGAGGCAAATACTGATTCCGGCCAGGGCCCGCAGGCCGGGATTGTGAAGCACGCCTGCGCGGGTCCGCACGGCAGGCGCAGGTGGCGATTCGGTGCGCCGCTGCCCGGTCAGGCCGGCCACCCCGGCGACGCTGAGCGAGGCGGTGGCGAGCACGCCCGCTACCGGCGTGACGCCGGCGGCTAGCACGCCGACCAGTACCGGGCCGGTGATGAAAATCAGCTCGTCCGCGATGCCCTCCAGCGAGAACGCCGCATCCAGCAGGCTCGAGCCGCCCAGCAGCTGGCTCCAGCGGGAGCGCACCATGGGGCCGAGAGAGGGCATGGTGGCGCGGCTGAGCACGCCGGTCACCGCCAGCGCCCACACCGGCGCCAGGCTCATAGCGCAGGCCGCCAGCGCGGCCGTAGCGGCGGCGAAGACGAGCACCTGGGGGCGCAGCACCCGGGCCTGCCCGTAGCGGTCGGCCAGCCGGGCCGCGTGCGGGTCACCGCCGCGTACGCCAGTGCCCCGGCCGCGGAGACGGCTCCGGCGATGCCGTAGCTTCCGGTGACGGCGGCCAGCAGCATGACGAGGGCAAGGCTAAGCATCGCCATCGGCATCCGGCCGACCACGCCCGGGATGGCAAAACCCAGCACGCCCGGGGTGCGCAGCGCGTCCCGGTAGCGGGCCAGCCCCGACCCGGCCGGCCCCGGCTGCTCCGTGTGCGTGATGACCGTCATGTCAGCGACGGTACGCGCTGACCGGACTTCCGATAAGGTCCAGTTCCACCGCGCTGCAGTGGTCCAGTTGGGCGGCTGCGGTTCTCCCACCCCGACCGCAGGCGCGCGGTCCCGCCGCGCTCCCAGCCCGAGGACCAGCTCCGGCAGACAATCCGGTCCGGTCGGCTCAGTGACGGGACCGGTAGCCGCCTGCGGCCGATCGTTGCGCTGGCAGCACTCGTCCTCGCCGATATCACCACCCTTATAAGCCGCCAGCGACATCCATGTCCTATACGGGCTGGCCACGGCTGGCCCGGTGACCACTGCCCCGCGGGCGAACGGCTGTTTGACGGCCGGCGGCGTGCGTGAACGAATCTCTCAGCCTGGCTTGCCCGCAGCGCCGGCCTGCAAGCCCGCGGGGGCGCTGCGCGACGTTAACCCGCTGCTGGGCGGCGTCGAGGACATGCGCCTGAGCTAGCTCTATGCCCGGGCCATCAGGAAGCCCGGCCCACGGGGGCAGGGCCGGGCTCCGGTACCCGGCTCCTGGTGCGGGGGAGGGAACCGGGTTTCTGATCGCGCTACCAGCCTTGCGCGAACGTAAACATCCATATTGGCCTGTGACGAGGATCTGTGCAGGATCCTGACTCGTTGTCTACGTCGTGGTCACTGGTTCTGCTCGGGGTGGAGCATCCCGAGGGAGGCTCGGGAGATCCGCCACGGTTGGCGTGGATCCGAAGATTCTCCAGAGTCCGCCTTCAAAGGAGCAACCATGTCCACCGTTACTGCCTCCCGCGGCACTACCGTCAAGCACGCCCCCTCCCGGCTGACCAGAACGCTGCCGCGGGCCACCGCCTCGGCCGGTGTGCTGGCCGCTGCGGCCACGACTGCCGGTGCGGCTGTCCTGCGGGCTGCCGGAGTCCCGCTGGCTGTGCACGGCAACATCCCGCTAGCAGCTTTCGCCCAGCTCACTTTCATCGCAGCGGTGAGCGGCGGGGTGCTCCTGGCCGTGCTGATCCGGCGCAGCCGCGCCCCTCGCCAGCGGTTCGTACGGATCACTGCCGGGCTCACCGTGCTGTCCTGCGCCGCCCCTCTGGCGTTCGCGGACACGACCGCAAGCAAGGCTGCCCTTGTTGTCCTGCACCTTGTTGCAGCGGCGATCATTGTTCCTGTGCTCGCACGACACGCTGACCGACCGACCCCGGACCGCTACGACCAGGAGCAGCTAAGATGCCGAAATACCTGATCTCCGCCTGGCACGACGACAACTACGAGCTCGACTTCTCCACGCCTGACGCACAGCGCCGTGTCGCCCAGGTGGGAGCGTTCAACGAGGAACTTCACAAGGCAGGCGCCTGGGTGTTCGCCGCCGGCCTGCATCCCGCGTCCTCGGCCACGGTGGTGAGATCTTCCGGAGGAGAAGTCTCGATGACCGACGGTCCGTATGCCGAAACCAAGGAGCAAATGGGCGGCTTCTGGGTCATCGAAGCGCCCGATCTCGACGCCGCCCTGCAATGGGCCGGCAAAGCAGCCGCGGCCAGCGAGGGTCCTGTCGAAGTCCGGCCCGCCGAAGGATGACCGGGCCGCTCGATGAGGTCTTCCGGCGCGAAGCTGGCCGCTGCACCGCCACCTTGATCCGGGTCCTCGGCGATATCGACCTCGCCGAGGACGCCGTGGCGGAGGCCTTCGCTATCGCTGCCGAACAGTGGCCCAAGACAGGGATACCACCCAACCCGGGTGGCTGGATCACCACGACCGCCCGCAACCGCGCCATCGACTGGCTCCGGCGCGAATCAACCCGCGGCGAGAAGCATCTGGCTGCTCACCGGCTCCACCTCGAGAGCATGGAACCTGACCACAATCCGGAACTCGACAGGCTCGACGATTTCGTCGATGTCGTCGCCGACGATCAGCTGCGGCTCATGTTCTTGTGCGCTCACCCCGCCCTGGCCGCTGACGCCCAGGTCGGTCTCATCCTGCGGCTCCTCGCCGGTCTGTCGGCGGGCGAGATCGCCACGGCGTTCTTGGTACCTGACGCGACGATGGCACAACGGATCGTACGGGCCAAGCGCAAACTTCACGACAACCACGCCTCCTACCGCATACCTGGAGCCGCGGAGCTCCCAGACCGGCTCCACGCCGTCCTTGCCGCGATCTACCTCATCTTCACCGAAGGTCACACGGCCACCTCAGGGCAGACGCTGACCAGAACCGGCCTGTCGGCCGAAGCCATCCGGCTCGGCCGGACCCTCGCCAGGCTGATGCCCGACGAACCCGAAGCCATCGGACTGCTCGCCTTGATGCTGCTGTCGGAGTCCCGCCGAGCCGCACGCATCGCTGCCGACGGGACGATGGTCCGTCTCGCCGACCAGGACCGCAACCGATGGGACCGAACGCTGATCGGCGAAGGCCACGAACTCGTGCGCGCGTGCCTGCGCCGCAACCAGCCCGGCCCGTTCCAGATCCAGGCGGCCATAGCCGCGGTCCACGCCGACGCGCCCACCGCCGAGTCCACCGACTGGCCGCAGATCATCGCCCTCTACGACCAGCTCTGCGCCCTGCGTCCCAGCCCCGTCGCCGCCCTGAACCGGTCGGTGGCCATCGCCGAACTCCACGGGCCGATCGCGGGCCTCGACGCTCTCGCCGAGATCGACCCGGCCGCGCTCGAGAACTACCAGCCATACCACGCCGCCCGCGCCGACCTGCTCGCACGTGCGGGCCGCCACCACGAGGCGGTAGCCGCCTACGACCGGGCCATCGAACTCACCACGAACACAATCGAACGCGACTTCCTCATCCGGCAGCGCGCCGCCCTCTGAACAGACGGCCAACCCGAAAGTCCCCCGGCGATTCGGTGTCGATCGGGCGGTCGCTGCTCGTGGAGAAGGTGAGCGGCGAACAATTCGCCGCCGGAACTCAAAGGAGCTGCCAACCATGGGAACGATTCGGGTACACGAGTTCACCAGCCTCGACAGCGTGATCGACAATCCCACCTGGACCTTCGACTTCGGCTACGACCCCGCGATGGGACAGGACATCGGCAATCTGATGTCCAGCTGCCAGGCAATCCTGCTGGGCCGCAGCACCTACGAGATGTTCGAGCCCGCCTGGTCGACCCGCACAGCCGACGAAGACCCCGGTGCGCCGTTCATGAACGAATCGGCCAAGTACGTCGTTTCGTCCACTTTGAAGGAAGGAACCTGGCAGAACTCCAAGATCGTCGGTCCATACAGCGCCGACGCAATCCGCCAGGTCAAAGCCGAAGTCGGCGGTGGCATCTACGTAAGCGGCAGCTCCACACTCGTACGGGCCCTCATCACCGACGGACTGGTCGACGAGCTGCACCTGTTCGTGTACCCCGTCACCCGAGGTGCCGGGCCACGGCTCTTTCCCGACAACCCGCCAACCAGATGGTCGCTGGCGCGCAGCGCCGCCTACGACAACGGCGTGCTCTACCTCGTGTACCACGTCCGTAATGGTGCAGGACGGCCACCATCGTGATCAGGTCAGCCTCGTTGTCGCCGGCCGCTGAGGCGAACTGCCCGAAGCGGCATCGGGGCTTTCGGCGCCGACGCCTTCTGGCGGCTCAGCAGGTCGACCGGGAAGGCGTGGCAGCGCCACGCGGCCGCAGCGAACCCGTCCGGATCACCGGATGCGACGACGCGGTTGTTGACGAAGCCCGACATCAATAATCAGCCCGCCCGATGATGCGGGAGCCGTGGAGGTGCAGATCGACCTGGGACCGGCCAGCGTGACCGCCGCCACCAGCGGGAGCGTCCGGACGCTCCCGCCGATTGGCTCCGCAGCTAGTTGGGTCGGCTGCTGCCCCGTCAGGCGAGCCGACGCGCCAAGTGCCGTTGCGGTATCAACTGTCAATAAGGCGCCGTCGGCTTCCGGACCTGGCGCGGGTCGGACCTCGGCGTTGGCGGCGGCCATGTCCCAGCCCCCGGCGTCGTCGCCTGCGGCCCAACGCGGCGTGTGACACGCATGTGTCAACGCCGAAATCCTGCCAGGCCCGGGTTACCGGCTCGTGGCGCTCAACAAGAGGGTGACGCTCGTCACGCTCGTGCCGCCACGATCCTGGATGCGAACGGCCAGAGGCGATGAAGGGACTAGCCCTGGCGGCATCCGGGCCAGGCCGCAACGAGGGGCTCACCGGTATCGTGAGCTAGCCTGGTGCGATGCGGGGATTAGAGAGGGAACCGCTGTGACGCAAAGCAATGTGCTGCCCTTCGATACCAGCGTGCCGAACCCGGCGCGGATGTGGAACTACTGGGTCGGCGGCAAGGACCACTTCGCTGCCGACCGGCAGGCGGCCGAGCAGATCATGGTGACCATGCCGCAGCTGCCGGTGATCGCCCGCATGGTGCGCCGGTTCCTGGTCAATGCCGTGCACGAACTGGCCTCGGAGCACGGCATCCGGCAGTTCCTTGACATCGGCACCGGCCTGCCGACCGCCGACAACACCCACGACGTGGCGCAGCGAGTGGCGCCCGAGGCGAGGATCGTCTACGTGGACTACGACCCGGTGGTGCTCAGTCACGCCCGGGCCCTGCTGACGAGCAGCCCGGAAGGGAAGACCGACTACATCCAGGCCGACCTGCGGGACACCGAGACGATCTTGTCCGGCGCGGCGCGGACCCTCGACTTCGGCCAGCCGGTCGCCGTGCTGCTGCTCGCGGTCCTGCATTTCATCCCGGACTCCGATGACCCGTACGGCATCATCGGCCGGCTGATGGCGGCCATGCCGTCCGGCAGCTACCTGGTGGTCTGCCACGCGGCCAGCGACATCGAGCCGGAGGCCGTCGCGGAGCATGCCCGCCGGTACAACGAGCGTGCCGCGGCAATCATCACGCCCCGCAGTCGCGAGCAGGTCGCCCGGTTCTTTGACGGCCTGGACATGGGCGACCGCGGGCTGGTGCCGCTAAGCCAGTGGTTCGGCGCGGGTCAGGCGGATGCGAGCAGCGCGGGCGGCCTGGCTGGCTATTGCGGCATCGGGAGAAAGTGCTAACGGGGCACCTGACGAGGCTGTAACGCGACTACCCGGGGTGTGTCGTCAAGTATTTCGGGGTGCTCGGCGTGTCGTCCCCCTTTGGGGCTAATGTCACGGAATAATACTATTGTGGCTAGATGGTTCCGTCCCGTGAATCACGATCAGGGCTGCCTGCTGCCGGCCGACATCCGCTCCTGGCTGCCGCCGGATCACCTGGCCTGGCAGGTGACCGGGTGGTCGGGCAGCTGGACCCGTCCGGGTTCATCGCGGCCTACCGGGCGGACAGGCAGGGGCAGGCGCCGTATGACCCGGCGATGATGCTGGCCCTGGTGTTCTACTGCTATTTCAAGGGGATCCGGTCGTCGCGGAACATCAAGCGGGCCTGCGTCGATGACGTGGGCTGCTGCGGGGTGATCTGCGGCGGGGCGATGCCCAGCCACCGGGCGGTGGCGGAGTTCCTGCGCCGGCACCGCGGCGAGGTCAGGCGGCTGTTCGTGCAGGTGCTATCGCTGCTGGCCGCCGAGGGCGCCGTCGCCGGGCAGGTCGCGGCGGTCGACGGGTCCCCGGTGTCGGGGAACGCGTCCCGGTTCGCGAACCTGTCCGGCGAGCAGCTGGCGGGCAAGATCGCCGCGCTGGAGGCCGCGATCGACGCGGAGGCGGAGGCGTGGCTGGCCGGCGCGGACGACACGGGCCAGCAGCCGCTGCAGTACGACGACCAGGACGATGATGACGGCCAGGGGGCGGGCGGCGGCGGGCTGCCGCGGCGGCTGACCGGGATGATCGCCCGGCTGGCCCGGCTGCGCGCGGCGCAGGACAAGCTCGCTGAGCGGGCCCTGGCATCGGCGCGCAGCCCGCAAGCACAGATCGCCCGCGCGCAGCAGGCCGCTGATGACGCCGCGCGGCGGCTGGCCCGGGCCGAGGCCGCCCAGGCTGCCACCATGGAGAAATACCACGCCGCGGTGGCGGCCGGGAAACCCTGGCGGTTCGGCAAGATCCCCCTCCCGGCCGGGCAGAACAAGCGGATCATCGCCCTGCGCGAGCGGGCCGCGAGCGCGGACGCCCGGCTGGCCGCCGCCCGGGACCGCGCCGCCGCGCTGTCCCCGGCCCGGATCTCCGCCACCGACCCGGACTCCCGGCTGGTGCCGGCCAAGAACGGCGGCGGCTACACCCAGGGCTGGAACGTGCAGGCCGCCGCCGCCCGCCGGCAGGTCCTGGCCGCCATCGAACTGCACGACAACCCCGCCGACGCCGGCGCCCCGATCACCATGATCAGCGCCGCCGCGGCCAACTGCGACCTGGCCGGCCTGCACGACCGGATCCGGGCCTGGCTCGCCGACAACGGCTACGCCTCCGCCGCGAACTTCAAGGCCCTGGATCGCCTGATGCTGCTCGTCGCGGTCAGCGGCGAAGCCAGCCAGACCGGCCGCGGCGGCACCGCCGCCGCCCTGCCGGCCGGCTGGGAGAAAATGGCCGCCCGGCTGGCCACCCCGGCCGGCAAGAGCCTGTACAAACGCCGCGCCGCCCAGGTGGAGCCGTTCTTCGCCCAGTTCTTCGCCCGGTTCGGCCGCTACCTCAGCTACCGCGGCCGCGACGCCGCCGACGCCGAGCTCAAGCTCCTGGGCGCCGTCCACAACCTCGCCAAGCTCCTGGACCACCGGCGCCGCACCGCCGCCGCCACCGCCTGATCCCCGCATCATCCAGCCAGCCCGGCCAGCCAGCCGTCCCGGGTACGCCCGGACGGCATTCCGGCATGCCCGGACACCCTCTGCCGACCTGGCAGCCGCCACGCCCGGAGGCCCCCGGAGGGTATCCCGGCCGCCCTGCACCCGCCATCAGGCCAAACCGGACACCCACACCGCCAGCAAGTAGTCGCGTTACAGACTCTGGGGCGACACCCCTGCGGCATCCATGCACTATGCCTCGGTACACCCGGTGCGGGTGTTGCTGAAGTCCGTTTTTTGCTGACCTGCCGCCGCGCCACTGCGTCCACGCCCTGCGCCCTGATGCGAATGACATGAATGTGACTGAGGTTCATCTTCACGCTAATGCGGCCCCCGCCGTGGCATCAAGCCTTGCCGCAAGCCGAAGCCGCAAACGGGGGCCACCAAGGGCCGAACTAGTCCTCGCTGGTGCCTTCGCGGCTGCGCAGCAGGCGGCGCAGCGAATCCAGGCGCGCCTCGGCGTGGTGCTCACGCGCCCACGAATCCAGGGCGCAGCCGGGGGAGAGGTGATCGCAGCCGGGCGGACACAAAGCGGTGCCCTCGGCCAGGTCCCCGAACGCCTCCACCACCCGTTCCGCGCTCACGTGACCGAGGCCGAACCCCCGCAGGCCCGGAGTATCTATCAGCCATCCGGAACCCAGCGGCAGCGCCACCAAGGAGGACGAGGTGTGCCGGCCCCGGCCGGTCACCGGGTTGACCAGTCCGACGGAACGCTCGGCCTCCGGCACCAGCGTGTTCACCAGCGTGGACTTGCCCACCCCGGACTGCCCGATGAGCACGCTCACCCGCCCGGTCAAGACATTGCGCACCCGCGCCAGCGTGCGCGGCGCCAGCGGCCGTCGCGTCGTCAGCATCGGCAGCCCGAGCGGCCGGTAAAACGCCCGCACGCGACGCGGCGACGCGAGATCCGCCTTGGTCAGCAGGAGCAGCGGGTCCAGCCCGGCGTCGTACGCGGCGACCAGGCAGCGGTCGATGAAGCGGAGCCGGGGCGGCGGCGAGGCCAGCGCGCACACGATCACCAGCTGGTCCGCGTTGGCCACGATGATCCGCTCGGCCGGGTCGGTGTCGTCGGCGGACCGGCGCAGCGCGCTGGTCCGCGGCTCCACCCGGACGATCCGGGCCAGCGTGCCTTCGCCCCCCGAGGCGTCGCCCGCCAGCGCCACCCGGTCGCCGACCACCACCGAGCCCTTGCCGAGCTCGCGCGCCTTCATCGCCACGACCAGCCCGCCGTCGGTCATGCACCCGTACCGGCCCCGGTCCACGCTGGTCACGAAGCCCGGCACGGCCGCCTCGTGCGCCGGGCGCCGCCTGGTGCGCGGCCGGGAGCCCCGGCCGGGCCGGACCCGGACGTCGTCCTCGTCCAGCCGCGAGTAGCCGGAACGCTGGCTCACGGCACCCTCAGGGTTCCGGCCCGAGCATCGAGGCCCAGACGTCCATGAAGTCCGGGAAGGTCTTGGCCACCGTGTCCGCGCCCGCCACCCGCAGGCCCGGCACGGCCAGCCCGAGGACGGCCGCCGCCATCACCATCCGGTGGTCGTCATACGTGCCGAACGGTCCGCCGGCTGCCTCGGCCCGCAGCGGGCCCGGCCTGATCTGCAGCCCGTCCGGCAGCTCGGTGATGTCGCCGCCGAGCGCGTTGATCTCCTTGGCCAGCGCGGCGAGCCGGTCCGTCTCGTGCGTGCGGGTGTGCGCCAGGCCGGTGAAGACCGACGGCGACTCGGCCACCGCCGCCGCCGCGGTGAGCACCGGGGCGAGCTCGGCCACGTCCCGCAGGTCGGCGGTGACGCCGTGGATCCGGCCGGTCCCCGAGATCGTCAGCCCGTCGGGGCCGACCGAGTACCGCGCGCCCATCTGGCCCAGTACGTCCAGGATCGCCCCGGCCGCCTGGAGGCTGTCCGCCGGCCAGTCGGGGATGGTGATCGTGCCGCCGGTGACCAGCGCCGCGGCCAGGAACGGGCCGGCGTTGGACAGGTCGGGCTCCACCGTGACCGAGCCGAGGTCGAGCCGCCCGGGCCGGACCCGCCAGGCCTCGGGCCGGCCGCCGGGGCCGGAAGCCAGGTCCTCCACCGAAGCCCCGGCCGCGCGCAGCATGCGCACGGTCATCGCGATGTGCGGCGCGGAAGGCACCGGCGGCCCCTCGTGCCGCACCTCGATGCCCTCGTCAAACCGGGGCGCCGCCAGCAGCAGGCCCGAGACCAGCTGCGATGACCCCGAAGCATCCAGCACCACGGTGCCGCCGCGGACCGCACCGCGGCCGCGCACGGTGAACGGGACCGCGGCCCGGCCGCCGTCCTCGATCTGCGCCCCGAGCTGGCGCAGCGCCGCCAGGATCGGGCCGACCGGGCGTTGCCTGGCCCGCGCGTCCCCGTCGAAGGCGACCACGGCCGAGGTCAGCGCGGCCACCCCGGGCACGAACCGCATCACGGTGCCGGCGTTCCCCACGTCCACGCTCACCGCGGAGCCCGGAGCCGGCTGCCCGGGCGCGATAACCCAGCCCGTTCGGGATTCAGTGATCTCCGAGCCCAGCACACGGAGGGCGTCGGCGGCCAGCGTCGTGTCCCTGGCCCGCAGCGGGTTGGTGATCACGGCGGGACCGTCGCCGAGCGCGGCCAGCACCAGGGCCCGGTTGGTGATGGACTTTGAGGCCGGCAGCCGGACGTGCGCGCTGACTGGCCCGGCGGCGGCCGGGGAAGCCCAGGTCCGGTCCTGGTTGTTAACCGAGTGCATGCCGTTGAGCGTATCGCCCGGAGGCCGGGCTGCCCGTCCGCGGGACGTTTGGCCCACCCGGATTTTGGTTATTAACTGCCAATCCAGGCTTAACGGGACCTGTCCAGGTAGCAACCAGTTTAGGAAGAGATTGCATGTGCGGTCGTTTTGTGTCGGCGCGTAAGCGCCTTGAGCTCCTCGAGGAGTTCGGCGTGGAGCGCGACCGGGTGGCTGCCTCACCCGACCCGGAGCCTGCGCCCGACTACAACGTTGCCCCCACCAAGAGGGTCTTCGCCGTCCTCGAACGGCCGGCCCGCGAGGAAGAGCCGCAAGCCCGCGAGCTGCGCGTGGTCCGCTGGGGCCTGGTGCCCTCCTGGGCCAAGGAGGCCTCGATCGGCAGCCGGATGATCAACGCCAGGGCCGAGACCGTGGCGGTCAAGCCGGCCTTCCGGCGTGCCTTCACCAAGCGCCGGTGCCTCCTCCCGGCCGACGGATACTACGAGTGGCAGGCCGTTTCTGACGGGGGCAAGAAGCGTAAGCAGCCGTATTTTATATACCGAACGGACGGGGGAACTCTTGCCTTCGCCGGACTCTACGAGCTCTGGCGGGACGACTCGCTCCCCGAGGATCACGAGCGCGCCTGGCTGTGGACGGCCGCGATTATCACGACCCAGGCAACCGACGATGTCGGCCAGATCCACGATCGCATGCCCATGGTGATCAAGCCTGAGCACTGGGCAGACTGGCTCGACCCGGCCAATGCTGAGCCCGGCCAGATTCACGCGGCGATGCTCCCCGCGATGGCGGGCGGCCTGACGTCGCATCCCGTATCCATGGCCGTC
>WNGJ01005661.1_pt1 | contig 13152 bp, 12 predicted proteins | sample 5400611 | NCBI WGS metagenome assembly WNGJ01 (sample SAMN13153375, study PRJNA577476) | soil metagenome | isolation source: 40 cm soil or saprolite under Garry oak tree replicate 1 | place: USA:California | collected 2016-06-15
ATGGTGACGCCTGATGGCAACGTGCAACTGATCGACTTTGGTATTGCGCGTAAGTTCGATCCCAATAAGCGCACAAATACGGAGAACCTGGGTACGATCTCGTATGCTTCACCTGAACATCTTGGGTCGATTACCGCTCCAGGGCAAAAACGTTCCGCGCAGAATCCAGGGAAATTGGTGCAGACGGATGCTCGCTCCGACATCTATTCACTGGGTGCTACAATGTATCACTTACTGACCAATCATGAGCCGGAGCCCATCCAGACGCCTCCATCCGGCAGTATCTTAGCGAAAAATCCTCGTTTGCGTACTGTACAAATTGGCAACAGAGTTGTCTGCCCGGTCGAGCAGGTGATCATCAAGGCGATGCAGCAGGAGCCTGCCAATCGTTTTCAGAGTGCTGAAGCCATGCGAGTGGCCTTGCAGCACTGCCTACCAAATAGCGCTGCCCCAGCTACGGTGCAGATTCAGGCTATCTCTCCCAATGCAACCATCCTGGTGCCCAGAGGCGAGTTGGTCTGTCCAAAATGCGGCTATCGCAATCGCCCAGGCGCAAAGTTCTGTAAGCGCGATGGCCAGCCGCTCATCCAGGGCGCTATCGCTGTACCACCGCGAGTCGCTGCGCAGGCCGGATCGAAAGCAACGCTTCCTCCCAGACCAGTTCAGCCCGTCGTTCAAGCTTCTCGTGCTGCAGTCAATGTTGCGCAAGCGGGTGATCCACAGGCAGCAAATCGGTTGGGGCAGCAATTCTTGAAGAGCAAGAAGTATGTAGAAGCTATCAACCAGTTCAAGATGGCCCAGGTTCCGGGGAACAGGTCGTACGATGCCCTGTGTAATCTTGGTCGTGCTTATCGGCAGTACGGACAATCAGTCAAAGACAAAGATAAGAACCTGTTCACCGAAAATATGAAGCTCGCTGCCGAACAATTTGAGCAAGCTGTTGCCCTGAAACAGGATTCTCTCGATGCCTACTTCCAGTTAGGCCTGACCTATCATGACCTTGCCCTCTATGCCAATGCCATCAACGCATTCAAGAAAGCGCTTCGCTATGCTCCGCAGGACTCCGCTATTTATTATCAGCTTGGCACGGTAGCCATGGATCAGCTCTATGACCGGGAAGCTGAGGCCTATTTCCTGGAAGGTCTCAAAATTAACCCTGATCATATCCTCATTCTTGCGGCGCTTGGTCGCCTGTATATCAGGATGAACCAGGCCCAGGCAGCTATCAGCGTATTACGCCAGGTCACGCAGCGCGATCCATCGATGTGGGAAGGTTGGTATGAGTTGGGACGCGCGCATATGAAGGCAAGAGAGTGGAAATTGGCTCTCAGCGCACTAGAGCAAGCACGACAGTGGAATTTTGAAGAATCTGACATTTACAGCGCCATGGCAAGCTGCTATCTGAAGACGAATAAGAAAGCCGAAGCACGGCAAATGGTGCGCGAAGCCCTGCAGCGTAATCCGAATAATGTTGAAGCCAACCGTTTACAAAAACAATTCTAGTTTAAAAGGAGGGCAGAATGATCTGTCCGGCGTGTAATACACCAAATCGTGATGACGCAAAATTTTGCAAAAGTTGTGGGCAGCCATTTCATTCACAACTAGCGCCCGCTTCTGGAACTGTCTTAAGCGATCAAGTTCCCACCACCCTCACTTCAACACAGGAAGACGGTACATCCTTGTCTGTGCAGGAGAAGGTCGGGGTTCAAGAACCTGAATACACGGTGGGTGAGGAAGCAGATGATCTCAGTCTTGAGCCAACACTTATCCTTACTCCCGAGAAGATGATTGCTTACCATAGCCGCCGCTGGCAACAACAGTTGGAACGTAATGGAGTACCCCTGGCAGCTGCCCCGGAAGGTGAAATGCTTCCAGGCCAGTCTACAGCACCGGCGGATATTGCAGATATTCAAGCTGCTCCACCTTTACCACTTGAGCAATCGCAGGCTGCTGATGCTGTAGATGTTGCCGATACTCCAACCGCCACGGATCTACCCTTAGCAAACGATATGGGGGATATTGCGCCTCCCCCGCCACCGCCGCAGGCTGAAGGGTCAACAACCCTCACGGAAACGACCGGCACGGGCGAAGCGGTGAGCGTTGAAGTTGATGAGACAGCGGGGGTAAATAAAGCAGTTGAGCCAGAGGCTGCAGAAGTTACGTCTGAACAAGAAAAGAGTGAAGCTATGCAGGAGCCATCTGAACAGCCTGAGACGGCTGCATCGACAAACGGTTTCCCACTTCTATCCATTGGTACGAACCTGCTCGAGCGCTATGAAATTACGCAGGTCATAAGCGAGAGTCCGCAGGAGCATATTTACCAGGTGATCGACCATCGGGGCTATCAGCACTGTTGGAACTGTGGGTCAGAGCAAAATGCCGAAGGGGACGAATTCTGTATGAACTGCGGCGCAAGTATGCTCGATATGCCGTATATCATGCACGAGTACTCGACCGAGCAGGGTAGCGAAGAGACAGAGGGGCATATAGAAGATTCGCACGTGCTGCAAGGGGTGATCGTGAATACGTTTATTGAGCAGGGCCATACGTATATGATTGAACAGCCGCAGATGGAGCAAAGCTCATTCCCTAACGGCGTTCAGTTGCTCGCTGCATCTAACTCCGATGCCGGCGATGTGCGGCGTAGCGAGCCAAACGAGGACAGCACCCTCGTGTTGCTACTCCAGCGTGTACACGAGTCGATGTCAACGCCGTCAGGGGTCTTTATCGTTGCCGATGGCCTGGGTGGCCATGATAATGGTCAGGTCGCCAGCCGCATGACCATCAATATCATCGCAGAACGCATGGTGCGTGAATTGCTGGGCGCACCGCTGACAACTGAGAAGGATGGAGAACACACAATGCCGTTCGACGAAGATGCATTGGTGGCCCTCCTGCATGACACTATCGAAGACGCAAATACGGCTCTCTGCCAGAAGAACCAGCTTGACAAAACCGATATGGGTTCGACCATCACAGGTTTTCTGGTAGTGGGTGAGCATGCGTATGTTCTCAATGTAGGGGATAGTCGCACCTACATGTTGCGTGGTAAACAACTGTATCAACTGACGACCGATCATTCTCTGGTGGGACAACTGGTTGCAGGTGGCTTGATTGAGCCAGATGATGTCTATACCCATCCGCAGCGCAGCCAGATTTTCCGTAGCCTGGGAGATAAACCGAATGTTCAAATCGACATCTTTAAACAGCAGCTCCATCCTGGTGATATCTTGCTAAGTTGTTCTGATGGTTTGTGGGAAATGGTGCGCAACCCTCAGATTGAAAGTATTCTGGCTAATGCGCCAGACCCGGAAACCGCCTGCGCACAATTTATCGAGGCGGCCAATGCGAATGGAGGAGAAGACAATGTTAGCGCCGTCCTCGTCTTTGTGCGCTAAATTGCTCATTATGATATACTAAGTTGAGCCAATACGAAAGGAGTTTATATAACATGCCCGGTGAGGTAACACTGGCGCACCAGGTCGGAAAAGACTTCATGCCAGTTACTGGGGGTAGCCAGGTGGCGTATGTTCTCGTAGAAGCCAGGCCAACCGAAATGATGGCCCAGGTGCGCATGCCACTGAATTTTGCCCTGGTGCTTGACCATTCTGGCTCCATGAAAGGTGCTAAACTCAAGAATGTCAAAGAAGCGGTCAAGATGGTGATCGATCGCCTGGAGCCGACCGACTATGTCTCAGTGGTCATTTTCGACGATACATCGCAAGTTATTATTCCCTCCATGCCGGCTAATGATAAGCCTGGCATGAAAGCGGCTATCGACCAGATTCGTGATGCTGGTGGCACTACGATGTCTCTGGGTATGATCCAGGGACTTAATGAACTGCGTCGCTGGCACATTCCCAATGCTGTCAATCGTATGATTCTACTAACTGATGGTGTCACGTATGGTGACTCAGATCGCTGTCGCCAGCTTGCCAGGGACGCCACCGCTGCTGGCATTTCCATCTATCCATTGGGCATTGGTTCCGACTGGGATGAAGACCTGCTGGATACCATCGGACAACTCAGTGGAGGTATGCCGGCGGAGTTCATTCGCAATGCGACAGACGCTCTGACCATCTTCGAGCAGCAGTTACAAAGCGCTGTGGATGTAGCAATTCGCAATGCCATGCTGATCTTGCGGCTGCCAGTGGGCGTTTCGGCCAAGAAAGCAGTCAAAGTTCTCCCGATTATCAGCGATCTTGGCCAATCTGTGCTTTCAGATCGCCAGGTAGTGATCCCATTGGGCGATCTGGAGAAGGACAAACCACAGTCGGTACTGGTAGAGTTGATGATTGACCCACGCCCGGCCGGTCTCTTCCGCATTGCGCAGGCCGAACTCTCCTACGATGTTCCCATCGTCAACGTTGAAGGCGAGAAGTTGCGCGATGATATCAAAGTGACCTTCACAACGGATGCGAATCAGGCGGCTCCTGTGAATGCCTACGTAATGAACTTTGCTGAAAAAGCCAATGCTCATCGCCTGGTGACCCGTGTTCTGGAAGAGTACAAGCGTACCGGCAAAGCAACAACTCGCCTCGCGCCCAACGTGACCCGTGTGCTTGATGAAGAGACGCAGGCTGCCCTTGAACAAATTAGCCAGGGGCAGCAGATCTCGCAAGAGCAGGTAAAATCGATTGGCAATAAGACACGCAAGTTAACGCAACGCCTGGACGATATCGTACCGTAATAGCATCCCGCGTGGGTGCCCATCGAATCCCTGGCTCCCGGCGAGCTAGATAGATAGAATTGTTTTAGGAGGATAGAGAACCATGACAGTACAGTGTTCCTTAGGTCATGAAAATCCCGATGGTTCTGCATTTTGTGATGAATGCGGCGAGCCGTTGTCTGGCGCCGCTCCGGTGGCGGTAACTGCCGCTCCCCAACCCGCGCCATCAGTTGCAGCTGCCCCGGCCGGTAGCGAGGTCTGCCCTTCATGTGGGGCACTCAATCCAGCAGGTGAATCTTTCTGCTCAAACTGTGGCAGTATGCTCGGCGCAACTGCTGCCGCGACTGTGGCTCCTGCGCAGGCGGCGCCTGCAGTACCCGCTGCCCCTGTAATGTCTCCCGCTCCGGCAGCACTAAGTGCGCGGCTGATCGTTGAAGCCGATAGCCAGGAGTTCGACTTAAGCGGCAAAGATAATGTCCTGATTGGGCGCGAGGATGCTGTCAGCAATATCTTTCCAGATGTGGACCTGACTCCGCATGGGGGAGAAGAGGGCGGGGTCTCGCGAATGCATGCTCGCATTTTTGTCGAGAACGGCCAGTACATGCTAGAAGACGAGAACAGTACGAATTTCACGTTTCTCAACCGGCAGAAGCTCACGGCTAAAACGCCGACGCCTCTGCATGACAGCGATGAAATCAAGCTTGGCCGTGTACTCATGCGCTTCAAACATGCATAATATCGACAGGTGACCCTACCTTCTGACCCGCAATTGACAGGTTGTAGGGATAACCGCTATAATCTACAAGGAATCCTAAGTGGAGGAGAAAGAAGGGTCCAATGAAACGTACGTGGCAACCAAAGCGCATTCCGCGCAAACGTGAACACGGCTTTATGAAGCGCATGTCGAGCCGCAACGGCCGTCGTGTGCTCAAGGCCCGCCGCGCCAAAGGGCGCTGGAGACTTACAGTTTAGTTGTGGCACTCAACCATGCAGTACGCCTGCGGAAAAATAGCGACTTCCAGCGGGTAAGGCAGCAGGGGCGTAGTCTCATGTCTCCGCTGCTTATCCTTGCATGGATGCCAAATGATGGAGCAAGAATACGTGTAGGTTTTGTGGTCAGCAAGCGTATCTCAAAACGTGCTGTCGATCGTAATTATATGAAGCGACTGCTAAGCGAGGCTATGCGAGTCTTTTTACCCAGGCTTCCTGGTGGATTAGATATTGTAGTAAGTGCCAGGCAAGAGGCAAGTTCAGTTGATCTGCGCATACTTAAACAAGACATGTTAGCCCTGTTGCGCAAGGCACACTTGCTTGAAGCCACATCAAATCTTGATGAGTAGAAACGCATTGTTGAGGAAACATAAAGGACATCGACAGTGAAATACATCGCACTTTTCCTTATTCGCCTATATCAACACACCCTGTCGGTGGTACTACCCCCATCGTGCCGGTTTACTCCCTCATGCTCGCAGTACGGATACGAGGCAATTCAACGATTTGGTTTTATTCGAGGAGGGTGGTTGACAGTGAAACGCATTGGACGTTGCCATCCATTTTATCATGGCAATCTGTATGATCCAGTCCCAGAACGCCTGGCTGACTAGATCGAGGAAGATAGGAGATAACTCGTGGGTCAAATAAGCCAGCTTTTTAATTGGATCATCGTATATCCCATCTTTAATGTGTTGATGTTGTTGTATAACGTCTTCGGCGGTTTGGCTCTGTCAATCATTGTCCTGACGTTGATTGTTCGTCTAGCAATGTTTCCTCTTACCCTCAAACAACTCAAATCGACGAAGGCGACCCAGGCCATTCAGCCCCTAATCGCCGATGTCCGTAAGAAATACAAGGACCAGAAAGAACAGTACCAGGCGATGCAGGCCATCTATAAAGAGTATGGCATCAATCCGGTAGCGGGTTGTCTTCCCCTGATCGTTCAATTGCCCATCCTCTATGGTCTGTTCTTTGCGTTGAGACTAGTCTTGGATACAACCAGCCTCAGCACTCTTAACAGCATTATCTACCCATTTCTGCCGAAATTAACTGCCCTGCCGGACCTATTTATGCCCTGGTTTGGCGGACCAATTAACCTTGGCCATCCTGACCCGACACACATATTGCCAATTCTGGCCGGTCTGGCAACGTTTTTGCAGTTGCGCATGTCTCAACCCAGGACTGCCTCTGCTTCTAAAGATGCAATGACGCAGCAGATGAAGATCATGCAGTATGTCATGCCATTTATTACTTTCTTTTTCGCCTTGAGTTTTGCTGCTGGCCTGGCTCTCTACTGGACAACTACGTCGATCTTTAGCATGGTGCAGCAGTACTTCGTAACCGGTTGGGGATCATTGGCAGTCGTGCCGGATTTTATTCAGAATCTCTTACCGAAGCGTGAGAGCAAAGGTAATGGTAGTAGTAAGACATCTTCTGGCGATAAGCGAAAAGAAACTCAACTTCAGCAAAAAGCCAATGAGCCAACAGCAGAGGTCGTAAGTAGGAATGGTCGCGGAGAAGGTAGCTCAAAGTCAAATGCATCCGCGAATGGCTCATCGTCCGCGCGACGTCGCCCGCGCAATAGCAGCGCATCGGCTCGCCGTCGTAGTAATGCGCCAAAGAGAAATGTCCCACGAAGCTAATAAGTAGAAGCGCCGGCTTCTCGTCTGGGATTGAAATAAAGGGAGGCAAAAACAGTGGAAAGCATAGAGGTAAGTGGCAAAAGTGTTGATGATGCGGTATTACAAGCCCTGGCCAGTCTAAAAAAACGCCGTGAAGAAGTGGAAATAACCGTATTGCAAGAGCCGTCTCGTGGAACCTTTGGTTTAGGAAATAGAGAGGCGCGCGTGCGCGTCACTGTACGCCCAATGTCTGTCGGGGCAATCATTACACCTCAAATGGCCGATGCCATACTTGGCCCTGATGAAGAAGAATATCTCGAAGAGGAAGAAGTGGGCGAGTTTGATGAGGAAGAGTTTGCCGGAGATGAAGAAGAAGTATTCGATGAAGGAGAGGAATTTGAGGAGGAAGAGTATGAAGAAGCTGAGCTAGACGAGCAGGAACCAATTCCATCTTTCGCTCCCGCCAATGCTGTAACATACCCCTCAGAGAGGCTTTCTGACCTTGGTGATGTCAGTGCCGTAGAAGGCGAAATGCAGGAGGTCGAGACGCCCAGCAGCGAGGATGTCGATATAACCGTTGCTGTCTTACAGCACATTTTGCAGTACATGAATATCCGCGCCGTGGTTCAAGTGCGCTCCACTGACCCGCTTACACTCAATATCCAGGGCATTAATGAGAACCTGGGCTTGCTGATCGGGCGTCGTGGTGAAACGTTGTCCGCCCTGCAACTCCTTGTCAGCCTGATTGTTGGCCACCGTACCAAGCATCGCATGCGTATTATCATTGACGCGGAAAATTACCGCGAGCGCCGAGAGGAAAACCTGCGTTCGCTCGCCCTGCGCGTTGCCCAACAGGTACGCAACTATCGCCGTTCGATCGCGCTTGAGGCCATGCCTCCACACGAACGTCGCATTGTTCATATTGCGCTCTCCGACAGTAAAGATATCAGCACAGAAAGCATCGGTGAGGGAGACGCCCGCCGCGTAGTCATTTCCCTGAAGCGTCCCGCCCGTTAGAGTATGGGTCCATGCATTTCATTCTCCAGCACATTAAGAGCACCGCACCCGACTTTTTAACCATCGGGCATGTCACACGCGACATCCTTCCCGAGGGTACATTCTCACTTGGCGGCACTGTAACTTTTGCTGCCCTGACCGCCTATCGTTTAGGATTAGTCGCGTCAATTGTCACCTGCGCTGATTCCGAATTACTCGCTGCCTTACCTGCGCATTTACCAGAAATCGGCCTGGCTGCGCATCAATCATCCGCTACTACTGCCTTTGTCAATATCTATCATGAAGACTTTCGCACTCAATATTTGCAAGCCAGAGCCGACCTGTTGCAGGTTGAGAACGTGCCCGAATCGTGGCGTGACGCGCCTATCATTCTACTTGGCCCCCTTGACCAGGAACTATCACCAGCATTAGTAAAACTCTTTCCGCGTCGCCAGGGAACTATCATCGCAGCTACTCCCCAGGGCTGGCTACGCCGCTGGGACGACGATGGCCGTGTCTGGCCCACTCCCTGGACTGCCGCTGAAGAAATACTGCCTCTCCTCGACGTTCTCATTCTGAGTCATGACGACCTGCTCCCATTCGCCAACGGCAATCGCACTGACGCCGACGCTATCTTGACCCGCTGGAGCATGCAAGTCCCCTTGCTGGTCGCCACCGACAGTTGGCACGGCGCCACCCTCTTTCAGCACGGTGTTACCGAGCGCTTCCCCGCCTATACCGCACGCGAAGTTGACCCCACCGGGGCCGGCGATGTCTTCGCCGCCGCCTTCCTCATCCATATATACAGGCATGGCGACCCACGCCAGGCCATGGATTTCGCGAATTGCGTGGCTTCGCTTTCAATCGAGCATGTGGGGATAAAGGGGATTCCGACGATGGAGGTGGTGAGGGAGCGGATGTTGAAACACGGATTGCAGTAGGCTGAGCGCAAGATTTTTTACATGCTAATGCCCTATGCATGTGTTGTTTAGCCGGTGCAAAACTTCAAGCTAGACGAACGGGTTGCCCGCTGCCGCCTCTGTTCTCGTTCGATTAGAGCCTTTTATACAAAATCGTTTCATCTCATTGTCGTTCCTCCCAAAATCTGATATAGTGAAGCAGACACAGTAACCCTCTAGCCTGCAATGGAGCAAACAACCATGACAGCACATGACACCGCAGCGACCTCGCTGAAACGTACCCCACTCTATGAGCAGCATGTTGCCCTTGGCGCACGCCTTGTAGAGTTTGGCGGCTGGGAGATGCCTGTCCAATATAGCAGCATCTTAGATGAGCATCGTGCAGTACGCACCCACGCCGGCCTCTTCGACGTCAGTCACATGGGAGAATTCAAAGTCGAAGGTCCAGATGCCCTGGCTTCCTTGCAACATCTCGTGCCTAACGACGTCTCGCGTCTCGTCATGAATCAGGCCCTCTACACCCAGCTCTGCCTGCCTGGTGGAGGCACCATCGATGACCTGATTATTTATCACCTGGCTGATAACCGCTACATGCTCGTCGTCAACGCGGCCAACATCGATAAAGACTTTGCCTGGGTGGAGAGGCAAGCTAAGGATTTTCAGGTCCAGGTCACCAATCAGTCAGACACAACCGCGCTGATTGCCCTACAAGGGCCAGAGGCTCAAGCCATCCTGCAGCCCTTGACAGAAGTTGATCTCTCCGCAGTTCGCTACTACCACTGCGTGCCCGGGTTAGTTGATGGCATCAACTGCATTATTTCGCGCACTGGCTACACCGGAGAAGATGGTTTCGAACTTTACTGTTCGCCGGTAGATGCTCCCAAACTCTGGAATGACCTGCTCGCAGCCGGTAAAGATCGTGGACTACTCCCCGCTGGCCTGGGCGCGCGTGATACACTACGGTTAGAGGCCGGTTATTGCCTTTATGGACACGAACTCGATGAGCAGACCAATCCCTTGGAGGCCAATCTCGGCTGGACCGTAAAGCTCAATAAGGATGAGTTTATCGGGCGTGATGCTTTGCTCAAAGTCAAAGAGCAAGGTCCCAGGCGTAAACTCATCGGCATCGAGATGATTGAACGTGGTGTATGCCGTGGCGGCTATGCTATTTATGACAACGGGCGCCAGATTGGCACGTTGACGAGCGGGGCGCCCAGCCCGACCCTCGGCAAAAATATCGGCATGGGCTATGTCGAGGTCACCGACGCCGTGCCGAGCAAAGCCGTGCAGGTCGATATTCGTGGAAAACGCACCGCAGCGCAGATCGTAGCGCTGCCATTTTATAAACGAAAGTAGGGGCGCGATTTATCGCGCCCTATCTCGTATGCAGAAGGGAGACATCTATTTATGGCGAATCTTAAACATCCTGCGCACCTCAAATACAGCAAGACGGACGAATGGGTACATGTAGAAGGCGACCAGGCAACCATCGGCATTACCGATTATGCCCAGGATCAGCTTGGCGATATCGTCTATATCGAATTACCCTGGGATAAGGGTGCGAGCGTCAAACATGAGACAAAGTTCGGCGATATCGAGTCGGTCAAGGCGACCTCGGAACTCATTTCCCCTGTCAGTGGTGAAGTGGTGAAGGTCAATGAAGACTTAAAGGAACGGCCAGAACTCATCAACGACAACCCTTATGAAGATGGCTGGATGCTGGTCGTGAAGATAGCTAACCCAACCGAGCTTGATCGCCTCATGGGTGCCGAAGAGTATAAGGCCTATCTCCAGGGAAGGTAATGTCCATGAGCTATATACCCAATACGCCGGAAGACCAGCAGGCCATGTTAGAAAAGCTGGGCCTTCCTTCGCTGGAGGCATTGATGGCGCCTGTGCCCGAAAATGTGCGCCTGCGGCGTCCCCTCGATCTTCCACCCGCCCTCGCTGAACCAGACCTCAAACGCTTGCTCAATGGCATGGCGGCGAAAAATAAAAACCTGGATGCGACGATTTCTTTTTTGGGCGCTGGCACATATGATCATGCCGTACCGAGCGTCGTTCCGCATCTACAGCGCCGTTCAGAGTTTGTAACCTCGTATACGCCTTATCAGCCTGAAGTCAGCCAGGGTATGTTGCAGGCGATTTATGAGTATCAAACCATGGTCTGCCAGATTACGGGTTTGGATATCGCGAATGCCTCGCTCTACGATGGGGCCACGGCGTTGATAGAAGCTGTGTTACTGGCGGTAGGCCCCGGCGGACGTGGCGAGGTGGTCATTTCGATGGGCGTTGATCCTCAGTATCGCCGCGTCTTACATACCTATGCTCATGCGCGAGGCTTTAGCGTTAAAGAAGTACCGACACGCAATGGCGTTACATTGGGTGAAGACCTGGACGCTGCTGTCAACTCGACAACTTCAGCGGTCGTTGTCCAGCAGCCCAATTTCTTTGGCTGTATCGAAGATATACGGGCCATTGAGCCGGTTGCGCACAAGAGCAAAGCAGTCTTTATTACCGCCATTACCGAGCCGGCTTCATTGTGCGTACTGGCGTCTCCTGGTGAGTATGGAGCAGACATCGCTGTTGGCGAACTCATGAGCTTTGGTAATACGATGAGCTATGGTGGCCCTGCGCTCGGCTTCATGGCAGCGCGTAGCAAATATATGCGTTTGATGCCAGGGCGACTGGTTGGGCAAACCGTTGAAGAGGATGGCCAAAAACAAACCGGCTATGTGTTGACCTTGCAGACGCGCGAGCAGCACATCCGCCGTGAGCGCGCCACCTCCAATATATGCACCAATCAATCATTGCTGGCCGTCGGCGCCACTATCTTCCTGGCAGCGCTGGGCAAGCAGGGCTTTCGCGAGCTTGGCGAGTTGTGCCTGCAAAAAGCTCATTACGCTTTCCGCCAGATCACCGCTATTCCTGGTTTTAAGGCAACATTCAGCGGCCCATTTTTTGATGAATTTGTCATTAACGCGCCCGTCTCGACGCAGAAGCTACAGCAGCATTTTGAGCAAACTGGCATCATTGGTGGTTATGCGCTCAGCAATAGCTACCCAGACATGCCAAACGACATGCTCTTCTGTGTCACAGAGACGCGCACCAGGGAAGATATTGACTATCTTGTACATGTGTTGAAGGAGGTGCAGGCATGAGCGTCGAGAGTTTGATTTTCGAAAAAGGTGTCCCTGGTCGGCGTGCAGCCACGATGACAGCCATGGATGTCCCTACCGAGTCGCTGGAAAGCATGATCCCCGAAGGTATGCTGCGTAAGGAACCTGCTCCACTGCCTGAGGTAAGCGAAATAGAGATTGTGCGCCACTATACCCACCTGTCGCAGCGCAACTTTGGCGTAGACACGGGCTTCTATCCACTTGGCTCATGCACCATGAAGTACAATCCAAAGTTAAATGAAGACATGGCCGTGCTGCCAGGCTTTGCCCGCATCCATCCCTTGCAGCCGGATAGTGCCGCACAGGGCGCTATCCAGTTGATCTACGAGCTAGAGCAATACCTCTCCGAAATCGCAGGCATGGCTCGCGTGACGCTGCAACCCTCCGCAGGCGCGCACGGTGAATTGACCGGCCTGATGTTGATTAAAGGCTACCATGAAAGCAATGGCCAGGGACATCGCAATCTGGTGCTGATTCCCGATAACGCGCACGGCACCAATCCCGCCAGCGCAACCCTTGCCGACTACAAGTCAGTCGAGGTCAAGACCGATTCCCGCACAGGAGGTATCGACATGGAGCACCTCAAGGCGGTACTTGACGCGAATGGACCAAATATTGCCGCCATCATGCTGACCAACCCCAACACGCTGGGCCTCTTCGATAGCAATGTACTGGAGATTGCGATGATGGTACATGACGTGGGTGGGCAACTCTACTATGATGGCGCCAATGCCAACGCCGTGCTTGGTATCACCCGCCCCGGCGATATGGGC
>WNGJ01005663.1_pt1 | contig 13149 bp, 15 predicted proteins | sample 5400611 | NCBI WGS metagenome assembly WNGJ01 (sample SAMN13153375, study PRJNA577476) | soil metagenome | isolation source: 40 cm soil or saprolite under Garry oak tree replicate 1 | place: USA:California | collected 2016-06-15
TCGAGCTGAGCAGCAAAGGTGCGAGGCGAGGCCCGAGTTGATCAGCGGCGAGGCGAGGGCTGAATAGATCTAGCCGCGGTCGAGAAAGCCCTCGGTCATGGCGTTGATGACGGGGATACCGTTCGCGGATATGGCGTTGATGCGGGCCTTGACCTCCGCGAGGGGGCGGAAGGGCTTCTTGAGCAGGTGCGCCGTGTAGTCATGCACGGCCGAGGCGAGCTCGGCGCCCGGCACCACTCGCGTGACGAGCCCGAGCGCCTGGGCTTCCGCCGCCGAGTAGCGATGGCAGCCCATGATGATCTCCTTGGCGCGCGCCGGCCCCACGAAGCGAATGAAGCGCGTGGTCGAGGCGATGCCGAGCGGCACGCCCAGGTCCACCTCCGGGATCCAGAACTGGGCCTCGGCGGCCGCAAAGCGGAAATCGCAGGCGAGGGTCAATCCCCAGCCTCCCCCGACCGCATGGCCATTGACCATGCAGATGGTTGCCTGCTCGAGGTTCTCGAGGGCGGTCTGGGCCCGCTCGAAGAGCCGCCGGAACTGAGACTTCTTCTCCGTGAAGAGGCGCCGGCGCTCCTCGTCCGTCTTGGCCCGCGCGTGGGGGGCATCGGCGCCGGCCGAGAAGACGGGCGGAGCGCCGGTGACGATCACCACGCGCGTCGTGTCGTCGTCTCGGAGCTCCGTGAAGGCCCGCGACAGGTCCATGAGCATGGCGTCGCTCAGCGAGTTCCGGCGCTCCGGCCGGCTGAGCGTCACCGTGGCCACGGCGCCTTTCCGATCGAGCGTGACGTTCTCGCTCATGCGCGCGCCTCCTGCAGGGCCTGCTCGAAACCTTTCTCGTCCGCGAGGAGCTGCCGCTTCGTCTCCCTGACGATGCGCCGGGCCCGCTCGTATCCCTGGCCGGTCTCGCGACCGCGCGCCACGGAGGGAGCCAGGATCTCGTCGAGAAAGCGCTCGAAGGCGCGCGCGAGCCGGCGGCGCACATCCCCGTAGCCACGGACCACCGTGGCGATGTCGGCGACCTCGCGGGCGAGCTCGAGATCCAGCGCCGCGGAGTCGAGGACCCCCCGCTGCCATCGATCGATCAGCGCGAACTCTCGCTGAGCGCGCAATGACCACGGCCGCATCACCCGCAGCCGGCCGAGGAGCCAGACGCGGAGGAATCCGCTCACCGCGGTGGTCTTGACGTGCTGGCCCAGGCTCGGGCGACGCTCGGGCCACCAGCGCTCGCAGAGACGAGCGATGGGAGCGGCCACAACCGCGGGCAGGATGCCGTAGATCTCGTCCAGATCGGGCTTGAGATAGTCGGTCACGTGCACGACCTGACCGTTCGTGGCGCCGTGATCCCGCCGGATGCGCTCGAAGCGGCCCCGGCGGGTCTTGAGGTCGGCCACGCGGATGGCATCCTCGTACGTCATCCAGACGGCGAGCCGGCGGGCGAAGATCTCCGTCATCCGCAGATCGGGATCCGCGGCGAGCACCGCGCGGACGCGGGCGAGGTAGCCTCGCGCATAGCGCGCGTCCTGATAGTCGATCAGGCGGGCCAGGGCTTCGCCGAGCGTCCGGTGGAGGGACGCCGGAAACTCCTCCTCCGCTTGCCGGACGAGCGCGAGAAAATCGCCCATGCGCAGTCCGAGGGCATGCGCGCGCTCCGCCTTGACCTGCTCCCACGATCGGGCGGGCGCGGGCGCCGCCGTCGCCTCGCCGCCCGAGGCCACGATCTCCATGCCCGCCTTGAAGCCCGCGAGGTTCCGCCCGACGGCGACTCCACCCTCGCGAATGGCGGCCTCGAAGGCCGACGCTTCGAGGGGCAGGATCTCCGTGGCGCAGAGCGCTCCCAGCATCACGGCGTTGACCTCGCTGCCCACGGCCCGCGCGGCCGCCAGGCCGTCGAAGGCGATCAGGCGCTTCGAGAGCGTCCGCAAGGCCTCCTCGACGCGCTCGCGCGGGAAGATCCCGTCGCCGAGCGCGCTCTTCTCCCCGATGGCAAAGAGACGGTGCGTGCTCGCGATCATGGTCGTGCGCTCGGGCGAGACGTAATCGGTCTCGAGGGTGCGTCCGGCCTCGAGGAGCTCGGAGGCCATGACCACGTCGACATCTCCGGGCGTCGGATACAGCGAGAAGACGGGCTCGGGACCGCCGGTGGGAATGGGCTCAGGATACACCTCGAGATAGTAGGTGGTGGCGCCCGTGCGCTGGGCGACACCCGGAATGGACGTGGCCTGAGCGGGCAGCCCCGCATGAGCGGCGGCGCCCGCGATCCACTCGGTGAGAACGCCCCCGCCCTGGCCCCCGAGCGCCGCGATCAGAATGGAGATGGGGCGGGGCGCGGGCATCACGCGGCCTGGAGGCGCCCGATCACCCAGCGCCGCGCGGCGTCGAGCGTGCGCTCCCACCGGCTGGGATTGTGGACCACGCGCGTCTCGAAGAAGGACGGGCAGAGGACCGCGGCGTGCGCGACCTCGCCGCAGAGCCCGCAGCCGACGCAGGTCTGGTCCACGTGCGCGACCGGATCCTCGCGCAGGGGATCGGGATTGTCCTTGAGGGTGAGCGAGGGGCAGCCATTGAAGCGCATGCATGACTTGTCGCCCGTGCACACGTCCGGGTCGACGCCGAAGCGCGGCGTCACCACCCGCCCGCCCGCCTTGAGCCGGGCCGAGATCTGCGGCTTGACCCGGCGCTGGCGCTCGAGCTGGCACTCGGCACGGGCGATGATCACCTTGAGCCCGCCCGCCGCAGTCGTCATGGCTTCCTTCACCGTCTTGAGCGTCTCGCCCACCCGGTAGGGATTGACGACGCGCATCCACGGGACGCCGAGGCTGCGGATGGTCTCGGCGATGGACATCCGCACCCGCTCACCCTGCGGGTTCTTGCCTGTCGAGGGATTGTGCTGCTGACCGGTGGCGGAGGTGTAGAAGTTCTCCAGGATGACGAGCACGGAGTCCTGCTTGTTGAAGACGGCATTGGCCACGCCGGTGGTGAGCCCCGAGTGCCAGAAGCCGCCGTCGCCCAGGATGGAGATCACGCGCTTGTCGAAGTTCGGCGCCACCGCGCTGGCCGACGCCAGGCCGAGGCCGTAGCCGAGGATGGTATTGCCCTGGTTGAAGGGCGGCAGCGTCGCGAAGGCGTGGCAGCCGATATCGGCCGCCACGTGCGTCTCGCCGAGCTCGCGCTGGGCGATCTTGAGCGCGCTGAAGACGGGCCGCTCGGGGCAGCCCGTGCAGAAGGCGGGCGGCCGCTTGGGCAGCGGGCTCTGGAGGCGCGCCCGTCCCTGCCCCGCGTGGCCGGAGAGCGCGGCGCGACGGCGCTCGGCGTCTCCGCCCAGGAATCGCGCCAGCGCCGCCAGCACCAGCTCGGGCACGAACTCGCCCTGGGCCGCCACCGTGTCCTTGCCCTCGATGCGCACGGAGAGCGAGCGGTCATAGGCGAGAGCCTTGAGCTCCTGCTCGATGAAGTTCGGCATGCCCTCCTCGAGAACGAGCACGCGCCGCTTGCCCTCGAGGAAGTCGAGGAGCTGCTCCGGCACCAGGGGGTGGATGACGTTGAGGATGAGGAGGGGCACGCGCGAGCCGCCGAAGACGTCGGCCTGGCCCAGGAGCTCGAGGCCCCGGAGCACCGTCGGCGTGAGCCCGCCCTGGAGGATGATGCCCAGCTCCTTGTCCTCGCCGGGTATGACCTCGTTGAGCGCGTGCGCCGCGATGTATCGACGGGCGGCGGGGAGACGCGTCTCGAACTTCTGGACCTCCTGCGCGTACGTGGAGGGGGGATGGGAGATGCGGGCGTAGTCGAAGGAATGGCGCGTCAGCCGATCGCGCATGCTGATGGCGGGCCGCACGTTGTCCTTGCAGACGAGCGCCCCGCGCATGTGCGCGGCCCGGATCCTCAGGCTGATGACGGCGGGCAGGTTCGAGGCCTCGGAGAGGCCGAACCCTTCCTCCACGACGCGCGCGAAGTTCTGGAGGCTCGGGCGAGGATCGAAGAGACAGAGGGAGGACTTGAGGGCGAAGGCGTGGGTGCGCTCCTGGATCACGGAGGCGCCCGCCCCGTAGTCCTCGCCCACCACGATGAGGGCCCCGCCGATCACCCCGGCGGAGGACAGGTTCGAGAGGGCATCGGCAGCGACGTTGGTGCCGACGATGGACTTCCAGGTGACGGCTCCCCGCATGGGGTAGTTAATGGATGCGCCCAGGAGGGCCGCGGCGGCCGCCTCGCTCGCGGAGGCGTCCAGGTAGACTCCCATGGGCTTGAGGAGCGGCTCGTTGGCGTCGGCCATGACGTCGAGGAGGTGGGAGACGGGAGCGCCGGGATAGCCGCCGACATAGGAGACGCCCGACTGCAGGAGCGCCTTCGTGATGGCGAGGATACCCTCGCCGCGGAGCACCTGTCCCTGTCCGAAGCCGAGCTGCTTGACTTCCTCCGCGAAGGACCGTTCCATAGAGCCCTCTTTTACCACACTCCGAGGCGGAGGACGGCCATGCCCCACTCGACCACCCGCGACGGTGTCCGCGTCTACTTCGAGGAGCACGGCCGAGGCGACGCGGTTCTTCTGGCCTATGGCATTGGCGGCAACGCGGGGATGTGGGAGTCGAACATCAGGGCTCTCTCGGCGGGGCACCGGCTGATCCTCTGGGAGCCGCGCGGCCACGCGCGGTCGGACAGCCCCGAGGATCCCCGCCAGGTGACCTTCGGTCACTGGGTCCAGGACCTCCACGACCTCATGGATCACCTCCAGCTCGAGCGGGCCATCGTCGGCGGCCTGAGCCTCGGCGGGGGCATCGCGACGCGCTTCACCCTGGCCTATCCCGACCGCGTCCGCGCGCTCGTGGTGGTCTCATCGTCATCGGCCTCAGGGCTGCCCCTGGGGGTGGAGAACATCGTGATGCGCGCCAAGAGCATCGAGGTCACCCTCAAGGGGGGCATGGACGCCATGGCCGAGTTCGCCATTGCGTCCAATCCCAACGTGGCCGGACGGCTGAAGCTCGATCCGTCAGCCCGGAAGGAGATCTTCGAGTACTACCGGATGCTCACGCCCATTGGCTATGCCAACGCGCTCCGGGCGCTGCTTCAGATGGACTACATCACCGACAGGCTGCGGGAGATCGAGGTGCCCACGCTCCTCGTCTGCGGGGACCAGGATCTTTCCCTCGGGCCCATGCGGGAGATACAGAAACGGATTCCTCAGGCCAAGTTCGCCCTCCTCGCCCCGGCCAGCCACTTCGCCAACCGGGATCAGCCCGAGGCCTTCAACCTCGCCGTCGTCGAGTTCCTGATGAGCCTCGGCTGAGCCGGATGCTGCTCCCCGGCACCCGCTCGCCCGTGTCGGCGCGGAAGTAGCCCAGCCGCACCTCGCGCCCGGAGTCGGCGTGGACGAGCCGCGCCCGCTTGTAGACGTGGCGGGCGCCCCACGCGGCCAGCGCGCCCACCACCACCCCCAGCTCCTTGCCCTTGTCCGTGAGCTCGTACTCCGCTCGTGGGGGATGGTCTGAGTAGAAGCGGCGCGTCACCAGGGCGTGCTCCTCCATGAGCTTGAGCCGGTCAGACAGGATATTGGGCGAGATGCCGGGGAGGGAAGCCTGGAGATCCTGGAAGCGACGCGTGCGACCGAGGAGGTCTCGGACCACGAGGAGCGTCCAGCGGTCGCCCACGACCTCCAGCGTCTTGGCGACGGGGCAGCGCTGGCCGTAGACCTTGGGCATGCCCGCATTCTAGGCGGGGACTTGACAAAAAAGCAAGTCACTATTATTTTGCAAGTCATGAGCGCGACGGTTGCGGCCGCCCCCGCCTCACCCCCTGCCTCACCTCCAATATCGGCCCGCACCCGGCAGCTGCTCGAGGCCCCCGTGGCCCCCACCCTGCTCCGTCTGGCCGCGCCCAACATCCTCGTGATGGTGCTCCAGGCCGTCCTGAGCACGCTGGACGCGGTCTTCGTCGGATGGCTCGGGTCCGCCGCCCTCGCCGGAGTCTCCCTCGTCTACCCGCTCGTCATGCTCATGCAGACCATGTCGGCCGGCGGCATGGGAGGCGGCGTGTCCTCCGCGGTGGCGCGGGCCCTCGGCGCGGGACGCCGGGCCGAGGCCCAGGCCCTCGCCGCTCACGCCGTCCTGATCGCCCTCGTCATGTCCGCCGTGTTCACCGCGGGCCTCCTGCTGGGAGGACCCGCCATCTATCGCGCCATGGGCGGAACCTCGGAGGCGCTTGAGGCGGCCGTGACGTACTCGCACGTGGTCTTCGGCGGAGCCGTCGTCTACTGGCTCCTCAATACGCTGTCGAGCATCGTCCGCGGCACCGGAACCATGGCCCTTCCCGCGGCGGTCACCGCCGGCTCCGCTGTCATCTACCTCGCGCTGGCTCCCGCCCTCGTGCTGGGCTGGGGGCCCTTCCCGCGGCTGGGCGTGGCCGGCACGGCGACGGCGAACGTGACCGCGTTCGGCGCAGCCACCCTCGTGCTCGCCATCTATCTCTGCTCGTCCCGGAGTCCGGTGCGACTGTCCCTCCGGGGCTTGCGCCTTCGCCGCGAGCTCTTCTGGGAGATCCTGCGCGTGGGCGCGCCCGGCTCGCTGAACACCATCCTCACCAACCTGACCGTGGTGCTGATGACGGGGCTCGTCGGCCCCTTCGGCACCGCCGCTCTCGCGGGCTATGGCATGGGCGCGAGACTCGAGTACCTCCAGATTCCGCTCGTGTTCGGAATGGGCTCGGCGCTGGTGGCCATGGTCGGCACCAACGTGGGCGCAGGGCAGCACGCGCGCGCGGAGCGCATCGCCTGGACGGGGGCAGGACTCGCCGCAGCCCTCACGGCGTCCATCGGCCTCCTCGCGGCGGCCGTGCCCCACGTCTGGCTCGGGCTCTTCACGGGGGATTCCCACGTGCAGGCGGTGGGGGCGACGTATCTCCTGATCGTGGGCCCGACCTACGGCTTCTTCGGGCTCGGGCTCGCTCTCTACTTCGCCTCGCAGGGCGCGGGCCGTCTCGCCTGGCCCCTCACGGCGGGTTTTCTTCGCCTGGGCGTGGCCGCGGCGGGCGGGTGGCTGGCGGGCTACTGGCTCGGCTGGGGCCTGCCCGGAATCTTCGCCGCCATGGCCCTCGCTCTCGTCGTCTTCGGAGCAACGCTCGCCGCCGCCATCAAGCTCGGGGCCTGGCGCTAGGAGGATCACCGATGCCCCCCATGCCCCCACGGATGCTCGATCTCATCAGGATGGTCCAGAAGGGAGAGCTGCCGCCCCCGCCCATCGCCACCCTCATCGGCTTCACCATCAGGTCGATCGAGCCCGGCCACGCCGTGATGGAGATGGAGGCGGGGCCGCAGCACGCCAATCCCATGGGCACCGTCCACGGCGGGGTCCTCTGCGATCTGGCCGATGCCGCCATGGGCATGGCCTACGTATCCTCTCTCGACGAGGGCGAGACCTTCACCACCCTCGAGCTCAAGATCAATTTTCTCAAGCCCGTGTGGACGGGGCGCCTGGTGGCCACGGGACGGGTCGTGAAGGGCGGCCACACGGTGGGGCTCGTCGAGTGCGACGTTCACGACGACAAGGACCGGCTGGTAGCTCGCGCCTCCAGCACCTGCATGACCCTGCGGGGCGAGCAAGCCGAAGGACGGTGAGCATGAGCATCCGGGCCATCTTCGGGCTTCAGGTCTTGATGAGCTTCGCCGGCTATATCCTCATCGCACGCTTCTACGTGGCGCCGCGGCTTTCGGCGCTGCCCCTTCGGGTCGCCCTCATCCCGCTCCTGCTCCTGCACGCCTTCCGCCATCTCGGCATGGTGTTCTTGGTCCCGACCGTGGTGGGGCCCGCCTTGCCTGCGGCCTTCGCGGTGCCCGCCGCCTGCGGCGATCTTCTCGCGGCGCTCCTCGCGCTCCTCGCCATCGCGGCCCTGCGCATGGAATGGTCTTCCGCCATCGCCCTCGTGTGGCTCTTCAATGTGGTGGGTACGCTCGATCTCATCAACGCCTTCTATCAAGGGCTGCGGAACAATGTGCTGCTGGGTGCCGCGTACTACGTTCCAACCTTCGCCGTGCCTGCCCTCTTCGTGACCCACGCCATGATCTTCGCCATGCTCACCCGGCGCGCGCGCTGAGGGGCCGCCCGCTCGGATTGCCTCCGCCGCCGCGCCTGTGAAATACTCGGCGCATGAGCCGCGCCCGCGCCGTCCTCGGCACCGCCTGCGGCACTCACTTCATCCACGACGGCTTCTCCGACATCCTCTACGTCCTCCTCCCCGTGTGGGCGCGCGAGCTCGGCCTCAACTTCGCGCAGGTCGGGCTCCTCCGCACGCTCTACAGCGGGGGCATGGCCGTCTTCCAGATCCCCGCGGGCCTCCTCGCGGAGCGCTGGGGCGAGGCGCGACTGCTCGCCGCGGGCACGGCGGTGACGGCGCTGGGCTTCGTGGCGGCGGGCTTCACGGGAAGCTTCCTCGCGCTTCTCTGCTGCCTGATCGCGGGAGGCATGGGCTCGAGTGTGCAGCACCCGCTCTCCTCCTCGCTGGTCTCCGAGGCCTACGAGTCGGGACGCCGGCGCATCGCCCTCGGCACCTACAACTTCTCCGGCGATCTCGGCAAGGTCGTGGTCCCCGCTTCGGTCGCCGTGGCCGTGCCGTGGATTGGCTGGCGGGGTGCCGTGGAAGCGTACGCCGCCGTCGGGCTCCTGGCCGCCGCCGTCATCCTGGCGCTCCTCTTCCGTCTGGGCGCGGGATGGGCGCCCGTCGCCAGCGAGGAGGCGCCGCGCGCGGGATCGGACTGGGGCATCCGGGACGTGCGCGGCTTTCAGGCCCTCTCCGCCATCCAGATCATCGACAACTCGACCCGGAGCGGCTTCCTGACCTTCCTCCCCTTCCTCCTGATCGCCAAGGGCTCGACGGTGCAGGCGGTCGGGCTCGCCCTCATGCTCGTATTCGCGGGGGGCGCGGTGGGCAAGTTCGCCTGCGGCGCGCTCGCCGAGCGGCTGGGCGTGATCCGCACCGTCATCATCACCGAGGTGGCCACGGGCGCGACCATCCTGCTCCTGCTCACCCTGCCCCTCGGCGCATCGCTCATCCTGCTGCCCCCGCTCGGAGTGGCGCTGAACGGCACCTCGTCGGTGCTGTACGGCACCGTGGCCGACCTCGTGACGAGCGACCGGCGGGCCCGGAGCTACGGCATCTTCTACACCCTGGGCGTGGGCGCCTCCGCGCTTGCGCCCTTCGCCTACGGGCTCGTGAGCGACTGGGGAGGTGTGCCGCTGGCCCTCGGCCTCGTCGGCTCCATGGTCTTCCTCACCCTGCCGCTCACCCTCGTCCTCCGCCGCCCCCTCGCCGCCGTCACCGCCTGAGGAGGCGGGGCAGCCTGGCCCAGGACGAGCGGGTTCATCCGCAAGCTCATCAGCGACGGCGCCATCGAGAAATTCGTCATCATCGTCGTCATGCCCGGCCGCCCCCCGCTCCCGGGCTTTGCCGCCGACCTCGACCCCTACGTGATCGAGGTCAACTTCGAGGCCATCCCCGATCCGAAGCGGGGAAAGGAATTCCTGGAGATCCCCACGAGCTTTACCCTGATCCCGGAGCAGGTGGATCGGCTGATCCGGATCGGGCCCGAGCTCCTCCGCGCGCAGCCGAACTTCAAGGAGTTCATGGAGAGCCTGAAGACCCCGTAGCCCTCCGGCCGAGACGCGGCCGGCTCAGCGGACATATGTTGGCACGGTGACGCGCTCTGACACGGAGGCGCGCTCGGCGCCCTTGAGCCACGTGAAGGACAGCCGCCCGTCGGGATCGAAATGGATGGCCGTGATCGCAGAGCCGGCGGTGAGGCCGGGAGCCCACTCGCGCTCGATGCGCACGATGTCGCGGGCGGAGAAGATCTGGCGGATGGCGAGCGCGCGCCCGTCCACCTGGGCCATGAGCAGGCGCCGGTAGTCCACGTCGAGCACGTCACGGCGGGGCGCCGAGAGCAGGCGCCGCTTCGCCTCGAAGAAATAGCTCCACGTGCAGGCGCGGCCGCACGGAACCCGCGTCTCCGCGAAGGTCGCGGTATGCCAGATCACCTCGGGCTTGGGGAGGACGCTCAACCCATCGGGCGGCGTGAACCAGTGTGGCTGCGCCGGGCTGCCATAGTAGTAGCCGACCCGGCAGTCACGGTCGGTCCGGCAGTCTGCCACGATACCCGAGCTCGGCAAGAGCGAGCGGTAGAGACATCGGGAGGGGCCGGCGCCCGCCGGGCCCGAGCATTCAGGCGGTGTGGGAGGAGCAGGGACGGCGGGCGTCGAGGAGATCAGGAGCAGTGTGCCGACCAGCAGCCCCCAGAGCGGCCACATCGAGACGGTGTCGCGCTACTTCGCCTCGGCCAGGAGCTCGGTCATGCGAGTGAAGAACTGGTCGAGCATCATCTTGCTGACACCGCCGAGCATGCGCTGGCCGACACTCGCGATGAGCCCGCCCACCTGGACATCCGCAGCGTAGGTCACGCGCGTGCCCCCCTCGGCATCGGAAAGCTCCATGGCCGCCTCGCCCCGCACGAAGCCCGGACCGCCGCTGCCTTCGAGCGCCATCCGGTAGCGGTTCGGAGGCTCGAGGTCGAACAGACGCACCTTGCCCTCGAAGGTGCCCTTGATGGCGGCGACACCGATCTTCATCTTGGCCTTGTACTCACCGGGACCGATCTCATCGAGCCCCTCGCAGCCGGGAATGGCCTTGGCGAGGGTGGCGGGATCGAGGAAGGCCGCCCACACCTTGTCACGCGGAGCGGGAATGTCGGAGGACCCCTCGACCTTCATCCGTCGAGCTTTCGCAGGGCGACCGCCATGCGGCTCATGCCGTCCTTGATCGTCTCGAGCCCCGTGGCATACGAGAGCCGGATATGGGCGTCCGAGCCGAAGTCCACGCCGGCCACGGTGGCGATGCGCGCCTCGTCCAGGAGAAAGGCGCAGACGTCCGCGGAGCCCTTGAGCACGCCGCCCTTCCACCGCTTGCCGAAGAGCCCGGAGACATTCGGAAAGACGTAAAAGGCGCCCCTGGGCGTGACGCACCGAATGCCCGGCATGGCGTTGAGCGCCCCCACGATGACCCGGCGACGCCGGTCGAACTCGCCCACCATCTTGGCGATCTCGTCCTGCGGTCCGGCCAGCGCCTCCACGGCCGCCCACTGGGTGATCGAGGTCGGGTTCGACGTCACCTGGCTCTGGATGTCCGTCATGGCCTTGATGATCGGCTTGGCGCCCGCGGCGAAGCCGAGCCGCCAGCCCGTCATGGCATAGGCCTTGGAGCACGTGTTGACCACGAGGGTGCGCGCCTTGATCTCGGGTGAGAGCGAGGCGATCGAGACGTGACGCCCCTCGTACGTCAGGGCCTCGTAGCACTCGTCGGAGACGATCCACAGATTGCGCTCCACGGCCAGCTCGCCGACCTGACGCAGGGCCGCGGCCGAGAACATCGCACCCGTCGGATTGCCCGGGCTGTTGAGGACGAGAAGCTTGGTCTTCGGCGTCACCGCCCGCCTCACGGCCGCCGGGTCGAGGTCGAAGCCCGTCGACTCCGACGTCTCGACGGGCACGGGCACGCCGCCGAGGAGCTGCACCTGCTCGGGATAGGAGACCCAGAACGGGCTCGGAATCAGCACCTCGTCGCCCGGATTCACGAGGGCCATGACGATGTTGTAGAGCGTGTGCTTGGCCCCGCAGGACACCGTCACCTCGTCGGGCGCGTACTCGAGCCCGAGATCGCGCTTGAGCTTCTGGCAGACGGCGGCCCGGAGCTCGGGGATGCCTCCCACCTCCGTGTACTTCGTCTGCCCGCTCTCGATCGCGCGGACGGCCGCGTCCTTGATGCGGCGCGGAGTGTCGAAGTCGGGCTCTCCCGCCCCGAAGGAGATGACGTCGATGCCCTGCGCGCGCATGGCCTTGGCCTTGGCCTGCATGGCGAGGGTGGGAGAGGGCTGGAGAGTGGCGAGTCGGTCAGCGAGCATGCGGGGAGCCTACTTTCTGGAGAACTTGGCGTTCAGCCGCTCCTCGACCACCGTCGGCACCATGCCCGTCACGGCCGCGCCGAACGAGGAGACTTCCTTGATGAGGCGCGAGGAGATGTACGTGTACTTCTCGTGAGGCATCAGGAACACCGTCTCCACCGTGTGGCGGAGCTTGCGGTTCATGAGGGCCATCTGGAACTCGTACTCGAAATCGGAGACGGCGCGAATGCCGCGCACGATGCAGTCGGCCTGCTCCCGGTGCACGAGGTCGATGAGGAGCCCGTCGAAGGAGGTGATGCGCATCCTCCCCATGCCCGCGGTGGCTTCGTCGATGATCTCGAGCCGCTCCTTGACGTCGAAGAGCGGCTGCTTCGAGGGGTTGGCGACCACGGCCACGATCAGCTCGTCGAAGATGCGCAGGCTGCGCTCGATCAAATCCAGATGCCCGTTGTGCATCGGATCGAACATGCCTGGATAAACGGCCCGCGTGCTCACGTCGTCCCCCGTTCGTGCCGCGGAAATGGTGGAAAAAGCACGCTCACTCTACGCGCGGGCCCGAAAGAAAGTCAAGGTCGTCTCCCCGAACCGTCGGCTCTTCCACAGGCCGAGGGCTCCGCAGTTCGGCGCGGGCGGCACCTTGGTGGGATGCTGCGCGACCACGATGGCCCCCGGAGCGAGACAGGCGCCCTCGCCGAGCCGGTCGAGGGTTTCCGCGCTCTGGAGCGAGTCGTAGGGCGGGTCGAGGAAGACGACGGCGAAGCGCGCTCCCTCGGAGGCGAGGGTGGCGAGCGCGCGTGTCACGTCCGCGCGGATGATCCGGGCGCGCTCGCCAAGCCCGAGGCGCTTCACGTTGTCCGCGAGGGCGGCGATGGCCGCGCGGTCCTCCTCGACGAAGACGGCCGAGGGCGCCCCCCGCGAGAGTCCCTCGATGCCCACACCGCCCGCCCCCGCGAAGAGATCGAGGAAGGGGCCCGCCTCGAGATACGGCATGAGGGTGTCCAGGCAGGCGATGCGCACCTGGTCCGCCGTGGGCCGCGTCGTCCGGCCCTTGGGAGTGATGAGCCGCTGCCCCTTGAGCTCGCCGCGAGCACCCGCATCAGCCGATCCCCGCCAGGTCGAGCTTGCCGCGCCAGCGCGCGAGGAGCGCGGCGCGCAGCCTCCGGTGCGGGGGAGCGAGCAGGCTCGGATCGCCCTGCACCACAGCGAACGCCTCGCGG
>WNGJ01005664.1_pt1 | contig 13148 bp, 14 predicted proteins | sample 5400611 | NCBI WGS metagenome assembly WNGJ01 (sample SAMN13153375, study PRJNA577476) | soil metagenome | isolation source: 40 cm soil or saprolite under Garry oak tree replicate 1 | place: USA:California | collected 2016-06-15
TGATACGACGCGCCAGACCATTCCAGCGCGTGCGCTATGGGTTGCTGCACCACTCAGCGAAAAGCAGACGGTTCAAAGTGTGCTGTTTCCAGACGGGATTTGCTACCGCAAGGATATTGGATTTTTTGCACCAGTCACGAATGAAGTGGAAGCTGTTGTATTCAAAAGCCTTCTGGAACTTTCGGAACACGGGGAAGCTTAGGAAGTCTTGGATGGTCTGGGTGGACTTGAACCACCGACCTCGCCCTTATCAGTATTGCGGTCGTCGGTCTGCTATCAAGTGGTAGCGGATCTTTGAAGAGGACGTGCATCGATTTTTCTCGCTTAAGAGGATGGCGGAGAACGAGGTACGGTTGACATAGCTATATTAGATAGCTATCATCGAGAGTATGAAAGTTAGCGTGGCGGATGCCAAGAACAAGCTTCCCGAGCTAATCAAGGCTGTCGAGGATGGCGAAACAGTGACCATCTACCGCCGGGGTGTGCCTGCCGTGGATATCATCCGAACAAAAAAGCCTAGTCGCAAAAAGCGGAAGCTCGGGACACTGAAAGGCAAAATTCAGATTCTCGATATCGACTGGTGGAAACCCATGTCGGACGACGAAGCCGACGCCTTTGTGGAAGGGCGAGACTAGGTGCGGTTGCTCCTGGACACGGTCGCGTTGATTTTCGCTGTTGAGTCACCAGAACGGTTCACCAAGCGCGCGACCGCCATTTTGCAGAATACAGAAAACATCCTTGAACTGAGCGCAATTTCTCTTTCCGAAATCGCCATCAAAGCAGCCCGCGGGAAGTTAAAATTTTCTGCAGCGGACACGCGCCGCGCACTTGAGGATCTGGACCTTCGCGTACTGCCGTACACTGCGAACCATGCATTCTCTCTTTTCGATCTGCCGCTCCTGCACGCGGATCCCTTCGACCGTCAAATCATAGCCCAGGCTTTGTCGGAAGAGATCCCGGTGATGACTTGCGATGAGAAATTCAGCCTATACAAAGGGCTCAAGATCCTTTGGTAATTTTTTGGATTTTCGTCCCTTTCCAGAATGGTTCTTAGAAGAGATTCGTAGAACGGCAGAGTTCCGAGCATCGACTAGCGCATGGCCTGGCGCCCGAGGCGATTGAAGAATTTCTGGCGGAGTTAGCCGCGTTGATCGAGCCGGTCGAAGTTCGTTTTCAGTGGTGGCCGCAGTCCCGGGACCCGAATGATGAGATGGTGCTCGAGGCCGCGATCAATGGCCGGGCGGATGCGCTCGTGAATTACAGCGTCGCAGACTTTGCCAGGCCCGCGGAGCGGTTTAGGATTTCTGTGACGCGTCCGAGCGAGCTGTTAAAGAAGGTGAAACCATGCGCAAAGCTACCTATCCATTGAAACTTCCCCTCTCCATCAAGAAGGCTGCCCAGCGGCTCGCGAAAGAAGATGGCGTGTCGTTGAACCAATGGATCGCGGCAGCGGTCGCCGAAAAAGTTGGAGTGGTGGAAACTGCGGCTGACTTTTTCAAGAAGCGGGCAGGCAAGGCCGCCGGCGAAGGACTCATGAAGTTTCTTCGCACCGCGCCCAAACTCGCGGCAGAACCGGAAGACACACTCCGATAGCCACAATCAAATTCCTCGTCGAAGCAGGGCTTGGACGGCGCACCCTGTGGACCTGCCCACGATTCGAGTAGAGAAAATCCATTTGCAAAGAAACGAGGCCGCGATGTCGGAGATTGCGTCGCTAATTGTCGGAAGCGAGAAGCTCACATCCATATTTGGCCGGTGGCCATCATTTCATGACGCGGAGATTCATGATCTTCACCTCTGGCTGATGACGCGCGATATTGACCAGAAGGGCTTTTACGTCTCCACTAAGCATACCCTCACCAAGATGAAATTCTATGACGTGGACAATTTCAGGATGGAAGGCTTCAACCATCAAAACGCCATCTTTGGACTGGGGATCGAGCAAAGGACCTGAGCGGAAGGACCTCCCCCATACTTCGCAGTTGATTTTGAACCGTCGTTCGGAATCGATGCAAAGTTTACCTGCCTGCGTATCGAAGTCGTCGATGACTTCCCCTGCGATGCTGAAGGTAGTCCGATCCCCTAATTTCTGCGTTCTGGTTTTGAAGGAAACTAACCGCGCAGCGATCCTTACTTGCCTGAAGCCGCACTCACCAACCCGGATGGAAGGCAGTGTCAAGCGACTGGAACTCTTGGCAAATTTTTGGCAAATCGCGTCTTCGGAGCAGCCCAGGAAGGGAAAAAGTGAGAATAGCCGGGTATTTATTGGTGTGTGAATGGTGGCCTGGGTGGACTTGAACCACCAACCTCGCCCTTATCAGTGTAGCGGTCGTTGGTCCCGCACCTAGAAATACAGGTTCTCGGAGAGTACGGGCGCTTATTTCACTAGCGCTGACGATCTCGCAAGCGTATCGTCCGACTGGATCGCCGAAAAAAGAACACAACTCGACGTTGTCATCGACGCATCCCAGACCACAGCATGGAAGACCCATCTCCTGGGGGAAGATCTGAGCAGGCACTGCTAAATATCAGGCGTGATATTTCGTTCAGGGAACAGTTCTTGAAAGTTCGAGAACTGAGAATCCAGCTGACTCTGCGGCCTTGGCCAATCGCTGGTCCCCGCAGATGAAGCTCCTCCTGGAGGGACGCTGTTCGCACCAAATCAAGGACGCTGCAAGTTGCAAGCTATCGGCCGCCCGCAAGGAATGCTTATCCAACAACTGCGTCGCCAAATCACGAAGCTGATCGCCGGGAAGAATTTCCCTCCACCCACGGTTTAGCAAACGCAGTCGTGCCACCGCACCGTGTTTGTCGAGATCAGTTATCTCCTTATCCCGATGGAGGCGGCAAATTGCACTGTGAACTTCTACGAGACTTCCCCACCAAACTGCGGGCGCAAATCTCCTCAGATGCGACTGAGCGTGACGACTCGCGGCTTCGTGAACACACAAGGGAACTAGCGCGCTGGCATCCCAAAATGCCGTCGTTTTTTTCACAGTTCTTCTTCTCTGTCGGCGAGAACGGCTTGAATCGCCTTGTTTCCAGCAACGCTTCCAGTTGGAATCTTCAAGAGCGCCTTTACATCGAGTCGCACCTTGGGGAGACGCAGTTTCCCCGCCGCAACCAACACGAGTTCCTGATCCTCGACACCTTCCGCAGAAAACGGAACTAGTTTGGCCACCGGGAGATTACGGTCTCGGATTACCACTTCTTCGCCTCCTTTGGCGAATGTAAGGTACTTGCTCAGCCGGTTCTTCAGTTCCGCCACATTCACACTTCGCATTTGGCAGTTCCTCCCTCATGGCTATTATAGCCATGAATAGACCCTAATGGGAAGAGTCCGATGGTTGGCAAAATGGTTCTTGGAGGGAGCATCCTCACCGGCCTTCTCATGGGAGGAGGTAGCGGCTGGCTCGTATCGCCACATTCACATCAACTCGAGGCGCGTCTACCTTGGGAGGAGTCCTTAATGACCGCATAGCGGCTAGGAAGGGTCAATAGGAGGTTTTTTCAACGGAGACTTAGTCATGGCCCTCATCAAGGCTAAACATGCCGCCGGCAAACGACCGACATTAGGAAGCAATTCAGTCGCGGGAAGCTCAGCCAGATTCAGTTGCACTACGAACGTAAGATAACCAGCTTTCCATTTTGGCCACGCAAGACCGGGAGAAAGGTCCTGGAGACCGCCCAGCTTGGACGCGCCTATGGAAATTGTCTCGTTTGCGCGTCGTGTGCTGCGCATCCGAACGCATTCTTTGGCGCGTTTAGCGAGCTTTGTGCCCATGGGATTAAGTCTGCCCTTACTGAAGCCCAACAGGCTGATGTGACCGAGGATTGCGCAATGACTTAAGAATCCGCGGGAAGAACGGCGCGTGGAATCCTCCAGCCCGTCTTGGTGTCAATCTAGAACACCACACTTAAGGTGGCTACTTCACCTGCGGGTTGCGGATCACGCGCATATAGTTTCTTCAACATAGTTTGGAAGCTTCTGTTAGAGATTGAGGTCCCGTACCTGCTCGCCATAGGTAAGTTCATAGGCGCGCAAATGTCCCAGATCGTCGCTGATCGTGAGCAACGATCCGTCGAATCGCACACTCGGATTGCACCTTCCTTCTATCCGTATTTCGATTCGGAGGACCGGTTTCGCACCTTTGGTATAGCCATAGGCTTGGATGAGCGTTGCCGATTTCGACGCAAGGCAAAGTGCCAACCAATTGGACGCAATGACGGGATCGGCGAGTACCTGCTCATCCATTCCAATAGCTAGGAATTCGGTCCAGCTGCCATCGGTTTTTCTAAACAAGATTTGACGTGCCGCCAATGCAACGGCAGTTTCTGCCGCAGTCGTTTCCTGGGGCGGGAGCACGGTGGAGCAATCGAAAATTCCACTCTCGGAACAAGAACCCAGCCGAATCTCCCTAACTGTGTCCAGCGGCCTTGAGAACGGCAATAGAGTCTTGTTCTTGAGACGTAGTTGAGGCAACTGATACTCCCAAAACCAGAAGTTCTTGTCTTTGTACGTTACGAACTCCAATTTCGTTGAGGTCAGTGTGAAAGGGCCTACGAAATGGCCGAGATCAGGCATTCGCCACAATGCATCAAGCCGGCGCGACGTAGCATCGATTGCGTATAAATCTTGCCCGCTCGCGATGTACCACGTGGCGCCATCAAAGGTTGTCGTAAAGCGGCTGATCTCAGCATGACACCATGTAGCAATCCTGCGAGATTGAACATCCACTCTTGAAAGGCACCACACGCTGCCTCGACGGGCCATTGTGATGAACTTGCCGCCGCTGTCCGAAACCACTACGCGATCTGCCGGTTCGTCAAAGTGGGCTATCGTGCGACCGTCCCTCGTAATTAGCTTTAGGCCTGCTTCTCCCATTGCAACCGCGCAAGTTCCGTTTGGAAGCAGCACAGCTTCTGATATCTGCGTCGAGCCTCGATCGTCTGCAGCGATGGAGTATTGTCGGGCTGCACCTAAATCGTTGAGTTCAACCTTTCTACTGGGGGACCGCGGCGGAACATCCGCGCGCAGCGCTCCGTCACCGGAATAGTCGATAAGCTGGCGCAAGGGAATGGGGCCAAGCGATTGCAGTCCCTGTCCGGCATCACGCAAAATGGCCCGTGCTGCGAGCCGCGCCAAAGTCTGTGTCTGCGGGGATTTGGGTTCCTTGCGGAGGGTTTCTGCAAATTCCGTTCTTGCAGGAGCCTCTTCCACAGAATCACTCTGCAGGAGCTCAAACGCCTGTGTCCGGAATTCGGTATGTCCATCCCGCGCTACGCTAATGAGTCGAGCCAAAGATCGCGCCCCTGGTCGCCCCCCGATCGCAGCTGCTCGCCTCATCCATTCGACAGCGGTAGACCTCTCGGATTCCAGTGGCCAGAGAACGTCAACGGCGATTGCAACATTGCCCGAGTCCGCCAGCGATTGCGCCCAAAGCTTTCGCAGTTCAGGCGCGGCTGGATGACGCGACTTCTCGAGTCGCAGGACCGCCCCGTGGAATGCACCCGTCTTGCGTGCAACCTGGATAGCCCTTTCCTTTTCGCCGGCTACAAACCATTGGCGAACGATGATTTCGGGGGCCAGTTCCCGAGCTTCTGCTATTTCGGCAGCTTCGCGCAATCTACCGTTACGTTCCAAGAAAGCGACCGTTTCTTCGTTTGAGCGCAGAAGTTCGGCTAAAACGAATGCGGCCTCCTCAATCCTGCCTTGAGCTTCCAACCTCTTGAAGGTCGACCTGTAGAGCTGATTCAGATGGGAATACAGGGATTGACCCAACAGCATTGTCGAACTGGGTCGGCGCCCAAATGGATTGAGTCTCAGATTCTGCCGGACCCCAGGCAACCCAAGAGTCATTTTCAAAATAGGAGAGTCAGAGATCGAAGACAGGGGAATCGCGTGTCGCAACGCCTCATCCACATCGCCCTGCTCGAACATTTGCATAACGCGACTCAAGTATCGCCCCTGTCTCCAGCCGAGAGCGCGCGACAGTCGAGTCAGCATGACGATCTTATTAATCGCCGACGTCAGCCACAATGAGAACTTGGAGGGCGCTCTCGTGGCGAACACGCTCTGCTGCGACCCAGTGAGGCTTTGGGACTGATAGTCGCTTCTAGGCCAAAGACCTCCGATCCCTCTTATGAAACCCCGGGCAGTGCCCGTAATACTCCGAAATGAAATACGCCGGAGCCAATCAAACTTCTCCTGCTTGTTCGATTCGGGCTCACCTTTCAATCGGGCCAATAAATTCTTAAGCTCCAATGGAGGGGCAGGAATCCGTCCAAGTGTTTCCCGGATATTGGGCAGCTCCACTGGCTTCGCAACGATTGGTCCGGGCGGTTCGTCGCCGAGAGAACGCCCCAGAACAAATTTCACTCCGTCTGTATCAATCCATTTGTGAACTAGCTCCCGGCTCTCATCGCTTAGCTGCTCCGTTGATACGTTTCCCCCTTCAGAAATGATCAGAGTTTCCACAGATTGACCGATGGCACGCATTTCTTTTTCTGTCAGTGGCATGGCTGTGAGGAGTCCTCGCTTTCGAACCAAAGGCAGACCAAGAGCTTCGCTGACCGACACAAGAACTGGCCTTGGAAGAACCAACAGGATTCCTTTTTTCAATCGATACACTCGGCCGTTTGGCTTCCACATCGAAAGAATTCGCCTGATGGCTTCGTCCTTACCTGTAATACTGAGAGCGAAAAAAAAGGCAACAGCGGGAACACTCCCACGATGAACCAGCAATGACGGCTTCACGTTAGTCATTTCGATCCCCACTTAGATAACGGCAGAGACTTCGCGCCAGAGGGAGCGAGTGGACCGTAACGTCGCCTTTTGTCGTCACGTACGCAATCCACGGTTTGCTTTGGGAAACGGTCAAATGTGCGATGGAGTCGGGACTCTCGAAAAGCGTCCGTTCCCAGTCAGGGCCTTTCAAGGTAACCACGTGCCTGTTTTCCCTGAGCGAAATGAGGGCCTCGGCGTAGTTCGGCTCCTGAATCACGCCCACGATTTCTTGTGCCTGTTCCGTTCGGATTTCGTTTGTTCGGTTCTTCCCGGAGACCACTAACCAACTAGCTGGACTTTTCTGGATGGCCAGCAAACAAAACGGAGGTTGGGTATGTGCGCCAAATCCAAAGAAAGCCTTTTCGACTAAGTCAGAATCACTCGATACCACAGCCCGAAACCGGTCGCGTCCCACGGTCGTGTACTCAACTGTACGTTTCGTCTTGTCGACGCTGAGATAGGCGGGAATTCCCGCCAAGCTCGTGACAGCAAGCACGCCAGATTCTTCGACGAGCGCCACCTGTTCATCTCCTGCTCGTTCGAGGCGAAATAAATTCCCAGAAGCATCCAAAACAAAAAGGCTCGACTTATCGCCTTGTGGAAAAGGGGAGCGAACACATAGAGAGAGCAATCCCTGGTCGTTTTCCTGTGGCCAGACAAATTGATCAAGGCGAAGAAAGTAATGGCCCGCTGGTGGGTAACTTTCCTTTCCAACGTAGGAAATCCGTAGTGAGATCTCTTCCAGTGACACAATCATCGTCGAACGGCCCAGGCGATTAGCGGCCACAATTCTTCCTATGTTTCCCAATGCGTGCTGTTTCGCATTACCAGGGGTGTCCCAGGGTGAGTTCGGCACCGGGAACGACATCAGGGTGCCGTCACTAGTTGTCGTGAACAAACGCCTGCCCCCATGTGCAAAAATGAGTCCGGACGAACTAGCTATCGTCGAAAACGTCCGAGGGACGCTGACTCCGATTTGATATGGATCTCGAAGTAGCCTCGCGCACGCGCCGTTGTCGGGTAGGTCCAACAAGATTTTTCTTGGTCTGCCCTTCGCACGATGGATTTCAATCGAGACTTGTCGCACTTCTGGTTCAAGAACATCCTCTACTTTTACGCGAGAAACCACATGATGTGGTGAGATTTGGTGAAGTCTTGCGCCCCCGACAAGCCATATCTCTTCCGGCTTGTTTGTCTCAAGAGAACGACTAATCCAATCATTCATCGCGGAATCAGAAACGTCGGTGGATGTCCTAGCGCGCAGCAACTCCATCATTTCTGATTCGTTCAAACCATGCAGCAACTGCATTCCCGGATTCTGCAGAATTCCCCATGAGAAATTCGCAAGGGCACGGTGAGCGCGGCGAATAAGCACAATCAGAGTTGCCAGATGCGCCAAACGAGGAGACCCAAGTTGGTCGGGACCCGCGTCAAAGAGAACAATGGAGCCAAGGCCATGTGCGCGGTCGCGTTTTGCAGTCTTTAAAAAGAGATGCTCGCGCATCGTTGCGCGGCGTTCGAACTCCTCTGGAATTTCATCAGCAAGTAACCAGTCCGAAGCGATAAGGCGTTCGTAGCTCCCCCGGTTGACGAGTCCATCAAAGCCGTCCGGGTCGTCGTCACCCGACACGTCTTCTAGGTGGAGAGGGTCGATCGCCGCTGCGATCCTCTGGGCCAAGGGACCGATTGCCATACTCAACTCATGAGGAAATACGCTGAGTTGCTTCGACCAAGGAGTCAATGATGCCGGCAGGGAAATCATGTTGTCTCAAGAAGCCAGGACTTCAGCACGTCCCGAGAGAGTTCCCGTGCCTGCGATAGCGAAACGACCATATTCGCGGTTTCGATGAATGCTAACGGAGGCGGAAATGGACTCTGCTCGATTAGTGTCTGTTGAAGAAGGTCCAGCGGGACATTGGGTTCGCGATTGGTAGGCAAGAGGAGATGGGGTGCGCGTTCGTCTGAGCCTAGATAGGCAACTCCGTCCACCCACGGAAGTGATTCAGCTTCGCCAAGAAGAACGATGGTGTCCGATGTGGCAACCCCTTTCCAACTTGCCCACTTTGTGTCGTCGGATGCTAGGAGCTTCCGGGCTAGTTCTTTCGCAGTGTCCCCTGACGCAACGACCGCAGCAGGCACGCGAGGCTCTTCACGAAAATGCCAGTTGATCTTGAAAGAAGTCGACTTCAACTGGAGACCTCACTGGGTGGCTTGAGATATCCCACTATTCGAGCTCGCGCCTCGCTCAGATCGGGAGGCATAGCCTCCGCAGTGAAGGAAGCATCGATCTCGCGCACGACGCCTTCTAGTTTGAGTCGCCAACTTCGTGCCATGTCTGTATCACCATGCGGCGGTGCTGCGAAAAGCTCGTTTGCAGAAGAGATAAGTCGTCTTCCGCGGACAAGTGGGCCAGCAGAAGCCTCCTCCGCCGCCGCGGGCAAGGTCATGTTCTCGGTGTGCCGGAGTAAATCGCGGAGACTGTCTCTCGCAATCTCCTGTTGCTCCTGTGTTGGAACAACGTAGATCAACGGCCACAAATCAGCTTCGCTGGGCCTCGAACGACCTGCCACCACCGCGGCAGCCGCAATTAAGCTCTGTGCCTTGACGACTCTACGGTCAGAAAGAACGATGCCCGCGCTTCGCAGGATTCGCAGCAAGTGAGCCAATTGAGGCCGGATTGGGCTGAGATCAGCTTTCTGTGCCACCTCAGCAAGCGCATCGATGTCACTCATGGATGCAAGTTCTGAGAATTTGGAGTGATCGAGTTTCCAACCACTCTCCAGCAAAGTTTCCAGCTGTGGGTCATCTATGGACTCCACAAAAACGCGAACCAGAAATCGGTCGGCAAATGCTGCCAACGACTCATCCGTCGGCAAACTGTTTGAGGCTCCTACGCAGATTCGCATAGGGCACGTCAACTGCGTGTGTCCACGGCGAAAGACTCGTTCGTTCAAAATACCCAAAAGCGTATTGAGAATCGCGGAAGAGCCTTGGAAGATTTCATCCAAAAAGGCAATCTCTGCCTCAGGCAACATCCCGCTGACATCTGTCTCCACAGTGCCCTCGCGCAATTTACGAAGGTCCACGGGACCAAAAATCTCGTTCGGCTCTGTAAATCTGCCTAGCAGGTATTCAAAGTATCGTCCGCCTGTGGCTTGCGCAATTCGTCGTACCGCTACGCTTTTCGCCGTTCCTGGAGGTCCGATTACCAATAGGTGTTCGCGTGCTACGGCGCTGAGCGCAACCAATTCTACAAGCGGTTCTCGGTCAACAAGTCCGCGAGCGGCGGCCGTGATGGCGGAGCGTAGCTTTGCCGAAGCCTCTGGGAGGTTAGGAGTCACAGGAGTAATTTAATCTAAATAGGCCCAGGCATGCGAGCGAAGACAAGATTTCGGGTGCCTGACCTGGAGCAGTCAGAGAAGGCGGTCCTGAATTAGCTCACTTCGGCGAACTCGGAAGAATCATGCGCATATGCCATTGGTGAAATTCGTACATCGAAAAAGTGATCGGCAAGTTCCAACGTCCGTTACTTAACGGGAGTTAGCTGCAACCCAGGGAACTCTGCGATTGTGACATTGGAGTAAAATCTGATTTTGAAGAGAAACTACTGAACAACAGTGGGGAACAGAAGCGATCATGACCGGACACGGCCCTGACATTGACACCGCGCTTTCTGGCGATGGACCAATTGCCAGAGAGCAGGTTCAATCTTGGATTGACGCCGCTGCGGATTCGGACCTGCCAACTCTATCTAAGCTCTATCGACTTACTGGCGAGGGCTATTACCGAATCCAACCAGAATTGGGCAGAGGACCTACGTGCGCCCTCATCCAGAGGTACCTGCTTGGTTGCTTTCGAGACCGCGTGACCAACAACGACGAAATTCAAGAGCGCTATGAGGCGGCGGAGACTCTACACGTTTGGTTTCGGCAGCTGGCAGGGATGGACGGCACATCTGAGGTGCTGGCAGCGGCAGCAAACGGATTGATGAAATTGTATCTTGAAAGCGGAGAAGATATCCGCGTGGCGATTGAAAATGGATTTCTAGAACATGCGCTGGAGACAGCCGCCGAGCGTCCGTATTTCGAGCAATGGGCTCCGATCCCCACCTGGAACCAGCATGGAAGCGAGCACTCGAATGGGGTGACGCGCATCCCGATTACATGGCAGGACTATTTCAGCGGCTTGAAGCGAAGACTAAGGAGTGAGGGCTGGCCGGCGCAGAGGCGCGTTGTCCGGTAAGGCGGCAGCAGTTAGCTGACACACCGGGCACGGTCATTGCTGGGAGCCGGAGTTCTCGGAATTCATCAATGGCTGACCCAAAGCGGGCAGCGTGGCCCCGGAATGACAAAAGTCATCTCTACTGGCCTGAGGCCGTCTGCGACTTTGATTCGTTGGTCAGGCCTGGACTCACGTGGTTCGATAACCTTACCTGCGTCACATTCGACCGAAGCCACGGCGTCATATTCAAACCCTTTTGGAAGTGTGAATTCTCCTGTGCCGTTGTCGATCTGTGGCGCAGTCCCTCCATGACGTGGATAAAGAACATTTTTGAAGTAAATGTTGCTTCGTTCAGGCCGCGTGCCATCGGCCCACAGAACGTTGATTTTTATGGTCACCACCTCGAGTTTACTCAACCGAAGAGGAGAAACGCGCAGAGGTGATGATCGAGCGACTTTTACGAGAGCAGCTTCCGATTCGTTCTCAGCTGCTGGGTAATATGCGGTAGCGAAAGGGTGCTCCGCGTCTGGCGCTCCAAACGAGCTAAACGCGTTAGCGCCTAGGAGATACTCGCCTGGTTCCATTCGATTGAGATTGTATCTTCCCTGACCGTCTGTCCATTCGCTGTGAGTGCCATACCAGCGTGCGTCGCCGGTCTTGTGAACGGGAATGAGGTCTACTTCGATATCGCTGATTGGCTTCCCGGCCTCGTCCACAATGGTTCCATGGATGCAACCAAGACCGTAAAGACGGTCTACGGCACATTCGTCATAGTTAGGAGGCGGATTCAGAGATTTATCCCAGCGATGTATCACAAATACGTAGAGCGCAACGACCGCCGCGCCAATCACAAGCAGCCAATATTTCTGGCGGTCCTCTATCGCTGGCGCAATTCTGCCTTGAAAGAGTCGCATCGCCGCAATCAAACATCCACTAGCGAGGACCAGACACCACAAGACTGGGCCTATAGTTCTGAGAAGGGTCGGCACACGGAACGGCAAACAATTACGACTATATTCTATCCACCAGTGAAGTTCGCGGAGGCTGGCGCGAGCAGCGACATACAGAAGTACAAGGCTCACTGTGGAAAGAACGCCGGCAATCAGCTTTGCATATCGAAACCTCCTACGACCGAGAATGCCGAAATCCATTCGAGTGCCTATCCACCACCACCAACCAACGATCGCCGGAAACCAGACGCCGCATTGCAGGGAAAGCGTTTGAAGGTTTAGCAGCTTGAGGATTGGCATAGACAGAACAAATGCGGGAGCGTTGATCGTGAACAAGAGAAGGTAGATCGCTTGATAGGGCCAGAACGGCGGACCCATATCCCAGCCCATCCCCATCAATCCAACCATGCGATTGTTTTCATAGTCCCACGTCATCAGCACGGCCGCGAGAAAGCCGAAGACAAGGGGCAGCACCAATCGAAAGCGAATCCAATCGTGTTTCATAAGGATTTAGACACCGACGGCGCACTTTCCTCTCAAGAGCGGTGGCCCGCCTGGATCGTTGACCACTGTACCGGTGGCCCGAATTGTCCAGAAGCTACGAAAGCCGCACTCACCAACCCGGATGGAAGGCAGTGTGAAGCGACTGGAACTTTGGCAAATTTTTGGCAAATCGCTTTTTCGGAGCAGGCCCCAGGAAGGGAAAAAGTGAGAATCACTGCATAAATACTGGTGATTTATGGTGGGCCTGGGTGGACTTGAACCACCGACCTCGCCCTTATCAGGGTAGCGTGGTTAGGTTTTACAACAACATACAAGACCGCGGGGACTGCCAAACACCTCGTAAGTTGTACAAGACATCGCATTCTGTGGGTTGGGTTGTGGGTTAGAAAAAGGCTTCGATCGTTCTGTTGAGCGGGCAACGTCCTTACGCGCCGGACGGAGTGTCCGACACAAAAGAGCGGGAGGTGAGTTCTCCTTTCGCGAGTGACTGTCAGGTACGGTCGAGAAGGGAAGCTCTGGGCGCGGGTTGGTCTGACCACGGGGAATGGAAGTCGGGACGTTTTGCAGTCTCCAAGGTTCGGACGTGGGTTCGATCCCCACCGCCCCTACCAACCATCCCATTTGCTCAGAATGATTTAGCGGTTTCGCGAGGCGGCAAAAGGCGGCAATAAGAAATGAGCCTCAAG
>WNGJ01005667.1_pt1 | contig 13146 bp, 15 predicted proteins | sample 5400611 | NCBI WGS metagenome assembly WNGJ01 (sample SAMN13153375, study PRJNA577476) | soil metagenome | isolation source: 40 cm soil or saprolite under Garry oak tree replicate 1 | place: USA:California | collected 2016-06-15
TTCTACCTATGAGCAAAGACTGACCTAGTGGAAAAAGGGAGGAAGCGATGTGTCAGGCGACACTCAGGCAGGTACTGGTAACGGCCGGCTTGGCGGCGATTTTGGCGACGCCGGTCGGATGGATCGAGTCGACGGCGGCCCAGGATGCGCCGCCCGTGCGGGTGCGCGGGACGATCGAACGCGTCGACGGCGCCGTGTACATCGTCAAGACGCGCGACGGCGCGGAACTGAAGATCACGGCGGCCGAGAAGCCGCAGATTGCAGGCATCGTCAAAGCGTCGTTGTCAGACATCAAAAAGAACTCCTTCGTGGGGGTCACTGCAATGCCGCAGGCCGACGGCAGTCTCAGCGCCGTCGAAGTGCATATCTTTCCCGAGGCCATGCGCGGAACCGGAGAAGGACACTATCCCTGGGACCTTCAGCCCAAGAGCACAATGACCAACGCCAACGTTGACGACGTCGTCAGCGCCGTCGAGGGGAATACACTGACGTTAAAGTACAAGGACGGAGAAAAGAAAATTCTCGTCCCGGCGACAGCCCCGATCGTAACCTACGTACCGGGAGACACGAACGACCTGAAGCCCGATGCGAAGGTCTTCATCATCGCCGCCAAGCAGCCCGATGGAACGCTGCAAGGTCGTGCGTGGCGGGTCGGCCGCGATGGACTGACGCCACCGATGTGACGCCGCGGGCATCGCTCGACTGATTATGATTCCAAAGCGGGATGGCTTTTTTCGAATTGTCATCCCGCTTTTTAATTGCTGGAGCATGCGGTTTCCGAAAACCGGGTGGCCTACGGCCTACGTGCGTGGGTTTCGCGGCTTCCACAGACCGGAGGAAAGGCCATGTTCGAAGTCAAGCGGCGCGACGTTCTGATCGGCGGCGTGGGCGTCGCGGCGGCGACGTTGAGCGCGGCAAATCCGGCCGCGGCCGGCGATCCAAGCTTCATGAACAACGTCCCCGACGGTCTCCTGTCGGGCGATGAGCTTCCGACGTTCAAGTTCGCGCTGGAAAAATCCGCCGGCAAGGTCGTCGGCGGGAGCTACGGCAAGGAGGCGACGGTCGCGCAGCTGCCGATTTCCAAGGGCATCGCCGGCGTCTCCATGCGGCTCGAGCCCGGCGTCATGCGCGAGCTGCACTGGCACGCAACGGCGGCCGAGTGGGCGTTCGTCCTCGCCGGCCGGGTTCGCACCACGGTGATCGATGCAAAAGGCGCGGCCGAGATCAACGATTTCGAGCCGGGCGACGTCTGGTATTTCCCGCGTGGGCGCGGCCACATGTTGCAGTGCCTCGGCACGCAGCCCTGCCACTTCATTCTCATCTTCGACAACGGGTATTTTTCCGAGTTCGGCACGTTCAGCATCACCGACTGGATCGGCCATGCGCCGAAGGCGCTGCTGGCCAAGAACCTCGGCGTGCCGGAGGCGACGTTCGACTCCTTTCCCAAGCGCGAAGTTTATTTCGCGCGCGGCGCCATTCCGCCGGAACGGCCGGCCGCGCCGCTGCAAGGCGTCAAGCTGCCGGCACTGACGCACAAGTATCGTCTGCTCGCCCAGGTGCCCCACGCAACCTATCGCGGCGGACGCGAGTGGCGCGTCGACGCCGACCGCTTCCCGATCTCGACGACGATTACCGGCGTGATCCTCGACCTCGATGCCGGCTCCTTGCGCGAGTTGCACTGGCACCCGAACGCCGACGAGTGGCAATACGTCATCGACGGCCGCGTGGCCGTCACCCTGTTCGGCTCGCACGGGCGGTTCCGCATCGAGACGCTCGAGCAAGGCGACGTGGGCTACATTCCGCAGGGCTACGGCCACTCGATCGAGAACGTGGGCGAGCGGCCCGCGCGCGTCCTGATCGGGCTCAATGCGGGAACCTACGAGACCATCGACCTGTCGCAATGGATCGCCGGCAACCCAGCCCACGTCCTCGCCACCAATTTCGGCCAGCCGCCGGAGTTGTTTGCCAAGTTCCCGCATCGTGACGTGTTCCTCGCCCCGTAGGGCGCCGTAGGGCGCGTAGGGCGCAATAGCGAAGCGTATTGCGCCGCGCACGTCAGTCGGCGCAATACGGCCTCCGGCCTATTGCGCCCTACCCGCGCTGATCATGAACTTTAGTTAACAATTCTCAACGTGAATTTATTGGCGCCGCTTTGTTTTACTCTTATCAATGTAACCAAGTCGCCGGCAGACTGGATGCGGGACAATGAAACTGCGAGCTGAGCCGTTGCGGGATGTCCCGCTTTCACTGGACATGACCAGTCGGAATGCAGGCGCGGCGCCGGCGCGCGGCCTCAAGTTCGAGACGCGCCAGCTCTGTCGCGCCGTCGGCGCCAAGCGGCTGGTCGACGACGTCAGCGTCGCGGTCGAGCCGGGCGAGGTGCTGGCGGTGGTCGGCGCGAGCGGCGCCGGCAAGTCGTCGTTCCTGCGGCTGCTCAATCGCCTCGACGAACCGACCGGCGGCACCGTGATGATCGACGGCGCGGACTACCGCGCGATCGCGCCGCCGGACCTGCGCCGGCGCGTCGGCATGGTGATGCAGACCGCCTATCTGTTTGCCGGATCGGTGGCGGCCAACATCGCTTTCGGCCCGCGCCAGCGCGGCGAGCACATGTCGCCGGAACAAATCGATTCCCTGCTCGCGCGCGTCGGCCTCCCGGGCACCGCGACGCGCGACGTGAGCCGCCTCTCGGGCGGCGAGGCGCAGCGCGTGTCGCTGGCGCGCACCTTGGCAAACGCGCCCGCGGCGCTGCTGCTCGACGAGCCCACGTCGGCGCTCGACGAGACCTCGGCGCGCGCCATCGAGGAGCTGATCCGCGACATCATCCGCGAGCGGGCGATGACCTGCGTGATCGTCACCCACAACAGGCCCCAGGCCGAGCGCATCGCCGCGCGCACGATGGTCATGGAATCCGGGCGGCTGGTCGCGATCGGGCCGACCCAGGAGGTGCTCAATGCCGGCTGATCTCCTCAACGCCGTGAGCGGCGACGTGATGCTGGGTCTCGCCCAGGCCGCGGGCGCCATCGTCCTGTGCGCGGCGGTGGTCGCCTTGTGCGGCTGGTTTTCCGTCCACGTCGAACGCGAGGCGGCGCTCGCGATCGCGCGCGGGCTCGTGCAAATGGTCGCCGTCGGCATGGTGCTGGCGGCGCTGCTGCACGGCGCGCTCATCGTCGGCGCCCTCATCCTGCTGGCGATGATGGTCGCCGCCGCCTTCACCGCCGCGCGCCGGTTGCAAGGCATGAGCGGCGCGGTGCCGTTGTGCTTCTGCGCGATCGCGGCGGGCTCCGGCGTCGTCATCGCGGCGATGCTCGCGACCGGCACCCTCAAATCCGACATCGCCATGCTGGTGCCCGTGGGCAGCATGATCATCGCCAACGCGATGAACGCCTGCGCGCAGGCCGCCGAGCGCTTCCGCGCCGACGTCACCGCGCAGGTGGGCGAGGTCGAGACCGGGCTTGCGCTCGGCGCCGATCCCGCGGTCGCGGTCGCGCCGCAGGTGAAGAGCGCCGTCTACGCGAGCCTGCTGCCGCGTCTCGACATGCTCAAGTCGCTCGGCCTCGTGTGGATCCCTGGCGTGATGGCCGGCATGATGGTGTCGGGCGCGAGCCCGGTCTACGCCGGCATCTATCAGTTCATCATCGTCGCCATGATTCTCGCGGCTTGCGGCATCACCGGGCTGATCGTGGTGCTGCTGATGCGCGGGCGCGCCTTCTCGCCGGCCGGGCAGCTGATCTTGCGCCGGACGGAGGCTGCTAAGACGTAGGGTGGGCAAAGCGGCGCGCCTTCGCGCCGCGTGCCCACGCGTCCAACGCTCGACAGGCTTCGACTTTCGCGCTAATCTGGCTTTGTCGCAACTGAAGAAAGTCATCCTCGAATGGCTGATGAACTTGCGGAGCAGCAACTGCTCGAAGAAATTCTTTGTTATCGCAAGGATGTGACAGGCGTCGATAATACCATTTTCATCTCGCCAAAGGGCAACACGCGGCACGCTGCGCGAATCAAGCTGGCAATCGAGCCGCCGGACAGCATTGATCCCCGCAGCAAGACCGCGTCGGTCGCGATCGGCGACGCCACGGTCGTGGCGGGTGACGTCTCTCCGCGGCTGCTCGAACAGGTAAGGCAATTCCTCGAGGCCAATCGCGACGTGCTTTTGGATTACTGGGAGTATCGCATCGATACGGAAGAGCTGCGGCGGCGCTTGAAGTCGGTGTGAAGCCGTCGCCTCGATTGCTTCGTCGCGCCGCTGCTTGCAATGACGACGACAACACGCGTGGGCACGGCCGCTACGCGGCCAGCCCACCCTACAAGCTAGAAAACCGCCCCGCCCAGCGGAACGCTCTGCTCCGGCGTGAGATAGACGGTCTCGCCCGCCACATTGGCGATCCCCAGCACCAGGACTTCGGAGATTTCCGGCCCCATTTTCTTGACCCCGAAGTTGACGACGCAAACCACGGTTTTTCCGATCAGCGCCTCTTTCGGGTAGTTTCGATAGGCGCCGCACGAGACCTTGGTTCCGACCTCGGGCCCGCAGTCGATCGTCAGCTTGTACGTGGGCTTCCTCGTTTGCGCGTCGTCGACCCGGACGATGCGGCCGGCCCTTATGTCCAGGGCATCGAAGTTGCGGAAGTCCGCGGTCGGCTTGATGGCCATGGGTCTTCCTGCTGTCCAAACTGATTGCAATCACCCCGCCGCATATGGTGCCATCAACCGACCGTCAAAAGCAAAGCGGGAGGCAATGTCGACCCCATGAAAACAACGCAGGCGCTGCGCCGGCTCCTCAACGAGGACGGCTTCATCTACATGCCGGTCGCCTATGACGCGCTCGGCGGCCGGCTGGTTGCGGACACCGGATTTACTGCGGTCTACAACGGCGGCTTCGTGACCGGCGGCACGCGCTGCACGTCGGAGCCGCTGCTGACCATGGACGAGCAGGTGCACGTCGCCGGCGACGTGGCCAACGCGGTCGCGATCCCGGTGGTGGCCGACGGCGGGGCGGGATTCGGCGAGCCGCTGCACACGATGCGCACGGTGCGCGAGTTCATCCGCGCCGGCGTCGCCGGCATCCACATCGAGGACCAGCTCTATCCCAAGCGCGCGCATTATCACAAATACGTCGCGCACGCGGTCGCGCGCGAGGAATTCGTCGACAAGATCAAATTCGCCTGCCGCGCGCGCGACGAAACCGACCGTGACTTCGTCATCATCGCGCGCTCCGACACCTGCCGGTTCGAAGGCCCGGAGGAGGCGATCGCGCGCATCAACATGGCGGCCGACGTCGGCGCCGACATGGGGATGTTCTTCCCGCGCGATCTCGCGGAAATGCAGCGCGGACCGAAGGAGGCAAAGGTTCCCCTGGTCTACGTGATCAGCCGCGGCAACCGCGACGGCCGCCCCCTGCCCTCGGCGCAAGAACTCGCGGACATGGGATATAAGGCCGCGATCGACGCGCTCACCTACCTGCTGGTCAGCTTCCACTTCGTCAAACAGGCGCTCCGGGAAATCAAGCGCACCGGCGACTATACCGGGATGACCGCCGAGCAGAACCTCGCCGCGCGCCAACAGATCGAGGATCTCGTCGGGCTCGAGCGGTTTTATGAGATCGAGGAGGCGACGGTGGAAGAGAGGAAATGGGGGAAGCGGTGACGCGGGTGGTACATCTTCGCCGCCTCGCTCACGCGGTGGCGCCATCCGCCACCGTGCGCTTTCCGCTGTCGAGGCGCAGCAGCGGAACCAGCACGAATGCCACCGCCGTGAACGCGGCCGAGACGATGATGAGCGGCGTCAGGCTCTTATGGAACGCGTATTGATAAAGGAACGAGCCGACGTTCTCGGCGGCGGTGGTGGCGAGATTGGTGATCGAGGTGAGCACGGCAAAGGCGAAGCCCTCGGAGCGCGGCGGGCAGTATTCCGCGGCCACTCGCAACGTCGAGACGGTAGCGAGCATCGCCGCGACGCCCGAGAGGAAATTGAGGATCGCGGCCGACGTCTCGGACGACAGCAGGAGGAACAAGGCGGTCGTTATCGTCCCCGTCGCGATGCTCAAGTTGAGCAGGTTCCTGGAGGAGAGGCCGTCCAAGTATTTGTCGTACAACAGCGCGCCGATCACCCAGCCGCCCGAGGCGATGGATGTCAACAGGCCGATGTAGCCCTGGGAGAATTTGAGTTCGTCGGTCATATGGTAATAAAGCGGCGTCCCGAACCCCGGACTGAAGAAGTAGAGAAACAGAAAGAACGCGACGACCCACAGCTTCCGGTTTGTGAACGCGGCCAGCAGGCTGTGGAGGGTGTTCTTGAGTTCCGGCACGTTGACCGAGGTCTTCGTCTCGTCGATGAGCGACCACGACCCCCAGATCAGCGCGAGCGGAGCGACGGCGAGGATGGCAGCCGCGGCCTGGAGCGCGCCCGTCGGCGACATGCGTTGCACCAGCTGCCCGCCGACGACCGCGGCGACCATCGAGGCGATGTTGAACCACAGCCACTGCTGGTTCACGAACCGGCCGCTGGCGCCGAACTTCTGGCCGTTCTCCACCAGCAGCGCGCCGCACAGCGTGCTCGATATCGCCATGGCATAAGCCGTGAGCGTGAGAGCGAACGCGAGCTGCCCGGGCTCGGTCGCCCGCGCGACCCAGAGGAACGCGCCGATTGCGACCACGTTGGCGAGAACGAGGTAACTTTTGCGGCGATAGCCGAACAGCGGGACGAAATCCGACACCGCGCCATAGAGCGGCTTGATCACCCAGGGCAAAGTGAAGAAGGTGAGAAACGCCGTGACCTGCACCGGCGTCCAGCCGTGGAATTCCTTCAAGAAATAGGTCAGCGGTTGGGCGATCAGACCGCCCGTCTGTCCCAGCCCCTCGACGGCATAGACGATGCCGAAGAACAGCAAGAGCCGGCGTAGCGTGGCGCGATCCGGCGCGTCGCTGCGAGGAGGTTCGTCACTCATATGCGGCGCCGGAGCCATTTCCTGAAAAAGCCTACCCCTTGATGCGGGTGGCACTGGTTTTCCGCAGAAAATGTGACAAAGTCAAAAAGCTGAGCCCGTTAGCGCCTACCACGCCGCAGGCTGCGCGTTCGCGGCTTCCTGGTCAGCCCCGTGGCAGCACGTCCGCCCGTTCCGCCACGACGTCTTTGACCGCCGCGACAAATCCGTCGAGGTCGGCGTCGCCGACCATGAGGGAGAGCGCAATGAACCCCCGCCGGGCCAGGTAGTAACCGCGCTCCAAGAGGTCGAGGAAAACGAGCTCCTTGGCCGCGTCGTTCGCTCCCGCCAGATCGTCGACCGAGCGGATCGACCCGGTCACCGCGTGCAGCGTCATCAGCGACGAGCGCCCGGTCATCTGCAGCGCCACGCCGGCGTCCTGGAAGACCGCGTTGAGTCGCGCCCGCAGCGCTTCGCCGCGCGCGTGCAGCGCCGCCGCCGCCTCCGGGGTGAACACCTTCGCCATGCCGGCAATGCCGGCCGCCATCGACAGGACGTTGTTGTTGAACGTGCCCGCATGCGGCATCGCGCCGGCCGCGCTCGGATCGTAGATCTGCATGAGATCGCGCCGCCCGCCGAACGCGCCGAACGACATTCCTCCGCCGATGTACTTGCCGAGCGTGGTCATGTCCGGCGTGATGCCGTCGAGCTTTTGCGCGCCGCCCGCGGAGAAGCGCGAGGTCATCACTTCATCGAAGATCAGCACGCTTCCCGCCCGTGTCGCCTCCTCGCGCAGCATGGCGAGGAATGCGCGCTCGGCCGGGATGCACCCGGCCGAGCCCATCATCGGCTCGACCAGGATGGCGGCGAGGTCGGCGGCTTCGCGCCGGATCGTCGCCCGCGTGCCGTCGCTGTCGTTGTAGCGCGCGAGCACGAATGGAAAGGGCGCGTTGATCGGGATGCCGCCGCCGCCGAAATAGAGAAGTCCGCCGTGGTAGCCGCCCTTGAACACCATGATCTTGGAACGCCCGGTGGCGTGGCGCGCCGTCGCAAGCGCCATCAGGTTCGCCTCGGTGCCGGAGTTGGTAAAACGGACGAGCTCGATCGCCGGGAAGCGCGCGCACACGATGGCGGCCAGCTCCGCCTCCATCCGGTTGTGCGCGCCATAGTTGATTCCGTTGTCGAGCGCCGCGTCGATCGCCGCCCGGATCACCGGATGCGAGTGACCGTAGAGCCCCGCCGTGTACTCGCCCAGCAGGTTCAAATACCGATGCCCGTCGATGTCGGTGAGATACGCCCCCTCGCCTTTGGCCGCGCAGATCGGGAACGGCCCGTAATACAGCACCGTGCGCGTGTTTCCGCCCGGCATGACCGCGCGCGCGGCCTCGTGCTGCGCCTTCGATTTCGGTCGCCGCGCGACATAGGTCTCGCGCGCTTCGAGGAGGGCGTCGTCGAGCGTTCGGTTGCGTCGTGCGGCGGTCGTCGGCGCGATGGTCATGTCCGCGGGTGCCCGGGGGGACTCACATTGATGCGACTAAGCTACCGATATCACAGCCTGGAACAAGGATGTGGTCCAGATAGGCAACCCCCCATTCCTTCACGGGCGGTACGCCGTCGCGAACGCGTCCGTTTACTCGCGCTGTTGTCAACGAGGTCGTCCGATGAGATTCTATATATTCAAACAGCCAATTGCGCGCATTCGCGCGGTCATGGGTTTGCTCAGGCGGGCCACTCTCCCCTTTTAGGGGAGGAGTAAGTGTGGGCGCGGACCGTGGAAAACGAACTGATCAGCCGGTTTCGGGATGAGAGATGAATCGGAAGACGAGGGCATCAAGCCTTTGTCAGCTCGCTTTCCTTCACCACCCGCTCGTGCGGCTCGCGCACGCTCTTGACGCGGTATTGCAACTCGCCGCCCTCGTCCGGAAGCTGGCAGACGATCTTGTAATCGCCTTCGGCCGCCGACCTATTGGGAAAGCCGCGGGTGAGGCGCACCGTCTGTCCGGGTCGAAAATAGCGTGCCATGTCTGCTCCGATCGTTGGTGCTTCGCAATCAAACCTGCGTCGAGACCGCTCATAGATTGAAGCGCTGGCGCGCCATCAAGCAGGCGGCGTCTCCCGGCAAGCACGCGCGGCAAACCTGCGGCCGCACGGCATAGATCGCGCAGGACGTCGCGACCCCGACCTCGCCCGTCAGCGCCGCACAGCGATCGCCCTCGCAGCGCATGCGCCCGCGCGCATCATCGACGTAGGCGCGCGGGATCATGTCAAGCTCGGCCTCGTTCTCCAATGAGAAGCGCGGCCACTCCGCCGAATACGAACAGCACGCGCCGCAAGCCTGGCAATCATAGGTCGCGTGCGGCTCTTCGTCCTGCATCCGAATAGGGGTGATGCCGCTTGCCGCAAACGCGCAAAGACGGCTGCGGAGCGTCTCGCATAACCGGCGCGCCGCGACCGTCGTGATGGTTACACCGCCTGGATGTTGCCGACGGCGATTTTGCCGGTGCGGCGATCTTCCTGCGTGTCGTAGGCGACCTTCTGGCCTTCCGCCAGTCCGCGCATTCCGGCGCGCTCGAGGGCGGTCGCGTGAACGAACACGTCCTTGCCGCCGTCGTCCGGCTGGATGAAGCCGAAGCCCTTTTGGCCATTGTAGAACTTCACGGTACCCGTATTCATGGCGATTCCTTTCGCTGACGTGGATGCACGCGAGCCGACGGTGCGCGCGAGCGCCGCCTTCGGCTCGGTTCTGTTCGATGTTTGGAGAGGGGTCAGAACGTGCGCCCAGCGTACGGCGAAGGCGATACGGCCCGATTGTCCGGCCAAATGTCGATGGTGGTTAGTTACGCCTTAACGGTGGCTTTTGCAAGGCGGCGCCTGCCGGGAGCGGCCGCACGCTATTCCTTCGCCGGCAGCTCGATAATTTTGTTCACCGCGTCGGTCGCGTCGTACACCGACACCTGAACGATCGGATAACCCTTCTTGATCGCCAATCCGGCACCTTCCGCGTCGTCAAAGGTCGCATAGGACGCCTTGGTTTGCCGATCGACCTGGAGACGAAATCGGCCGCTTTCCGGCCGCTGACGCTGCCCCAAATGCTCCTGCGCGGGCTCTTCCTGATCCGGCCGGTTGATCGTCGTCTTGGTTCGCTGTCGCGTTACCATCGCATGCTTCTCCTGGGGTGCTCGTGACCATTCCATCTCGCCGACGGGCCGGCTGATCGGCACCGAAGGGTTCCCGCGGCGCAGCCCTGGCGCGGGAGCCTAAGTCAAACTTGGTTGGAATGATGACCGCTCATATAGGATCCAGGCAGCCGTTTGGCCAGCCGTCCCGGCAAAGATATTTTCCTGATCCCGCAGCCATCGCCGCCTTTCGGTGGACGATGACGCCCGAATGCGGTAGAAGCAATAGCGCAAGTCCCCAAAAATCACGGTTTGGCGCTTATCAAAGGCCTGCGCCGGCGTAAAGGATGCGTAACGATTCGTGCCTGGAAATGTCGTTGCGTCGCGCATCTCCCTAGTGCCGCGAACCCGAAGTTCGCACAACAACTGCCGCGAGTCCGGTTGCGAACTTCGGTTCAAAGCGGCACTAGAATCATAGAGTTGCTGGTGTCCTTCGATTCCGAAGTTCGCTTCGGAGCGGGCTACAAAGTTGAGCGAACTTCGGAATCGGGACACTAGTGGGCGTTGTCCCGCGTTCGTTACCTTCCCCGCTCTGTTCGCGACCGGCGACGGCGCGCGGCCGCCCCTGATCCTCCAACAGCGAATCCCGCAACGTGACAAATTCAGCCATGGTTTCGAACCGCGAAGACGCCACCCACGACACCGACATCGTCTATCCGTCGGCGATTCCTTTCGTCTTGGTGCATTTGATTTGCATCGCGGCGATATGGACCGGGATCACCTGGCAGGCCGTGACGATCGGCATCGTTCTCTACTGGGTGCGAATCTTCGCGATCGGCGCGGGCTATCACCGCTACTTCTCGCATCGCGCGTATGCGACCAGCCGCGCGTTTCAGTTCGTGCTCGCGGTGCTGTCGCAAAGCACGGCGCAGAAGAGCGTCCTGTGGTGGGCGGCGAAGCATCGCCACCATCATTTGCATTCCGACACCGAATGCGACGTGCATTCGCCCCGCCACAAGGGTTTCCTGTACAGCCATCTGGGATGGATTTTTTCCCGGCGGCATCACAAGGCCGACCTGGTCAAGGTCGCCGATTTCGCCTGCTATCCGGAACTGATGTGGCTGCATCGATTCGAGCTGGTTCCCGCGGTCGCGCTCGGCGCGCTGTGCTTGCTGATCGGCGGATGGTCGGGATTGATCGTCGGTTTTTTCTGGAGCACCGTGCTGGTCTATCATGCGACCTTCTGCATCAATTCGCTGGCCCACGTGAGCGGGAGCAAAAGATACGTGACGGGCGACGATTCCCGCAACAACTGGCTCCTGGCGTTCTTCACGATGGGCGAGGGCTGGCACAACAATCATCATGCGTGTCAGCGCAGCGTCCGCCAGGGCTTCCGCTGGTGGGAGATCGACCCGACGTACTATGCTTTGAAGGCGGCGTCGTGGCTCGGGCTGGTATGGCATCTCAAGGCGCCGCCGGACGAGGTGGTGCGCAACGAGCAGCGTCTCGGCGCGCGCGTGATCAATCGCGCCGCGAGCCAACTGGCCGCCCGATTCAATTCCGACTGGATCGCGCTTGCCATCACTTCGGCGCTCGAGCGATCGCAGTTCGCCGCGCTGCAGACTGCGCTAGCCGCCACGCAAACCCGCGCAGTCGAAGTGCTGGGGAACCTGCATCTGCCGCACTTGCCAACCCGCAACGAGATTCTGGCGCAAGCGACGACGATGTTCGCCCGCACTCCGTCGATCGACGAGATCGTCGACCGGGCGCACGGTCTTGTTCTCGACGCAATCGGTGCGCGACTGCGCGCCTTCGCCGCCGCCGCCGCGACCTGACCGCTGTCCCGCGCGTAGGAAATCGGCTGCAGTCGCGATCTGCTGCCGTCCCGAATTGTCTCGACTTCCCCCCGGCAACGGCCTAGCGTCGCGCGCAACCGATGAAGGGAACATTCCTTGCAAGTGCTCGTCCGCGACAACAACGTCGACCAGGCCCTCCGGGTCTTGAAGAAGAAGATGCAGCGCGAAGGCGTCTTCCGGGAGATGAAACGGCGGTGCTTCTACGAGAAGCCTTCGGAGCGGGCGAACCGGGAAAAGTCGGAAGCGGTGCGAAGGCAGCGCAAGCTCGCGCGCAAGAAGGCGCAGCGCGACGGTCTCATTGCCGCGCCGAAGAAGAAAGTCTTGCCGGGGCGAGGGCCCGGGCAACGACCCGGGATGGGCGGCGATCGTCCGCGGCCGCCCGGTCGACTGTGAAGCGCGCGGCCGGGAGTTCGTGATTAGACCCGCTCCAACCGGAACATCGGCGCGAAGTTCGGTTCGATGGTGACGCGTGCGACGGGACGCACCGGGCGCAAGTCATCGCCGATGATCCGGTAGCGCCGCAGCAGCGTGGCCATCACGATGTGCGCCTCGGACATGGCAAATGTAGCCCCGATGCAGGTGCGGGGACCTGCCCCGAATGGCAGATAGGCGCCAATCGCGGTCCACGGTGACGGCTTGCCAGCAAAGCGTTCGGGCATGAACGCCGTCGGATGCTCCCAGAACTTGCGATGGCGATGCAGGACCCACGGGCTGATCCAGATTTGCGAACGCGCCTTCACCGGCTCGCCCATGATCTCGTCGTCTGCGACGGACTCTCGCACGAGATGCGGAACGGGTGGATAGAGGCGCAGGGTCTCCAGTATCGTCATGCGCAAGCGCGGCCAGTTCGCAAGATCGTCGAGCGACGATAGACGCTCGGGCGAAAAAGCTGCGACCTCTGCCCGCAGCCGCTCCTGCTCGGGAAGATCGAGCGTCAGTAGATAGGATGCCCAGAACAGCAGGCGCGCCGTGGTCCCGAAGCTGCCGAAGATCATCGTCGCGCACTGGTCGCGTACTTCGTTGGCGGAGAGCGCCTCGCCTGTCTCGACATTGCGCCCGGCGAGCAGCAGATCGAGCAGGTCTCGGTGCTGGCCATCAGGCGGCGATTGGCGTCGCTGGGCGACGACCTCATCCACGGCCGCGAACCACGCCTTGTGAAACGTGTGACGCTTGCGAGTCGCAATCGCGAAAGCCGACTCATCGTGTGCCAGCATGTCCAAAATGTTTTGGGCGCCCCGGTCCTTCGATGTAGCCT
>WNGJ01016473.1_pt1 | contig 13145 bp, 10 predicted proteins | sample 5400611 | NCBI WGS metagenome assembly WNGJ01 (sample SAMN13153375, study PRJNA577476) | soil metagenome | isolation source: 40 cm soil or saprolite under Garry oak tree replicate 1 | place: USA:California | collected 2016-06-15
AGGGAGAGAAGCGCCTGTTGCGCCAATGTGAAGAGGATGGCCGCGGTATTTACGACACGGGCAGTTCCCAGTTCACGGACAATTTCTGTTTGATCTTCGTCTTCTATATCATCGAGCAGATCAATGGCCGTGACAAAGCTCTCGACGGCCAGAGCAACGCTGCTGGCATAGGTGAGATCGATTTCCGGCGCGACATGCTGTGCCACTAACAAGGTAAGCAGTGACCAGATACCAGAGGAACGAACGTTTTGAAGGGCATGAATATCCTGGTTGACCTGGTGCAGAATTTTTAACTCGTCCTCAAACGCACGTACGACATCCGCGTACACCTCTGGATGCAGTGTACATAAAAAAAAGTGCAGCCGCTCGCGCAGTATTTGCTGGTGAGCGGTGAAAGGATTTACAGAAGAGCCTCTATCCTCGTACATAGGTAAAATGTTATACCTTTACCTGAGTATCAATGCCAAAAGTTGAGGGAGGGATCGATTGGCTTATCGAAAGCCAGATGCGGTACCAGCCGTGACACAACCTGGGCTACTCTCGGCGAAAACCCCTCGCGCATAATGACGCCATCAGGGTCGTTCTTCAGTTCCTCGCGTAACTTCTCATCGGTGGAGACGCGATGAACAAATTCTTGAATCAGTTGTTCTTCCATGGGGGGAATGTTCCTTTCTTTTGCATGTTGCCGGGCATATTTGAGATGGTGGGAAACTACGAGTGATTGGGGATATACAGGTGGACGCTACAAGAACGAAATACACATGCTCAAGTTCACAATGAGAACCACAACTTTACATAATACTATTATACTCTATTGTTGAGAAAAATGCAAGTAGTTCGAGAAATTATGTTTTATATAGAACTCGAAGTTTATGGAAGGAAACAAGTAGAATAACCGGGAAAAGGCTCTCCAGATTGCTTTATGTGCATTGCAATATGCATATTTGTAACATAAAACCGGTATGTGTTTATACGGGTGCTTCGGGTAGTACTTGACAATAATATTGATGAGATGATATGTAGTAATCACAGGTGTACTTTATTATTGCTAATGCTGGAAAGGTATGGAGGAATAACATCTATCTTCCACATATTTTTCCTGTTAGGAGGAGCGAGCGCATGGCTGCACACAATGGCCTGGATATGGTGATGAAGCCAGGAGGAGGGGGAAGTCGATGCACGACTATGATGTTGTAGTGATCGGAGGAGGCCCCGCAGGCTCTACAGTGGCAACATTGTTATCCCAGTGGGGGCGCCGTGTCCTGCTGCTGGAGAAGGAGCACTTTCCCCGGCACCATATAGGAGAGTCGCTTCTGCCGCTGGCATCGCGTGTTATGCAGCGGCTCGGAGTGTTGGATAAGGTTGAGCGGGCTAATTTCGTGCATAAACTGGGAGCTACGTATGTATGGGGCAAAACGCGGCAGCCATGGACAATCTCTTTTTCCGAGATGATCGATGATACCACCCACGCGTACCAGGTAGAAAGGGCTCGCTTTGACACGCTTCTTCTTGAATACAGCCGCGAGTGCGGAGTGCGGGTGCAGGAGGGTTGTAGGGTAACGCAGGCGCTGCACGAAGACGGGCGGGTCACAGGCGTGAAATACCTGGACGAAGCGGGCGCATTGCAGGCGGTGAGCAGTCGCTTCTGCGTGGATGCTTCCGGGCAGAGCGCGATCATGGGCCGCTCCATGCGATTTCGCAGGTTCAACCGGCCGCTGCGCAATATCGCATTATACGCTTATTTTCGCGGCGGAAAGCCACTTGTAGAGTATGTGCATGATCTTTCACCCCAAAGTCAGGGAAATATCTTTGTTGTGGCGGTCGATATTGGTTGGATCTGGTATATCCCATTGGGGGACACGTTATTTAGCGTCGGGCTGGTGACAGACGCCTCGCTGGCCCAGGGGATTAACCAGGAAGGTCGCCGCAAGTTTTACCTGGACACGCTGGCTGCTACGCCTGAGATTAGCTTCCTGCTGAAGGACGCGCGTATCGAATCTGAGTCGTTGTATACGCAGAGCGACTGGTCATACATCTGCCGGAGTTTCCAGGGACCTGGTTATCTTTTAGTAGGTGACGCGGCCTGCTTCGTCGATCCAATTTTGTCAACGGGAGTGACCCTGGCAATGGATGGTGGTCTGCAAGCCGCCCTGGCTATCAATACCGCCCTTAGCGATCCGCAGCTTACCAACTGGGTGATGAACTGGTACGAAGAGCAATACAGGGGGAAGTTCCAGAGCTTTTTGCAGATGGCTGTGCACTGGTATAAAGGGCACCGCAACCAGGACGCCTGGTTTTGGCAGGCGAAGCAACTCATGGATTCCAGTTCGAATTTATCCATCCGCCAGGCTTTTATTCTGCTTACCGCGGGCTTTGCTGCTGGCCTTTCCAGTCAGGAGCCTCCAGAACTGCAAGAAATGGGAGGCTTTAGCTCATCCCAGGTCAAAACGATCTACGATCACCTGGATAGCGCAATACTGGAGCAGGCACGTGAGAATGTTATGCAGCAGTCTACGCCCGCGACATTGGCACTGAAAAAACTCGCTGCAGGGAATGGTGCGGATGTGGCTATGAGCCGCCCGCGCTTCGCCGCCGGTATGCGTTACACCATTTCGATGGAGGAGCGCGATAACCTCTTGCAGCCTTTCGTGCAAATTGTGCACGAGGAAGTGGGCATTCCGAAGAAGCAAACCAACATGCCTATCACCTCTCTTCCGCTTTTTGAGAGGATCGATGGCAAACACCAGGTTCGCGAGATTGCTGCCGAGGTTGCTGCATTGCTGGGAGATGAGCAAGAGGACGGCATACGTGAGCTTGAGCAGACATTTGTCACTGCAATCATTCAGGAAATGTACCGGCAGCATGTCATCGAGCCAGTGTAGCCAGAACAGTGGGGCAGGAGTCACCCCAAATGGGATGACTCCTGTCACCGAATGAAGCAAGCGTTATGTGCCAGTACTATTTGCCACCACCACCGCCAGCAGCGCCTTCGACGACGTGTGTTTCACCGACGCTGCGCTCGATAGCAGCCAGTTCAGCCTCCGAGCCTTGAATAATCGGCCCTTTGAACCACTTACGCGCACTGACAAGCCACCAGATGGTGACAAGCACGATCGTGCCCAGCACTACCACAGGTGTGTAGTTGAAGTTATCGCGAGTAATGGGAGTGACCGTTGGCAGCATAAACAGCACGGAGATGAAGGCAACCCAGATCACAGCGGTCCAGCCAATCAGCCTGCTCCATGCTCCCAGATGCCATGGTCCATGCTTGAAGTCCGTTGAAAACTGGCGCAGGAAAATTGGTATCGCGTACGCGATATAGAGGCCGATGACGGCAATAGAAGTAATCGCCAGGTAGGATGTGTAGTTCACTACCGTGGGGACAGCCAGGATAAAGGCAGCCACCGCCGCCAGTATGATGGCATTACGCGGTGTGCGACCCCTATCCAGTCTATGCCAGACATTGTGGAATGGCACGGCGCCGTCACGGGAGAAGGCATAGATCATACGTGAGTTCGAGGTGATCGAGGACATGCTGCAGAAGAGCTGCGCAACTGCAATCACGGCGAACAAAAGGGTTCCCAGGAAATAGCCAACTCGGCTTTGCAGGATGTAAAGCACTCCATTGACAAAATTATTAGCCGCAGGCACGTTGGGATTAGGCGCTAGCAGGATGGGTGTAGTCGCTATCAGGGCCATCAGCAGAGCATAACCGGCAATGAAAGAGACAACCACCGACATGACCACGCCCCACGGCGCTCGCGTCTCTGCCCCGATCGTCTCCTCGGTCATATGGGCTGAAGCATCGTAGCCAGTGTAGGTGTACTGCGCCAGCAGCAGGCTTAAGAGGAAGGCATACAACAGGGGGAAGCCGGTCACGTTGGCGCCCGAATTAACGGTGAAAAGCGTGCTTAAGGAATTAAACCCTTGAGCAGTACCCGTTACCTGTGTTGCGGGCGCTACTCCATTGGAACCAGGAATGAACTGTTGCCCGATGATCGTCGCGCCTACCACACCTGCGACAATCAGGATCACACCGACAATATGCCACCAGACGCTGACATCATTCAGGAAGGCTACAATGCGCACACCAAAGATATTGAGCACGGCAACCACAACCAGTATGATCGCGTAGATCAACAGAGTTGTCCATTGTGTTAGAGGATCTGCAAAACCAGGTACCGCGGGAAAGGAAGGGATCCAGGCATGCAACAACAAGTCAACGGTGACGGCAGCGCCATAAGCGATACCTGCGGTGATCGCGACCTGGCCGATCAAATTAAACCAGCCGGTATACCATCCCCAGGCAGGCCCACCACGCCCCCTAAAACCAAGCTTGGAGGACCAGTAATAGAGGCCTCCGGCGGTCGGGAATGCAGAGGCCAGTTCAGCCATGCCCAGAGCAACAATGACCACGAAGATAGTGACGAGCGGCCAGCCAATCGAGGCGGCAGGATAGCCGACTGTCGTCGGAACCAGGTAAAAGAGGGTGACACACCCACTAAGGATCGAGATGATGGTGAACGAGATCGCGAAGTTGGAGAAGCCGCCCATCGCGCGGAACAGTTCCTGCGCATAGCCGAGACCATGCAGGCGTTTAATGTCTTGGTCGATGAGTTCTTCACGTTTGCTTGAAGCCAAGAGGCACCTCCCATTACAATTGTTATAATGATCGGGTAGGATGAAAGCGAAACAATGTTCCTAATATACGAATACAACGTTAATATACCCAAATACACTGAACTAGTGTTCTGCTATGGCCATGTGCCTCCCTTCTGTTCGTTGGTTAAATTTGATGCTTATAGTACATCAAAAATGACTCTTTTGTAATGTTTGTATTGTCCACAAAGATGAGTCTTTCGTCAAGTGCTATTGAACCAATTTGGCTAGCTAGCAGAGATATTCATGGCATTGGATGGTGCGTTTGCTGGCTGCATTGCTGCTAATACCATGGTGATTGACGAAACTGTGCATTGTCTGTACAATCGAGGCGGGAAATGAAAGTTGGCTCGGTGGAGAAATATGCATGACAACACAGTGGAATTCGACTGATGATGATATCGAGAGTGCGTATGCTCTCGCAGGTACCGACGATTTAGGTGTACTCAGTACGACGCGCCCGGTTGTAGAGGCTGGAGAGTGGGTCTGGATCAATCGAGACCGTCTCGACGCGCTCGTAGATCAACTGCATGCCTTTTCTCAGGAAAAAGACCTCAAAGATAGCGCGCCAGCGCCTGTATGGTATGAGCAGTATCATTTTTTTGATGGGACAGTGCGTACCCTGAACTGGCTGCTGGTACTCGACGCGCTGAATTTTTGCTTCTGGTCAGAGAAGGACGCGCCGCGCTGGCGCATTGCGTACCAGGGTGAGATATTGAATGGGTATTGGGCTGAAGCGGCCTCACTTAAGCGAGGGGCTGAAGAGGGCTTTCCCCTGTGGGACGCGCGCTATCTGAGTAGCATGAGCAGCGAAGACCTGGCGCATATCTTTCGCGGGGGCTTTTCCTTCATTTCACGATGTCGCCTCCTATCGCAAACGGGAAGTGCGTCTCCTCAAACGCGCTCAGATTTGCGCTGCCGACCTGTACGGAGCATTTGGCGGCAAGTTGTGGGGCGCATTGACCGACCTGGACCAGCTGACCATTTTCGCGGATTATAAGCTGCCGCAAATCTTACGCCATTTCGGCGTACTGGAATACCATCCCGAACTGGCAGAGCGCATCGATAAGCTTGAACTGCTGGAACCGGGAGGAGAAGAGGAAGTAGAGATACGCGCGGCAACAGTCTGGGCATGTGAGCTGTTACGGCAGATCATGACCATGGCCGGAGTGCAGTCCATCACAGCAGCCGAGATAGACCAGCAACTCTGGCTTCTCAGCCAGAACATTACCAGTATGCGTCCGTATCACCGGGTACGTACTATGTATTATTAGTAGGGCGCGATAAATCGCGCCCTTGAACTCGCAAGACTTCCCAGGTGGGCGCGATAATGAACATGAACCAATGAATCAGGGATCAAAATGTAGGGACGCGATTTATCGCGTCCACCTCGGCGCCCATTGAACCGGGGCCTGGACGCGATAAATCGCGTCCCTACATCCCCTCTTAATTTTTGAAGGTTCTAAATCGCGCCCCTACAAATGGCCCGGAAAATGGAGAACAGATATAAAGGACATACATGCGACTAACTAACCTGCTGGCAGCATTAGAGGAGCAGCCCGAACGCTGGCAAGGTCCACCCGCCGGTGGAGAGCGTGAGCAGATCGAGATCAGCCAGCTGGCCTACGATTCACGGAAGGTCACTCCCGGTACGCTCTTTATTGCGGTTCCTGGCACCCATACCGATGGGCGTAAGTACCTCGCGAACGCGGCGCAGCGGGGAGCGGTGGCGGCTCTTGGACCAGTGCTTGATGACCATACACAACCGCCATTGCCCTATATACAGGTACGCAATGTCCTGGCAGCGCTGGCCGACCTTGCCTGCGCGTTTTATGGCTATCCGGCGCAACAACTCTGCACGATTGGCGTGACGGGTACGGATGGCAAAACTACCACCAGCAATCTCATACACACGATTCTCAGCGAAGCCGGCATACGCGCCGGGCTGATGACCACCGCCAATTTCAAGATTCATTGCGAGGAATGGGAGAACACAACGCGCCAGAGCACCCTGGAGGCGCTGGAGGTTCAGCAGTTATTACGCCGCATGCTCGATGACGGCGTTACGCACGCCGTCATCGAGGCGACTTCGCACGGGCTAGAACTACAGCGCGTGCGTGGATGCGCTTTTGATGTCGGGGTGGTCACAAATATTACGCACGAGCATCTTGACTTTCACAAGACGCTTGAAAATTACCGGCGGGCGAAGGCGCGTCTCTTCGAAATGCTCGATCCTCAACGCGATAAGGGATTGGGAATACGCCCTGCCGCTATCTTAAACCGCGACGATGCATCCTACGAGGTCTTGAAACCGTACTGCCGCGTGTCCATGCTCGACTATGGTATTGATTCTCCCGCCGCCATACGGGCAGTTGATCTCCAGATGGATGCGCAGCGCACCCGTTTCCGCGCCATCCTTCCCGACGCGGAGGTGGCGATTGAAACACAACTCGTAGGGCGCTTCAACGTCAGTAATTGCCTTGCCGCGATTGCAACAACGTATAGTCAAGGAGTGGGGCCCGAAATGATTGCGCGCGGGCTGGCCAGAGTCGCGGGTGTGACCGGCCGTATGGAGCGTATCGACGAAGGGCAGCCATTTACCGTGATTGTTGATTACGCCCACACTCCTGACAGCCTGGCAAAAGTACTAGCGATTCTGCGGCCACTCACTCCGGGCAAATTACTGGTCGTTTTTGGCTCGGCAGGCCAACGAGATGTGCAGAAACGTCCTATTATGGGAGAAATTGCCGCTCAGATGGCCGATTTTTGCGTTATTACTGATGAAGACCCGCGCGAGGAGGATCGCGTACAGATATTGCGCGAGATAGCCAGGGGCTGCGAAGCAGCGGGCAAACGCGAGGGGCGCGATTTCCTGTGTATGGCGGACCGCACACAAGCTATTGCAGCGGCCTTTGCAAGGGCACGGGTAGGTGATACCATTCTACTGGCGGGAAAAGGCCACGAACAAAGTATTATTATTGGAAGGGAAAAGATACCCTGGGATGATCGACGCGTAGCTCGCGAACAATTACGTTTATTATTGGATTATCGTTAAAAATACATCACGTTACTGTCTTAATATGTTTGACGTTTCAAAGCTTGAAAGCATCACTGCAACGAGACTGCGTCTCAGCTCAGCAGTGATGATAGGTAGTACTTTTGAAGCGCCTGGAAAGTTTTTCGTCTGTGGGAGTTGATATGGTTCCAGTCTGGTTATTGCTGATGTTCGTCGCATGCGGGCTACTGAGCCTGGTTTTGTCCTGGATCGCGAAGCTCTTATTCCCGAAGTTCCGCAGTGGTGAATTTAAACCTGGTCCGCATCGCTCAGACCTCCCGGCCAGTGGTCGAGAAATCAAGACCATAGAACTGCCGCTGGTTGGCGGCCCGGCGATTACCCTGGCAATAATTGCGACAGGTATTGGCGCGGGCGTGTTCTTCAAGCTCTCTTCTGAGCAATGGACCCTCTTGCTGATCGGTCTCGGCGCGACCTTCGGCTTTATGGTTGTTGGCTTCATCGACGACTGGTACAAAGTGCATGCAAATGAAGGAATTTCCGAGCGTGCAAAATTTGCTGGAGTGTTGTTCGTCTCTATGGCGGCCGCACTCTTTTATTACTTGCTCACGCAGCACGGACGCGAACCCTACTCTCCCTACTTAGATATATTGAGGCCGATCTTCGAACTCCCTTTCACATGGCTGATCTTCCTTATGCTAATGACAGGCTTGATCGGCAGCGTTACGTCCATCTCGGTCGATTTTAGCGATGGACTGGATGGATTGGCGGGCGGCCTGGTGTTTAGCGCGGCCCTGGCCTTTGCCATTATTATCACTTCTCTGCTCCATCCGAAACATCCCGAAGGCATCGTTCTGGAAATCCTGGCGCTGCTCTGCGCGGGCAGCGTGCTGGGGTATCTGCCGCTGAACTGGCCTTCATCGTGGGCGGCGCGGCGCGGCAGCGCGCGCAGACGCGCGAAAATTATCATGGGCGACAGCGGTGCATTAAGCCTGGGCGGCATTCTGGCGATGGTCGCTATTTTGTCACGCAACGAAATTCTGCTGCTCATGATCGGGGGAGTATTCGTGCTCGAAGGCCTTTCCGCGCTGATCTCAGCCAAGGTCATGACCCGTTTCTTCCGCAACAATCTGCAAGTGCTGCGCTTTATCAGCCAGCGCGAGTTTGTGCCACATACGGAGTTTCCATTGCCATTTCTGGCAACACCACTGCACCACCATTTTGATTTGCTGGGGTGGGATCGCTGCCGCCTGGTCTATGGAGCCTGGGCCCTTGGCGCCTGCTTCGCCTCGCTGGGCGTACTGTCCGTCTTCGCGCCTGAAACCTGGGAGCGCTACCTTGGCCGTGGTCTGGTCATCATCCTGGCATGGTTCATCTGGTCCAGCGGCTCCTATACGCGCCGGTATTTCGTGGGCAAGCACCCTGCTGAACGCACACGCCGCCGCAGGCTGGCGCTGTACTATGGCTATCCTTTCCGCCTGCTGGGTATGCGGCTCTATCATCTTGTTGAGATCATCGAGGCCAATGAAGATGTCATTGAAACACCTGCCGAGGAGCTTGCCCTCTGGCAGCGTATGAATATCTACGATGCCCGCGCCATGCTCGGCCTGTACTGCTATCGCGCTGGCTACTACCCGGCTGCCCTGGCGCAGTGGACACGCATACCGCAGGAGAACCGCAAGCTTCGCCCCGATATTGCTCATTTGTTGGAAGAGCTGGATGCGCGGCTCTCCCTTGAAAAGCAAGAGACGCAACCCATGCGGCGCGATCAGATTCTGCGGCAGGAGCCGGTGATTATGGGCAACCTGGCACCCGCCGATCTGCCAAATCCCCACGAGCCTGTACGCAGCGAAGAGACCATAGACAGGCGTGTGCGGTGAAAGGAGTCCCCCTGCATGTTGCCGCTATTCTCACTGCATCTGCTCTCGCTCCTCCAACATCGCTAAAAAAGCCCCGACAATACACGGATCAAATTGGCTCCCTGCACCTCGTCGTAACTCTGACTTTGCCTCACTCACAGCGAGTGGCACCTGACGATACGGTCTAGGCGAGGTCATCGCGTCAAAGGAGTCCACCACGGCGAGCACACGAGCGATAAAAGGAATAGCCGTTTTCGCTAAACCGTATGGGTAGCCGCGTCCATCCCAACGTTCGTGATGGGCCACCACGATGTGAGCCAGGCGCTCAAAGGCCCCACCGATCTGGTCAAGGATATGATAACCGATTTCTGGATGCCGCCGCATGATCTGCCGCTCTTCTTCCGTCAATGGGGCTGGTTTCTGCAGAATGGCCTCAGGAATACCAATTTTACCAATATCATGCAGGAGTGCTGCCATCCTCACCAAAGATGGTTCTTCCGGTGGCTGTAACGTGTGTGCCATTGCCGAAGCTAAGTCTGCAACCCGCTGCCCGTGCATCCCCATCTCCCAATCATGTGCCAGGGCTGTAGCAGTCAAGGCCTGCACTAAGATTTCTTGCTCGTCGTAACTGGCTTTCAGCTGTGCTTGTAGCATCTTCTCATGGCCGGTCATTTGCCACGAGAGATCCAATGTGTACCTGCTCACTATCTTCCCTCCCACTTCTTGTGTGATGCCAGTGCCAACGGTGTGTAGAGAAAACGTTCCCCAGAATAGGCAAGCGCCGGTATGTATCTACCTAAAGAGAGTGTCTCTGTAGAGAAAGTTGTTTGCTCTGGTTCTCGTCATCTTGAGCGGATTGGTTCTCTGTGGAGGTTCCTGGACATCCAGGTGAGCAAAGAGAAACTCCTCACACGTACAACGCACCCACAACCATTAAGTATACCATGCTGCAAGATTTTTCAACAAGCAATGGGAGTTCAGAATATTTCATTACTTCCCAAGTGGCCGCGGATGTGTTATAGTGCTTTTAATCTTCCGTTAATGTTCTATAGCCTATTGCACATCGTGTGAGTGACTCAGTAAACAGCCATAACGCCTTAAAGCTGCTATACTTAAAGCAATAATTTCGTACTTCTGGAAGAGGTGACCATGCGCTTTTGCTTTATTGTCGAGGAGCAGTATCGTAATGATGCCATGCCTCTAGTGATCGCGGACCAGCTACATCAATGGGGACACGACGTTGACCTGTTAGAGCCACAAACAGCCGTCACTTGTTTAACCGACCTTGAGCAACGGGGCTACGATGCCTATGTGCTCAAATCGCTGGCAGATGGACCGGGTATGAGTATTTTGGAGGCGGCAGAAGCTGTTGGCATCCCCACGATTAACAACTCCCGCGCTATTCACCTGGTGCGAGACAAGGCGATAGCGGTGGCCTTCGCGCGCGCCCACGGATTGCCCATCCCACCAACCTATTTCGTCTCTCATCCACGCCTGTTACACCAGATACCCCTAGAGAACTATCCTCTCGTGGTAAAGCCGAGCAATGGAAGTTCCTGTAAGGGGATTTATCGGCTGGACAGTCCGGCTGATTTAGAGGCTTTAGAAATTGCTGAGGCCAATGACAGTTTCTTTCTGGCACAGCGATACGCGGAAAATACCGGCTTCGATATCAAAGTCTACGTAACCGGAAATGAAGTGTACGCGGCCATCGCGAAAAAATCCCCGCTACACGCAGAGATGAAAGAGCGTTTTGTCCCATTGACGCCACAGGTGCGCAAACTCGCGCTGCAGGTCGGCAAGATTTTTGGATTGGATATCTACGGGCTGGACGTAGTTGATACACCGCAAGGGCCAGCGATCCTGGATATCAACGACTTCCCCAGTTTTGGGGGCGTTCCCCGCGCAGTCGTGCGCGTCTCGGAATACGTTCTGCACGCGGCGAAACGCGCGGAATTGCAGCGCGCCGCGCTCATTGAGCGCAGCCGTCGCCACCGTGAGACGTTGCTGCGGAAAAAAGCGCAGCAGGCGTTACAAACGCAAACAGCGCCGAATCCGCTTGATGAGAAGATACAGGGAGATCTCGCGGCATGTACGCGCGAGTAGAGAAGGAGTTCCGCCATGTATATCTGCCTGATAATGGATAACCCGGAAACACCGCATCACCCGGTTATCGCGGTAGCATTGCAGCAATTGAGCGCGACACACACCATACGCTTGTTGGATGTGCGCACGCTTACAGGCGCGCAGGCCATCAGTGAAGAAGAGCGACACACGCTCGCCGACCTCTACCTGCTGAAATCACATGCTCCACAGGCGTTGGAAGTAGCGCACGCGCTGGAACAAAAAGGGGCGCTGGTGGTCAATAGCTGGGCGTCGTCGGTAGCATGCCAGGACCGCGTACTGATGGCACAGCGCATGCACGAAGCTCATCTCCCCTGGCCGCACACCTGGCATTTCGCGACCCTGGAGCAGTTGTTAGCGGATTCCCCCTTTTTAGCGACCTTGAGCTATCCGGTGATCATCAAAAGCCACTTCAGCCATCGTGGGGACCTGGTGGACTTCGTGCGCGACCACGCACAATTGGAGGCGCTCGCGGTCAATTGGAGCAAGGAGCCAATCGTGCTGCAGGAATATGCGAAGAGCGATGGCTGGGATATCAAGCTGTGGGTGATCGACCAGCAGCTATTCGCGGCACGCCGCCGCACGCCATTGGAGCCGAACGCGCCGAAAGAAGACCACCAGATCGCGCCAGACGAATTACCGGGCGATTGGGCGTTTATCACCTTAGAAATTGGGCGCGTTTTCAATATGCGGCTCTACGGTGTCGATCTGCTGGTAACAGATAAGGGGCCGGTGATTGTAGATGTCAATGGTTTTCCAGGTTTTCGCGGCGTTCCCGGCGCGGACCGCGCGCTGGTCGCCCTGGTGGAAAAACTGGCAGGGGAAAGGAATACGCTAGTATGAGTGACCAGTTAACGAATGCCAGTGTAACGATTTCAGATCTACCAGGCATTGTGATCCAGCTTTTTGAGCGCGCTCAGCGCCAGCTCCTGCCAGGGTCACAGCAGACACCAGGGTTGTTTGTGCGCTATCTGCGGCGTAAACCAGCACGCGGGCTGGCGGTGATTTATGCCGTAGACGAACTGGGGAATCGCGATCTTGAACACGCCCACGATCCCAACCGCTCTGTCAGCCTGACACTGGATGAAGAGGCGCTGGCAGGGGCGCAGATACGCTTTAATGAAACTCAGACGCGGCAGACTCCCCTGGAGGTGCAACCGTCGGGGGTGCTGCGAGCCGACGATATCGGCCTGTCTGTACAGGCATTTCCTGCCGACAGTGGTCTGCCTGCCCTCGCCGCGAGTTGTGACATGTCGCAGAGCCAGGTATTTGAGGCGATAGAGAGGGCGATACACACACAACCTGGAAATCGTGACGTGCACATCATGCATATCAAGGCGGAACCCGTACGCTATAAACCCTCCAATCGCTGCGTCATTCGCTATCACGTTTTACTCGAGGACAGCGAGGCTAACGGTGGCGCTATTCGCAACGTCACCCTATTCGGGAAGGTTTACGCTGACCCGGAGCAGGCTCGCAGTGTGCAGGCC
>WNGJ01013440.1_pt1 | contig 13138 bp, 17 predicted proteins | sample 5400611 | NCBI WGS metagenome assembly WNGJ01 (sample SAMN13153375, study PRJNA577476) | soil metagenome | isolation source: 40 cm soil or saprolite under Garry oak tree replicate 1 | place: USA:California | collected 2016-06-15
GCCCTTCGCCGTCAGCAACGCTTCCTTGTGCTCGCCCCGCTCGATCAGCCCTTCGCCCTCGAGCCGCTTCAGCATCTCGCCGGCCGACGCCCGCGACACGCCGAGCATCTCCGCGACTCTCGAGGCGAGCGTGGGCGAACCGCTGCCGAGCGGCCTGTACTCGCCGATCGGAAAGGCGAGGAAGTAGATCGTCTCGAGGTACTCGTCGACCGAGTGTCCCTGGGCCATTCCGCTGATCGTAACCTGTAAGGTGACCCTTACATGAGCACCGCGCAGACTCTCGCGCTCGGCGCGATCGCCGGCTTCACCATCTTCCTCGGCCTGCCGATCGGTCGCATGCAGAACGTCACGACCGGGACGAAGGCTTTCCTCGCCTCGACCGCGACCGGAGTTCTGATCTTCCTCTTCTGGGACGTCATGAGCGGCGCCGTCGGGCCCGTCGAGACTGCCCTCGAGGAAGGGCGCGGCGGACGGTTCGCATGGCTCGCGTTCCTGCTCACCGCCGGCTTCTTCACCGGCCTGATGAGCCTCGTCTACTACGACACCTGGATGAAGCGACGGCGCCGCCGAGCGTTCCTCGGGCCGGGCGCCGCGTCCACTGCCGAGTTCGAGCACGACCATCACTTCACGGGGATGTCGCCGGCGCGCTGGCTCGCGATCTTCATCGCCACCGGCATCGGCCTGCACAACTTCTCCGAAGGCCTCGCGATCGGACAGTCGGCCGCATCGGATCAGGTCAGCCTCGCGATCGTGCTGATCATCGGCTTCGGGCTGCACAACGCAACGGAAGGGCTCCGAGCTGGGGCTTCCTCGGCCTGCTCGGCCTCATCGGCGGCGCCCCGACCTTCTTCGGCACGCTTGTCGGGCAGTTCTGGGTCAACGAGCCCGTGTCGATCCTGTTCTTCGCGCTCGCCGCCGGATCGATCCTCTACGTCGTGATGGAGCTCCTCAACGTCGGGCGCGTCCTCGCCTCGAAGACCCTGGTCACGTGGGGCGTCCTGTTCGGGCTCGTCCTCGGCTTCGGTACAGACTTCATTCTCGTAGCCGCAGGCATCTAGCGTCACGCCTCCGCTCTAGGCTGGGCGGGTGACTCGCTATGCTTCGGTCTATCCACTCGTAACGGCGCGTGCGCTCGCGCGTGAGTTCACGTACGAGGTCGCCGACGACGTCCGGCTTGGGGCGGTCGTAGAGGTTCGCTTCGGCAATGCGAAGCGACGCGGTGTCGTCACGCAGGTCGACGTTGCGCCGCCGAAGGGCATCGAGACCTCGCAGATCGAACGCGTCGTCGAAGAGCTGCCGCGGCCGCTCGTCGAGCTGGCGCTGTGGATCGCTGAGTACTACGGCTCGACGCCGGGGCGTGCGTTCGCGCTCGTCGCGCCGGTGCAGCGGAAGGCCCGCGGCGAGCGGCCGCAACCGGCAGAGCGCGACGGGCTGCCGGGCGAGGCCGAGCCGGCCGAGCTGAGCGGCACACAGCATGCGGCCCTCGATCGCATTGTCGGTGCGCTCGATGCGGAGGAGAGCGCGAACTTCCTCCTCTTCGGAGCGACGGGGAGCGGGAAGACAGAGGTCTATCTACAGGCCTGTGCCGTTGCACTCGAGCGCGGTCGCGGCGCGATCGTGCTCGTTCCCGAGATCGCTCTCACGCCGCAGACCGTCGGGCGCTTCCGTGCGCGCTTCGGCGAGCGGATCGCGATCCTCCATTCGTCGCTGACCGAGGCGGAACGTCGCGACGAGCGCGCGCGCATCGCGAGCGGCGAGGCGCCGATCGTCGTCGGCGCGCGTTCCGCAGTGTTCGCCCCGGTGCCGCGCCTCGGCGTCATCTGCGTGGACGAGGAACACGACTCGTCCTACAAGCAAGAGTCGGATCCGCGTTACGATGCGCGCACCGTGGCGGCGAAGCGCGCGGCGCTCGAGAATGCCGTCGCGGTTTTCGGCAGCGCCACCCCGCGTCCCGAGAGCTGGGGGAAGCTCGAGCGACTCGACCTGGGCGGGCGACTCTCCGGGCCGCTCCCCCCGGTGCGCGTCGTCGATCTGCGTCGTGAAGCGGGCTACCCGCTCTCAGCGCCGCTGCTCGCCGAGCTCGGAGCCATCGAGGCGCACGGCGGCAAGGCGATCCTGCTGCTGAACCGCCGCGGTGTCGCGCCCGCGCTGCATTGCCGTGCTTGCGGCGTGACGTTGCGCTGCGTCAACTGCGATGTCGCGCTCGTCTTGCACGGCGACGGCCTTCTGCGCTGCCATCACTGCGGCCACACGGAGCCGAAGCCCGAGACGTGTCCCGCCTGCAGTTCCAGCGAGCTCGCACGGCTCGGCGCGGGCACGCAGAAGCTGGAGCGCGAGCTCGAGGCGAAGCTGCCCGAGTTGGAACGCATCCGCCTCGACGCCGACGCGGTGGAGAAACCGGGCGCACTCGCGGCCGCGCTGAGGCGCTTCGCCGCCGCCGACCGCGTCGTCCTCGTCGGCACGCAGATGGTTGCGAAGGGTCACCACTTCTCCGGTGTCGCGCTTGCCGCCGTCGTCGACGCGGACACGGGGCTCGGCATGCCCGATTTTCGCGCCGAGGAGAGAACGTTCCAGTTGTTAACGCAGCTCGCCGGGCGCAGCGGCCGCGACGCACCCGGCCGCGTGCTGGTGCAGACGTTCCAGCCGGACTCGCGCGCGATCGAGCTCGCAGCGCGGCACGACGTCACCCGCTTTCTCGACAGCGAGCTCGAGCGCCGGCGTGCGCTCGGCTACCCACCCTTCACCCATCTCGTGCGCATCGTCGTCGCGGGCCCGGAGCCCGACGCGCCTTTGCAGGCCTTGCTCGAGCTGAAGGAAGGACTGACCGGCGACCTGCTCGGCCCTGCGCCGCTCCTCAGGCTACGCGGCCGCTACCGAGCGCAACTCGTTGCGAAGACCGAACAACCGCGCGGCCTAGCCGCGCAGGCGAGCAGGCTGCTCAGCGCCGGCGCACCGGCGATGCGCCGCGCCGGCCTCACGGCCGTCGTCGACGTCGACCCGCAGAGCCTCTAGTTCATCGAGGGATCGAGCGGCATGCGGGCGACCAGTTCGTAGCGCCCGCCCTTGCGGCGGAGGACCTCGCTCCAGAGCCGGTCCGGATCCTCGGTGAAGATCGCGTCTGCGTCGGCGGGCTCGATGATCCAGTCGTCGCGCTGGAGCTCGTCCTCGAGCTGTTCGGGGCCCCAGCCGGCAACGCCCGCGAACACACGGGTGCGCTGCAGGTCGGGTGCATGCACTTCGAGCGCCTCTTCTAGGGCGACGAAGCCGACGTCGTCGAGCACCACGATGCCCGCCTCTTCCGGGTCCTCGAACTCTGCGAGCACCGCGACGCCCTCGGGATTGACGGGCCCTCCGACGAACACCGGCTCGTCGACGTCGATGACGGGCGCGAGCTGCGGCACCGCCTCGCCGACCGTCGCAGCCGAGCAACGATTGAGGATCACGCCGACGGCGCCCTCGTCCGTGTGGGCCGTGATCAACACGACGGCGCGCTCGAAGTTCGGGTCCATGATCGCCGGCGAGGCGATCAGGAAGTGACCGGCAAGGGAGTCCATGGCCTAAGTCTGCACTACGCCGCTAATGTGCCCGCGTGACCGAGGTTGAGGGACAGGTTCGAGACGAGGAGCTCGACGCCGAGCGCGAGGCGCGGCGCCAGGTTGCGCTCGCGCAGATTCGCCAGTATCCCGACCCCGTCCTGCGCATGCAGGCCCCGCCCGTGGAGCAGTTCGACGACGACCTGAAGCGCCTGGTGGCGCGCATGGGGGAGCTGATGAAGGACGCGAATGGTGTCGGACTTGCCGCCACGCAGGTCGGAGTGCTTCGCCGCGTGTTCGTCTTCGTGCCGGAGGAGGACACGGTGGCCGTGCTCGTCAATCCGGAGATCGTCCGCCGCGGCGACGAGGCCGAGACGGACGACGAGGGCTGCCTCTCCATCCAAGGGGTCACGATGCCGGTCGAACGGTCCACCTCGGTGCGAATCGAAGGACGCGACGAGAACGGGGAGGAGGTCGCCTACGACCTCGAGGGGACTCCCGCCCGCATCGTGCAACACGAGCTCGACCATCTCGACGGCAAGTTGATCCTGAACCGCACGACGCCGGAGGCCCGCCGCGAAGCGCTCGCGGCGCTGCGGCCCCGGCTCGTCATCCGTTAGATGCAACTCGCCGTCGCAGCGACGGCGCCTTTCGGAGCGGACGTGCTCGAGCGCCTCGCCGCCCGTCACGAGATCACGGCGGTGTTGACACGGCCCGATGCTCCGCGCGGCCGAGGGCAGAAGACCGGCGCTCCTCCTGCGAAGCAGACTGCCGAGCGGCTCGGCATTCGTGTGCTGCAGCCCGCGCGACCCGAACCGGGGCTCGACCTCGGCGCGGACACGATCGTCGTGGCCGCCTATGGGCTGCTGATCCCGGAGGACGTCCTCGAGGAAGCGCTTTGGCTCAACGTGCACACCTCCCTGCCACCGCACCGTCAAGGAACTGGACGCGGGGCCGATTGCAGCACAGCGCTCGTTCCCGATCGGCGAGCAGGACGATGCGGGGAGCGTCTACGAGAAGTCGGCCGCGATCGCGGTGGACCTCCTTGACGCCGTGTTGCCCGAACCGGACTTCACGCCGCAGGACGAGGAGGGCGTGACGTACGCAGAGAAGATCACCGCCGCCGACCGAGAGCTCGACTGGGGCGAGCCGGCCGAGGAGCTGCTGAACCGCGTCCGTGCGCTGTCGCCGCACATCGGGGCCCGGGCCGAGCTGCACGGTCGTCCGGTGACGATCTGGAAGGCACGGGTCGCCGGCCGCAGGCTCGAGCCGCTCGAGGTGCAACCGGACGGAAAGCGGCGCATGACGTACGACGAGTTCCTGCGCGGCCTGCGATGACCGCAAGACAGGCGGCGTACCAGGTCGTCCTGCGTGTGTTCGAGGACGATGCCTATGCGGACCGCGTGCTGCGGAGCGCTGCGAAGGATCTCGACAGCCGCGACCACGCGCTCGCGCAGCGGCTCGCGTTCGGGACGGTGCAACGCGCACGCACGCTCGATCACGCGATCGACAAGCTCGGGAAGCGGCCGGTGCGTAAGCTCGACCCGCCTGTGCGCGCTGCGTTGCGACTCGGCGCCTACCAACTCGGCTACACCGACGTTCCGCTGCACGCAGCGGTGAACGAGACGGTCGAGCTCGTTCGCTCCGCACGCCTCGAGCGTGCGGTGCCGTTCACGAACGCGGTCATGCGCAGGCTCTCCGAAGGCATCGCGCCTCTGCTCGCCGCGCTTCCGGAGGACAATCCCCACGCTGCCGCGCTCAAGCACTCGTATCCCGACTGGGTCGCCGAGCTGTGGTGGGAGGAGCTCGGCCCGGAAGGGGCGCTCGCCCTGATGCGCGCGCAGAACGAGCCGCCCGAGCGTGTCGTCCGCCTGAACCGCCGAAAGCCGGGGCAGGTCGAAGGCCGGCCCGATCCGGACTTGCCGGATGCGCTGCACGTCGAACGCATCGACGAGGACGCCCTGCGCACGGGCTTGATCTGGCCACAGAGCCGCGGCTCCCAGCTGGCCGGAGTCGTTGTCGGATCACAGCCTGGGGAGCGCACGCTCGACCTCTGCGCTGCGCCCGGTGGCAAGGCCACCCAGTTGGAGGGCGACGTGGTCGCCGTCGAGCTTCATCCGGGCCGTGCCCGCGAGCTCGAGGAGAACTGCAGGCTGCTTGGCGCGGACAACGTCACGGTCGTGAACGCCGACGCGACGAAGCTCCCGGCGGAGCTCACCGGCTTCGACCGCGTCTTGGTGGATGCGCCGTGCTCCGGCCTCGGTGTGCTCGCCGCTCGGCCCGACCTGCGCTGGCGCTCGCGACCGCTGCCGGAGCTCCAGGCCGATCTCCTGCAGGTGGCGGCGGAGCGTGTGAAGCCCGGCGGAACGATCGTCTACTCCGTCTGCTCGCTGAACCCCGAGGAGAACGAGGCGATCGTCGACGCCTCCGGTCTCGCGATCGAGCCGCTCGGGGAGGAGTGGCCGCAGTTCCGCCACCCGCGCCGCCCCGAGTTCCTGCTCACGCAACCGCACCTGCACGGCACCGCGGGCTTCTTCATAGCCCGCCTCAGAACCTAGACTCGCCACATGAGCTGGAACGATTGGGTCAGGACGGTGGAGGTCGAGCCGTCGCTCTACGCGGCCGACTTCTCACGCCTCGGCGAGCAGATCGACATCCTCTTGCGCGCCGGCGTGCGCGTCTTCCACTTCGATGTCGGCGACGGCCACTTCATCGAGCCGATCACGATGGGCCCGATCGTCCTGCAGTCGATCGCGCCGATCATCCACGCAGCAGGCTCGTTCGTCGACTGTCACCTGATGACGGAGACGCCCGAAAAGCACTTCGCCGCGATCAAGAAAGCCGGCGGTGACAGCGTCACCGTCCACTACGAGGCTTGTCCCGATCTGAACTCAGTCGTGCTCGCGGCGCACACGCACGACCTCCAGGTCGGACTAGCGTTCAAGCCGGAGACGAGCGCGGCGTACGCAGCGCACGCGGCGATCACGTCGCACGTGGACATCGTCCTCTGCATGAGCATTGAACCTGGGTACTCGGGTCAGGAGTTCATGCCCGAGGCGCTCGACCGGATCCGCGTCCTGCGCTCGGTTCTGCCGCGCGAGGTACACGTCCAGGTCGACGGCGGCGTCGGCCCGGAGAACATCAGGGCGGTGCGGGACTCCGGCGCGACCCTGTTCGTCGCCGGGACGTCGATCTTCGCCCGCGAGGATCTGCCGCGCGCCTACCGCCGGCTCCTCCAAGAGCTCGCGTGAGCCTCCAGCGGGCGCTCGAGCTCGCGGAGCGCGGACGCGGCAAGACACATCCGAATCCGGTCGTGGGGGCAGTCGTCGTCCGCGACGGGGAGGTGGTGGGCGAGGGTTGGCACCAGCGCAAAGGCGAGGCGCATGCAGAAGTGATCGCGCTCGAGGCGGCCGGCGAGCGCGCGAAAGGGGCAACGCTCTTCGTGACGATGGAGCCGTGCAAGAGTCACGGCTCGACACCGCCGTGCACGGATGCGGTGCTCGCCGCCGGAGTCGCGAAGGTCGTTGCAGGCTCGCTCGACCCCAATCCCGAGGCGGGCGGCGGGCTGGAGGTCCTGCGTGCTGCCGGCGTCGAGACGGAGCACGCGGACTCGGCGGCGGCGCGCGCGCAGAACGAGGCGTGGCGCGTCTGGATCGCCGCCGGGCGTCCTTTCGTCATCCTCAAGCTCGCGCTCACGCTCGACGGGCGGGTCGCTGTGCCGGGCACGCGCTGGGTCAGCGGCGAGGAGTCGCGGCGGCGCGTGCACGAGCTGCGTGCGCAGGTCGACGCCGTTGCGGTCGGGATGGGGACGGTGAGGGCGGACGACCCGCAACTGAGTGCGCGCGACGTGATGGCGAGCCGGCAGCCGCGGGGGCTTGCATTCGGCGCCGGGCCGCTCCCGAGCGCATCGGAGTTGCAGTTACGCACGGGTGCGCTCGAGGACGAGCTGGCGGCGCTTGGGGCGGAAGGAGTGCAGTCGCTCCTCCTCGAGGGCGGCCCTACTCTTGCCGCGTCGTTTCTGCGCGCGGATCTCGTCGACAAGGTTCTGCTCTTCGTCGCGCCGACGATCGCAGGGAACGGTCCGTCCTTTGCGCCCGAGCTGTCCGCACCCGTTGAGCTGAAGCGCTTGCAGGCCGAGCAGGTCGGGGACGACGTCTTGCTGAGTGGGTATGTCCACGAGCCCTGAGTACTAGAGCCGCACGGTCCGCGTGGCGTGGCGCTCGAGCTCGTCCAGGCGTGCCGTCTCCGGTCGCCCGACCGCCACGACCAGCGCCGACATCTCAGGGAGCTCGGTCGCCACGAACTCGAGCAGCAGGATCGACGCCTCGTCCGCTGCCTGGAGGTCGTCCAGTACGAGCAGGAGTGGTTGCGCTGCGGTTTGCTCGCGGAGTGCCTGGGTCACCGCTTCGAAGAAGCGGAACTGCCCTTCGGGCTCGTCCGAGCTCGCGGTCGGCAACGCGTCGCGCAGCGCCTGCGTCCACGGCCAGTAGGGAGGAGCACCGCCGCCGGCCCAGCCGCGGCCCCAGAGGATCCGTGCGCCGCGGTGCTTCGCGCTGCTCGCGAGCTCGTCGGCGAGCCGGGTCTTGCCCGTGCCCGCGTCGCCGACGACGACGAACAGCCGGCCACGGCCGGCGAGTGCATCGTCGAGGCCGGCCTCGAGCAGGCCGAGCTCCTGCGCACGTCCTTCGAGGGGCGGCGCCGCCGCTCGGCCCGGGCGCAGGACAGGCCGCGCCTGCCGCGGTGCGACGTCGAGCGCCGGAACCTGCGCGAGGATCGCATGCTCGAGCTCGCGCAACGCCCGTCCCGGCTCGATCCCGAGCTCCGCAAGGAGCGTTCGACGCGCGGCCCGATACGCCTCGAGCGCCTCGGCCTGCCGGCCCGCGCGGTAGAGCGCGAGCATGAGCTGGCCGCGCAGGCGTTCCCGCAACGGGTGCCTCGAGACGAGCCCCTCCAGCTCCGGCACGAGCTCGTCGTGGTGGCCGAGGGCGAGCTCCGACTCGATCCTGTCTTCCAGTGCGGCGACGTGAAGCTCCTCGAGTCGCTTGATCTCGTCTTGGGCGAAGGGCTCGTACGAGAGGTCGGAGAGTGGTGCTCCTCGCCACAGCGCGAGCGCACGGCGGAACTGGTCCAACGCTTCCCCGTGGTCTCCGGTTTCGAGGGCGGCTCGGCCTTCCGCCAGCAACCGTTCGAAGCGGTCGCGGTCGAGCTCGTCGGGCTCGAGTGCGAGCCCGTAGGCCCCGGCAACCGTCCGGATGGTGTCGTCCGGCAGTTCCTTGCGCAGTGCCGACACGCAGTTCTGGAGCACCTTCGCGGCGGTCGGTGGAGCGTCCTCGCCCCAGAGCTCGTCGACGATCACGTCCCGCGTGAGCGTCTCGTTGCCGTGCAGGAGCAGGAGGGCGAGCACGGCGCGTTGCCTCGCGCCGCCGAGCGGGAGCTGTCGCTCCCCGTCGAGCGCCTCGATCGGCCCGAGGATGCGGTAGTCCATCGCGACTCTGCGTGAAATTACACCGTTACCCGGCGATGGGCGACTGTGGGTCCCTCGTGAGGCTCTCGTTACCGCGAGGAGCGATCGTTGCGCCATCGGATGAGCTAAGTGGGGAAGGGAGAAACACCATGATCCGCAAGCATTTCAGGCTCAAGAAGATCGCTCTCGGTCTCGCGTTTGCAGCAGTCGTGGTACCCACCGCGCAGGCGAAGGTCATCCTCCCCGGGAACCCCGCGCCGGCGTCCACGCCCGTTGCAAACCAGCCGATCGCTTCCGAGATCTCCGTTCAGTCGCCGGGCTCACAGCTGGGCGGCACCGCGATCAAGCTGACCGGCGCCGCGCTTGTGAACGCGCCCGCACCGGTCTCCCAGGCCGTTGCACAGCGGCCGGTCGCTTCCGAGATCTCCGTTCAGTCGCCGGTCTCCCAGTTGCAGGTCGAGGGGCAGCGCTGGATGGCAATGGCAAACCAGTACCAGAATCGGCCCGGCATCACCGCCGCGGGAGCCGCGCTGAGCAACGCAAAGCACGACGCTTACTCCGCGCCGGTAATCCAGACCCAGACCGCGACGTCTGACGGCTTCAACTGGAGCGACGCAGGCGTCGGCGCCCTGGTCGCCTTCGCCGCAGCGCTGATGCTGGTGACGGCTTTCGTCCTCAGCCGCCGCCACCGGTCTGGCCCGACGGGGCTCGCAAGCACCTAGACACTCCGCCAAGAACAGCAAAGAAGCGGGTCCGGGAAGGGCCCGCTTCTTTTGCGTGCCCAGTAGCCTTTGCGGCATGTTCACCGGGATCGTCCAGGAGCGCGGCCGCGTGGCTTCCTTCGACGGAGGACGCCTGATCGTCGAGAGCAGGATCGAAGCGGAGGTCGGAGACTCGGTTGCCGTCGACGGCGTCTGCCTCACGGTCACCGACGCGCGGAACGGCACCCTGGCGTTCGACGTGATGGTCGAGACCCTGAGCAGGGCGAAGCTCTTCGGCGCACAGGTGAACCTCGAGCCCGCGCTGCGGGCGGGCGACCCGCTCGGCGGCCACTACGTCCAGGGACACGTCGACGGCGTCGGGACGGTGCGCTCTGTCGATCCGGAGGGGGACGGCAAACGCGTCTGGATCGACGCCGAGCCCGAGCTTCTGCGCTACCTCGTCGAGAAGGGATCGATCACCGTCGAAGGAGTCTCCCTGACGGTTGCAGAGTTGGACGCCGACAGGTTTGCGGTCGCGCTCGTGCAGCACACGCTCGCGGCGACGACACTCGGCGCCCTGGCGCCCGGCGACAAGGTCAACCTCGAGACGGACGTCCTGGCGAAGTACGTGGAGCGCCTCCTCCCGGGGCTACCATCCTTGCAATGAAAGTGGAGGAAAAGAGCGCCTTCGCCACCATCGAGGACGCGATCGAGGACATCCGCCAGGGCAAGTTCGTCGTTGTCGTCGACGCGGCCGACCGTGAGAACGAGGGTGACCTGACGATCGCGGCGCAGTTCGCAACGCCCGAGGCCGTGAACTTCATGACGAAGGAGGCGCGCGGCCTCATCTGCCTCTGCCTCACCGAGGACCGCTGCGACGCCCTCGGCCTCCGCCAGATGACGGAGCGGAACGAGACGCCGTACGGCACGGCTTTCACCGTTTCCGTGGAGGCTCGCGAGGGAGTCACGACCGGGATCTCGGCGCCTGATCGTTCGCGCACGATCCAGGTCGCTGTCGATCCCGACGCGAAACCGGAAGATCTCGTCCAGCCCGGGCATGTGTTCCCGTTGCGTGCGCGCGAAGGCGGCGTGCTCGCCCGCGCAGGCCAGACAGAGGCGGCGGTCGACCTGGCGCGGCTTGCCGGCTTGATTCCCGCGGGCGTCGTCTGCGAGATCATGAACGAGGACGGGACGATGGCCCGCGTCCCGGATCTGATCCCGTATTGCGCGCGCCACGGGTTGAAGCTGATCACCACCGCGGACCTGATCGAATACAGGCGGCGGCACGAGCGGCTCGTCGAGCGCATGACGACGGTCGGGATGCCGACCGCGTACGGCGACTTCACGGCTGTCGCGTTCCGCGAGACGCTGACCGGCAAGCACCACGTTGCGCTCGTGAAGGGCGACGTCGAAGGCGCCGAGAACGTGCTCGTGCGCGTGCACTCCGAGTGTCTGACGGGCGACGTCTTCCATTCGTTGCGCTGCGATTGCGGCGAGCAGCTCGAGCAGGCACTCGAGCGGATCGCCGCCGAGGAGCGCGGCGTGCTGCTCTACATGGCGCAGGAAGGTCGCGGCATCGGTCTCCTCAACAAGCTGCGCGCCTACGAGCTCCAGGAGAACGGCTACGACACGGTGGAAGCGAACCTCGAGCTCGGGTTTCAGCCGGACATGCGCGACTACGGGATCGGCAACCAGATCCTCGCCGAGCTCGGCCTGACCACGATCCGCATCCTCACGAACAACCCGAAGAAGATCACCGGCATCGAGGGCTTCGGGCTCGAGGTGGTCGAGCAGGTGCCGATCGAGACCAAGCCGACCGCGCAGAACGCGCAGTACCTCGCCACGAAACGTGACAAGCTCGGCCACAAGCTTCATCACCAGGACCTGAAGTACGAGCCCCTGGAGGGCGAATGAGCGAGCGCTGGCCGGGTCGATCGACGAAGGTGGACGAACCGGAGAACGACGAGGTCGACGCGGTCGACGAGGAGAAGCTTCCGGTGGCCGAGGTCGCGGAGGAAGAAGAGCTGCCGCAGTTGCGCGCGCCCGACGAGCAGCATGCGTACGGCGAGCTCGACATCCCGGACGACGTGAACGTCATCGAAGGGGAGCCGGACGGAACGCGACGCGGTGTCGCGATCGTCGCCTCGCGGTACAACGGCGAGATCACCAACAAGCTGCTCGAGGCGGCGCTCGGGGAGCTCGACGCGGCGGGCGTGAGTCGTGACGCGATCACGGTCATGCCGGTTCCGGGGGCCTTCGAGCTACCGCTCGCGGCGATGGCCCTCGCGAAGACGCGCCGGTTCGCGTGCGTGGTGGCGCTGGGCTGCATCGTTCGCGGCGAGACCCCGCATTTCGAGTTCATCGCCTCGGAAGCGGCGAGCGGCCTGCAGCTGGCTGCTCTGGAGACGGGCGTACCCGTCGCGTTCGGCGTACTGACGGTGGACATGATCGAGCAGGCGGAAGCCCGAGTCTCGAAAGGCGCGGAAGCAGTGCGGACCGCGCTCGAGATGGCCGACGCTTTCTCGCAGCTGCGGGCTTCCGCGTCGCGCTGACCTGATCGTCAGAGCCACGTCTCGAACTGCAAGGGTCTGACCCGAGCCGTTTTGGGCTCGTTGGCTACACTGCCCGGCCGATGTCCAAGGTCTGCGCAGTCTGTGGGAAGAAGCCCGGCTTCGGTAACAACCGGAGCCACTCGATGGTGGCCACCAAGCGCCGCTTCAACCCGAACCTCCAGCGCGTCCGCGTCCTCCTCAAGGGCAAGGCGACCCGGGCATATGTCTGCACCCGCTGCCTCAAGGGCGGCAAGGTGCAAAAGGCCATCTGAGCAGCAACTTCCAGCGGCTCGTCGTGGTCTAATCCCGCCGTGGAGGCAGCTCCTTCGCTGTCGTCTCCGCTGGGGCGGATCTCGATCTCCAACGAGGCGGTGGCTCACATCGTCGGCCGCGTCGCGGCCGAGGCCTACGGGGTGGTCGGCATGGCCGCGCGCAATCCGCGCGAGAAGCTCCTGACGCGCGACCGGCTACGCCAGGGGATCACGATCGGCGGCAGCGCCGACGAGGGCGTCACGATCGAGCTCCATGTCATCGTCGAGTACGGCCTGAACCTCGCCGAGGTCGCGTCGACGCTGCGAAACCGCGTGCGGTACGAGGTCGAGCGTCTCACCGGGCTGCCCGTGGCCGAAGTGGATGTGCGCATCCAGGACGTCAAGAGGTCGACGGCGTGAGAGACCGCGAGCGGGTGCAGGAGCTCGCGCACGGCGCGCTCGCCTCGCTCGAGCGCAACCGCCAGCGCATCGATGACCTCAACGTCTATCCCGTGCCCGACGGCGATACCGGGACGAACCTCACGATGACGGCGCGTGCCGTGGTCGAGGAGCTCGACCGGACGACCACAGAGGATCGCGCCGGCCTCGTCAAAGAGGTCACGCGTGCAGCGCTGAT
>WNGJ01005678.1_pt1 | contig 13135 bp, 10 predicted proteins | sample 5400611 | NCBI WGS metagenome assembly WNGJ01 (sample SAMN13153375, study PRJNA577476) | soil metagenome | isolation source: 40 cm soil or saprolite under Garry oak tree replicate 1 | place: USA:California | collected 2016-06-15
CTGATTGGACCCTCTGGGTGCGGCAAGTCGACGTTTGCCGCCAAGCACTTCCTTCCGACCGAGGTCATCTCCTCCGACTATTGCCGCGCGCTGGTCTCGGACGACGAAAACGATTTGGCGGCCACCGCCGCCGCCTTCCGGGTGCTGCAGGCCATCGCCGGCGAGCGGCTGCGATCAGGGCGGCTGGCGGTGGTCGATGCGACGAGCGTGCAGCCTGAGTCGCGCAAGCCGCTGGTCGCGCTGGCCCGCGAGCACGACAGCCTCGCCGCCGCGATCGTGTTCGACCTGCCCGAGAAGCTCAGTGTCGAGCGCAATCGCGGTCGGGCAAACCGCAATCTGCCGTCCGGCGTGATCCACCGCCAGCGGGACCAGATGAAGAGATCCTTGAGTGGCCTGCAGCGCGAGGGATTCCGCTACGTCTATCTGCTCGACTCGGTCGAGTCGGTCGATGCAGCAGATGTCGTTCGCCAGCCGCTCTGGGTCAACCGCAAGAGCGATCACGGGCCATTCGACGTCGTAGGTGACGTGCATGGCTGCTACGAGGAGCTCCGCAAATTGCTCGCCTCGCTTGGCTATGTGGTCTCGCTCGATGCTGACGGCTCGTTCCGCGTGGTGCATCCACAGGGCCGCCGAGTCGTATTCGTGGGAGACCTCGTCGACCGCGGGCCGGACTCTCCTTCCGTGCTTCGCCTCGTCATGTCGATGGCGAAGGACGGTATCGCGCTGTGCGTGGCCGGCAATCACGACCAGAAGCTGTCTCGCGCGTTGCGCGGCAAGGACGTGAAGGTCAGCCACGGGCTCGAGCGTTCTCTCGAGCAGCTGGAGAGGGATCCGGTCATCAAGACGGCGGCGGCCGAGTTCCTGGACGGCCTGATCAGCCACTACGTGCTCGACGATGGCAAGCTCGTCGTCGCGCACGCGGGTCTCAAAGAGGAGATGCAGGGCCGCGCCTCGGGCCGTGTCCGCGATTTCGCCCTGTACGGCGAGACAACGGGCGAGACCGACGAGTTCGGGTTGCCCGTGCGCCTTGACTGGGCTCAGAACTACAGAGGCCGGGCGCTCGTCGTTTACGGGCACGTCGCGATCTCGGAGCCGCGATGGCTCAACAACACGATCAACATCGACACGGGCTGTGCATTCGGAGGTCGCCTTTCCGCGCTCCGTTATCCGGAGCGCGAGCTGGTTTCGGTGCCGGCCGCAGCGACGTATTACGAGCCGGCGCGTCCTCTGACCGCTGCCAAGGACATTCGCGACGACCTTCTCGACGTGAGCGATGTCCTGGGCAAGCGGATGATCGGTACCTCGCTCGCGGGCTCGGTGACGATCCGCGAGGAAAACGCGACGGCCGCCCTGGAGGTCATGAGCCGCTTTGCGATCGATCCTCATTGGCTCATCTATCTCCCCCCGACCATGTCCCCGACCGAGTCCACCCCGCGACCAGGACTTCTCGAGCATCCCGACGAAGCGTTCTCCTATTACCGCAAGCACGGTGTGGCAGCGGTCGTGTGCGAGGAAAAGCACATGGGATCTCGGGCGGTGGTCGTGGTCTGCCGTGATGAGGAGACTGCAATCGATCGATTCGGCCAGGCCCCTCGTGCCGGCATCGGCGTCTGCTACACGCGGACGGGCCGGCCGATGTTTCCAGCCGGCGACCTCGAGAGGAAATTGCTCGACGTCGTTCAGGAGGCACTCACGGCGGCCGGCTTCTGGGACACATTCAACACGGGATGGGTCTGCCTCGACTGCGAGCTGATGCCGTGGTCGGCTAAAGCACAGGAGCTCCTCATCGACCAGTACGCTCCGGTCGGCGTCGCGGCTGCTACGTCCCTTGATCTCGCTTCGGCGACGGTTGAGCGCGCGACGTCGCGCGGGATCGCGCTCGCGGAGCTCCAGGCAAGCTTGCAAGATCGGCGCGCGGCTGTCGCTCGTTACGTCGAGGCCTACGGTCGTTATTGCTGGCCGGTGAGCGATGTGGGCGATTTGCGCCTGGCCCCGTTTCAGATCCTCGCCTCGGAGGGGGCGACTCACTTCGAGCAGACGCATCTCTGGCAAATGCAGCAGACCGCTCTTCTTGCCGGCGCCGGGGGGCCGGTGGTCGTGGCGACGCCGCACAGGGTCGTCGAACTCGACGATGAGGCATCGCGGCGCGAGGCGGTCGAGTGGTGGACCGAACTGGTAGGGGCAGGCGGCGAGGGCATGGTCGTCAAGCCGCTGGAAGCAATCGCCAGATCTGGGCGAGGTGTCCAGCCCGGAATCAAATGTCGCGGTCCGGAGTACCTGCGCATCATCTACGGTCCGGAGTACGACCTGCCCGAGAACCTCAAGCGGCTCCGCGATCGCGGAACGCTGGCATTGAAACGATCGCTTGCGCAGCGCGAGTTCGCGTTGGGCGTCGAATCGTTGAGCCGATTCGTGTCGCGCGAACCCCTCTATCGAATCCACGAATGCGTATTCGGCGTGCTGGCGCTGGAAAGCGAACCGGTCGACCCAGCGCTTTAGAGGCGACCACGGGGTCGACTAGCGGACCGTGACCAGTGGCGGCGGTTGGGTCGGCAGGACCACGAGCGACTGAGCGAGTCGGGCGAGCTCCTCAATCGAATAGACGTCTCACCTCAGGTGCATGAAGCCTCGTAACCATTTGCGGGGTTGGACCGCTTCAACCTTTGGTGGCCGACGTCACTCCGACCGAGGTGGGTCAGCTTTCTCCCGACGGCCGCTGGCGTTGGGACGGAGCCGCGTGGCGGCCCGTCTCCGTTGTTCTGCCGGCGTGGGCCGGCACCAAGCTCAGGTCCACCGCGACCTTGGCTTCTGTCGCCTTCGTCCTGGCGGTCGGACTCACGGCCGACCAGGCGCTCCGCACAGGCAAGTTTGGCCTCGCCACCTCGCTCACTTTCGTGATCGGGGCTTTCGCCCTGCTCTGGGTCGCTCGCCCGATGCGCCTGCAGTCGCGGATCCTGGTCGCGATCGCGGTCTTGTTTGCTGCGTGGCTCTCGCTGCGCGCGAGCCCTTGGCTTTTGTGGCCGGATCTCATTGCCGCCCTACTGCTGCTTGGCGCTGCGGCTTCGCTCGCGGTGCGAGGCTCGATCTACGACCTGGGCGCGAGCGACGCGTTCGCCCGGTCGTTCCACGGCGTGGTCCATCTGCTTGCAGGAGTTGGCTTTGTCGCCCGACCGATCCTCCAATCCCGCGGCCGCGTCAGCTCTGCCATCCCGTTTGCAAGGGGCGTCTTGATCGCCCTGCCCATCGCAGCCCTGCTCGCCGGGCTCCTCGCGTCGGCGGACCCGGTGTTTGCCTCGTTCTTCAACCTCAACATCGACCTCGGGCAGCTTCTGCTCGACGTCTTCTTCGTTGCAGTCGGCTCGTTCGTAGCCGCGGGACTGCTGCGCCTGGCCGCGTCGGAGCCGCTGGATCGCGTCGACGGGCCGACCTGGCGACTTGGCGCCACGGAAGCGCTCGTCGTGCTGGCCATCCTCGACGCGGTCTTCGTGGCGTTTGCGCTCGCCCAGGTCCTCGCCGCGAGCGGCGCGGCGGCGGCCACCTTGAGATCCGCCGGCGTGACTTACTCCGACTACGCGCGGTCTGGTTTCTTCCAGCTCTTGTGGGTGAGCGGCATCACGCTGGCGCTGCTGATCTTCTTCAGCCGGATCAGCGCGTTCAAAGAGCGCAGCACCCGGCTCGCGTTCCTGGTGCTGGCCGAGTGCGCGATCGCATTGACCTTGATGATCGTGGTCGTCGCCTTTCGGCGCCTCAGCCTTTACGAGGAGGCGTACGGCTTCACCATGCTGCGCCTGTACAGCCATGTCTTCGCCGGGTGGACCGGAGTCGTGTTTCTGTTGCTGGCGGCGGACTTCATCGGAGTCTGGCGTCGCCGCCGCTGGTTCATCGGAGCCACAGCGACCACGGCGGCAATCGTGCTCCTGGGTTTGAACATCGCGAATCCCGAGGCGATCGTGGTCGGTCTCAACACGAACCACGCGCAGATCACGCACAAGATCGATGGCGCATATCTCGCGGAGCTCTCGAGCGACGCCACCCCGGAGCTGCTCGGGTCGCGCGCCGGCCTCGACCCCGCGTTGCGCAAGCAGGTGACTGACGCGGCGTGCGCCGGTCCGCGAGGTTATTCGCCGCCGGTGGCAGCATTCAACTGGGCCGACGCGCAGGCCGCATCTGCGCGCCAGACCGGCTGCTAGGCCATAGAATCGGCGCCTTGGCCCAGACGACGGCACCTTCTACCAAGTTCCCCACCGCAGAGGATGCGGCGTGGCACGTGTTCGGATTCCTGGTCTTCGCTGTGGCGGCCGGTGTGTCTGCCGTTTCAACGCTGCTCGCCGGTGGCCGGGTCGCCTTACCAGTCGTCCTGCCTCTGGTGGCATTAATGGTCGCGAGCGCAGCGATCCTCGAGCTTGGCCTGCGTCGCCTGCACCTCAATCTCACCGGAAAGCGACTCTCACCCTGGCCGCTGGGCTTCGTCAGCCTCAACACGATCGGCCAGGCGATATTGCCGACGACGATGTTCGAGGCCGGAGATCGGATTGGCCTGAACGGCAGGATCCTGGCCGCAGGCATCTACCTGCTGCTGATCGCGGATGCGATCTTGCTGGTGGCGAGCACCGGCTGATCCACCTCCGGGAACGCGTGTAGTTTCCTGATTAGAGATCGATGTCCCGGATCCCCGAGCCCGACGACGACCCCGTTCTGGACAACTTCCGCGACGTCGCGGGTAGGTTGGTCAGCATCCCGGTTCAACGCAAGAAGCGACTCGCCGTCTTGAAGTGGCTCGTCGAGGACTTTCAACCCGGCCGGCTGTACCCCGAGTCCGAGGTGAATCGAGTCATCTCGCGCCGCCATCCAGACTTCGCCGCGCTCCGCAGGTATCTCGTCGACGAGGAGCTGATGCAGCGCCGCCGCGGCGTGTACTGGCGCACCGGCACCATGCCGAACGTCGGGTTCGACCCACCGTCGTGGCCCGAGCACGAGTGAGCCGGATCTATGGCGCTGTCGGTATGACCTTGCCGCCCGGAGCGGCGTTGCTGGTTATCGTCGCGGGTCTCCTCACCCCGGGCTACGACCCCATGTCACGAACGATCAGCCGGCTGGCCGCACCGGGCATGCCCGCCGCCGCGATGGTCGACGTGGCGATCACCCTGGTGGCGGTCACGTGTCTCGTCCTCGCCATCAACCTGAACGTCGGCTCGACGGCCGGCCGCGCCGGTCTGGTCGTCGCTGGGATGGCCTTGGCGGCGACCGCATTGATTCACCTCGATCCCAGCTCTGAGCAGGCGACGGCGCTGCATCGGGTCGCATCGGGCGTCGCCGTGGCTGGGCTGACCGCAGCTCCGTTCCTGCTGGTGCGAACCTACGGCCGGGTCTCGGTCGCGGTGGGCGTGGCCGAGGTTGCGATGCTCGGCCTGGCGCTCGTGCTGCTTGCCACGTCGTTCGGCGCCTGGGGGGCCTGGGAGCGCATCACGCTGGCGATTCCGTTGGGCTGGATGGTCCTCCTCTCGGCCAGAGCCTTCATGAGCGATTCCAGCGAAGCGATTGCAAGTCCCGCGGCGGCGACGGTCAACAGCACAGGCTCGTAGACGCCCGACAGCAGCGTGAACAGGGCGAACGCGTAGAGCAGCCCACCCGCGATCTTCGCCGACACCTGGCGAGGGTCGACCGCGCGACCGAAGACCGCGAGGCTCGAGGCGACGGACGCCGCGTAGAGCCCACCGGTGACAGTCAGCAGCGTGGCGTTGTCGGCGACGAGCGAGGGATGGAGAACGCCAAGCCACACCGCCACCGAGACCAGGAGCGCGCCGTCGGCGATGGCGTCGAGCCGCGCTCCACGTCGTGATTCCTCGCCGACGCGGCGTGCAAGGCGCCCGTCCAGGAAGTCGGTCAGCCCACAGAGCAGCACGCCGAACCCGACCAGCTGCCCGAGACCGCTGAAGGCGAGGGGCCACATCACGGCGACCAGCAGCAGCCGCAGGGCGCTCACCCAGTCCGCGAGGGACATGCACAGGGAGTATCGCGGCTTGTTAGCGATGTCCGCCGGGGCCGGCGGACAAGGCGGACACCCAGATCCCGGTCGGCGACGTGGAGGTCCAGGTCAGCTTGGAGGTCGACTACGCGATCGGCTGAGCGGCCTGAAACGTCGGGCCGGGGGGCTGAGTTAGATGGCGGTGAAGAGAGTCAGGGCGCCGCTCGCGATCAGGACCAGGCTCCAGCCCAGGTCGAGGTTGAACCAGCCGCGCCGGAGGATGCCGAGGCCGACCTTCTCATAAACGATCACGGAGACGATTCCCATCACCAGGAGCATTGCCGCGACGTGAAGTGAAGCCGCAGCCACGGCCTGCAAGGAGATCTCGCTGAGGCTGTGATAAGAGGCATAGACCGGAAGACCGAGCAAGACCGGCGCGAGCATGAGCCCGGCGCCGTGCGCCGACGACATCAGGAACGACCACATCGCAAGGCCGCCGAGTCCGACTCGCATGCCAAAACCGCCGGGATGAGAACGCGGCCGCACGAGTTTGTAGACGCCGAAGCTGACCAGCACGAGCGCGGCGACGAGCCTGATGAAGAATGTCGGGAGAAACTGCTCGGTCAGCGATACGCTGATGACGACGAGCACGATCGATGCCTCATGGCCGATCGCGATCGGAAGAAGCGAGGCAAGAACGGCGCGACGGCTCTTCTCCTGCATGCCGCGTGCCACAGCGAAGAGCCAGCCCATGCCGGGGTTCACGCCGTGGTAGGCCCCGAGCAGCGCGAGCGCCGCCCAGGGCCAAACCGCGCCGGTCACGAGTAGCAGTAGGAGTCGGACGAGGCGTCGCCACCTTCGAGATGAACCTGGTGCGTGCGCTGCTCGAACGTCGTGAAGAAGCCGTCATCGAGGCTCAGCCCGCCGTCAGGCCTGGCGGTGATCAGGGTCGCCCAGCTCTCGATGCCGTCGGGGTAGAACTGCTCGTCCCACGAGGCATAGAGCGAGTTGGTGAGGTAGATCCGCTTTCCGTCACGGCTGACCTCGACCATCTGCGGGCCGCCGCTGAGGGCCTCGCTCTGCGGGTGCGCTGCCTTGCGCACGATGCCGCCGAGGTGCACGCTGCCCGTCTTCTTCGGCTTGAACGGGTCGCTCACGTCGAACCGCAGAAACTCTCCGGTGCCCCAGGCCGATACGTAGAGCCATCGGTCGTCGAGCGACAGGTTGATATCGGTGACCAGCGGCGGCACGGCCTTGAAGCCTTTGAGCAACGGCGGCAGGACGTCCGCATCCGCCGGTTCGGCCGGGATGTCGATGACCTTTTCGATCTTGTACTCGGAGCCATCGAGGTACCACGTCCAGATCGATGAGCTGAGGTCTTTCAAGCTCGTCACGACTCCGACGAATCCGTACGCCTTGCTCGGGTCGTGCGCGGGGCGCAGCTCGAGCGGCATCTGGTACTCCTTGCCGAGGTCGATCTCCTGGCGATGGCGGCGCTTGGGGAGATCCCAGATGTGCAGCCGGTGGCCGTACTCGCCGGCGAGCAGGATCTCGGGGTTGACCCCGCCCTCCACCATGTTCGGAGTGCCCCACTCGCTGGTGATCGCGGTGTCGTATCCGAGATGCCACCAGAAGTCGTAGGCGAGCTTCTGTGGGCCTCGGTCGAGCTCCCAGCGGCCCTTCACCGCGAACGTGTCGTGGTCGATGACGAAGACCCCGCCGGGTGCGTCGCCGTCAGGATTGCCGAGAGCGCTCACGTAGATTCCGTCGGGGCCGCAGTGAATCGTGTGCGGGCGGCTGTAGCCGGCCCGCTGGGCGATCTCCTTGGCCTCTATCGTGTGCACGAGCTTGGGGTGCTTCGGGTCGGGCTTGACGTCGAAGATGTAGATGCGGGACGAGCGCAGCCCAGGCACAAGCAGATAGCGGCGCTCGAGATGGGGATGCGCGGCGTAGGGGCACAGCGCTGAGCTGCACACGTTCCAACCGAAGTGATGGAACTCGTCACCGACATTGGGCGCATCCACCCGCCCGATCTGCTTACCGAAGCCGTTGGACTTCGGGTCGACATCAATGGTGACGAGGCCGTCGCGTTCTTTTCGCCTCGGGTCGAAAGTGACCATGTAGGCCAGAGTCTCGACGGGCGCCTCAGCGGCGAGGCGCGGCGAAGGATAAAAACTCTGATCGGGTCGGAGAAGGGTAGTTGCCATCTGCTGCTCCTTTCAGGCGCCGCGGTGGCGCGAACCTGCGAATGAAAGGACAGGTCGCCTATAGGCCGGGCTCCAGGCCCGGGGTCTAGCGACCTAGCAGGTACAGAAGCAGGTAGGAGCTTCGATCAGGCGATGGGCGGGAAAGCACAGGTTGCTCGGCATGGGTTTTGCCGAGTCTAACTCTGATTTGTGGCCGGTGACTTATCGTGCGCGGGACGATGATGCTCAAGCCTTACCCAGACGCCCGCTGGCCGGCGTTTCTACGCGTCCTAGCCGACACCGTCGTGTTCTTCTGGACGGCGGTCTGGGCGTACCTGGGCTGGCTCATCTACCAGACCGTGATGGGCCTCGAGGTGATCGCTGACGCGATCAAGAACACTGGCGTCACCTTCGACCAGTGGATCGCGGCGTTCCGCAAGTCCGTCCCTGGAGGGATTCCCGGGTTGACCCAATGGCTGCTCGATATCGCCGACGCGATGAAGAGATATTCCGGCGACCCCCTGATTGCGACCGGTCAGAACATCCATGAGGCGATCTTCAAGACCGCGGTCATCCTCGCGCTGCTCGTGGCGCTTCCGCCCATCCTCCTGGTCTTGCTCCCTTACACCGGCTGGCGCTGGCGGGACATGCGCGAGACCGGCGCGGCGCTTGCGTTCGTGCGAATTGCCTCCATCACCGGCCGGGCCGAGGCCGCCCGCGCGGTGCTTGCCTATCGCGCCGTGTCCACCTTGAGCTTTCGCCAGCTGATGAGTGCGAGCGCGGATCCCGTGGGCGACATAGTCGAGCATCGCTACGAGCGCCTCGCGAACGCGATGCTGAAACGGGCTGGGCTCGATCCGACACGGCTCGCGCCGCCCGACCTTCCTGAGCTGCCGCCGCATCGCGGCTCGTAGGGGTCTCTATCGTTGTGAGCCATGTGTCGCAGCATCAAGACCCTCCGCCACGCCGACGTTGTCGCCACCGATGATGAGATCCGCGCCGCGGCCCGGCAGTTCGTCCGCAAGGTGAGCGGGTTCACCAAGCCTTCGAGCCGGCACGAAGCAGCGTTCGAGGTTGCGGTCGACGAGATCGCGGTCGCTTCGCACCGGTTGCTGGAGGCGGTGGCCGGAAACCTCGCCGGGGCCGGCCACCGCGCCGCTGTTTAGAGCTGGCAGCCTCGGCAGAAGTTCAGCGGCTCTCGGTTCGAGCCAAGCTGGCTGATCCGGTGCCCACATCGGGGGCAGGTCTTGCCGCCTTTCATGTGGACCTTCATGAATGACCGGTCCTGCTTCGACTCGTCGTAGTTGGGGTTGGCGAGGATGGCCTCAACCGCCCGGGAAAGGACGGTTGGAATCGCGTTGTAGAGCGCTTCCTCCTCCTCCGGCTTGAGCGAGGCGCGGCGCCGCAGGGGCAACAGCCGGGCCTCGAACAGGATCTCGTCGGAGTAGGCATTGCCGATGCCGGCCAGGAACTCCTGGTTGCGCAGGAGGTCCTTCAGCTCATCGCGAAACCTGCGCAACCGCTTGCGAAACACGTCCATGCCCATCTGCCCCACCAAGTCTGCCTCCGGGCCCTGGCCATCCCACGCCGGAACCTCGCGAGAGCAGTCGCTGACCCAGTAGATGCGGCCCATGTCACGGAAGTCCAGGTAGCGCAGCTCCTGCTTGCCCTCGACCCGAAGCGTGAAAACCTCGGTCGCCGGGACCGGCACGTCGCCAGCCACGATCTGAAATCGGCCCCCCAGCATCGGGTTGATGACGAGCCAGCGCGGCTGGCCGCCGCCGCCCAGCTCAGTGGCGAAGACAAGGTGTTTGCCGCGCCGGGTCAGCGAGGTGATGCGCCGCGCGGGCAGCTCGAGGGCGAAGTTGTCGACAGGGTAGCGGAGCAGGTGCGCCTTCTTCGGGTTGACGGTGGCCGCGGTGATGAGCTTGCCCTCGACCCGCGGGCCGATCCGAATCCGCAGCGCCTCCAACTCAGGCAGCTCAGGCATGCCGCCCAAAAATACCCAGAAAAAGGGACCGTAAATCTGTTTGGGTGGATTAGGGGCTTGGGATAACTCGAATATGAAACTCGACAGATTCACCGAAAAGGCACAGGAGGCTCTGCAGGAGGCCGCGGAGCTGGCGCGGGAGACCGGCAACCAGGCCGTCGAACCCGAGCATCTTCTGCTGTCGCTTGTCCGCCAGGACGAAGGGGTGGCGCGGACAATTCTGGAGCGGACCGGCGCCACCGTGCAGGCGCTGCAACCGGCCCTCGTATCGGCCATTGAACGTTTTCCCAAGGTCAGCGGCGGCGCGCAGCCCTACCTGAGCGAGGCGCTGAGCAAGAATCTCGACCAGGCTGAGCGCGAAGCCGAGAGGCTGAAGGACGAGTACATCTCGACCGAGCACGTGCTGCTGGCGCTGAGCGACCTGAAGGTCCTCAAGGATGCAGGCGCCACACACGAGGCGCTGCTTCGAGCACTCCGCCAGGTCCGAGGCACCCAGCGCGTGACCGATCAGAATCCCGAGTCCAAGTACCAGGCCCTCGAGAAGTACGGCCGCGACCTGACCAAGCTGGCCAAGGACGGCAAGCTCGACCCGGTCATCGGCCGTGACGAGGAGATCCGCCGGGTGATCCAGGTCCTCTCTCGGAGGACCAAGAACAACCCCGTGCTGATCGGCGAGCCCGGCGTCGGCAAGACCGCGATCGCCGAGGGTCTCGCCCAGCGCATCGCGCAGGGCGACGTACCCGAAGGGCTCAAGGGCAAGCGCGTGATCGCCCTGGATCTGGGCGCGCTCGTCGCAGGCACCAAGTTCCGCGGCGAGTTCGAAGACAGGCTGAAGGCCGTGTTGAAGGAGATCGAAGGCTCGAACGGCCAGGTCGTCCTGTTCATCGACGAGCTGCACACGCTGGTCGGCGCAGGCGCCGCTGAAGGCGCGATCGATGCCGCCAACCTCTTGAAGCCCGCCCTCGCGCGCGGCGAGCTGCGCGCGATCGGCGCGACCACGCTGGACGAATACCGCAAGCACATCGAAAAGGACGCTGCGCTCGAGCGCCGTTTCCAGCCTGTGCTGGTCGACCAACCCTCGGTTGAGGACACCATCAGCATCCTTCGCGGCCTGCGCGAGCGGTATGAGGTCCATCACGGCGTGCGCATCAAGGACGCCGCGCTCGTGGCCGCGGCTGTCCTGTCGAACCGCTACATCACCGACCGGTTTCTTCCAGACAAGGCGATCGATCTCATTGACGAGTCGGCCGCGCGGCTGCGCACGGAGATCGACTCCATGCCTGCCGAGCTCGATGAGCTCGAGCGCCAGATCCGGCAGCTCGAGATCGAGCGCCAGGCGCTCAAGAAGGAATCCGACCGCGCCTCGAAGGATCGCCTCGCCGGAATCGAGAAGCAGCTTGCTGAGCTGTCAGAGAAGCGCACCGCGCTTCGTTCGCGCTGGAACCAGGAGAAGGAAGCGATCGCGAAGATTCGCGGCCTGAAGGCCAAGCTGGAGGAGGTGCGCGCCGACGCCGAGCGAGCGGAACGGGCCGCCGACTTCGCCAAGGCGGCCGAGCTTCGCTACGGCAAGGCCGTCGAGATCGAAAAGCAGCTGGAGGAGGCCAACACGCGCCTCGGGCAGCTGCAGGGCGGACATCCTCTGCTCAACGAAGAGGTCACCGAAGAAGACATCGCGCGCATCGTCGCGAAGTGGACCGGGATCCCGGTCTCGAGGCTGATGGAGGGCGAGGTTGCCAAGCTCATCCAGATGGAAGAGCGGCTGCACGATCGAGTCATTGGCCAGGACGAAGCGGTAAGCGCCGTGGCGAACGCTGTACGACGCTCGCGGTCAGGCCTCGCTGACCCCAACCGCCCTGTCGGCTCCTTCATCTTTCTCGGCCCGACCGGTGTGGGCAAGACGGAGCTGGCACGCGCGCTCGCTGAGTTCTTGTTCGACGACGAGCAGGCTCTCATCCGACTCGACATGTCGGAGTACCAGGAAAAGCACACCGTCGCGCGCATGATCGGCGCTCCGCCCGGTTACGTCGGCTACGACGAGGGCGGCCAGCTCACCGAGATTGTTCGTCGCCGGCCTTACTCGGTCGTCCTGTTCGACGAGATCGAAAAGGCGCACCCAGACGTGTTCAACGTCCTCCTGCAGATCCTCGACGACGGCCGGCTGACTGACGGCCAGGGCCGTACGGTCGACTTCCGCAACACCGTTCTGATCATGACCTCCAACCTCGGAGGCCAGCTGATCCAGGAGATGGCGAGCCGTCCCTTCGACGAGGTGAAGGACGCGGTCATGGCTGTCCTGAGCGACCACTTCCGGCCCGAGTTCTTGAACCGGGTCGATGACGTGATCGTGTTCAAGCCGCTGACCCAGGAGCAGCTGGGCGCGATCGTCGACATCCAGCTCGCCCGCTTGCAGAAGCGCCTGGCCGAGCGCAAGATCTCGCTTCTCGTGACGGACGCTGGGCGCAAGGTTCTGATCGAGCGCGGTTGGGATCCGGTATATGGCGCCCGTCCGTTGAAGCGCGCGATCCAGCGCCTGGTCCAGGACCCGCTGGCGATGCTTCTCCTCGAAGGCAAGTTCAGCGACGGGGACGCGGTCGAGGTCGATGCCAGAGGCGGGGAGCTCGTTTTCACCAGGGCAAAGGCGCCCGCGGCGGCCTCGGTCGCCTAACTAGAGCAAGTAGCTCCCGCGGCCGGCAGGGTCAGCTTGATCAGGTAGGCGTCCTCCGCCGCGTGCGCGCAAGCGCTCGAGTCGTACGACGTATGGCCGTTGCCCTGTCGTGTCAGCAGGACCGAACCCTGGATCTGCCGGTTCACGGACTGAGCCTCGGCATAAGGCGTTGCCGGGTCGTTGGTGCCGCCCACCAGGAGGATGGGGGGCGCGCCGCTGACCGTCAGTGGACCCTGCTGGTTTTTCGGCTTCACCGGCCAATAGGCGCACTGCAGGTTCGAGTACTGGCTCCATGGTCCGAAGAGCGGCGACGCTTTCACAAACGCCGG
>WNGJ01008251.1_pt1 | contig 13134 bp, 28 predicted proteins | sample 5400611 | NCBI WGS metagenome assembly WNGJ01 (sample SAMN13153375, study PRJNA577476) | soil metagenome | isolation source: 40 cm soil or saprolite under Garry oak tree replicate 1 | place: USA:California | collected 2016-06-15
CGATAGATGTCGTTGTCGGTTGAATTTCGAGGATGTAAGGCATCACTTGAATTCGGTGATGCTTCATCGGCTCCTTGATATGCTCAATACTTCTTGCAGACTTGACTTCAACGAGATGCTTCTGTGTTCCAGCCTTGTCCTTCAGGAGCATGAGAAAGTCTGCTTTGCCGCGGACTTCAGTACCCTCTTCCCAATCGATGTTCCAGATGATGTTGTGCTGAGGTATGATGTAATCAAGCTCGAGGTCTTTGGCTTTGCTCTCAATGACCTTGCGGACAAAGTCCTCAACAACATTGCCTGTGACGTTGTATCCCGCACGAGTAGCGTCATACTCTTCAGGAATGTTGAAGGTAGCAATTATCTGGCGCTCGCAGTATCCCATCTCACTACTTCTGAAATGACCCATTGTTCGTTTGTAATTGGGGTCATCCTTCTGCTGACTGCGAATATAGTCGTGAATCGCATCAGCCATACTGAAGATTCCGGGCACTGCTACCACTTGTGAATTATCGTTGAGACGTGACTTGGACTGTCTGCCTGAAGATTCTCGTGCTTCTCACAGTGAGATTTGTAGTGCTCGTCTATTTGCTTTCTGCTGAGCACAGGTACCCGCCAGTTACAATCGTAGAAGATTGTACCGTCAGTAGTATAGGCAAGACATTCTACTGGCATTAGGCAAGTCGCATCTTACCAGTGTCGTCGGTCACGAGAATGCCCATCTCAATCATTTCTTTGACGGTATTCTTGACTGCCTGCACTGGAATGTGCTTCTTCTCGTTCATGAACTTTATCATCTCAGCTTCAGTCTTGGGACCCATCAGCCGGACCCAATTCTCAACCAGCGGAGCAACAGCACCGTTGGGTGGCAGAGATGATGCAATGGCGCCCGGCGGGATTGGATTAGAGGTCGTTACAGTAGGGGCAGGTAGAGTAGCAGTGGTTGGTGTAGTCACAATCGGGGTAGGAGTGATTACCACAGGCGTCGCAGTAGATACAGTGCTTACGGGAGCAGGATTTGGGGCTGGTATCACACTTGCTGTTGGCACTGCCGAAGCCATCTTGTTGAACTGCTCTTCTGTATTCATGTACCGAGACTGTAGAGAATTGCTCTCTGGGTCGAGGTATCCGATTGAAACAATTGGTCGAAATCGAAGCGCCTTGAGCTGCTCTTCATTGAAGTCGAAGCTTGGACCGAAGCTCAACTTCAGCTCTCCGCTTTGGTCGTTGATGTGAATGTCAGTCCACGCCATTCGAGTAGCTGTAACTCTTCCGCAACTTGCTCTTTGCTTTGCTGGATTGCCTGGGCAGTCAGATGATGCACCATACGCAACCTTCTCTTTGAACTTGCTCATGCAATTAGGACAGCCCGAGTATTCACGCTGATTGGTCTCGAAGACTAACCCCTTGACCAAGGCAGTCTGATAAGGCTTGAGCGAATCGAGAGGTGATGCCGGAATGTCTTTCAGTGCTGGGAGGTCAAACTCACCGGTGGTTATCTTCTTCGTCTCTGCATACTGACCACTCACTTGTATCCTTGGGGTAGTCAGCGGCTCACCGTTCTGATTCATCCGATGCATTTGCGCATTCTTGATGTAGACCGCGTCGAAGAGATTGATTCCAAGTGCAGTGACTGTCTCAACTTGCTTGCCGTAGATGTTGACATCGTAAGCATCGGTACCGTCAGCAAGAGTTAGATAGAGTGCTGGTCCGCCAGTGCTGGACTTACCTTCTCTGCGACCGAACACCCATCCACGGATAGCAAACCCGGTGTTTTCACCGATACCGCTTTCTTTTGAAAGAACCTGATTGAGGGTCAAGTAGGGTTTGTCGATGGTCGAAAAAGGAGTTGAAGATTGCTTCAGAGGAAGCGGAGCCATACCTTGATTCTGAACCCATAGCCAAGCCATAGTGTTCAGATTCTTGCCGTACTCACCATACTGAGCCGCGAATGCAGTAATTAGATTGGTTACTTCAGTGAGGTTTCGTCCTGTGTCCTTACAGAACTTCGAGACTGTCTCGTCGAACGGGGGAGCTATTCTATTTGCCACTTGGTTTCCCACTGGTTACGGGTTTCGGAACTTCGAGAACTCTCTTTGCTGTCTTGATTGCTGCTTCGACATTTCCAACTTTCATGTACTCCTCAATCTCTCTCAAGATAGAAGTCATGTGAGCATTCTCCTTCACTTTCTTCAATGCCAATGCTTCTTCAATTAAGAAGGTATCAGCCCGGGAGTTTGTAACAAGCTCGGTGAGGACTGCTTTTGCCTCAGGAACTTCTTCAAGGCGTTGCAGCAACTTACGAAGCTGCTTAGGTTCGGTCAGTTGTTGGATAGGTGCGGACATGGTTATTGTTTCACTCTGATTGTAGTTTCTCGAGACGTTCTTTCTTCGCCTTCTCGATAGAGGCGATTCTGTCTTCGGTTCTGATTGAATCATACTCAGCCTTCAACAGACTCTGATAATGATTACCGCAGCACTGTCTCTCTTTCTTTGCAGCGTCAATGTAAACATACGGAGCGGGAACACCTTCACCAAAGCAGCACTGAAGAGACTTGGGGATTCTTACAGTGCCAGATTGATTTTGCTGAGACATTTGTCGCACCGAGATAGAGATTGTTCTATCTTCTCTTTTGGCTCGAACTGCTGCCCACACTGAGCACAAATTTGAACTGTCATTGCTTCTTCTCCTTGTTCCTGAGGTTTCGGATATACTCAGAATGCGCGCTCATGATGTCTTGCCTGTAAGAAGACGATTCGAAAATCAATCGCAAGATTGTGTCATACACAGTTCGAAAGTGAGGGTTATTTTGCCGCGTGGTCGAGTCTGTCTCTACGATATCAGAAGCGTAATCCCAAGCGAACTTCTCAGCTTCACGAATTCGCTTGTTGCTAAGTCGAGCTTCGACTTCTTGAATGACTGCCTTAGCAGCCTCTACATCTTGTTTTGGAGGGACTAACATCTATTTCTCATCTTGGGGCTCAAATTTTGCGTCCCAAAAGCCGCTGTCCTTCAACTCAAGAGTATATCTCTCGCTGAAAGGCGCCTTGGTAGGGTGACGGAGCATGACAATCTTTCTGAAGTTGATGTACTGCCCTTTGTTTCCGATGTCAGTACCCATCGGTTTCGCACCCATCGCGCCTTGAAAGCGCTCGATGGATAGCAAGTATTTGAAGTTGTGACCAACAGCCTTGCCTCCAACAGGATGACCGTGGGTGTCGTACTGGTCTGTAGGACTTCTGCTGGCATGAAAGATACCCATGATAGTTGCATTGAACTCCTGGGCTATCTCTTGTATCTGCTGGAACCACAGCCCTTGAGCGTCGTCGCGTCCCGGAAAGTTCAGCTGACCAGAGACGAACAACTCTTGCGGGTTCGTGATAGAGTCGTAGATGATGTACTTAATATTGAACTTGTCTACGAGTTGTCCTATCGGAGTCCTCTTGATGTTATCTTCGAAGGACTTGAGACGAATGCTAATCTTGCCGCCTCCTTCCTCATCAATAACTACACCCTCTTTGTCCTTCTTTTTCTTCGGCTCAGTAATCTCAAGGTGACACTGAACTCCGTGGAATGATAGCACTTTGTGAATCATTCGTAGGTCAACTACGAAGAAGATAGGTTTGTCTTTGGGAATCTTCTCTTCAGTTGGGTCAAGCTTCCATGTCAACTTCTCCCAGTCGTACTTGACCTCTACAATCTGAACATCAAGACCGTAGCGCTTGTTGAATCTCTCTACCCAGAATGGTAGACTATGAGCGCCTGACCCGCCCTCAGTGTCAACAAGTAAAGCATTCGCTCCAAATCCAAACATTGTGTATGAAAGTTGGAGTGACAAGAGGGATTTGTTGGTAGCCGGGACGCCAAAAATGCCAAAGAGAGCGCCCACTGGTATTCCGCCAACAAGGGAATTGAAGTTCAGAAGGTCTGTCGTCGGGATGTATGCGTTTCGCAAAGGTTTCTCTTCACCTAATACGTATCGTATAATGTTGATTGTTTCTTGTGGAGCTCGTATGGCAGCAAGCATCAGTACAGCAAGTAAATGTGAACATACGTTATTATAAGAACCTTCACACGAACACGTACATAGTCCATCGTGTGTGATAGTTACAATACGTGTTAGGTTAGGGTCGCTGACGCGCTGTACAATGCCAAGTATCCCCGCTCTACTGATTCGAAGGTGCTCAATTTTAACAAGGGGAGCTCTTTTGATTACTGATTGGGATGCGAGAAGGTTCCAAGGGATTTCTGTGGGGACTTGGCTCATGCATTACTGCCACACTTTGTGAGCAACATAATAATGAAACCCATTATGATTGTCTTTCGCGCCATCTCCGTTGTGCCTCTCGGTTCTTCATTCGTAGATAATCTACTTTATGCTCATCACAAAGTTGAACATGAGAAAACAACTTCACCGGCTTACCACATAATTCACACTTCCGTAAAAAGAGATTGTGAGAAGGAATCTTTACCGTTTCAGGTGTGAAAACAGGTTTGCTCTTCTTACTGAAGAAACAGCAGTACATGTACTCAACTGAGCGAAGGTCTTCCTTGGTGTAAAGTGTAACCATTTCACCTACTACTCGTGCTACTGCAAATTGTGGGTCATTCATAAGGTTTTCGTACTCAAACTTCGTTAGTCCAGGATTAGTTGCGGCTCCTTTCACTTCAATGTGATTAGGAAGTGTAGGATGTTGTATTGTGAAATCCATACCTCCTCCACGCCAACATACTGTAACAACAGCTCCTTGCTTCTCAAGCCATGCTTTGGCAACTGATTCATTTTGATTCATGTCAAGCCTTCCAGTATTTTGCTAACTCCGGGTTCTCAAGCCTGCCTTCCCATAGATTCTGATGAGATGTTTCTTGACAGAGAAGTCCTTTTCACCTTGAAGGTAGGCAAGAACTTCATACAGAAGTTTGCTCTCAATATACCCTACAGCAATATTACACCTGTAGCAGAGTAGTCCTCTTACCTTTTCGGTTCTATGGTCGTGGTCAACAACCAGTTTCTTTCTAACTCCACAGATTGCACACTTTCCGAAATCTTGCTTCTCCCACATCTTATCATACTCTTCTTGAGTTAGACCGTAAGCCTGAAAGATGTGTCGATACTTATCTTTCGAAAGATGATACTGAGCATTTCGTGTCTTTGTCTTCAACCAAGTAGAGTTGTGTCGTTCATTTGCACAGCTGACAGGCTTGTTTTCAACTCTGACGCCGCACGAATCACATGCTCTTGCATCTTGATGAGGGTGAGTGTGTTTTGTTCCTGTCAAAATATTCGCCAATATTTTGCGAGTTCTGGGTTCTCTAAGAAGAAAGTATCAATATTCCAAGCGTGCCAATTCTCTTGCTTGTGCTGCCGAATGATTGCTCTGATGTAAGCTCGGTAGTTGTCATCGGTCTTCCGAGGACTTCCATCCGGGTCATGAGTAGGAGTAGATAGCACCCACTCCATACAGCGGGCTTCGGTTTGATTTGCAATCGAATCCCGCTGCTCTTCGGGAAGTTCTTTGAATACTTTCCCTTCGCCGCTAAGAAGATAGAGCATGCGCGGCACGAGAACACACCAAAGTGTCCTGTGCCGCCCTTCAGCATAGATAGGTCCATTGTTAAACAGTCTGGTCACTTCATCAAAGTAACGGGAGTACAGAAAGTTCGCGTTGTCATTCTTTGGAATTACTGTAGGCAGTTCTTTTGCACGTCGTTCCCGCTCCTTGATTCTCTCATTCACTGTATCATCAAGGGCTCTTAAAGATTCCCCAAAGTCAGGACAGTTTCCGATGATGACTTCCTGCTCGGTGAGGTCTTCAACGAAACTATCTGAGTAGCCCATGATTTGTGAAAGGCTCCACATCGGGTCGATTGGTGTGCAGAGCCTTCCCGATTTCTTGTGCATGGTGTAAGGCATACGGGAGATACGCCTGTCATCCCCTACCGAAGTGGTATCGATTGTCTTGAGTCCAAGCTGTTCCTTCAGCATAACGTAGAATTCTGTGAGGGTATCTTTGCAATGGTTGATGAGTACTTCATCAAAATCGAGGTAGACCGCGTACCCTCTGCCGCCGCTGTAATAGACTCGTGGTGTGTAGTTGTACTGGTCCTTGAAGAAGCGCACAATAGCGCGCATATCTTCGTAGGCATATACTCCCGTCTTTTCATTTGGGTCAGCTTTGTCGTTGTCGAGGTCAATGTAGATTTTGTTGATAAGCATAGCTTCATTGCCGAGAATGTTCTTCTCTGGATAGACGTCGACATAGATGTTGTAGGTACCGAAAGCTTTCCAGACGTGCCATTTGAGGTTGTCGAAATTTCTAACTGGTATCCTGAATCGATTGGGGTCATATGAAACAGCTCGGGGGAAGCCGTCGAAACAATGTCGTCGCCACTGCTCTTCCATGTAGTTTTCGTCCATCAGTATCGACCCTACCTAACGTTACTCAGGTTGAGCAATTTAAGGGTTCCGGTAGGCGACACTTGTATTTTCTCGAGCGCCGCTCATCACTTGCTTCAAGCCTTCCAGTCCGATGTAGAATGTTCTGCCATCAGCAAACTTGAGTGCGATTGACTTGTGGGTTGCTGAGAGTTTCGCGGTGCCTACATTCACATACATTGTATCATTCATACGTAACGCCTAACTGTATGTGTAGTTTAAATTGGGGCTTACGGCTCATTTTCGTTCCTAATAATCTTTACTATGGTTGAGCTACTTAACGGTTTGTTCGACCGAGATGCAGCAAATCCTTAAGTAGCCGAACCAGCCTATACATAATTGGGGAAACCCATCAGTAACGCCGCCCTACGGGGCGCCGGTAGCGGGCGGAAGACCCGCTTACAATCACAGGTATAACAAGTGGGAAAGCGGAGACTAAGACAGCTTACTGAGATAGACAGACTAACCCGAGTGTGCCCAAGCTGTGGCGAAAGTCTCGTTCTTGCATGGGAGTTCGGTGATGATGCATGGGTCTGTATCGATTGTCCGGGCAGTTTATTAGGGACGAAGCCCATAGTTATTACAGGAGAAGATTGACATGACTGATACGAAAGTTGCGAAAAGAACATGCTCAGCTTGTCATTCCGAGTGGACACCCAGAGTGCCGCGTCCGAAACAGTGTCCCCATTGTGGCTCACAAATACATCACGTGGGAGAGGATTGACATGAAGTTTGTCATAGCGTTTCTGCAGTGGGGGACAGGAGATGAGTTCAGTCTTACTGAAGTTGACGCTAAGACACCCCGTGGAGCTATCATCAAAGCCAGAAAACTAACTGCCATCAGAGGATGTAATGCTCGAGTGAGAGACGAAACAGGACAGATAGTTGGATTCTTCATGGGTTCAAATTCAAGAGGTTCACGATAAATGTCTCACACTAACAAGCTACTCAAATGGCATAAGTGTGACAACTGTCCAATCACCGAGTATGTGGTAGTTATCCCGACAGAAGTGGGAGACAGATTCTTGTGTCTCGAATGTGCCGGAAAGTTCTGTTTAGAACGTCTCAAAGTTCTACCTATGGGAGAAGTGAATAGACAGTGAGCTTAGATGACTGGCTTCCCTCGAATCCCAATCTCCAGACCCACACGTCCCAGAAGAAAATTGCCGACAAGCCTAAGTCACGTCGTTCTCGAGGTTGGTACATCAGACGGGCAGACGATGAGCTTGAGGGGACTTTTCTTTCACAAGAGCGAGCAGACCAGTACATCAAGGAGCATATCAAAAGCGGCGGTAGAAAGTATGACGGAGCCAAGAGTGAATTTGTTGAGTGAATGGACACCCAGTGACAACGTGTCGGAAGAAGAGCTTCTGAACCGAGTGGGGAAAGGCTCTTGGTAAACTTTAGAGCACTGTGGGTCGGTCTGTTCGGACTGGCTATGTTCACGTTTGGAACCTTCCTAATGGTAGCAGACGAACTGATTAGTCTGGCGTTGTATGGCGGAGTTAACCCGAAGTACCCCTACCCTCTGATAGGAACTTTGGACATCTGGTCAGCATGGGTCATCGATTACTCTGTCATTCTTGTCTCAGAACTGACAGCAATCATCTCGTTCTACAAGGCGATGAAAGCGAAATGATACACAACGGTCGAAACCAATTCGATGTCATACTCGAAGTTCTGCACAAGGCGGGATATCCCATGTCTGCTCATGATATCATGTTCAAGATTCAATGCAAGAAGTGTGGCTGGCACCAGAACGTCAATGCTATCTCGAAACATCTTCGAGCGATGACAGTTTTGGGCAAAGTCACCAGAACCAACAACGGATATCATTCTGAATATTCTGAGGTCAAGTGAATGCTAACCGCGCAAGACAAGCAGAACATTCTACAAGTCATCAGTACGATTCCTGACTTACACGACAGAATCTTTCTGATGACAATGATGAGCAACTATCATTTAGAAGTTGCTGAAATTATGCATGAGGCGTTGAAGCCTCTTAGAGCAAAGGGGGTGAAGTGGTGAATGAGTGAAGAGTATATCTGTCATGAGTTCTGCAAGGCGAAGAACAAGAAAGGCGCTAATGGGCGCCTCATCTGTCTTGACGACCTTCACGGGCTTCTCTATCTGGGAAACACACTCAACGGTATGTACAACCTCAATGAAAGATACATGATGTGGGCTGAGCACAGCTTAGGACTTAGGGATTTTACTTCCATTGAAGAAATATTCAAGGCAGAGGGAGTCGACGCAGCTACTCAAGAGTTCAAAGAGCAGCTCAGAGATAGAATCCTGGAGGAGTTAGCATGATTGCCTTCCTAACCGGGAGGTTTATTGCTCAGGCTACCCCATGTATTTACAGGAGAGAAGACAAATGAGCTATGATGTGGACGAGACCACCGAAGAAGACCGCCCCGAGATGTGCGAAGTTTGTCAGCACACCAGAGAAGAGTGCGACTACTCGTGCCCGTGTGTAGAGGACCGTGAAGAGTAGATGGCAGAAGCAGACCAGAAGTATAGTTACGTTCAAGGCATCGCCGAAGCAGTCTCGAAGATGACGAATCCGAGATTGACAGACATCGACTACGCTGAGGGATGGACTTCTTGTCAGTACTGCAATACCTCAATCAAGTGGATGTTCTACATTACCGACGTTATCGCTGAGCCCGAGAAGGGTCCTCAGCACATGTACGATAAGAGCACCGAAATCTTTGTCGGGAGCGAGTGCATCAAGCACTTCGCAAAGTACATCAGTCTCGACAAGTGGAAACTCGACCGAGTGTTATCATACTTCAACAAGTACCAGGAGCTCCAGAGAGAGCTGAAGACCCGCCCGACTGCCCGAATCGAAATCTCGAAGCTTGAGGAAGAGATTAAGAAGGCGAAAGATGAGCTTGACAAGAGACACGCAAAAGTTGCAGCTGAGCAGTTAGTCAAAGTCAACGCGCTCATGAAGCTAACTACCGCACCAGGAGCCCCTCTCACCGTCTCAAACTGGGACAAGGAGTTCATCGCGAGTGTCAACAGCCAGCTCGCATACAACGGCGGAAGACCCCTAAGTGACAAGCAGATGAAGATAGTCGACGAGTTCACAGTCAAGTATGACACAGCCAACCTACCTCCAGCGTATCTCGAGCAGTTCAAGAAAGAGGCAGAGTTGCAGCAAGCAAAGTTAGATGAGGACAAGAAGCTCTTGAACCAGTTGATGGACCTCAGACTTAGTCTCTACGATAGACCTTTCATCAGCAGCCTAACTGAGTGGGTCTCGAAAGGACAACCTCTCACAGTCAACCAGAGAAACGCAGCCTTCAAGGTCATGGAGAAGTACCAGAAACAGATTGGGCAAGTCGAGACAATCGCGCCGGGCGTTTACGAAACTAACGAAGGCGTCTTCGTCGTGAAGCTAACTCAGGACAAAGAGCGCGTGTATGCGAAGAAGCTGGTCGAAAGCCCCAACAGGCTTACAGAGTCAGGAGAGATAGTTCAGTTCGACTTCCAGTATGCTCCGGGAGCAGTTTACAGGATAAGTCCAGAGCAACTAATGCCTCTCGAGCGCGCAAGAGAACTCATGATAAAGTACGGGCATTGCATCGTCTGCTCACGACTACTCAAGGACCCTCACTCAATCGAGCAGGGTATCGGTCCGGTGTGCATCAAGTACTTCAAGGGGTATGAGGTAGGTAAGTAACATGGTAGAAGAGATTACGCTCCCATCCGAGAAAGGAACAGCTCACATCATGCACGACACACTTGACAAGACACCGTTCATCGCATACACCAACAGAAACCTCGAGCTTACTATCTTGAACTTTGACGACGTTGAAGCGCTCATGACTTTGGTCATTAAGTACAGGATGGAGCACCCGTGAGTAGTTCACCTTCCAACGGATGGATTGATGACGGAGACGATGATTATGAGGGAGATGACTTTCTTCTTCCAAGGCTTTCTACGGGGTACAAAGATTGACATCGCAACAGTTCGATACTACGCGAGGCGTTGCGGGTACAAGGGAAAGATAGAGGCTGAGAAGAAATGAGAGAGAGAGAAAGAAATATAGCATTCAGACGAGTTCGTTTCCGTCTCTCCGATAAAGAGCCCATTCTACTGATTCAAATCCCTACCGGGAGTCAGGAATCGAGTTATGGGATAGCAAACGGAAGAAGCACATTTGACGATGTTTCGTACACCCGCCTGAACCTCAAGGAGATTGAGAAGCTCAATCGGTTCCTCGATAGATGTGAGCTGGCAATTGCAATGAAGAGGAGAGCAAAATGACATACGGTGACGCAGGAAACAACGAGATTGGAGCAATCGAACTGGCTGTCGAACGTTTGCAGAAGATTCTTGATAGGAAGAACACGGAGATTGAAACTCTCGAATCGCGAGTCAGAGAGCTTGAGCAACAGTTGAATGACCACGTATGCGAGGTCGTTCATGAATGACACCTTCGACACTACTCTCAGAGATTCAGGCGTACGATGTTTACTATAGAGACCTCAAGAAGCGGCGCCTTGCGGTAAAGAAACACCCCGAGAACTTTACTGAAGAGCAGATGGATGACCTTCGGGTAGAGTGGGCGATGAACAAGTCCGACCGCCGGCTCAACGAGTACAAGCGCGACGTGAACTCGATGATGCTCGACATCATAAATTGCGCTCAGAGAGCTTGAGAAGGGTGATTCTATTAAAGTCATTAGAGAGCCAAGCGTTTCAATGGCGTATCAGACCATCTGTCAGGATGAAGACGACCCAGCAACACCCGGAACTGTCGACGGGCACGGCATCAGCAAGCTAATCTGCTCTGATTGTCAGATTCAACTAACAATAGGCGGACCGATATGAAATTCGACAGAAAGTTCTGGAAAGTAACCGAGTCACACTGTAAGCATGACGACGTAAACATTTGTCATGTTTACCTCTTGGATTACACATCACGCCCGCCAATGTATCCATCAACATTCAGAATTGATGGTTACTGCAAGAAGTGTGCCATGGATGTTAGAATTCAACCAAGGAGACCATAATCATGAAGTACACGATGACAAAGAAGCAACTTGCAAAAGCTCTCGATGAATTTATAGTCAATGTTGACCCGAAGCACTTGAAACATTGTTATTGGTGTGAGAACTTCTTCATCCATATGGTTCACAGCAGAGCTAAAATCAAGAACTGGGGCGAAAGGAAAGCGATAACTAAAGAAGTATCTGAGAAGGAGCTTACGCGATGACAGACGAGAAGTGTGCAATCTGCAAGAAATATGAAAGGGAAACGCCAGGAATCCCGTTCATCAAGCACCACTCACCAGACGGGCTTGTCCGTTACTATCATGATGGTCAGTGCCTTGCGACACAGCTCAAGTGGGAGAACTACGCTGAGGAACAAGAGCCGAGCGATTACGGTATCAAAGGAGGGCTTGACAACTGAAAGAACAATCTCATGACCACCTGCAAATTTTTCTCTGTGGAATATGTGGAGGAAAAATTTCGAGGAATGAATCAAGTAGCGGTTGCAAGGTTCATGAAAAGAAACTGATTGGTACAAGAGGGAAGTGTACACTTAGTTTGTGTGATTCACAAAAAGTTCTGACTGAGAACTCGACAGACGAAGACTTTGTGAATCTGTATAACTTTCTTCAATCTCCACAACTTCAACTAACAAAGCCAAACCTTCATACACTGCGACCGCTTACTCCCATTTCATTTGTTGGAGCTCTAACATTGTGGGGGTTACAGCCAGGAAAAGGTTCAGCGCTGGTGTTGAGATGTGAGAAGACTCAAGCTATGTTGAATGAGTGTGAGGCAATTAAATTGCGATTTCCCGAAAACAATTCGTATGAAGGGCGTGAGCTCATCAGAACAATACTTGTGAAAATTCCGGGAATAGGAACAAAATTGGCTGATTGTGCAGGAAGTATTTTCTGGTATCCTGAAGTTGCCTTTCCTGATGTAAGAGCTGCGATACAATTAGGAATTGTGCAAAAATGTGAAGGTTGCAGTGGAACGGGAAGAAAACGTGGAAAGATTCATTCAGCTTGTAAAGGTCAAGGAACAACTGCAACTCTAACTGAGAAGACTCGCGATGTAATTTATCAAGCTCTCTGGAAAGAATCTCTTTCAAGAAACATGGACCCAGCTGATTATGCTGAAGTTCTCTACCTTCGAAATTCATTGCAAGCAATTTCTCTTAGAGAGTTACGACAACAAAACTACGATACAGAAAACTTCTTTGGACCGAAACACTATTGAAGAACCCGCTGCCGTTTGTTTCAACTCACAAGCATGGTCTGTGTCGTGAAGAATTGTGTGACATTTCATGTTTACAAGAACTTCATCGGTGTTCGTGTGGAAAAATGTTTCGGAGGGAGCTATATGAGCGCTGAATCTGAAGACCTATCACCGGGAGATGCTGTTACAGGATTGATTATTCTTGCTGTAATGTGCAGTGTCTGTCTTTACGCGTTCTATCGAGTCGTTCTGTGTCTCATGGCGGGATGCTAATTGGCAGTAGAATACCCTTGGGGAGAGGACCACGAGTGTGTAGGCGGTCACCTTCACAGTCCACATCCAGGAACCACTATCTGCCCTAAGTGCAACAAGCTTCATGACCACCCGTACTACCTTCCAACGAGTGAAGGCTGGCAAGATTGCCCCAAAGTCCCGCATCTAACACCCGCATCTGTCGTGAACGCCCTTAAGGA
>WNGJ01016204.1_pt1 | contig 13134 bp, 11 predicted proteins | sample 5400611 | NCBI WGS metagenome assembly WNGJ01 (sample SAMN13153375, study PRJNA577476) | soil metagenome | isolation source: 40 cm soil or saprolite under Garry oak tree replicate 1 | place: USA:California | collected 2016-06-15
CAGGGTTGTTTGCTGGCGACTAGCGCGACAGGGCCACACCCGTTCCCATCCCGAACACGGTCGTTAAGCCTGTCAGCGCCGATGGTACTGCGACTGCGAGGTCGTGGGAGAGTAGGCCGCCGCCAGCTTCTCTAATGCAAAACGGCGTCACGCAACGACGTCGAGCAACATCGTAGCACAGAGGCGTCACGCAAAACCGTGATCACGGTCTCGCGTGACGCTTTTGTGCTTACGCCTTCGCGTGACGTCGTTGCTTGACGTTTCTGCGAGACGTCGTTCCTTTCACGCACCTTCTGCCCGAGCGTCCGATACGCATGGAGTGGTTCACCTCGCCCGAAACCTGGATCGCCCTCCTCACCCTCACGGTGCTCGAGATCGTCCTCGGCATCGACAACATCATCTTCATCTCGATCCTGGCCGGAAAGCTGCCGGCCGACGCCCAGCGGCGAGCCCGCACCGTCGGCCTCACCCTGGCCATGGGGACGCGCATTCTCCTGCTGCTCTCCCTGACCGCCATCATGCGCTTCACGCGCCCGCTCTTCAGCGTGTTCGGGCACGCGTTCTCCGGACGGGACGTGATGGTCCGCCAGGTCGGCGTGATGATCACGGCCATCGTCCTCGCGGTGCTCGTCATGCTCATGGCGGCCGGCACGATCAGCGACTTCGTCCACCGTCACCCGACGCTCAAGATGCTCGCGCTGTCCTTCCTGCTGCTCATCGGCGTCACGCTCATCGCCGATGGCCTCGGCCAGCATATCTCAAAAGGCTACGTCTACTTCGCGATGGGCTTCTCGGTGTTCGTCGAGTCGCTCAACCTGCGCCTCGCCCGCAAGGCCGCCCCCGTGCACCTCAAGGAGCCGATCACCCCGTGACGCGCTGCGGGGTCGTGGCGTTGGCCGGGAGACCCAATGTGGGGAAGTCCACACTCCTCAACGCGCTCGTCGGGGAGCACCTCGCGATCGTCTCCCCCAAGCCACAATCCACCCGGCTGCCGGTGGTCGGCCTCGTCACGCGCGCCGACACGCAGTTCATCTTCACCGACTCTCCGGGACTGCTCGAGCCCGAATACAAGCTGCACGAAGCGATGCGCGCCGCCGCGCTGCGGGCGATCGATGACGCCGAAGTCATCGCGTACCTGCATCCGCTGCCCGAGTTTCCCGCGCCCCCACTCAAGGAGGTGGCGAAGCTCGACCGCGCGCCCAGGGCCCCGATCGTCACGGTCTACACGAAGGCCGACCTCGCCCCCACCTTCACCAACCTCCACCATCCTCCACCCTCCTCCACCGTCGTTGTCTCCGCGGTTACCGGCGCTGGCCTCGAGCAGTTGCTCGCTGCGCTGCGAGAGCATGTGCCCGAAAGCCCCTTTCACTACGACCCCGATGCGATGGCGACGCAGCCGATGCGCTTCTTCGCCGCGGAGTTCGTGCGCGAGGCGGCGTTCGAGCTGCTGCATGAAGAACTGCCCTACAGCGTGGCCGTCGAGATCGACGAGTTCCTCAAGGCGATCGGGCAGACCGCCCGCGCCAAGATCGAGGCCCTGCTCGGCGTGCGCGTGTTCCTCGAGCTGCACGCCAAAGTGCTTCCCAAGTGGCGGCGCCAGCTCTCGTCTCTCAAACGCCTGGGATACGCCGGATGAGTCTCGCTCCCGACCTCCTCGAAATCCTCGTCTGCCCCAAGTGCAAAGGCCCGCTCGAGCACCGCACCGCGCCCGCCGAAGCGCTGGTGTGTCACGCCTGCCGGCTGATCTACGCGGTCGAGGACGACATCCCCATCCTGCTGATCGACGAGGCCAAGCACTTCTAGTCGCCTGCCGGTGCCGATTGTTTGACAACCTACGGATACGCGGCCTAAGTTTAGGCGCGCTCGACCCTTACGCGAGGAGGCAGGTGCGCGGCACGCGCCCGACGATACTCTTCTTCTCGCCGGCTGGTCGCTCGGTACCTGACTTTCTGACGCGCTGGGTCAACGGCAAGGGACTGACGATCGTGCCGGTGCCGGACGCCGCCGACGTGGAGCAGCGGGTGCTCCGGTCGCTGCCGCAGCTCGTCGTCATCGACGCGGACGGCGGTCCGCAGGGCCTCGGGCTGTGCACGCGCCTGAAGGCCGACTCCTACTCCGCCATCGTCCCGCTCGCGGTGCTCACGAGCCGGCACACGACCGACCGCGTGCAGGAATGGTTCACGGCCGGCGCGGACGAGGTGATCAGCCCGCTGTTCGAGGTGACGGAGCAGGCGAGCCGGCTCGACGGGCTCATGACCCGCACGGCCCGCGACGTCGCCGTCAATCCGTCCACCCGCCTGCCGGGCACGACGGAGATCGAGCGCGATATCCGGCGGCGGATGGAAAACGGCGAGCTGTTCGCCGTATGTTACGCCGACTTGGATCATTTCAAGGAGTACAACGATCGCTACAGTTACAACGACGGCGATCGGGTCATCTACATCCTGTCGCGCATCCTGCACGACGTCGTGAAGGGACTGCTCGGCAACCGCGGATTCATCGGGCACATCGGCGGGGACGACTTCATCTTCAACATCCCGTTCGATGCGATCCCCGACGTGTGCGGCGAGGTGCTCGAGGTGTTCGACACGCTGATTCCGTTCCAGTACAACGAGCAGGACCGCCGTGCCGGATACTACTTCGGCAAGGATCGGCGCGGGCAACTGCACCGCGTGCCCCTGATGACCCTGTCGATTGGCATCGTGACGAACCAGCACCGCCGTTTCGCACACCCGGCTCAAGTGAGCGAGCTCGCCACGGAGATGAAGAGCTACGCGAAAACACAACCGGGGTCGGTGTTCGTGGTCGACCGCCGGCACGACCCGGAGCTCGATGAAGACGGGGGGGGCGCCAGATGAACGTCACCTGTCCGTCGTGCGAGACGGTGTACCGCGTGGATCCGTCCAAGGTCCCGGCGGGGGGGGTGCGCGCCCGGTGCGCGGTGTGCAGCAACGTGTTTCCGGTGAACGCCGCCTCCGCAACGGCGCAGCGGTCGCCCGCCGCTCCGGGGGGCCCCGGTTCCGCTCCCCGACCCCCGGCGCCTCCTGCAGCGCCCGCGCCCCCCGCTCCCGCGCCTGCGCCGCCGCGCGCGCCCGCCATGCCCCGCTTCTCGGGCCCCATCGCCGCGCCGACCTCAGCCCCGGCGCCGCCCGCCGCGCCACCGCGCGCGGCACCTCCTCCAGCGCCGCGTGCCGTTCCGGCTCCCGCCCCGCCGCCGGCGGCGCCAGCCATGCGACCGGCTGCGCCGTCGGCCGCGCCGGCTCCGCGGGCCGCTCCGCCACCGGCACCGCGTGCTCCCGCGGCGCCGGCCGCGCCTCCTCCGCCGGCTGCCCCGGCGGGCGCGGCGCCGGGGCAGCGCATGAGCGGCCCGCTCCGCCCCGTGAATCCATTCATGGTCCAGGATCCGAAGCAGAAGGCGCGCCGGCTGGCCCGGGCGCTGGTGTCGGATCTCGTGGTGTACCATCCGGAGAAACGCCAGCAGGGACTGCGTGACGGCACGCTGCCGCAGCTCTTCAAGGACGAGATCGAGAAGAGCTGGCAGGAATACGTGGAGCAGGTGGGCGTCGAGCTCGCCAAGTCCACGCCGTTCTGGACCGAGGCGCTGAACGAGATCCTCGCCGGGGGAAACAAAGTCTTCTAGGCTGGTGCGCGGGGGTCTAACCTATTAGCTTTCCAAGCAGTTAGAGCCGCCCTCCGCCCGTCGGCGGGCGGCTCATTTCCTGCTAGCCTGAAACGAGCGCACAGTGGCCCTATCCGATCGTCTCGCCGAGTTCGACCAGCGTCTCACCGAGCTGCGGAGCTTTCTTTGACATAGAAGGAAAGACTAAGCGCCTGGCGGAGCTGGAGCACGCCATGGCCGAGGGCAGCGTCTGGACCGACCCGGAGAAGTCGCGGCAAGCGGTGCAGGAGATCAAAGAGCTCAAGCGCTGGATCGATCCGTACCACGCGGTCCGGAAGCGGATCGACGACGCGCGCGCGCTGCTCGAGCTGTGGGCGGGGGAGTCGGACGAGGAGCACGCGCGCCTCGTCGCCGAGATGCTCAAGGGCAGGTCGCTCGAGCAGGAAGCCGATGCGATCGCCGCCCAGCTCGAGGCGCTCGAGCTGCAGAACATGCTGCGCGGCTCCGACGACGACCGCGACGCACTGCTCACGATCCACTCGGGCGCCGGCGGCACGGAATCCCAGGACTGGGCCGAAATGCTGATGCGGATGTACACGCGCTGGGCGGAGCGCCACGGCTTCAAGGTCGAGGTGCTCGACCTGCTCCAGGGAGAGGAGGCCGGCATCAAGTCCGCGGAGATCCCCGCCGGCACACCTCGTTCGCGTCGGTATTCGTCTATCCGGTGGTGGATGAGGACATCGAAATCGATATCAACGATGATGACTTGCGGATCGACGTGTACCGCGCCTCGGGGAAGGGCGGGCAGCACGTCAACAAGACGTCCTCGGCGGTGCGGATCACGCACCTCCCGACCAACATCGTCGTGCAGTGCCAGAACGAGCGCAGCCAGTTCAAGAACAAGGCGACGGCGCTCAAGATGCTGAAAGCACGCTTGTACGAGCGCGCGGTAGCCGAGCGCGACGCGAAGAAGGCGGAAGTGGACAAGCAGAAGAGCGACATCGCGTTCGGGAGTCAGATCCGCTCGTATGTGTTCCAGCCCTACACCATGGTCAACGACCACCGCACCGAGCTGAAAGTGGCGGACGTCCAGAAGGTGATGGACGGGGATCTGGACCCATTCATCGAGGCGTATCTCAAGCGCTTCGGGAGCAAAGCGGCGTGACCAGTTTCGTCGAGGCGGCGCGGCGCGACCGCGACGACGACCCGACTGTCCACCGCCTGGCGGGGCGACTCATTCTGCTGCGGTCGATGGGCAAGACGACCTTCGGTCACCTCGAGGATCGCTCCGGGAAGATCCAGGTCTACTTCAAGGTCGACGCCATCGGGGCTGGGCAGTACGAGGTGGTGAAACTGCTCGATCTGGGGGACGTGATCGGCGTGGAGGGCCCGCTGTTCCGTACCAAGACCGGCGAGGTCACCGTGCGCGTGGAGCGCTTCACGCTGCTCACGAAGTCGCTCCGCCCGCTGCCGCTCGGCAAGGAGGACGCTCAGGGAGTACGGCACGGGGAGCTGTCGGATCCCGAGCTGCGCGCCCGCCAGCGCTACGCCGACCTCGCGGTGCACCCGGAGGTGCGGGAGGTCTTTCGGCTGCGCGCCCGCGTGGTGAGCTACATCCGGAAGGTCCTCGACGCGAGAGGCTACCTCGAGGTGGAGACGCCGGTACTGCAGCCCGTGTACGGCGGCGCGTCGGCCCGGCCGTTCATCACCCACTATGAGGCGCTCGATACGGACGTCTACTTGCGTATCGCCGATGAGCTGTATCTCAAGCGCTGCATCGTGGGAGGACTGGAGCGGGTGTACGAGATCGGACACGACTTCCGCAACGAGGGGATGGACCGCTTCCACAATCCCGAATTCACCATGGCCGAGTGGTACGAGGCCTTCGCGGATTACGACGTGATGCTGCAGCTCACGGAGGAGCTGCTGTCGGGCATGGTGCAGGAGCTGTTCGGGACGACGACGCTCGAGCGGCATGGGGCCACGCTCGACTTCAAGCGCCCGTTCGCGCGCAAGGACTACTTTGCCCTCGTACGCGAGACGGCGGGGATCGACCTGGCGCGCCCGACCGAGGCCGAGCTGCGGGGGGCGCTGAAGCGGAAGGAGGTCGCCGAAGCCGACCAGCTGTCGGGCGCGAAGCTCGTGGACGAGGTATTCAAGCACTATGTCGAGCCCACGCTGGTGCAGCCCACCTTCGTGCTCGACTATCCGGTGGCGCTGTCGCCGCTCGCCAAGCTCAAGCGCGGCGATCCAACGCGGGTGGAGCGCTGGGAGCTTTTCATCCAGAAGCGCGAGATCGCCAACGCCTTCAGCGAGCTGAACGATCCCGAGGAGCAGCGCCGCCGCTTCGAGCAGCAGGCGCGGTTGCGCGCGGCGGGCGACGCCGAAGCACAGCAGCTGGACGAGGACTTCATCCGCGCGCTGGAGTACGGCATGCCGCCGACGGGCGGCGTGGGGTTGGGGCTCGACCGGCTACAGATGATCCTCGCGGACCAGTCGCACATCCGGGACGTCATCCTCTTTCCCATGCTCCGGCCAGAATGATCTCCCGGTTCGAGCTGCACATCGCCCTGCGCTACCTGCGGAGCCGTCGCGCGTCGCGGCTGCTCTCGCTCATCACCGTGATCGCCGTGGGCGGCGTGACGGTGGGCGTGATGGCGCTGGTCGTGGTGCTCGGCGTGATGAACGGGCTGCAGGCGGACCTGCGGGACAAGATCCTGGTCGCGAATCCCCATCTGCGGGTCCTCACCTACGGCGAGGGCCTCAGGCTCGACGACTGGCGCAAGGTGCTGGGCGAGGTGCGCCGCGCGTCGGGGGTGGACGCGGCGGCGCCGTTCGTGCTGACGCAGGGACTCATTTCCGCAGGGCACGACTACGGCGAGGGCGTCATCGTGTACGGGGTCGAGCCCGACACGGGCCACCGCGCCGTGACGAGCTTCGCGCGGCATTTCACGCGGGGCGACCTGACGTTCAAGACCACGCGCTCCGACGTGGAAGGCGGGATCGCCCTCGGGACCCGCCTCGCCTCCAAGCTGACGGCGTTCCCGGGCAGCGTCGTGACGCTCGTCGCTCCGGCCGGCGCCAAGTTCAACCCCAGCCTCGGCGCCTACGTGCCCAAGTTCCATCGCTACGAGGTGACGGGGATCTTCGACACGGGGATGTACGAGTACGACAATAGCTACGTCGCCCTCGACCGTCGCGCGGCGCAGCGCTTCGCGGGGCTCGACACCGCGGTGACCGGGCTCGAGGTCCGGCTGGCCGACCCGGAGCAGGCGCAGCCCTTCGGCATCGCGCTCGAAACCCGGCTCGGCTATCCCTACCGCGCGCTCGACTGGCAATCGCAGAACGCCTCCCTGTTTTCGGCCTTGAAGCTCGAGAAACTCGCGATGGCGTTCGTGGTGTTCCTGATCTGTGTGGTGGCCGCGTTCAACGTGGTCGGCACCCTCACCATGGTGGTGCGCGACAAGACGCGCGAGATCGGCATCCTCCTCGCGATGGGGCTGAGGCGGGCGGCGATTCGCCGGATTTTCCTGGCGCAGGGCATCCTGGTCGGGCTCACCGGGACGGCGCTGGGCGTGGTGCTCGGCCTGGTGCTGGGCGGGATGTTGAACCGGGGTCACTGGATTCCCATCGACCCGTCGATTTATTTCATCGACCATCTTCCCGTACGCACGCAGCCGATCGACGTGCTGCTCGTGATCGCCGCCAGCGTGGTGATCGCCACCCTCGCGCCGCTCTACCCGGCGATGCAGGCGGCGCGGCTCGATCCCGTGACCGCGATCCGCTACGAATGACCGCGCTGCTCGCAGCTCGGGGGGTCCGCAAGGTGTTCGCCGGCGGCGACGGGCAACCGCTCGAAGTGCTGCGCGCGGTGGAGCTCGAGATCCACCGCGGCGAGTTCGTCGCCATCGTGGGCGCGTCCGGGGCCGGGAAGAGCACGCTGTTACACCTGCTCGGCGCCCTGGATCGGCCCAGCGGCGGGGACGTCTGGCTGGACGGCTCGCGCTACGCCGACTTGGATGCGAACGCCCTGGCCGAGCTGCGGAACGGCAAGTTGGGCTTTGTCTTTCAATTCCATCATCTCTTGCGGGAATTCTCCGCGCTGGAGAACGTGATGATGCCCCTCTTGATCGGGGGGATGGAGCAGCGGCAGGCCCGTTCGCGGGCCGAGGAAGTGCTGTCCCTGGTGGGGCTCGCGGGGCGGATGACGCACCGACCGGCCGAGCTGTCGGGAGGCGAGCAGCAGCGCTGCGCCGTGGCCCGCGCGCTGGTGCACGACCCGAGCCTGGTGCTCGCCGACGAGCCGTCGGGTAACCTGGACCACGCTAACTCGGACCGGTTGCACGAGGTATTCTTTCGGCTGGCGCGGGAGTACGAGACGGCGGTGGTGGTCGTCACCCACAATCGGCAGCTCGCCGCGCGGGCCGATCGGATCCTGATGCTCGAGGACGGTCGCCTGGCGGCGGTCGCCTCGGTGGACGCGATACCGTGATGCTGTGCGACAACTGCAAGGAGCGCGACGCGGTCATCAACCTGACGCAAGTGGAGCACGACACGAAAGTCACGCTCCACCTGTGCGAGCAGTGTGCGCAACAGAAAGGCGTCGAGACCGGTGCGTCGGTGCTCAAGACGCCGCTCGGCGGCTTCCTGCAGGGGATGATCGGGAAGGGCGGGAACGTTCTGCCGACGCCGGCCGACGGCCTGCGCTGCGCCGCCTGCGGGAGCACGCTCAAAGATTTCCGGGAGTCGGGGCGGCTGGGGTGCTCGCAATGCTACGACTCGTTCGCGCCGCACCTGCGAGACCTGCTGCGCCGGCTGCACGGCTCCAGCCAGCACGTGGGCGAGCGCTACGCCCCACCGGGCGCGGAGGGAGCCACCGATCCGCGGCTCCAGCTGCTCGAGCTCAAGGAGCAGCTGCGGCGGGCCGTCGAGAACGAGAACTTCGAGCTCGCCGCCGAGCTGCGCGACCGCATCCGGGTGCTCGAATGATCGACCTCTCCCTGCTCCCCGACGGCGGCATGGGCTGGCTCGACGCCTCCGGGCCGAAGGGCGGCATCGTGCTCTCCACGCGTATCCGGCTCGCCCGGAACCTGGAAGGCTACGTGTTCAGCCAGCGGGCGAAGGACGCCGATCGCAGCGCGGTGCTCACGCGCGTGGAGGAGGCGAGCGCCGCGAGCGATCTCCTGCAGGGCGCTGTGACCATCCGACTGGACCAGCTGGAGCGGGTCGACCGCCAGCTGCTGCACGAGCGCCACCTCGTGTCCAAGGAGCTCGCGGGCCTGGACCGGGAGGCGCGGCCCCGCCCCGGCGCGGCACTGGTTGTGCAGGGAACGGTGGGGGTGATGGTGAACGAGGAGGACCACTTACGATTGCACGGAATGCGCTCGGGATTCGCCCTGGAGGATGCCTACGCGGATCTCGAGGGGTTGGACGCCGATTTAGGGCGGTTGCTGCCCTTCGCGTTTCACCCCGAATTTGGCTATCTTACCTCCTGCCCGACCAACGCCGGGACGGGACTCCGGGCGAGCGTCCTTATCCACTTGCCGGGGCTCGTGTTGACGAAGGAAGTCGGGAAAGTGTTGCAGGGACTCGCCCAGGTCGGGCTCACCTTCCGGGGTTTGTACGGGGAAGGGAGCGAGGTCGTCGGGAACTTTTTTCAGTTGTCCAACCAGACGACCCTGGGCAAGACGGAGGATGAGCTGCTCGATCACTTGGGCAAGATTGTCCGGCAGGTGATCGAATATGAGGAGCAGGCGCGCGACGTGTTGCTGCGCACGGCGCCCGACGAGGTGGCGGACAAGACTTGGCGGGCCTACGGGTTGCTTAAGTACGCACGGAAGTTGACGTTCGAAGAGACGATGAACCTTTTGAGCGGGGTGCGGCTGGGGGTTGGGTTGAATCTGATCCCGAGCTTGAGTGTATACACGTTGAACAAGCTGTTGATTTTCACCCAGCCCGCGCACCTGGCGGCACTCGAGGGACGCCAGACCGGCGATCCTGAGTTGCCTACGGTGCGCGCGACGTATGTACGTCGCGTGTTGGAGACCGAGGCGGTGTGAGGAGGAGGTAGGGGGGAGATGAACGGGTACAACTTCACGGATCGGGTCCGCAAGGTCCTGCAGATGGCGCGGGAGGAAGCCGCGCGGCTGCACCACGAGTACGTCGGGACCGAGCACATCCTGCTGGGGCTGATCCGCGAAGGCGAAGGCGTCGCCGCGGCGGTACTCACCAACCTGAACGTCGATCTCGAAGAGATCCAGCAGAAAATCGAGGAGACGGTGAAGAAGGGCAAGGCGGCGGCGGCTGCCGGGCCCGACCTGCCGTACACGTCGCGGGCGAAGAAGGTGCTCGAGCTGGCGATGAGCGAGGCGCGCGAGCTGAACCATTCCTACGTCGGCACCGAGCATCTGCTGCTCGGGCTGCTGCGGGAAGAGAAGGGGATCGCCGCGCAGGTGCTCACCGATGCCGGCGTGAACCTGGAGCAGGCGCGGGCGGAGACGCTGCGGCTGCTGGGCAGCGAGATGCCGTCGGGACCGGCCCCGTCCGGGTCGGGCGCGCAAGCCCCGAGTCCCAAGAGCGAGAAGAAGTCGAAGACCCCTGCGCTCGACCACTTTTGCCGGGATCTCACCCAGCTCGCGGCCGAGGGCCAGCTCGATCCCACGATCGGGCGCCAGAAGGAAATCGAGCGCGTGATGGAGATCCTCTCGCGCCGCAAGAAGAACAACCCGGTGCTCATCGGCGAGCCGGGGGTGGGAAAGACCGCGATCGTCGAAGGCCTGGCCCAGCTGATCGCGAGCGGCCAGTGCCCGGACGCGCTGAAGGACCACCGCGTGCTGTCGCTCGACATGGCGGCGGTGATCGCCGGCACGAAATACCGCGGCCAGTTCGAGGAGCGGCTCAAGGCGATCATCAACGAAATCGCGCAGAACCGGAACATCATCCTGTTCATCGACGAGCTGCACACGCTGGTGGGCGCGGGCGCGGCCGAGGGCGCCGTGGACGCGTCCAACATGCTGAAGCCGGCGCTGGCGCGCGGCGAGCTGCAGTGCGTGGGTGCGTCGACCCTCAACGAGTACCGCAAGTACATCGAGAAAGACGGCGCGCTGGAGCGTCGCTTCCAGACGGTGATCGTCGACCCGCCGACGGTGGACGAGACGATCGAGATCCTCAAGGGGTTGCGGAAGCGCTACGAGGAGCACCACCGGGTGATCATCCCCGACGAGACCCTGGACGCTGCGGCGAAGCTGTCGGAGCGTTATATCACCGACCGCTTCCTGCCGGACAAGGCGATCGACGTAATCGACGAAGCCGGCGCGCGGGCGCGGCTCGCCACCCAGGTGCCGCCGCCCGAAGTCGCGGCGCTCAAGGGCAAGCTCGAGCACATCAACGGCGATAAGGAGAACGCGGTCCGCGACCAGAACTTCGAGAAGGCGGCGGCGCTGCGCGACCAGGAGCGGGAGCTGCAGTCGGAGATCCGCCGCAAGCAGGAGGCCTGGGAGAAGGAGCGCCAGACGCACCGGCCCATCATCAACGAAGAAGGCGTCGCGTTCATCGTGTCGCGCTGGACAGGAATCCCCGTCACGCGGCTCCAGGAGGCCGAGACGGCGCGGTTGCTCCGCATGGAAGAGGAGATGCACGAGACCGTGGTCGGCCAGGACGAGGCGATCGCGGTGATCTCGCGGGCCATCCGGCGCAGCCGGGCCGGTCTCAAGGACCCGAAACGGCCGATCGGGTCGTTCATCTTCTCCGGGCCCACGGGTGTCGGTAAGACCGAGCTCGCGCGGGGGCTCGCCCGCTTCCTGTTCGCCGACACGAACGCACTGATTCGGGTCGACATGTCGGAGTACATGGAGAAGTTCTCGGTGAGCCGCCTGATCGGCGCGCCGCCCGGATACGTCGGCTACGAGGATTCGGGGACGCTGACCAAGTCCGTGCGGCGGAAGCCCTACTCGGTCGTGCTGCTCGACGAGATCGAGAAGGCGCACCCTGATGTCTTCAACATTCTGCTGCAGGTGCTCGACGAAGGACACCTGACGGACAACTACGGCCGGGTGATCGACTTCAAGAACACGGTCGTCATCATGACGTCGAACGTGGGCGCCCGAGACATGGTCAAGGGCAAGGCGCTGGGCTTCTCGCAACCGGACATGCGGGCGACGTTCGACAAGATGGCGGAGAAGGTCAAGGAGGAGATCAACAAGACCTTCAACCCCGAGTTCCTCAACCGGCTGGACGACGTCATCGTGTTCCACCCGCTCACGCGGGAGCACATCGCCCAGATCGTCACGATCCTGCTCAAAGAAGTGCAGCGGCGGCTGGGCGAGGAGGAGCTCACGCTCCGCTTGACGCCGGCGGCCTCGGACTTCCTGGTGGAGCGCGGGTACGATGAGCACTTCGGTGCGCGCCCGCTGAAGCGCGCGATTCAGAAGTACGTCGAGGATCCGCTGTCGGAGAAGATCCTGGTCGGCGAGTTCGCGCGGGGCGAGGAGATCGAGGTCGACGCGGCCCCGGACAAGGAACGGTTGGCGTTCCGCGCGCTCTCCGGCTCGAAGGCGTGATTCGTAAGCTCTCCGCCGTTATCTGGGTAGGTTCGGCTGTGCTCGCCCCGCGCCTCGCGCGCGCCCAGGGCGAGCCGCCGAGCACCGCCGCCGCCGTCGCCCCCGACTCCATCGTCGTGCTCGGGCTGCGTCGCGTCGACCGCAAACAGGTCCTCGAGCAGAGCGGCTTCACCCCCGGTCGGTCCCTCGGCTACCGCGACGTACAGCGCGCCATTCAGGCTCTCTACGCCTCCGGCCAGTACGACGACGTCCAGGTGGCGCAGGACACCGCCCGCGGACGCCAGATCCTGGTCGTGCGGGTGCACGAGCGTCCGATCCTCCTCAAATGGGCGGTGCGCGGCGTCAGCCGCGTCTCCGAAGGCAGTGTGCGCGACAAGGCCCAGCTGGCCGAAGGCCGGCCGCTCGACCCCGCAGCCGTCGCCCGCGCCCGCGACCGCGCGCAGGGCTATTACCTCGCCCAGGTGAAGGTCATCGACGTGTACGAGGCCGACTCGGCACGGGTCCGCGTCATCTTCGACGTGGACGAGGGTCGGCGGGTCGCCGTGGCGCGCGTGCGGCTCGAGGGCAACACCCATGTGCCCACGGAGCAGCTGGTCTCTCAGATGAAGACCCGCCCCGAGGGGTTCTGGTGGTTCCGCTCCGGCGAGTTTGACGACGAAAAGCTGCGCGAGGACCTGCAGGGGCGGCTCCCCAAATTCTACGGTGACCGAGGATACGTGGATTTCCAGGTCCTGGAGGATACGCTCGTGGTGGACGACACGACCGGCAAGGCCACGCTCGTCGTGCGCGTGAGCGAGGGGGAGCCGTACCGCGTGGGCTCGTTCGAGATCGTGGGGAACCGGCGCTTCTCGACGGAGGAGCTGCAACAGCTGTTCCCGTTCAAAGGCGGCGATCGGACGGGCTTCCTGGGGCTGGGCGGAACCCAGCAGGGTCCGGTCTACTTCAGCCAGCAGAAGT